>Ga0210402_10005667_pt1 | contig 11151 bp, 12 predicted proteins | sample IncBWC7MmetaG_FD_161055 | JGI IMG/M metagenome (GOLD analysis project Ga0210402, IMG submission 161055) | Forest soil microbial communities from Barre Woods Harvard Forest LTER site, Petersham, Massachusetts, United States - Inc-BW-C-7-M | ecosystem: Environmental > Terrestrial > Soil >... | reverse complement strand
GACCATCCATGACGCCGAAGACTACCGCATTGGCGGCAATGGCCAGTGCCAAAGTGATCACAGCCAGCACTGTAAAACTGGGGGACTTACGCAACATGCGAAGGGCGAAACGCAGGTCCAGTTGCAGAGTGTCGATGAAGTTTGCGCCCAAGGCTTCGTGGCATTCGTCTTTGAACTTCTCCTGGCCGCCGAGCTCGATGCGGGCGCGTCGCTCGGCTTCGGAGCGATTGAGGCCGGAGCGCTCGAGATCGTCGGCGCGATGCAGGATGTGAGACTGAAGCTCCTCGTCCATGTCTTGGGCGAGCTCAGAGCGGTGAAGAAACTTGGCGGCGATGGAGCGGAAGTAGGCCGACAGATTCATACTTCCTCGGGTTGGCTGGCAAGAGCGGAGGCGATGGCGCCTGCCAGGCGATTCCAGCCATCGGTTTCCTCTCGCAAACGCTTGCGGCCCGCAGCGGTCAGCTCGTAGAACTTGGCGCGGCGGTTGTTCTCCGACGTGCCCCAGCTTGCCTTGAGAAGACCCTGACGAACGAGACGGAACAGGGCGGGATAGAGGGCACCCTGCTCGATGAGCAGCGCTTGCCCGGAAATTTGCCCGATGCGCAGGAGAACGCCGTAACCGTGAAGTGGGCCGAGGGAAACGGCTTTGAGAATGAGGAGATCGAGGGTGCCGGGAAGAAGCTGGGCTTGATCGGTCACGCGCCCTCCTAAGACACTTAGGAGATTAAGGCGTCTCTCCTAAGCTGTCAAGGAGAATCGTTGGTTCAGGTGATAGTTTTGGAACGATAACGCGACGCGGCCGGAAACAAATCGTTCTAACAGTGGCCCGCGTTCTAGCGACGTCTCCATGTTCCTCAATCTTTCCGGTTTTAAGGGCCTGGCGCTGCCGACGGGCGCCAGTTTGACCAGATGCGGTGGGAGTGGGAATCGCTGTAGGGCCACCGCATTGTGGGAGGCGAGCGTGTGCACGGACCCGCAATACCAAATTCGGAAAACATTGTTTCAGGCGTATTGACCGTGTGAACGCAAAAGATAATTTGGGCCAGTATTGGGCTCGGGCGGTTCGTGGCTTGGCCGAACTCCATGGTTCGGATCGGGCGAAGAGGTCGGCAGGGGAATGGAATGGCGGATTGTGATGTTGTCACTGCTCACGAGGATCTCATGCACCAGCAATCGTACGACTCGCTGACGCTCTTCGTTGAAAATCAACCTCGACTAAAACCCTCTGATTTGGAACGGAGCCGTTGAGGCAGCGATGGTGATGCCAATCGTCATTGGCAATCGTAATTCTTGCTGCTACAAATGCCAGTTTGCCCGATGTCCCGCGAATCAGTGACTACAAGCCCGTCAGCACGAAGCCGCTTGCGCGGCGGAGGCTGCCGCATGTATAGGTGCAAGCGTTTCTGCGCTTGAAAGAAGAACGGCCGCGGCGTACCACTCCGGGATGAACGCCGGGAGCAGTACATTGACGAGCATCAATAGCCAAAGCTTTTCCCGCAAGTGCCTTTTTTTGTAATGACTTCCAACCCCAAATCGATTGAATTTCCATAGACCGCGTCCACCGCAAACGCAAGCCGTTTCCTGCTAACGGTTTTATCGAAAGCGCGCCAAAACATCGTCACCGCACGCACTCCATCTCGAATGCGCGCTTCCGATAAAACACTACCGTTTATCGGTACTAATCTGAGCGACGAACCGACTGAAGCCGTTCTCAGTGCAAGAAAACCTCCGGAGCATTCTTGGTGACAACAAATGACGTGGCCGACTTTGGGTCTGGGTTGAACTTTCCAAAGACCGCAGAGTCTTTGCGAAAATGCTTCTCCAACGTTTGAACTCGATTTTGGTCATCCGGATGATCCGATAAAAGCTGTGGTATCTGGCCAATCTGCGCGTTTTTGAAATCCTGGAACAGCCACACGAGTCCCCACGGGTTGTAACCCGTAGCGGCGCACACGTCAGAGCCCGTGATGTCAGCTCTAGATTCGACATCTCGCGAGTAGCCCAGCGAATGAAGCTTGCCCAGCAGAAGGATAGCGAGCACGTGGGCGCGTGTCGGGCCCAGAAGAACGGCAGCTCCGACCTCCCGTTTTTCTAGTTGTTGTTGCTTCTCCATCAATGTCACGGTGTCGTGATGGATGGTGTGTGAGACCTCGTGACACAGAGTTCCGGCAAGTTCCTCTGTGTTCTTAACGAAATAGAGGAGCGAATCGACAACGTACACGTTGCCGCCCGGAGTTGCGAATGCATTCGGCTGCGTTTCGTGAACCAGGTAAAACTTGAACGGATGGTTGTAGCGTGGCTGCGCCGCCTTCGTAATGGCATCGGCAACCGGCTTTAGCTGGTCGTACAGCGGTGACGATTCGATGATTTCGCCCTTCGCCTTCAGTTGGTCGAAGACCTCCTGGCCCATCTGCACTTCTTCGTCTTGGTCCTGACTCGGCTGTTTATCCGAAACGACTCCTCCGCCTTTGCCGGTGCAGGACACCAGCCCCATGAGGGTCGCGAGGGAAAGCACCGATACGCGAATTAGTTTAAATAGTTTCATAGCGGCTCCTTCGCTTACCACGTTGGACTCGAGCTCAATCCGCCGGCCCAGAAACAGTAGGAGGCCCAAGTCCAACGTCTTCACTATGTGGCTTGGCAAGCCGGGTGCTTGTCGCCCACGCAGATTGCGGCTATGCCGCTCGCGAAAGTCGTTCCATAGTGGCAGCGCCACTCCGGATCTTGGTTGCAATCATGATCCTGGAAATTCCGCTTATTAGCACTGCCATACCAACCAGCGCCCCAATTGTCCAAATCGCGCTGGAGGGCCACTTCGCGAAAATCAGAACGCTAAGCAGCAAGCAGCTTGCGGCATCCGCCAGAAACCAACCCCAACCTTCCACTGGTTTCAGTTGGAATGCAATGCCAGTAAGCATTCCTGCTTGAATCAGCAATAGCGTTCCGAGCATTAGGGTCAAGGCTGCGACCCCGGCAACCGGAAAGAATGCCAACGCAATACCGCAGATTCCATAAAGTAGGCTCAAGAGAATCTTCAGGAAGAAATTCCCGAGCGTTTGCGAATGAAGTGCGAAAACAAACAGGGCGATGCCCACGGAGATCAAGACCCAACCCAGCAGAACAGTCGTGATCGTCGCAGCTGCTGACGGGTAAACGATGAGAAACACCCCAAGGGCCGCGGTCAAAACGCCCATGAAAATGCTCCAGGCGGAACGCTTCTTCAGTTCCTCAGCTAAGTCTTGTGCAGGCATTTGATCCTCCTCCGTTTCGTATTCTTTTTAAAGGGGAGAGGCCGGGTTTCGACCTCCCCTCAGAACCTCAACCAGCGAGGCTAGAGAGCCTCGCGCTACGACGCTTTGCTTCTTGCAGTTGCTGCTTTTGCTTCGAGCACCCGGACCTTGGCCTGGGCCTGACGCTCCGCGGCCTCACGTCCGTCTTTGGCCTTTTGCAACTGTGCTTGAATCTTTGAATCGAGCTGGTTAATCTTTTCCTGGAGCTTAGCCTTGCGGTCCGCGTGGGCCTTGGAGTGTTCCGCCTTCATTTGCGCTAGGTCGGCCTTCATGGCAGCAACGTTCTCTTCGTGGATGCTGTGTTTTACATCCGAGAGAGCGCGCCGGAAAACCGAACCCCCGATCGCTTCCATGCGAGTGTCGACCGGTGTCGTCCAGTCCTCCTCAATTTCAGCGACTACGGCCACCCTGTTTGGCAACAACACTCTGGTGACGTCGTCGATGAAATCGTCGCCGATGCGAGCATTGTTCAGGTCGGCGGCAGCACCGACCGCAAGACCCGCTGAAGCGCCGATGGCCAAACCGACCGGCCCACCCAGCAAACCAATGAGGCTTCCGAATGAGGTGCCGACCAACGAGCCGATCGGCCCGGAGTCATCTCCTTGCTTTACGGTTGCGGTGCCATCTGCGTGCTTCGCAAGCACGGCGTAAGCGTAAACACTGATGCTGCCTTCGCCGTCCAGTCGTAGAAGGGCCTCTTTCCCTTCGTACGCTTTGGTTTCGTTGTCAAAAACTACTACTAGCATGCGATCCATAGTTATCTCCTGTTTTGAGTTTGAATTACTGTCCGAGCCCTACCTCATTCGAGTTCGCGGATCCTCGGTTTTTCCGACAGAATCCACTGCTGTACATACTGCGGACAATGCTGAAGCTTGATTCCCTTCATTTCACAAACTGCGAGGAAGTGCACCGCATCGAGATCCACGAGTCGTACGTGTTCAAGGTCCAGCACGAGCCCGCGTGTTCTTCCGTCAATCTGTGCTTTCAAGTCCTGTACATCTTCTGATTCAATTCGCCCGCTGAGCCTGAAAACCGTGTCCGACCCATCCGACACGCTCTCGACCTTTAGAACCATTGGCAGATCTCACTGGCAAGGAGTGCAACTGCTGGGCCACACGTAAGCTGATGACACGACGCGGCTTTGCTGGTCATATTCCGTGGTGAATTTCGGCAATTGGCGAGATAGAGCACCGACAGGAGCGAACGCAAGAGGGCGCGCTGAGGCGTCGCTTTCCCACAAAAGAAGGTTAAGAGAATTTGGTCGAGTCGCCAGCCGACGAACTCTAGTCAGATTTGAAGTGGTGCTTGTTGATTCGCAGGATTCTGATCCTCGATTCCAGGGTTGAACGCGGAATGCCTAGCTTTGACGCTGCGCCCAGCGGACCAGATACGCGCCCCTGACACTCCCGCAGCGCGGACTCGATGATTTCCTTTTCCTGATTTTCGTTCGGTCTGCCTAATCCTCGCGTGGCCACTACTCGCTTGGGGGTCTCGCGCTGCAGCCACGCTTCATCCACTTCCAGCGTTTCTCCGTCGCACAGGATCACAGCTCTTTCCACCACGTTTTGCAGTTCGCGAATGTTCCCCGGCCAGTCGTACGCTTGGAATAAGTCCATTGTCTTTTTCTTGACGCTGCCGATCCGCTTCCCGACCTTGCTGGCATATCGCTCCGTCAGATATTCGAGCAGCAGAGGAATATCATCAACGCGTTCGCGCAGCGGTGGCACATGTATGGGAAAGACGTTGAGCCTGTAGAACAGGTCTTGTCGAAATGTCCCCGCCTCGACTGCAGCGCGCAGGTCGCGGTTCGTCGCAGCGACGACTCTCACGTTCACCGTAATCGGAAGGCTGCCTCCCACCCGCTCGAAGGTTCGCTCCTGCAGCACTCGCAGTAGCGTGATTTGGGTCTCAGCCGGGAGTTCCCCGACTTCATCCAGAAAAAGCGTCCCGCCATCTGCCAACTCGAAACGGCCCAACCGGCGCTGCGTGGCCCCCGTGAACGCGCCCTTCTCGTAACCAAACAGCTCCGCGGCAACCAGAGACAATGGAATCGCGGCGCAATTCAGGGAGACAAACGCGCGTGCCGCTCGCGCAGATCGCTTGTGAATGGCACGGGCGACCAGTTCCTTGCCTGTCCCAGTCTCGCCCGTGATCAGCACTGTCGAATCCGTCGGCGCCACCTTGGCCACCAACACCAACACCCGGCGCAACTTCTCCGACGACCCAACGATCTCCTCGAACATCGAGGTCTGGTCGATCTCCTGCTTCAGCGCAAGATTCTCTTTGTAAAGCTGATCCTTTAACGCCTTGATTTCGTCGTAGCTCTTGCGCAGGGCGTCGTCCGCGCGCTTTCGGTCGTCAATGTCGATGCTCGAGCCAAACCACTTCACGATGTTTCCAGCCTGGTCGCGCAGTGGCACCTTTCGATGGAGTTGCCAGCAGAATGCTCCATCCGCCCGCCGCACGCGTGCTTCACTCTCAAAAGGCTCCCCGGTATCCAGGGACCGCCGCCACTTGCTCACGATTTGCTCAACATCGTCACGATGAATGAAGTTGGTCCAGCGCCAGCCGCAAAGTTCTTCCATTGGAGCACCGAGATAATCCAGCATCCTCTGGTTGAAGAAGTCGATGTCGCCGTCGGGAAGAGCGCTGTGCAGCAGCGCGGGCGTTGTGTCGATCACCAGCCGAAGGCGATCTTCGGCTCCTTTGAGTTCATTGATGTCGTGCCCCGTTCCATACCACTGCATGATCCTGTCGCGCTCATCCCGCAATGGCACGTTCCGAATCAGAAACCAGCGATACTCCCCATCCACTCGTCGCACGCGCGCCTCGTGCTCGAACGGTTCCCCAGCCGCCAAGCCCGCACGCCACGTAGCAATGACTCGTCGGACATCCTCAGGATGAAGCGCAGTGCGCCAGCCCAGGCCCTTCACTTCATCCATCATGAGTCCAGTGAATTCCAGCCACTGCTGATTGATGAAATCGAAAGCGCCGTCGGGCGTAGCACGCAGGATCAGGCAGGGAATCGTATTGATGACCAACCGGAGACGGTCTTCGACCGATATCGCTGCCGGGACAATCTCATTGTCGGGAAGCGCGCCCATAAATGACCGCCCGGACGATCATTCGTTGGGGGCGGTTAGGCAATTGTACTCGTGACAACGCGCGACCTGAACACTGACCCTGTGGAACGGGGCCCCTAGGGGTAGGTTTGGAACGAGATCAAGCTGGCATTGTTGAAGACCGATTCGCTGATGTGCCACGAGCGAAGTTGTCCGAATCCGTTATTTTGGAGATCATTCCCCAGAAGTCAGCTTGAGGAACGTGATTGGGCGATTGCGTTCTCAAAGTGGCGACTTGCTCCTGGATCGGTGACTCTGTAGTTGCAGGCTAAGACGGACTCACTTGACGCCGGGCCAGAAGTAGCGCCTCTCGGAAGTTGAATCTGGTGAGACCAAGGACCTGGAAACATTGTCTCAGGTGTGTTCACGTCCGTGCTCCGCCAAACACTCGAATCGTTGTCCCTGATTGATTGCGTCTCGGTCGGAGTTGACCGAATGCAACGGAACTTCGAGCCGATGCGAAAGCAGGTAGAGGCGTGGCAGAAATCTGAACTCACGGATGTCACCGCCAAGGTAGTGATATACGAGGCGTTCGTGGAGGGCAAACTGGAAGCTCCGAAGCACCTCGCTCGCAACGTGCATGCTCTCTACTTCGAGCCAAAGTACGAGGAGTTCCGAGCGCGGACAGTCTGGAGCCTCTCGAACGCCTTCACGTCCGCGTTCAAGGAACTGGAGCCGATCCCACAGTTTAAGGCGACTGCGAAATTGGGGGAGTTTCTGGAGAGTCGATTCTCCCAATCGTTCTAACTTAAACGGCGGTGCCGGCCGAGCCGCCGATCCCTTAATACTCCGATTTTACCTAGCAGGTGTTGGACGACTTCTAACGCCCTTCCGGACCCGCTGATTTACCATAAGCCCATTCCGGTCAGTCTCTGGATTGCCGTCCAGTACCCAACTAAGCCGCAGCACGATTCACATTCTTGATCGCGCGATCCGAGTTGCAAAACATCTCTATGACGTCGTCTACTGACGAGATGTGCAGCACAGACGTCAGCCCGGTTAGCTCTAGCATCTCTCGCACCAGCTTGGACGGATTCACAATCTTCAGCTGAGTGCCATTGTCGCTACTCCAATTGTGCATAAAGGCCAACGTCCCAAGACCGCCGCCATCGAGCATTTTCACCTCTGACAGGTCTAGCACGATGACTCGTGGCTGAGACAAACTGATCACAGCATCTTTCAGAACGCGGAGTGCTTCAGCGCGCACAATTCTTCCTGAGCACTGAAGCACGGCAACGTCCCCTATTTGCTCTATTTCAATGTATAACGACATAAAGTCACCTGCCTGACTTCGGACCATCTTCTTTTGTCGGGTAGCCATGCTCTTGGCCCATTTACTCTTTAGACGAATGAGATGTGCAAAAATCGACAACTCGGACCGAAATATCTTAGAAACCTCAGGATGCGACGCGCTCGGCCGCTTGCCTCTCGTTTCTCCGGCCAATGAACCCGTCTTCCACGGCAGCAATCTTTGTTCAACTTACCGGCGTAGACCTGCCTGGCCGTTGTTGCAATGAGGGCATCATCCATGACTTGCTTGCGCTGTGCCAGTGCAGTTGATCATGGCCAGCGGATGACAATTGTCATTTGGGACACAGCTGGCAGCCATGCTTCTCATTGCAACGCTCGCAGCAGAATACGGACCCGCCCGCCGGAAAATCGCCCAGCTTTCTGGTCGCCGCACTGAAAGACCCGATTGGCGCCAACCTCGATCGAATCCAAATCATTAAGGGTTGGCTCGATGCGAAGAACGAAACTCACGAAAAAATCTATGAGGTTGTGTGGTCCGGGGACCGCAAGCCTGACCCCAAGACAGGCAAACTCCCTTCAGTCGGTGACACCGTGGATGTGCCGAACGCTACGTATACAAACACCATTGGCGCCTCAGAACTGATCAAGGTCTGGAAAGACCCCGAATTCGATCCGGCACAGCGGGCATTTTATTATGTGCGCGTGCTGGAGAATTCCAACCCCACGATGGACGGCATACGATGCCAAGTATTTCGACATCAAGATGCCTCCAGAGGTCCCCATGAAGCTGCAGGAGCGCGCTTACACCTCGCCCATATGGTACACGCCCGCAAAATGAAGTGAGATGGTTATGAAAGTTATTCGTGAGCCGTTATTCCACTTTCTCGTTCTGGGTCCGCCATCTTCGCGGTCCATGGCCTCATCACACGACACACAACAAACAAACCCGGGTCATGTCTTCGTCGCCCTCGTTTGTTGTGGAGGCGATGCCACGCCGTTTTGAAGTCGCCAGAACTTACCTCGTGCTTGGCATTGAGCATATCCTCACGGCTGTCGACCATCTCCTGTTGTTTCAGGACTCTTGCTGCTGGTGACCGGGACCAGGCGCCTGCTTATAACCGTCAGCGCTTTTACTCTCTCACACACGGTCACTCTGACACTCGCGACGCTCGGCTTTGTTCATGTGCCTCCCGCTCCGGTCGAGGCCGTAATCGCGCTCAGCATCCTGTTTGTCGCGTTGGAAGTACTTCGAAAACACTCGAATCCGACTGGACTGGTGCAGCGAAAGCCGTGGCTGGTAGCTTTCTCCTTTGGCCTGCTCCATGGCCTGGGATTTGCTGGCGGGCTCAGTGCGGCAGGGCTGCCCACTGCTCATATCCCGCTTGCTCTCGGCTTCTTTAGCGCGGGAGTCGAGGTTGGACATTTTTCATTCGTTGGGTCGGCACTCTTAATCATAGCTTCATTAAGACGCTCGCTGTCCCAATTTGCCCCGTGGTCCTGGCGAATTGCGCCTTATGCCATCGGCGGTTGTGCTTCCTTTTGGCTCATTAGCCGTCTCGCCGCGTTCTAGAGCACCTTCGCTACGCGCCGACTTACCGGGAGGTTCTGGGCATGAATAAGTTTTCGCAATGCTTGATGTGCATTTCTATGCTACCAACGAAGGTCGACCCGCAATATGCAATCAGCACCAAAAGATACGCGCTGATGGAGGGCTCAAGGGTCATCGAGGTTAAAGGGCACGGGCTTGGTTATGCACCGCTGGATGGAAAACGGTCAGCATTGGGTCGCTGTCCTGACGCAGATCATTGGAAATGAACCTACAAGAGTCGGAGCCATTTTGGCTTTGGTCAGAACGAAAGTTGCATCTAGACAAGCATCCATAGCCGACTCTCGTCAACCAAGTGCGGCCCGGCCAAGGGGTTTTGAGCGTTGATCACCTTGATAACGTCAGTTGACTGGAAACTACACCCCGGAAAATTGCGCTTTCAAGCGACCACAAGACTACAATGAAGCCGACAAACAGGCGCTGACGGGGGGCCTTATGACTAGGAAGCGCAAGAAACTGCGCGGTACCGTGGCCAAGATCGTCAAACCCCTACATCCCAACCAGCCGGAAAAAGCAGAAATAAGTATCGACGAAGCGGAAGATTTGTACCGGGAAATCCGTGTTGACAATGAACTGGTAGACGATAATGGCGAAAAAGCCGCCTTGAAGCCCGGCGCGGAAGTAGATGTAATCGTGGAGGCAGATTCTGATGCAACGCTGAAGAAACCACCAACGTTAGAAAAAAGTGGCACCGGAAAACACTAGCTACGCATCATCACTGGGTCTTTTGAAGAAACGTCGATTGAAGAAAGGTCAACTGCCGAATCATTTCCGCTATTTTCTCGCTGCGCTTATCGTATTCGATGACCTCATCGGAGGTCATACCCACGAACGTGGCAGTCTTTCGGGCCTCAGCTTGTTGTTCGCTGAGCGAATGAATGTCTTGCTTAAGCTTGTAAATCGCCGCTACGGTTTCGGATTCGTCTTCACGCATCGAGCACCAGCGAAAAGTTGGATGCATGGCAGCACAATCCGTAAGGTCAATTTTAACTTTTGGGACGAAGCGCCTGCCTCTCCCCAGGGGTTTTCCTGTATGTCACACATGGCTTTTACAGCGTTTAATTTATAGTTGTGACAGCCGACGAGAAGATACGTGCGCTGTGTTCTCAGCTTCTTAGGGCAGAAGATCCTGTTGTTCTGGATACTGTTTCAGCGGAGCTTCACCACGCCATAGAAGAATACGTCCGATGCGCAAAGCACGTCCATTTTGGTCCCGATATTATCCCCGAGCAGCTGCCATCTTCCGCTTTTTGATTTTGCTCGCGTGACCATCTCATAACGCGGCCCTAAACGCTCTCCCTGTGACTCCGTGCGGACGGCTGTAGCTTATCTATAGATGACTGGGCACTGGTCGTCGAATGGATCATCGAAGCCACAAGCGTAAAGATGTGGACCTAATCGGGGGGAAACGAAATTTGAGTGTTAACGCCTGATAACAGCACTTGGGACAAGGCGTAAGATTATTGACAATGCTCCGATCAGCGTCAGTGGGATTGATGGTTGGTCTGGTCTCATTCGCGGTAAGCGGATGGATCGTTTATTCGATCCTGTGGTGGTACACAGGGCAAGACGCGCTCCAACAAAGCGATGGAACTCCCGGTGTGGTTCTTGGTGGCGTCTGGTGTTTTGGTGTCGGAGCCGTCTCAGGTGCAGCGATTGGAGTTTTGACTGCCGTGCTCACTACGCTTTACTTTCATCGCCGACTGCGTCGTGGAAAACAGCGCGCGGAGCAATCGGCGTAAGTAATTCCCCCTCGCAGCCGGGAATTTAAGTGTAATTGCCTGTGGGTGTTGAAAAAGTGCGTTGGGAAAGTATTCTTTTTGTATTTTTCGAGTGCTGCTGTTGGGCGGTTTCTTCGGGCGGGCGTTCCACTAAGTGGTCG
>Ga0210402_10005664_pt1 | contig 11154 bp, 4 predicted proteins | sample IncBWC7MmetaG_FD_161055 | JGI IMG/M metagenome (GOLD analysis project Ga0210402, IMG submission 161055) | Forest soil microbial communities from Barre Woods Harvard Forest LTER site, Petersham, Massachusetts, United States - Inc-BW-C-7-M | ecosystem: Environmental > Terrestrial > Soil >... | reverse complement strand
AAGGCGAGCGCAAGCTCCTTGACGTTGCGGTAGCTTATGCGCTGCGTCCCAGCCTGCTGTTCCTCGACGAGCCGACCAGCGGCGTCAGCACGCATGAAAAGGCGCAGATCATGGATACCGTATCGTCGGTGGTACGGGGAGGGATGGTCACTGCCGTCGTCATCGAACACGACATGGACGTGGTATTCCGCTACTCCGACCGCATCGTGATGATGCATGAGGGGTCGTTTCTCGCCGACGGCACGCCCGACGAGATCCGCGCCAATAAAGAGGTCGCCAGCATCCTGCTCGGCGCTCCGCTGACTGCCTGAGCGGGGCCAACCCGGTGCTGCTCGAGGTCCACGACATCAATACCTACCGCGGCCCCGCCCATATCCTGCGCGGCGTGTCGATCAACGTCGATACCGACGAGGTGGTGGCCTTGGTGGGACGCAACGGGGCGGGGCGTACCACCATCATCGAGAGCATCATCGGCCTGCTCCCTGTTCGCTCCGGCCGGATCCGGTTCCGGGAAGAAGATATCACGTCCTTGCCGCCGCATCGGCGCGCTAAGCGAGGCATCGGCTACGCGCCGGAGAACTCCGGCATCTTCCCGGAGCTTACCGTCGCCGAAAACCTGATGATCAGCCGTTGGCTCTCCGCCAAGACCGGGCGCAGGGGCGCGAACGGCGGCGACGGCGACAGTGAAGAGGGAGCCTTCAGGGTTTTTCCCGAGGTCCGCCCGCTGCTCGGCCGACAGGGGCTGAACTTGAGCGGCGGCCAAAAGAAAATGGTGGCGATCGCCAGGGCGATGGCGCTCGCACCCTATCTGCTGATCCTCGACGAGGCGTTCGAAGGCCTGGCGCCCGCCGTGGTGAAGCGGTTTCGCGAGGCGGTGATGACGATCAAGGCGATGGGTATTTCGCTATTGATCGCCGAATCCAACCTGGTCAGCGCGGCGGCGATCGCCGACCGGCTATACGTCGTCGATCGCGGCGAGATCCTCTTCAGCGGCACTCCGCAGCAGGCGCTAACCGACGAGGAGGTCATGCGCGCGCTGCGCGGGTGACCGGCGCGGCGGAGTATTCGATGCCTCTAAAGGTCAAACCGCGGAGCGTGCTTCTAGTCCTCGCGGCGCTGTTTATGACCCTGGGCGTGGCGCGGAGCGGTCACGAGCTGCCGGTCTACCCGTCCTATTATCCGCACGAGATCGCGATCGAGACGATGCCGCCGGAGCGCGCCGCCATCTTGCTCGGCGACGCCGAGCTTCACGCCTACCTGGGGGCAGAGCCGCGCTTCCCGGGCACGACGCCACCTTCGATTCGCGGGGTCGAGTCGCTCGGCAATTTCGTGATCGTCCGGATCAACCCTGAGCGTATGGCACAGGACGAGCAGTCCGCATGCGCCGTCGTCGAGGCGATCGTTCGGGATATGGCCGGCAAAGACGGGTTCGTGTTTCATCCCTACCCGGTCACGCCCTTTCACGGCGATTACCTCTACCACGTCGATCGCGCCGAGGCCGAGAAGGCGCGGTTGCTCGGCACGCTGGCCGCGTCACCGCCGCGCAATCTGAGGGTCAGGGCGATCGGAATGCTGGCGAGTCTCGTCCGCCCGGAGTGGCGGGCGCGAGGACAGGATTGGGATGCCGCAGTCGAGGCGGTCGGCGCGGCGGAGTTGATGGCCGCGTCGATAGTCTCAATCAATGGCTGGCTCGGGCCGGCCTGGGTCAAGACCGGGTGGTTTCACGCCGAGCGCATTCTGGCCGATGCGACCGATGATGCGGAAGCGAGGCATCGCACCAAGGCCATGTCGCTACGCCTCGAGACCGGGGATTATCGCGACACGGTCGAGCGCGTGAATCTCGAGCGCGAGCTTGTCGCGGCACTCACTGGCGGGTGCCTCAAGCGCGTCGCCGGCTACAGCGTCAAGCGCCAGTATTTCAGCGCCGAATTCACTGACGGGATCGAGAACGTCGGCTTTGATTCGATCGAAGGCCTCAATTCGCCGATCTTCATTCGCACCGTGAAGCTCAAAGACTTTCCATGGAACGGTTGGCTGACGCTGGGGATCGATGCGCATCCCGACGCAGCTTGGAACCCGATCGCCGGTTTTACCGATGGGTTCGGGCGACTACTTTGGTCCGCGATCGGCGATCCGGCCCTGTTCTTCGCACCCTACGATTCGAGCTGGATGCTCAATCGCGTCGCGGATGTTCAATCGAATTCCAGTCGATAAAAGGCGGGGGAGCGCTGTGTTGCGTCTCGTTTCAGCAAACTGGGCGCTGGCTCTCTTGCTTATTACCGCCGGTGCGCCTGCTCTCGCCGGGGAGCTCACATTCGACATCAAGATCGAGCATGGCCGCGTCTCAGACACGATGCGGCTCATCCGCGTCAATGAAGGCGATGTCGTGAAGCTACGGTTGACAAGCGATCAGCCCATTGTCCTGCATCTTCACGGGTATGACATCGAAAAACGCGTTGCCGCGGGAGCAATCACCGAACTCGCGTTCACGGCCTACGCGACCGGGCGATTTCCGATCCACGTCCACGCGCAAGGGGCAGGCGCCGGCGGCCATGAGCACGAGGACGCGCCGTTGGCCACCATCGAGGTCTATCCGCGGTAGCCGGGTGATGCTCCTCGATCGAGCGAAGCGGCCGGTCGTCGCGCCTGGCGCGGCTATTGCCGGAGCTTGTGCATTTACGGCCCCGGCCTGGGCGCATGGCTTCGGCCAGCGCTATGACCTGCCGCTGCCGCTGTCCCTCTATCTGTTTGGCACGGCCGCCGCGGTCATCGTTTCTTTCGTCGTCGTCGGGCTCTTTGCTCGTCATACCCCCGGCGCGCGCGGCTATCCGCGCATCGATCTCCTGGCTCATCCCCTCGGCCGATGGCTCGCCCATCCAGTTCTCCTGGCGTTGCTCAAGCTCATCACCGCGGGCGTGTTCATCTTGACCGTGACGGCTGGATTTTGCGGAAACCAGGATCCCTATCGCAACATCGCGCCGACGATGGTGTGGATCATCTGGTGGGTCGGGCTCGCGACCTTTTCGGCCTTCGTCGGTGATCTCTGGGCGGTGGTCAACCCGTGGCGGAGCCTGTTCGATGGGGCCGACCGGCTCTATCGGACGCTAACCGGCCGCACCAACCTCGCCTTGCGCCTACCCTATCCCGAGGCCCTCGGCGTGTGGCCCGCCGTTGGGCTGCTGCTCGCCGTTTCCTGGACCGAGCTGGTGTTTCCGAGCCCCTCCGTGCCCGCCAATATCGCCTGGTTGGCGCTCGCCTATTCGTTGCTGACCTGGGGCGGTATGGTTGTGTTCGGGAGCGAGGCCTGGGTCAGGCACGGCGAAGTTTTCGCGATATTTTTTGGTCTATTTGCCCGTTTCGCGCCGACCGAACCCCTGATCCGTAAGCAGTCGGGCGCCCGCGGATTGGCATTGCGGCCATTCGGGGCCGGGCTGCTGGCAAACACGCCCGCATCCGCATCGATGGTCGCCTTTGTTCTGCTGGTGCTGTCGAGCGTTCTCTACGACGGCCTGCTAACCACGCCGGAATGGGCCGAAGCCGAGCAGCGGCTAATCAACTTGATGCGGGCCCTCGGGGAGCCCGGTTCGGTTGTCGTCAGGACCATCGGCCTCCTGGCGTTCTGGGCAGTGTTCCTCGCCGCCTATCTCGCGGTGAGCACGGTCATGAGCGTGGCCGCTGGGCGCCACTCGCCGCGCGACATGGCGCAGAGATTCGCCTTGACCCTGGTGCCGATCGCCATTGCCTATCACCTGGCGCATTACCTCGTGTACTTGCTGACCCAAGGACAATACGTGGTGCCGCTCGCTTCCGATCCTCTCGGATACGGCTGGAACCTCTTCGGGACCGCCGGGTATCGGGTCGACATCACCATCGTCGGTGCGCGCTTCGCCTGGTACGCCGCCGTGACATCGATCGTTGTCGGCCACATCGCCGCCGTCTACCTCGCCGATGTCAGGGCACACCAGATCCTCGGGTCTCGGCCCGCGGCGCTGCGCTCACAGGTGCCGCTGACCGCGCTGATGGTGGTCTACACCTTCGTGAGCCTCTCCATTCTGTCCGAGCCGATCGTCGAGCACCGCCCGCCCGCGCAGCCGACGGCGGCGGCGATGAGCATTCCCGAAGACGCGCTCCTTCCCGAGCCCGGGACCGGTCGGTTGCAGCCGGTCGGGCCCGGCCGCGCCGCGCGATTGAAATTGACCTACCGCGTGCTCGGCTCCGCCTTTCACGACAGCACGCGGACGACGGCTGCCGATCTCCTCTACGCCTATATGTTCGCCTATCGCTGGGCGGTTCGTGGTGACGTGGAGGCACAGTACGACCCCGCGATCGCTGCGGCGACGGCGCCGCTGCGGCAGCGGCTCGCGGGCGTGCGGGTCGCCGGGGTCGACACGGCCTCGAAATCGTTCCGGATCGGCGATGTGAATTTCGTCCGAGACCTATTCGCGATCGAGGTTTATGCCGACATCCCGCCCGAAGATCCCGAACAGGACGCGGTCTTCGCACCGCCCTGGAGCACATTGCCGTGGCATTTGATGGTGTTGATGGAAGAGGCGGTTGGCCGCGGCTGGGCGGCGTTCTCCCAAGCCGAGGCAGCGCGCCGCGGCGTCGAGTGGCTCGATCTCGTCCGTTCCGACGAGATCAAGACGCGGCTCGCCGCGCTGGTCGACCAATTTGAACGACAGGCTTTTCGCCCCGAGATCCTGCGATCGCTGGTAAGCACCGACGATGCGCGCAAACGCTGGGAGGCGCTGTCAGCGTTCTACCGGAGCCACGGCCACTTCCTGGTAACCAATGGGCCTTACCAGCTCAAAAGCTGGTCCGGGGAGAGCGCAAGCCTCGAGGTGTTCCGCGACCTGAGCTACCCCCTGGGCGTGGGGTCCTATGACAACTACGCCATCCCTCGCCGAGGCTTCGTCGCCGGGGTCGTGCGTCAAGACCGTGGATTGCGTCTCTCCGCCGACATTGAGATCGTGATGAAGTTCATGCGCGATTATCAGATTGTGCGGCAACCGATGCGGCTGATCGATGCCACGGTTCGCAAACGCGCCGCCCCGGAATGCCGGTACGTGGTGGTGGACGCCAACGGCCGGATCGCGCTCATCGGCGTCTCGCTTCTGCAGGAAGATCTGACGTTTGCGATCGAACTCGACGGCAGGCTGCCGGCCGGCCTGTACACAGTCATGGCCGAGATCCTCGTCAACGGCAACGCCATGAATTCGGAGATCGAGCATATCCCGGTGGTAATTGGCCGGGAGCCGTGAAGCTGGAAGCCTTATCGAGGATTTCGCAGCTGGGTCTTGTCGCGACGTGAGGGTCAGTTGAGGGGGCCGGTGCGCCAGTCGATGGATGCGAATGGTGAGCCGCTCGTAAGGCACCTGACAAATTACCGCTTTGGGTCATGGGTCGACGATCCCGCAGCCGCGGGGCACCGCAGCTGTATCCCCACCAGCAGAAGAAGCTAGGCGCCACTTGCACCACAGCCAAGTGCCAGGAGCGGACCACTTCAGCCGCGGCGAAAGGCTCGACCCGACCCGAACGGCGCCTCGTGTGTGAAACCCGCCGCAGTGCCGTCCGATTGTGCCTCACCTCGTGAAGGCGGCGCCGCTTTCGTTGTGTCAGCTCTGGATTTCGGCGATGGCGCGGCGCAATTCGGCCGCTAGCGGGCCGAGCCGGTCGCGGCAACGGTCGCGGTCACCGGCCTTGCCCGCTTGCTCCAAACCCTCGGCGGCGGCGCCGAGACGAACTGCACCGACCGCTTGCGCCGCACCTCTGAGCCGGTGCGCCGCGGTCGCCAGACCGGCGAGGTCGGCGGTGCGCCACGCTGCGTCGATCGCCTGCTCGGATTCGACGGCGCTGGCACGGAACTTTGTCAGCAAATCCTCGATGCCGGCGCGGTCGTCGCCGAGCCAGGCGGCCAATACGCTGCGGTCGATCACCGTGCCGGTGCCCGGAGATGGAGGGGCCGCGTCGTCGCCAATCGGCAGCCAGCGTTCGAGTGTGGCGCGCAGCCGGTCGATCGCCACCGGCTTTGCCAGATAGGCGTCCATGCCGGCAGCGAGGCAGCGCTCCTCTTCGCCGCGCATCGCATTGGCGGTCACCGCGACAACCGGCGTGCGGGCGCTGCCGTGCTCGGCCTCCGCCGCGCGTAGCCGGCGGGTCAGCTCGTAGCCGTCCATGCCCGGCATGTGCAGATCGGCGAGCACCGCCGCATAGCGGCCAGGTGCCCATGCGGCGAGCGCCTCGCTGCCGTCCTCGGCGGTATCGGCGGCAAGACCGAAGACCCCCAGCTGGCGTACCAGCACATCGCGATTGACCGGATGGTCGTCGACCACCAACAGCCGTGCTGCAGCACCGCCAGCCCTGATCCGTCCTCGGGGGTTCGCGGATCGGCGCCGGCGACTACTGTCTCCACCCCCTCCCAAGCCCTCCCCCATCGAGGGGGAGGGTTTGGCAACGCGTCGAAATTGCGCCCCCGCCCCCTCGATGGGGGCGGGTCGGGGTGGGGGTGAGGCAATGCGCGAGGGCAGGGGTAAGGCGAGGGTGGGCGATTGCGCCGGTGCCGCTTCCAGGATCAGGGTCACGGTGAATGTCGAACCTTCGCCCGGCGTGCTGTCGATCGCAACGTCCCCGCCCATCAGCTGGGCCAGCCGGCGGACGATCGAGAGGCCGAGCCCAGTCCCGCCATAGCGCCGGGTCGTCGAGCTGTCGGCCTGTGAAAATGGCTCGAACAGGCGCGCCTGCTGCGCCGCGTCGAGGCCGATGCCGGTGTCTTTGACCGCCAGCATGACTCGCGTCTGCCCGCCGCCAAGCGGCGCGGTGCCCGCGCGCACAACGATCTCGCCGTATTCGGTGAATTTGACCGCATTGCTCAGCAGATTGAACAGGATCTGTCGCATCCGCGTCGGATCGCCGATCAGCGCATCGTCGGAGCCGGGCTCTATCTCCGCCTCTATTGCCAAGCCTTTGGCGCCCGCCTGCGGCCGCAATGTGTCGACGGCACCCGCTACCAACCCGGACAATGAGAAGACCGTCTCCTCCAGCTCGAGCCTTCCCGCCTCGATCTTCGAGAAATCGAGCACGTCGTCGATGATCCGCATTAGGGCCTGCGCCGAATCGCGCATCGTCGCGACGAGCGGGCGCTGGTCGTCGATCAGTACCTGCCGCTCCAATACCTCCATCATGCCGAGCACACCGTTCATCGGCGTGCGGATCTCGTGGCTCATTGTCGCGAGAAATGTCGACTTCGCCTCATTGGCGGCCTCGGCCTCGACGCGCGCCACTTCGGCCGCGTCGGTCCGCTCGCGCAATTCATCGATCAGGCGCGCATTCTCCATTGCGATGACCGCCTGCGCCGCAAAGTTCTGCAACAGCGCAATTTGTTGCTCCGTGAACGGCCCGGTCTCGGTTCGACCTACCACGAAAGCGCCGAGCGCTGTGCCATCCTTCACTAGCGCAACCCAAATAAAACTTCGCATTCCGGATTCGACCGCTGCCTGGGCCGCCTGGCCCAGCGCATCTTCCGAGCGGTAGAGTTCGTGCTCCGCAAAATCGGGGATCTGGATCAGATGCTCCCCCCGCATGATCCGCAACAACAGAGGGTGCGTCCCCGCTTCGCCTCGGCTCCGGAGCAGCGCCGCGATTTCGGGAGGGAGCCCCCGGGACGCGGCGAGCCGCGCCCGCCCGCGGTCAAAGGTCCAGAGATTGCCGGTGCAGCCGCCGCAAAGGCGCATGGCCCTTTCGAGCATCGCGTCGAACACCGGCTTGAGATCGCCGGGCGACGAATTGATAACCCGCAATACCTCGGCTGTGGCGGTCTGCTGCTCCAATGCCTCGCGGGTCTCGTTGATCAGCCGCGCGTTCTCCATCGCGATAACCGCCTGTGCCGCGAAATTTTCGAGGAGCGCTATCTGTTTGTCCGAGAATGGCCGCACTTCCCGCCGGTTGGCAGTGATGATGCCGAGCAGCCTGCCGTCCTTCCGCAGCGGCACGAACAGCTGAGTTCGAACCCCGATTTCAACGAGGGCCTCTACGAATGGCAGCCGCTCGGGTGACACGTGGGCAGCTACTTCCGTAAGATCAAAATCGTGCACGAGGCGCTCGCCGCGAACCAGTCGTGCCCACGGATCATCGACACCGAGGCGAACACCCTCTCCCATCAGCTCCGCCCACCGTGTAGACATCCCATGCCAGGCCACTGGCCAAAAGCGCTCACCGTCGTAAGTCAGCAGGACGCCATTATCGGCTCCGCACAAGGTATGCGCCTTTTCCAATATTGCATTGAACACTGGCGCCAGTTCGCCAGGCGATGAGTTGATGACGCCCAGTACTTCGGCGGTCGCGGTCTGCTGCTCCAGTGCCTCGCGGGTCTCGGTCAAGAGCCGCGCATTCTCCATTGCAATGACTGCCTGCGCCGCGAAGTTCTGCAACAGCGCGATCTGCTTGTCGGAGAACGGTCGTACCTCCTGGCGGTAAACGATGATCGCGCCGAGCAGTGCGCCCTCCTTTTGGAGCGCCACCGCAAGCCAAGTTCGAATACCCCCGAGGTCGATCCTCTCCCGTACTCTTGAGTTATTCCGATAGTTGTCGTGTTCACGAGCGTCGGGGATATGGACGACGCTTTCTCCCCGGGTCAGCGGTTTGAAGATGCCACCATGGCTAATAGGCAATCGCTGCAGCCGCTCGACCGCCTGCGGTTGACCGTGAGCCGCCAACAGGTGGAAATCCTGACCGTCGTAGGTCCGAAGCGCACCGCACGCTGCCTCGCAGAGATGCATCGCCTTTTCGAGCATCGCGTCGAACACTGGGCCGAGATCGCCGGGCGAGGAGTTGATGACCTGCAATACTTCGGCGGTCGCGGTCTGCTGTTCCAAGGCTTCGCGCGTTTCGGTGATGAGCCGCGCATTTTCCATCGCGATGACCGCCTGCGCCGCGAAATTTTGCAGCAGCGCGATCTGCTTGTCGGAGAACGCTCGCACCTCGCGGCGGGCTATGGCGAAGGCGCCTAAAGGAGCGCCGTCCCGCACCAGTGCAACCCAGAGTAACGTTCGGACATCGGCCGCCAGCGCCGCCTCCACAAACGGCAGCTCGCTCTCTTTTGTGCAGTCGAGATAATGGATGACGCGCTCCCCGCGCATGAGCCGCTGAAGCGCCGAGCCCGGAGTTGGACCACCGCGCTTGCGCAGCAGCTCTACAAATTCGGGTGGGAGGCCGCGGGCTGCCGCGAGACGGGCGCCCTGGCGATCGACCAGCCAAAGGGCGCCTTGGGCGGCACCACACAGTCGGATTGCCTTTTCGAGCATCGAGTCGAATACCGGCGCGAGATCGCCGGGCGAGGAGTTGATGACCTGCAATACTTCGGCGGTCGCGGTCTGCTGCTTCAAAGCCTCGCGCGTCTCAGTCAAGAGCCGCGCGTTCTCCATCGCAATGACCGCCTGCGCCGCGAAGTTCTGGAGCAGAGCGATCTGCTTGTCGGTGAACGGCCGCACCTCTTCGCGAACGGCTGTAATCGCGCCGAGCAGCACGTCGTCTTTGCGCAGCGGCACCAAGAGAACCGTGCGCGCGCCGGTCTCCTCGACGGCTGCCCGCGCCATTGGGTGGTTGATTTCTGTCAAGTCTGGAATGTGAACGAACGGCTCGCCAGTTAATAATGGCTGGCTTGCCGGGGTCTCGGACGCCGCAAAACCTTGTCGCAGCCGTTCACCGAATGGCTCCGGTACGTTGCGCATCGCCACTGCGCGGAACTTGTCGCCGTCGTGGAGCGACAGGCTCCCGTGGTCCGCGCCGCAGAGCTTATGCGCCTTTTCTAGGATCGTGTCGAACACTGGCGTGAGGTCGCCGGGCGAGGAATTGATGACCTGCAACACCTCAGCGGTTGCAGTCTGCTGCTCCAAAGCCTCGCGCGTCTCGGTAATGAGTCGCGCGTTTTCCATCGCAATAACCGCCTGCGCGGCGAAATTCTGCAACAGCGCAATCTGCTTATCAGTGAACGGCCGCACCTCCTGATGGTAGGCGGTTATGAAGCCCAGCAGGGCGTTATCTTTCCGAAGCGGAACAAATAACGCCGTCCGCGTACCTTCGAGAACCGCGGCGGCGCGAGGTATCGGCAGGTCTAGTGCGCCGATATCGGGGACATGAACGAGGTTCTCCCCACGCAATAAACGCAGAGGGGGGCCGTAAGGATGGTCTCGCGGCTCTCGTAGCAACGCCACGAACTCCTCTGACAAGCCACGCGTCGCGACTGTCCGGAAATGCTCGCCCTCGTAGATCGCTAGAGCGCCCTTTCCCGCATCGCATAGTGTGTGCGCCTTCTCCAATATCGTGTCGAACACTGGGGCGAGGTCGCCAGGGGAGGAGTTGATGACCTGCAATACCTCGGCGGTCGCGGTCTGCTGCTCCAATGCCTCGCGCGTCTCGGTAATGAGCCGCGCATTCTCCATTGCAATGACCGCCTGCGCGGCGAAATTCTGCAATAGCGCGATCTGCTTGTCGGTAAAGGGACGAACCTCGCGGCGATTGGCGGTGATGGCACCGAGCAGCTTATCGTCTTTGCGCAGCGGCACGACGAGGTGAGTCCGAATGCCGATCTCGGCGGCGGCCCGCGGTCCCGGATCGTCGAAGCGCTGAGCGGCCAGTTGCCTAATATCATCTATGTGGACGAGCGGCTCGCCCTCGATCAGCCTGGCAAGCGGGTTGCCCGGGCTGGGATGAAAGCCGTCGCGCATCAATTTGGTAAACTCCACCGGCGCGTCATGGACAGCCGCCGGCCAGAAGCGTTCACCGTCATAAGTGAATAGCACACCAGTTTCAGCACCGCAGAGGCTGTGTGCCTTCTCCAGTATCGCGCCGAAGACTGGCGCGAGTTCACCGGGCGAGCTGTTGATGACCCCCAATACCTCGGTGGTCGCGGTCTGCTGCTCCAGCGCCTCGCGCGTCTCGTTGATGAGCCGCGCATTCTCCATCGCAATGACAGCCTGCGCTGCAAAGTTCTGCAACAGCGCAATCTGCTTGTCGGAGAACGGCCGTACCTCGCGGCGGTTGGCGGTAATGTAGCCGAGCAAGGCCCCGTCTTTGCGCAGCGGCACCATCAGAAGCGTTCGGGCGCCGCCCAGATCGACCGCGGTGCGATAGATCGGCTCATTCGAGGACAATTCCGGA
>Ga0210402_10005662_pt1 | contig 11156 bp, 7 predicted proteins | sample IncBWC7MmetaG_FD_161055 | JGI IMG/M metagenome (GOLD analysis project Ga0210402, IMG submission 161055) | Forest soil microbial communities from Barre Woods Harvard Forest LTER site, Petersham, Massachusetts, United States - Inc-BW-C-7-M | ecosystem: Environmental > Terrestrial > Soil >... | reverse complement strand
CGATGTCACTTGCCCGCGCGTGGCGGAACGCATTCGACAGAGCTTCGTGGCCGATTTGATAGATTTCATCGCGGATGATGGTGCGCAACGGCCGTGGCGTACCTTCCACGATAACGCGAAATCCAATTTGAGAATGCATCGGGAATTCCTCACGAATTTGCGAAAATGCCTGTTCTAGATCAGGGGAATTCATGTTCGACGACCGCAACCCGCGGAGTGCGTCCCGGCCTTCCTCGATCACTTGGCCCATCAGTTTGAGAACGCGCCCCACAAAAGGTTTGGCAGGCGAATCTGCTGAAAGATGTTCATCTGCGATATGCAACTGCATAGAGGCGCTCAGAAAACCCTGCAACAAGGTGTCGTGTAGTTCCTGCGCTATGCGTGTGCGCTCGGCGAGTCGTTCTTCAAAGCGCATATTCATCTGCCTCGTCAGGCTCAGCACCCGAAGCCGGAAAAACAGCAGGATTACAAGTCCGATGGCCAACACAATCGAAAGCCGGAACCACCATGTCTGCCAAAGCGCCGGAGCGACTTCCAGGACAAGGGCAGTCTCGAGACCATTCCATGTCCCTTCGCTGTTGCTTGCCACAACCCGGAATCGATACGAGCTTGGGCTGAGATTCGTATAGACGGCTTGGCGCGCCGCGGTGGGTTCACTCCAGTTCGGATCAAAGCCCTCGAGCATGTACTTGAACCTGACGCGTGCAGGAACCGACAGGCTCAGCCCTGAATAGCTCAATGTAATTCTTTGATGAGGAGCGGGAACGCGAACCTTCTCCCCAATGTTGAATCGTCGGCCATCGGCCGAAACTTCCTCAACGTGGACTATTGCCGGAACAGAGCTTGCCATCGCTCGTGTTGGATTGATGAAGGAAATCCCCCCATTCGTGGAAAACCAAATCTGTCCTTGTGAATCCGCGGCTACTGATTTGTGTCGCTTTACACCTTGCGTGCTGCCGAGGCCGTCCACCAGACCAAACTCACGCACGTCCGCGTCACCGAGCGCATGCCGCAACATCTTTTCTCGGTCAACCCGCAGAATATGATTCGCGGTTGCTATCCATAGCGAGCCAATTCTGTCTTCCTCAATTCCAAGAATTTGTTCGCGCAACGATTCTGGCAATTCGCCAGCCGGTTGAATCGCTCCCGAACTGAGGAACGCTAGTCCGTTGGCGGTTCCGATCCACAGCCCGCCAGCCGAATCTTCCAATAAGCAATTCACCGTGCCGGGGGGTAAGCCGTCCCGGCTTGTATAAATACGCCACTGTCCTTTAGAAAACTCACTCAGGCCGTTCGGCGTTCCAAACCACATCGTTCCATCGGAGCTCTCAAGGATCGAGGCAATCGAGTTGGAGCCCAGACCATTTGATGTTGTGAACGTCTTGAATTGGCCGTTCCTGAACCAGCTGAGGCCTCCGCTAACGGTTCCGGCCCACACGGATCCGTCGCGATTCTGATGTACCGCATAAACACTATTTTGAGTGAGTCCGTCTGCCTGGGTGTAAGTCTTCGTCGTGAACGAGTTGTCCGTGTACTGAAGGTGTGTCAAGCCGCCGCGCCGCCCTATCCATATTTCTCCTTTTCCCCCGCTGAGGGAATAGGTGACATCTCTGTCTAATTCGGCATTTGCCACGCGTCCGACATGGCCTTCCTTGATCCAATACAGCCCGCCCGCCGAAGGCGCGAACCATGCCCGTCCTTCTGAATCAACATAGACCGGTCCGTTGTTCTCCGATGGCTGAGTTCCTGGAAGGGAATAGGTGGTGAATACACTGGCGCGAAGACGCTCAATCCCTTGCGTAGTTCCCACCCATAGATTTCTTTCACGATCCTCGAACAAAGAGGTCACGAACCCACTCGACCGATTTACGTCTCTCTCCAATGAGGAAACGCCTCTGGCATCGATTCGTATGAGCCCAGTGGATGTGCCAACCCAGACGTTGGAGTCGCGGTCCCTAATCGTTACAAATGCATGGACGCGGTCAAGAGCGTGAGACTGGCCAGCCTCGGAAACCTGCGTTCCATTCCAGTGCACGACCCCGTTGTCGGTGCCGATCCACAATTCGTCGCTATCGGCCGCCAGCAGGGAATTGATCTTTTTGTCCGGTATTCCCCTGGTAATGGAAGAGACTCGTCCGTCGCTGAGGCAGAAAAGGCCTGCTTCTCTCGTGCCCATCCAGACTTTGCCGTCGGCCGTTTCCGCCATCGAAATGATCAGGTGAGGCAGATCGGCCTTGGATGCGAGCGTTACAAATTTTCCCTGGCTGTAACGAGAAATGCCACTGACGAACCCTGAAATCAGGATATCTCCACTCGTTCCGACGCTCATCGCCGTCACGTCGTCCTGGGCATTGACTGCCGCCAAGCCATCCTGAAATGCTCCGTCTCGGTACTTCAGGACCTTCGTTCCTAGCTGCCGTACCCATAAATTTCCGTCAGCGTCTACCGCCAGCCCCAAAACGGGGCCCACGGGGAAAACCGTTGAGTCTGTGGCTTGAATTAGATGAAAATTGAATCCATCGAAGCGAAAGAGACCCTTCTCCGCGCCAATCCACAGATAACCGTCGGGAGTTTGCGCGATGGCGTGGACAGCCCCGCCCGGAAATCCCTGTTCGGCGCTCCACTGATCGCGTACATATCGCGAAGTTCCTCCATTTGAACCAAAAGCATTTGCCGGGTTCGCGAAACACACAAAGGCGAGGACCGCAAAGAGCCTTTTTAACGACCCGCGAAGTTTTGGCCTCCCCTCACGGGAGGTATTCGAATTTCTCAATGATAACCTCAGCCCCGTTTTGGAGAGGTTCCTTTGCAGCGCGGTAGACATAGAGAGCCATCCGAACCGACTCGATGCCCGGAGAAGGAACTCCCGACGTGAAGACATGCTCGGCCACAGCACGTGTCTTGTTTCCGGCTTCGCCCCCACGATCCGTTCTGAACGATGCGCGCCCAGCTTCCCACCGGAAGGAATGTGTGAGTACTCCGGAAGGCGTTGTAAATCGCACGGCGTTTGCCGGTAAATAAAACGGCTGGATAACGTATTGCCCATTCTCGCTGGTTGGATCACCCCAGCGAGAGAGTTCAATGCCCATTTCCCGGTGGCTCTGTTCTGCTCCCGTATAGTCAAAAGTGAACATAGCGAAAGCGGCCGCAGACTCCAAATGCGAGGTATCCCGCACAACAAAGGAATACGTGCCATATCCAAGGCTGCGCGTGAGGGCCACTTCCGCGCACGTCCATTGGTCCGAAATCTTCGCTATGCGCATGTGCAGCGCCCCACTCGAGTCCGTCCATGCGTTGCTCGGATCATAATTATTCCGGCCACCGCGATCGCTGGGAGCGTTACGGATTCTCCATTCGTACCCGCTGAAAGTAAGAGTTTTCGAGATGGATGGACCAGAGCTCCCACCTTTCGCAATGGCCACGGCGACCACGCCGCCGCCTGTAGTTGGCAGTACATCCATCGTTGCTGGCGGATGGTATCCAGGTTCGACGAGCAGCGCCGCATACTCTGTCCCCAAATGAACTGTGTTTATCCATTGCGAATCTGGCTGAATCTTTGTAAACGCCTCGTTGACGAGCGGCTGCACCCACCAGGCTCCGCTCTTAGCATACAAAACGATCTGCTGCTCAGGCCGAGCCCTGAGGACTCGCCCTTGGATAATGTCAATCTTGTCGGGGCCACCTTCTGCTGCTGGTGGAACCCTGGTGAATTCGATGGAAGGCCCGGCGACTCCGTGTCGGGAACGACAACCGCTTAGGGCCATACAGCAGAAGAGGAAAAGAATCCTGCCTCGGTGAGGTGTGCTTACGAATTTGAGTGAGGCAGCTTTCTGCATCCGTCGGCCGAGACTGGGAAAGCGACCGCGTTTGCGGTAGGAAGAGAGGGCGGCCAAATCATACCTCGGCGGTGCGGTTTCTTACGTCCGCTGACAACTCTGGGATCACCATTTCTCGAAATCTGTTACATCCTACAATCGCGACGCTGCTTTGCCAACCTACAAGGAGCAGGGCAGAAGCGGCGTTTGCCGAGAGGGCCGCTGAGTAGTCCTAGGACGACATTCGCGAAATGCTCTCCCTTCACGGAGAGGTACAGTCCCGGCCCGAGTCGCAAAGATGCGGGATAACTTGAACTTCGTTCAACTGGAACTCGTTGGCAGCCTCCAATGGGGTTTGTTCCTAGTGCCCAACGACTGTATCATCAGCGCTAACAGTTTGGGGTCTGACATGCTCGCAAGGAGGTACCCTCGAGGCACTGCGGGATTGATCGTGTCGCGCCTCCACATAGTCACACGCGCCGTAACATTGTCAGTACTGTTGTCGTCCTTTGTGACGATCGGATGCCACTCTTCATCAGAAATTTCAGCTCCGACGATTACTTTCAGCAAAGTGCCCGCCACAGACCAGGGGAGCCCCTTCAGCACAGACACATTCGAACGTGACTACAAGACGGACATAATGGAAGGCCGTGTCACAGGGGCTCGACCAGGGCAGCGAATGGTATTGTACGCAAAGACAGACGGGCGATGGGGCGTGTGCCGGCAGCCGGGTACGCCGTTTACGAACATCGGAACGGACGGCCTGTGGAAAGCTGAGGTCCACCTGGGAATACAGTATGCCGCCTTGTTGGTTGATCCCACCTACGATCCGCCTGAACAAACCGAGTCGTCACCGATCATTGGCAACGGCGTGGTGGCGCTGGCAATCGTTAACGGGGAAGGCGCAGCGCCGGTATTCCCTTCGCCCAAAACACTGAACTTTAGCGGCTATGAGTGGACGACGAGCTCCGGGCCAATTTTTCACGTTGGGTCGAGGCAATTCTTCGACCCTGCGAACGTTTGGACGGACGAAAGAGGTGTACTGCATCTTCGCATTTCTGGAAGCCCGGGAAAGTGGGCTGGCGCGGAACTGAAGCTCACACGCAGCCTGGGATACGGAACCTACAGGTTCCAGGTGCGCGATGTCTCTCATCTCGAACCTTCTGCGCTTCTAACACTAATCACATGGGACGGGGTTGGCACAGAGAGCACCCGGCGCGAATTGGACATTGAGCTTGGTCCTTGGGGACAACCTGATAACACCAACGTGAATTACGTCGTCCAGCCTTATTACGTTCCAGCTAACATTCTTGCCTTTCGCGTGCCGCCTGGGCTCTACACTCACTCGTTTCAGTGGGAACCGGGAAAAGTAACCTTTTCGACGATAGCGGGATCGGGTGGCCGTGTCAGTAACCGGCATGTGTTTAGCTCCGGCGTGCCTTCACCGGGGGGGCAAACGGTACGCATCGCCTTGTACGTATTTCATCAAGGCAATATTCCCCTGAAAAACGAAAATGAGGTCATAATCGACAAATTCGAGTACCTCCCGTGATTTGCTGGTTGAAGAAAACTAGATGGGCGCTTATTGGAATTGTGCTAGCGGGCCTGGTCACCGGTGTACATGCACTTGATCCTCATCGTCTGCCTTCGCAGTATGTCCGGGAACAATGGACCACCGCAACCGGATTTCCAGGCGGGGCTGTCAACGGCATCGCGCAAACCGCAGATGGATACCTCTGGATTGGAACCGATAGAGGCCTGATACGTTTCGACGGCTTTAATTTCAGGCCTGTCTCTCTTACTTCCATTACTACCGCTCCGAACGTCTCGATGTTGCAACTGCTTACGGATGCGCGGGGAACGCTCTGGATTCGTCCAGAGGGCGGTTATCTCGTACGCCAAAAGGATGGCAAGTTTGGAAGTGTCGGATACGGTTTACCTTCAATCACCGCCATGGCAACAGATAACAACGGCGCAGTACTGGTTTCGAGCATCGGGCAGGGCACATTCCGTTTGAGGACAGACGACGTTGGGGAATTGGCACCCTTTGTCTCCGGCTCGGCGCCCGCCCAGTCTTTAGGCATCATCCCAGCGATCGTAATCTCCATCGCAGAGACAGCCGATCACAAAATCTGGCTGGGCACACTCGGCACTGGCCTCTTCTCTCTTGCGGGCGGGCAAGGTACCAGGGTCAGCGGATTGCCTGACAGAAAGATTAATTGTCTGGTACCGATCGGTGAAGAGTTGTGGGTCGGCACAGACACGGGCTTGTATCACGGGAACGGCAACGGTTTTCGTCGGGTTGAACTGCCACCGTTCCTGGGTAGCGTCGCGGTTTTAAGCATCCTCCGCGATCATGACTCGAATATCTGGGTGGGTACGACGCGTGGGCTACTGCGCATCAATGCGCAAGGCATTTCGTTCTCAGATGAAAATGAGCTTCGCGGAGACGGCGGAATTAGCGTTCTGTTCGAGGACCGCGAAGGGAATCTCTGGATTGGTGGTGCGCACGGGCTAGGCCGCATTCGAGACAGTGCGTTTGTAACTTATTCATCCGTTAACGATTCTCGTTTCAAGCACGGTGGGCCTATATATGTCGACCAAGAGGGGCGCACCTGGTTCGCTCCCGCCCAAGGCGGGCTGTATGTTCTCCAGAATGGACACGTTCAACCCGTCACATCGATACCACCAAATGAAGTTGTCTATTCCATCAGTGGACGGGCAGACGTGGTGTGGGCCGGACGACAACGTGGGGGAATCACTCGGCTTCAATTTCACAATGGGGCGATACGGACCGAGAGCTACACAGAGGCAAACGGACTGGCCCAAAACAGTGTCTATACTGTTTATGAAAGCCGCAATGGTTCTGTGTGGGCCGGCACGCTAAACGGCGGCGTCAGCAAATTCAAAGATGGACGTTTCACTACCTATACGACGACCAACGGCCTCGCTTCGAATACTGTCTCGTCCATTCTTGAAACCCCCGATGGCGCAATGTGGTTTGCCACACCAAGCGGCCTGAGTTCTCTTTCAAACGGCCAATGGAGAACCTATACAATTTTAGAGGGTTTGCCTTCACCAGAGATCAATTGCCTTTTCGAGGACTCATCTGGAATTCTCTGGAGTGGAACGTCTGGTGGTCTTGCCTCTCTTGACTCTAACCGTTTTCGGATTCCTCGTGAATCGCCCGATGTTCTGCGCGAACAAATAGTCGGAATGGCGGAGGACAGTAGCGGAAGATTTTGGATCGCTACCTCAAAGCATGTTTTGCGCGTTCCGCGCGACACACTGTTAAGCGGTGTTGTGAGGGCACTCGATGCTCGCGAGTATGACCAGACTGATGGTCTCGAAAGCACTGAAGGAGTAAAGCGGAGCAGATCAGTGGTCTCGGATTCAGCGGGCAGGATCTGGTTTTCGCTCAGCAGCGGATTGTCGGTTGTTGATCCATCCCAGATCGCTCACAATTCAGTTCCCGCACTGCCTCACATCGAGGCGATCACCGCCGATAACAATACGGCAAACCTCTCTGTTCCCGTTCGCATCGCTCCATCTCCGAGGCGAATCACGTTTGAGTACACGGGGCTGAGCCTCGCGGTACCTGGGCGGATTCGCTTTCGATATTTTCTCGAGGACTTCGACAATAACTGGAGCCAGCCGGTTGCAGCGCGAGAAGCTGTTTACACGAACCTCGGGCCCGGCTCCTATCGATTCCGGCTAGTCGCCAGCAACAGTGAGGGGCAGTGGAACGGGCCAGAAACTACGATCACTTTGAACGTCGCCCAGGCATACTACCAGACCACGTGGTTCCGGTTGTCGCTAGTGGTGGCGTTTTTGACGGTGCTTTGGGGGCTTTATCAACTGCGATTGCGCCAACTGGCGCGGGAATTCAACGTGCGATTGGAAGAGCGAGTGAGCGAGCGGACACGCATCGCGCGGGAACTGCACGATACGATGCTGCAAAGTTTTCAGGGATTGCTGCTGCGGTTTCAGGCGACCGCCCACATGCTGCCGGATCGTCCGGAGGAGGCCCGGAAAACGCTGGAGAGCGCCATCGATCAGGCGGCAGCAGCGATTACCGAGGGGCGGGATGCGGTGCAGGGACTGCGGTCGTCGACGGCGGTGACGAACGATCTTGCCAGTGCGATAACCACTCTCGGAACAGAGCTAGCGGGCAGTGAATCGAATCCAAGTGCCGCCGAGTTTGATGTGGAGATAGAAGGCACGCCGCGTGACCTGCATCCAATACTACGAGACGAAGTCTACCGGATTGCCGGCGAAGCACTGCGCAATGCTTTCAAGCACGCGAAGGCCAAGCGGGTCGAAGTGGAAATCCGGTACGACGAGCGGCAACTGCGCTTGCGCGTGCGCGATAATGGGAAGGGCATTGACGCGCAGCATTTGAATGATGGCGGACGCCCCGGACACTATGGCCTGCCTGGCATGCGCGAACGCGCCAAGCTGATGGGCGGCAAGCTGGCGGTGTGGAGTGAACTCGATTCGGGCACAGAGGTGGAGCTGAAGATTCCTGCGTCGCGAGCTTACGAGACACCGCCCGCGCGACGGCGTTCCTGGCTGGCTGAAAAGTTGTCTGGGAAAGAAACAGAGACAAAGTCATGAGCGCCGATTCTTCGGCCCCGATTCGAATTCTGTCCGTGGACGATCATCCAGTGTTACGCCAAGGGATCGTCGCGCTGGTGGGCGGGCAGGCGGACATGAGTGTCGTCGCCGAAGCGTCGAATGGGCGCGAAGCGATCCAGCAATTCCGTGCGCACCATCCGGACGTCACGCTGATGGACTTGCAGATGCCGGAAATGAACGGGCTCGATGCGATTATCGCGATTCGCGGGGAGTTTCCCGAGGCTCGGATTATCGTGCTGACGACTTATGCGGGCGACGTGCAGGTGCTGCGGGCGCTCAAAGCCGGCGCGCGGGGCTACCTGCTAAAAAATGGCTTGCACAAGGAACTGCTGGAGGCGATTCGTAGCGTGCACGCCGGGAAGAGAGCACTTTCCACAGAGGCGTCCATGCAACTCGCAGAGCATGCCACGGATGACGCGCTGAGCCCCGCGGAAATCCGTGTACTGCGCCTGATTGCGGAAGGGAATGCGAACAAAGAGATTGCGGAGCGCCTTTCGGTCAGCGAAGAAACCGTGAAGGGCCAGGTCCGGAACATCCTGTCCAAACTGGGGGCCAACGACCGAACCCATGCCGCGATGATTGGGTTAAAGCGCGGAATCATCGAGTTCTAGTACGCTCGAAAGTGGGATTTTAGAGATACCTTTTGGGGGTTTCAGGTTTCGTTGCAAGACTTGTAGCCTGAACCTCAATTGAGACGGCTTTATTCCACGTTCGCTCATGGTCTGCCCGGCGTCGGCCTGCTATTGATGAGGGTGGTGGCAGGTATTGCCTTGGTTTTTCATGGGGTTACGGGACTCCGCGGGGAAACTGCGGTCGCAACGGCTGTACTTCACGTGATCGCGGCCGCAGCGGGAATACTGTTGGTCGTCGGCCTATGGACGCCTATTGCCGGGACACTGGTGGCGGTCCTCCAAGTGTGGAGTATCTTCTCGGAAGCCGGAGATCCGTGGGTTCATATCCTGTTGGGAACCATGGGTGCTGGCCTGGCACTGCTCGGACCAGGCGGTTGGTCCGTGGATGCTCGTCTCTTTGGATGGAAACGCATCGACCTTCGTGACCGAAAGAATTAGCTTCCTACCACTTTCTAGTTAGTTCTCCTCTACTTCAAAAGGGTACTTCTGCTGGTCCGATCAGGGGTTGTCCGCGGACCGCACCGGCTTCACAATGCGCGAACAAACAAAGGTGCAAGCAAGGGTGTAACTAGATTAGGGGGAAAGTGATGGCAAGCTCGGCTGTAGGCATGGTGGATCCAAAGCGGTCTGAAGAAAAACTCCAACACGAGAGGGCTCTGCGCGAAGAAACAGATCAGGCATCCATGTTCGGGGAGATCGTCGGAACTTCTGCGGCGCTGCAAAAAGTATTGGCACTGGTGTCCAAGGTCGCTCCCACAGACGCCAGTGTGCTGGTCACCGGCGAAACTGGGACGGGCAAGGAACTGGTGGCCCGCGCGATCCACAGGCTTTCCGAGCGATCTTCAAAACCATTTGTAAGTGTCAATTGCGCCGCCATTCCGCGCGACTTGATCGCCTCGGAATTGTTTGGACATGAGAAAGGCTCTTTCACCGGAGCAGTGCAGCGGCGCGTGGGCCGGTTCGAATTGGCGGACGGCGGCACAATCTTCCTCGATGAAGTTGGAGAGCTTCCCAAGGAGACGCAGATCGCTCTGTTGCGTGTTTTGCAGGAACACGAATTTGAACGCGTGGGCGGAACTCGATCCATTCAGACAAATGTTCGCGTGGTTGCTGCAACCAACCGTGATTTGCAGGCTGCCACCGCCGCTGGAACCTTCCGCAGCGACCTGTTCTACCGGCTCAACGTTTTTCCGATTGAGGTGCCGCCTCTGCGTGACCGCCGGGAAGACATTCCTGAGCTGGTCGAATATTTCGTCGATCGCTGCGCGAGGAAAGTGGGAAAGAACATAAAGGGTGTAACCAAAGAAAGCCTCGACTTGCTTCGTTCGTACAGCTGGCCAGGGAACATCCGGGAATTGCAGAACGTGATTGAGAGATCTGTGATCATGTGTGAAACGGAGAATCTCTCTCTCGACGAGACTTGGCTTCCTCAGCAGCCAGCGGCCAGCGAGTGCAAAAACCAGTCGATCTTCTCGCAAAAGCATGCGGCCGAGGAGAAAGAGATGATTGAATGCGCGCTGCGAGAGAGCGAAGGACAAGTGTTCGGACCAACCGGCGCAGCCGCTCTCCTCAACATGCCGCGATCTACGGTGGAGTCGAAGATCCGGTCGTTGAAGATCAACAAGAATAGCTTCAAATGCCGCGCTGGGATGCACTCTCGCGGATCCTGGTTCGAATCGGTTTCCATAACGCCTCTCAGAGCGAACGGCGCAGCGTGAGCTGCACGACTCCAGTACTCGGGTTCAGCTCCTAAGATCCACATACCGAGTTTCAATCAACCACACACTCTTCGTCGCGGCCAGGATGCGCAGCTTGTCATCCACCATTACGCAGCGCTCCGCTCGATACACGATGAAGCCGAAAGTTTGACATTTCTGTCAGTGCGGACCTCGAGCGTCAGTTCACTCTGACAGGAACCAGCGGCGCGCCCATTGCCTGATTCTGCTATGTAATAGCGGCGTTGCAAAGCGGCATGAAGCTTCATGCCGCGCGATTGCATTGTCATATCGAATCGCTGCAGTGGGCTTTGACGCCAGCGTCAACGGGATGACTTCTATGCCGCTGGTGCGCA
>Ga0210402_10005661_pt1 | contig 11157 bp, 11 predicted proteins | sample IncBWC7MmetaG_FD_161055 | JGI IMG/M metagenome (GOLD analysis project Ga0210402, IMG submission 161055) | Forest soil microbial communities from Barre Woods Harvard Forest LTER site, Petersham, Massachusetts, United States - Inc-BW-C-7-M | ecosystem: Environmental > Terrestrial > Soil >... | reverse complement strand
TCGAGGATGGTTTGGCCTCGCCCTGAGTTCGTCGAAGGGTGAGGCCCTCATTTTCTACCGAATCTCATCCGGCAGTGGCGTCCAGATCACCTCGTCGATGCGGGGCGCGCCAAGCGCGAGCATGACGAGCCGGTCAAAGCCGAGCGCGACACCGCTTGCATCCGGCATATGCGGGAGCGCAGCGAGTAAATCCTCGTCGAGCGGATAGCGTTCGCCGTACACGCGCGCCTTCTCCTCCATCTCGGATTCAAAGCGCCGCCGCTGCTCGACGGGATCGGTCAATTCGCCAAAACCGTTCGCGAGTTCCACGCCGCAGACATAAAGCTCAAATCTTTCCGCAACGCGGGGATCGCGCGGCGTTGCGCGCGCGAGTGCAGCCTCGCAGCGCGGATATTCGTACAGAATCGCCGGTTGCCCGATCCCCAGATGCGGCTCGATGCATGCGACGAGAATCTTGCTGAAGAGATCGGACCAGGAATCATCGGAATCGGCTTCAATTCCACTCTTCCGCGCGGCGGAGGCGAGCGCATCCCGATCGCCTTCGCCCTTCGCATTCAACGTGGCGAGGAGATCGATGCCGGCGAAACGCCGGAAGGCTTCGCCCATCGTCAGTCGCTCCGCTTCGCGAAATGGATCGCAGGTGCGGCCCCGGAAACGAAGCGCGTCCGATGGCACCGTGCGCGCCGCGACTCTGAGCAGATCGAGGCAATCGTCGATCACGGAGTCGTAGGTTTCGTGCGCGCGATACCATTCCAGCATCGTGAATTCCGGAGCATGGAGATCGTCCCGCTCGCGGTTGCGGAACACGTGTGCGAATTCAAAAATGCGCATCTCGCCTGCGGCAAGCAATTTCTTGGAGGTGAACTCGGGCGAGGTGTGCAGATAAAGCTGTCGACGTTCGCCGCCCGCGGCCATGAATTCGGTCGCAAAGGCGTGGAGATGCGCTTCGTTGCCGGGCGAGACCTGAAGGATTCCGCATTCGACCTCGAGGAATCTGGCGTCCTCGAAATGGCCTCGCAGCGCTTTCCTGATGCGATCGCGTGCCCTCAGGCTGGCACTGCGATCGGCATGTTTCCCGGGATTCCACCAGCTTGGCGGCTGCATCTGCCCTTGGCCCGCTGTCGGGCTGCTGCTATGACCCCGCGCCGGTCGCGAAGAGGTCGTTTCTGTGGTTTCGGTTATTGCAAGCAACATCCGCAAGGGCAACGTCGTCGAAAAGGACGGAAAGCTCTATGTCGTCCTCACGGCCGAGAACATTCACCCCGGCAAGGGAACACCGGTCACGCAACTTGAAATGCGTCGGATCAGCGACGGCGTGAAAGTCAACGAGCGTTACAAAACCACCGACACGCTCGAGAAGGCTTTTATCGACGAGCGCACGCACACCTATCTCTATCACGACGGCGATCATTACATCTTGATGGATCCCGAGACATTCGATCAGGTGTCGGTGTCCGAGAGCATCATCGGCGATGCCACGCCATTCCTCGTCGAAAACATGGAAGTGCGGCTGTCTCTGTTCAACGGCACGCCGATTGCCATCGAACTTCCGGCGCGTGTAACGCTCGAAGTCTCCGAAACAGAACCCGTTGTGAAAGGACAGACCGCTTCGGGCTCTTTCAAGCCGGCGACCCTGTCGAACGGCGTGCGCACCATGGTGCCCACCCACATCACCCCTGGTGCGCGTGTGGTCGTGCTGACTGCCGACGGCTCCTACGTCGAGCGTGCCAAGGACTGATCTGCTGCCAACCTCCTGGCCACCGGCAGTACGCCGCTTGCGATCGCGCCGGCGTCGGGAAACACAGTCATGAAAGCAGCCGTCATCACGCGTTACGGATCACCGGACGTCGTGAGAATACGCGAAGCACCCAAACCGGCGCCTGCGGCGGGCGAGGTCTTGATCCGCGTCCACGCGGCGACGGTCAACCGGACCGATTGCGGCGAGCTGCGGCCTCATCCCTTCTTCGCGCGATTGTTCTTCGGCCTGCGTCGGCCGAATCGTACGATCTTCGGCATGGATGTTGCCGGGGAAGTGGAGGCCGTCGGCGCCGGAGTCACTTTGTTCAGGCCCGGCGACCGCGTGTTCGGCATGTGCCCGTCGCGGAAAAATGGCGCCCAGGCGGAATATGTCTGCGTGCCCGAAGCAGGACCGATCGCTGACATGCCGGCCAATCTCGCTTATGACGAGACCGTCGTGTGCGAGGGCGCTTATTATGCGGACTCGGGCTTCAAAAGATTCCACCTCGGGCCCGGTCACAAGATCCTGATCTACGGTGCGTCCGGCGCCATCGGCACGGCGGCTGTACAACTCGCCAAATTCTATGGCGCGGACGTAACCGCGGTTGTTGCTGCGCGGCATCTCGACCTCGTCAAATCCCTCGGCGCGGACCGCGCCATCGACTACACCGCGCAGGATTTCACACGGATCGACGACAGGTTCGATTTCATTTTGGACGCGGTCGGCAAGGCCAGCTTCATCCGCTGCCGCAGGCTTCTGAAAACCGGCGGCGTCTTTATGGCGACCGATGTCGGGCCCTGGTGCCAGAACCTGCCGCTCGCCTTGTGGTCATGGATCACCGGCAGCAACAGGGTGGCCGTTCCGCTGCCGGCACGGGGGAGCGCCCGCGCGTTTGTCAGTTTCGTGAAAGGTCTCATGGAGGCGGGCCGGTTTCGCGCCGTCATCGACCGGAAATATTCCCTTGACGCGATCGCCGACGCCTATCGTTACGTCGAGACAGGGCAAAAGACCGGCATCGTGGCGATCAAAATCGCGGCCGACTAGCGGGACATCTCTACGCGTTAAGAAATAGATGATCGCGAAGCGGTTGCTCGCGAGGGGTTTGATCATTCATCGGTCACTCCCACGGTGCCTTCAGAATCCAACGACGCCCTGACAGGCGGGATCCTGGCGCGCGCGATCACCGCCGCGGGTCAGTTCGAGAAGGGAGGGAAGGGAGCGGACACCCGATGCGGGGTGTCGAAGGGGCTGGGGCGTACCGGATCGGACATCCGCTCGGGGAGAGAACGAGTGACCCCAATTCCGGTTCCAAATTTTCTTAAGAAATGTGGCCGGGGCGTTGCGGCTGCCTAAGTACCTGATGACATTCGAATATGCGTTTGCGGCGCGCGCCCGCAGGCGCCGGCGCCGGAAAAATTTTTTGCGTGTCGTGATCCCTACGGCGGCGGCGCACCGCGACGGAAGGCACCGGAAAACGCACTGACGAGAAGCAGGACAAGGAAGATCAGGAGCAACAACTTGGCGATTGTCGCGGCCAATCCCGCCAGAGCGAAAAAGCCGAGCAGGCCCGCAATCAAAGCCAGGAGCAGAAAGGTCAAAGCCCAGCCAAGCATGTGCCGAATCCTCTCCCGCTTTAGGCTGGAGAGACAACGCGGGCGTGTAACCAGTGTTCCGGATTCGCTAAACAAACGCTAGTAAGAACTCAGCGCCGCAGAAACAGGGCCCCCAGGACGGCCCCGGCGCCGAGCGAGACGAGCACGGCGGCGAGTGGTTGATTGCGCACGGAGCCGCGCATCGTTTTCACGCCGTCGGTCGTCCATTTCTCGACGCCGTTGTATGTGGCTTCCGCCGCATCGAAAGCATCGCCGGCCGTCTTCCCCACCTTGCCCACGATCACGCGCGCGTCCTTCTGCAGCGAAGTCAGCTCCGACTGGAGCGCGTCCAGCTGCTCTTCAACTTTCCTTAAGCCCCGCTTCTTGCGTCGGAACAAACCCATGATGACAAATTCTCCTCGTCACGCAGCCTTGCGTTTGATTGGATGGAAGAACAGCGCCTGACCGACCGTTGCTTGCACGGTTTCGGGCAGGAACGGTTTGGCGATCAGATATGTAGGTTCCGGCCGCTCGCCAGTCAGAAGCTTCTCCGGATATGCCGTCACGAAAATTACCGGAATGTCGAAGCTGTCGAGTATCTCGCTCACCGCATCGATGCCGGAACCTCCCTCGCCAAGATTGATGTCGGCAAGAATCAGGCCGGGCCGGCTCGACATGGCCAGCTTCACCGCCTGATCGCGCGTCGCCGCGGTGCCGACCACTTCATGGCCGAGTTCGGTGACAAGATTTTCGAGATCGAGCGCGATGATGGGTTCGTCTTCGATGATCAGCACGCGGGAGACGAGTTCGGTTTCGATCGCCCGCTGCGCATCCAGAATAGCGCGTTCGACCTCCTCCGGATCCTCGCCGAGGACGGTGCCGGCTTCGTCGAGACTGAAGGATTCCACCGCGGTGAGGAGCAGCGCGGCGCGCCGCGAGGCGGAGAGCGCGAGCAATCGCCCTTCCGGATTGTTGCTGTTATCTTCGCTGGGAAGGGTGGACGTGTCGTAGTGCGCGGCCGGGCTCGACCAGATCTGGTGAAACAGTTTGTAGAGCGCAACGCGTGGCGAAAGGTCGGTATCGAGGACCTGCTCTCCCGCAAGAAGTGCGGTCAACGCCGCGCGCACATAAGCGTCCCCGCTCTCCTGCGATCCCGTCAGCGCGCGCGCATAGCGACGAAGGTAAGGCAGGTGTGGCGCCAACGCGTGGGTAACATTCATTTGCAAGCTCCCTTCGACCCAGATTCATGCTGCAAGCGCGGAAACGGTTTACAAGGATAAAGAGTTCCCATCCTTTCGGGAACCATTTGATGAAGTTGACGTTTTGTGCAGCGGGGCGGAACCCGGAAGAAGGCGGCGGACCGCGCTAAATCTTGTATGGCTCGCAGTACGGGAGTGGCACACGTGGCGACCGCGACGCAAAGGCGGGGTTGGAATATCGATTCCGTGACGAAAGACGAAACGACGGAGCGTGATAAGGCGCGAAGCGTCAGGGCGCGGCAGCGCGCACTTGGCCGTGAAATCCGCCGCATGTTCGATGGCATGGTGAAAGAGCCGGTGCCTGACGATTTTCTGGACCTGCTAAAGCGGATCGACGAGTCGGATGATGGCAAGGGCGGAGCACCCCAGTCATGACCGCAATCCAATCCAACACGGCCGCGGCCGTACGTTCGAAGGGCGGCGATCCTGATGCCCAGTTCAAGGCCGACCTGCTCGACCTGATCCCGTTCCTGCGCGCCTTTGCGCGGTCGTTATGCGGCAACCAGGAGACCGCCGACGACCTCGCGCAGGAGACGCTGGTGAAGGCCTGGCAGGCTCGCAACATGTTTGCGCCCGGCACCAACCTGAAGGCGTGGCTTTTCACCATTCTGCGCAACCAGTTCTATTCGGATCGCCGGCGGGCATGGCGTCAGGCGCCGTGGGACCAGGACGCGGCGGAACGGATTCCGGGTTCGAGCGCAGAGCAATCCTGGGCGGCGGAACTGTCGGATACAGCGCGCGCCCTCTCACAACTTTCCGACGAGCAGCGCGAAGCACTGATCCTTGTTGGCGCGGGCGGCTTCTCCTACGAAGATGCGGCGGCGATATGCCACTGTGCCGTGGGCACGGTGAAGAGCCGCGTTGCGCGGGCGCGGAAATCGCTTCTATCCCTGCTCGAGGGCGACGAGCCGTTGCCGCCGTCCGCGCAAGGCGCAGAAGCCGTCGACGCCGCCGAAGATATCCTCGCGCAGCTCGACCGCCTCGCTCCCGACGCTCCCAATGTGCGGCACTACAAGAGCGACGAAAACACCGACTAGCTCCAGGGTTGCGTGATAGCATTTCCAATCGAATGAGGTTGGAATGCCGGCGGAAAGTCTCGTCCATGGCCCCGTTTTCCCGTCGCTGCTGGTGACAACGATCGGCGTGGCCCTGGAACAGGCGGCGCAGAAGTGCGGCATAAGACCGGCGCTGGTTTCGCGGCAACAGAATGTACGCTGGACGTGGGAAGAGCTGAACGTGCGCGCAGATGCGCTTGCGGCGGGGTTTCTTCAACGTGGACTGCAGCGTGGCGACCGGATCGGCATCTGGGCGCCGAACTGCGCGGAATGGGCGCTGACGCAATTTGCCGCCGCCAAGATCGGACTCATTCTCGTCACCATCAACACCGCCTACCGGCAGGCGGAACTGGAGTACGCGCTCAACCGCGTCGGCTGCAAAGCGCTGGTCATGGCGCGCGGGCATCGCGGCATCGACTATCTCGGCATGTTGCAGGCGATCGCGCCGGAGATCGCGTCGGCAGCGCCTGGCGCGTTGGACGCAGCGCGCGTTCCCGAACTGAAACTTGTGGTCATGACCGGCGACGAGGCGGCATCGGGCTGTCTGCCGTTTTCTGCCATTGCCTCGGAAAGCAACGAAACAACTGCGGTGCGCGCGATCGGGGCGACGCTGCGCCCCGACGACCCGATCAACATCCAGTTTACGAGCGGCACGACGGGATTTCCAAAAGGCGCGACGCTCTCTCACCGCAACATCCTCAACAACGGTTTCTTCGTCGGCGAACGCATCGGTCTTTCGGCTGAGGACAGACTCTGCATCCCGGTGCCGCTCTATCACTGCTTCGGTATGGTGATGGGCAATCTCGCCTGTGTGACGCACGGCGCTACCATCGTGTATCCCGGCGAAGGCTTCGATCCGCGTGCGGTGCTGGAGACGGTTGAGGCGGAGCGCTGTACAGGGCTCTATGGCGTGCCGGCGATGTTCATCGCCGAACTGAACGATCCGGAGTTCGCGCGCTTCGACCTCTCGTCGCTCCGCACCGGCATCATGGCGGGCTCGCCGTGCCCGATCGAGGTCATGCGCCGCGTCGTCAGCGACATGCACATGCCGCAAGTAACGATCGCCTATGGCATGACGGAAACGAGTCCGGTGAGCTTTCAGAGCGCGCGCGAGGATTCCATCGAGCACCGGGTGACGACGGTCGGCCGCGTGTTGCCGCATGTCGACGCAAAGGTGGTGGACGAGCTTGGCCGCACTGTGCCGCGCGGCCAGCCGGGAGAATTCTGTACGCGCGGTTATTCGGTCATGCTCGGGTATTGGGACGATCCGGAGCGGACGGCGGAAGCGATCGACGCCGAAGGCTGGATGCATACGGGCGACCTCGGCACGATCGATGACGAGGGTTACGGCAACGTCGTCGGCCGCATCAAGGACATGGTCATCCGCGGCGGCGAGAACATCTACCCGCGTGAAGTCGAGGAGTTTCTGTTCCGGCATCCGAAGGTCCGTGATGTGCAGGTCGTGGGCGTGCCGGACGAAAGGTACGGCGAGGAGCTTTGCGCCTGGATCATCCTGCGCGAAAACGATAGCGCAAATGCGGAGGATATCCGCGACTTCTGCCGCGGGCAGATTTCGCACCACAAGATCCCGCGACATATCCGTTTCGTGGATTTTTTTCCAATGACGGTCACCGGAAAGGTGCAGAAATACCTCATCCGCGAAACCATGCTCGCGGAACTTGGCATCAAATCCGCGGCTACGGCATGAGCGTCTGCTCGGACGCGAGGTGGCTCACCGGCTTTGCCGACGCGGGCGCCGGTATTTTCTGAAACAGGCGCAAGGAACTCACCACTGCGGCGGCAATCGCAAATCCGGCCGCGATGAAGAGCGCATAGACGGTCGCATGCTCGCCGATGCGCCCGAACAAGAGTGCCACGAGCGCCGCGCCCATGGTCTGGCCGAGCAGCCGTGCGGTACCGAGCATGCCGCTCGCGCCGCCGCTCCGGTGGCGCGGGGCCGACCCAATCATGGCCCGGTTGTTGGGCGCCTGGAAAAATCCGAAACCAAAGCCACAGATCACCATGCGCCACGCGACTTCCTGGAAATCCGGCCGCTGCGGCAGAAAGGCGAGGGCGACGAGGCCGAGGGCAAACACGACGAGGCCAAAGGCGCCGAGCAGTCCCGCGGGATAGCGGTCGGCGAGCCGGCCTGCGATGGGCGCCGCGACAGCAATGGCAAGCGGCCAGGGCGTGATGAGGAACCCTGTCTGTACAGCGGTGTAGCCGAATTCCTGCTGCAGGTGGAAGGGAAGCGCCACGAGCGCGAGCATTTGCGCGGCAAACGAGCAAATCGACGTACCGACCGATAAGCCGAACATCGGAATTTTGAGAAGGTCGATAGGGAGAAGCGGCACGGCCCGCGTGAGTTCACGGCGCACCGTCAGGTAACCGAAAACCACCGCGAGCGTCAGCTCGATCGCCACGTATCGCCCAGCCTCCCCATGTCCGCCCGCGTCGATGCCGCCGATCAGGAAGCCGAAGGTGCAGGCGCTGAGCGCGGCTCCGGCGAGATCGAAGCCGTGGCTTCCGCGCGGCGTCGTGGGAAGAGCCTTGCTTGCCAAAGCAAGCGTGACGATGCCGATCGGTACATTGACTGCGAACAGCCACGGCCAGTGCGCAACAGAAAGAATGCCGCTCGCGATGGTGGGTCCGGCGGCAGCGGCGACCGCGACCACCACTGTGTTGATGCCGATGCCGCGGCCGAGCAGGCGGTGCGGATAGATGAAGCGGATGAGCGCGGTGTTGACGCTCATGATCCCCGCTGCGCCGAATCCCTGCAGCACGCGTGCAAGCGCAAGAAGCGTCAGTGTGTGCGAGAGCGAGCAGGCAAGCGAGGCGATGGTGAAGAGCGCCATGCCGGACAGATACACGCGCCGGTAGCCGATGATATCGCCGAGCGAAGCAAGCGGCAGCAGCGAGATCGTAATCGCGAGCTGATAGCCGTTTACCACCCAGATCGAAAAAGCCGCGTCGGTGTGCAGATCCCGCGCGATGGTCGGCAGCGCCACATTGGCGATGGCGCTGTCCAGCACCGCCATGATGATGCCGAGCGCAACCGTCAGGATCGCCCAGTAGCGCTGCGGCAGCGGCTGCCCGTCAGATGTCTGCGTCATCCAATTACCGAGGGAACTTTCCGGGCCAGTACAGCGTGAACGCAGCAAGGCTTAACGCAGAGGGCGCAGAGGTTGCGCTGTGGACGCGGAGACAATCAGCAATTTCCTCTGCGGCCTCCGCGCATCCACAGCGTCCTCTGCGTTAAGCCTTCTTATATATGTAATGCGTGACCGAGGGTGCGAAGCGCGGTTTCGTGGAAGGCCTCGCCGAGCGTCGGATGCACGTGAATGGTGCCGGCGATGTCCTCGATCCGCGCGCCCATCTCGAGCGCGAGCGCGAATTCGCCTGCGAGTTCCGAAACATGCGCGCCGACGGCCTGGATGCCAAGAATGCGGTGATCGTCCTTGCGCGCGAGCACGCGCACAAGCCCGCCCTCGTCGCCTGCGTCCATGGTGAGGGCGCGCCCGTTGGCGGCAAAAGGAAAGATCGCGCTCATGATCTCCGTGTCCACCGTTTCCGGATCACCGGGCGCCACGCCGGCCGTAACGATTTCCGGCTCGGTAAAACACACCGCCGCGATCGCCACCGGATCAAATCTCCGGCGATGGCCTGCAATGATCTCCGCCACCATCTCGCCCTGTGCCATGCCCTTGTGCGCAAGCAGCGGCTCGCCGACGAGGTCGCCGATCGCCCAGACGTTTTTCATCGAGGTGCGACACTGATCGTCCACGCGGACGAAGCGGCCGTCCATGTCGAGAGCCATGTTCTCGAGGCCCCAACCCTCGGTTAACGGCCTGCGCCCGACGGTGACCAGGATTTTGTCCGCCGGAAGGTTTTCTGTTTTTCCGTCTATCCTCTGTATTGCAAGCGCGTGCCCGCCTTTTTCTGTGACGAGACCTTTCGCCGTCGCGCCGAGGTGTACGGTTACGCCGTGACGCTCGAGCCATTTCTTCACCGGCCCCGCGAGTTCGGCATCGAACAGCGGCAGGACGCGATCGAGCGCTTCGACGACCGTCACCTCCGATCCCATTTTTCGAAGTGCGATGCCGAGCTCGAGGCCGATATAACCGGCGCCAACGACGACGAGTCTCTTGGGAAGCGTGTCGAGCGACAGCGCTTCGCTCGAGGAAATCACCGGTCCCCCGAAGGACAGGAACGGAAGTTCGGTCGAAACGGAGCCATTGGCGAGGATGACGTGCTCTGCAGTAATCGTCGCCTTGTCCTTGCCTTCAACGGTACAGGTTTTCGCGTCCGAAAACCGCGCCCAGCCGGAAAGCACACGTACCTTCGCGCGCCTGCAGAGTGCGGCGACACCGTTGCTGAGCTTGTTGACGACTCCCTCTTTCCAGCGCACCAGCTCGGGCATGTCGAGCGACGGTGGCGACCCAAGCGAAATGCCGTGCCGGGATTTCTTCGTCGCGCGCTGCATCGTTTCGAATTCGCCGGCGACGTGAATCATCGCCTTTGACGGAATGCAGCCGCGGATCAGGCATGTGCCGCCGAGCCGGTCCGCTTCCACCAGCGTCGTGTCGAGACCGAGCTGGCCAGCACGGATTGCGGCGACGTATCCGCCCGGCCCTCCTCCCACGACGAGGACTTTGGTTTTGATGCTTTCTGCCATGCTTCAATCCATGAACAGCGTGGCGGGGTGTTCGAGGAGAGATTTCAGCTTGTGGATGAATTCGGCAGCGTCGTAGCCATCCACCACGCGGTGATCGAAGGAGGACGACAGGTTCATCATCTTGCGCACGACGATCTGTCCATCGCGCACGACCGGCCGCTCCACGATGGCGTTTGGACCAATGATCGCGACTTCCGGGTGATTTATTACGGGTGTGGTGATGATACCGCCGAGCGCGCCGAGGCTTGTGATGGTGATCGTCGAGCCGGAAAGATCGTCGCGGCTTGCCTTTCCCTCACGCGTCAGCCGCGCAAGGCGCGCGACTTCGCTTGCCGCTTCCCAGAGGTCGAGCGCTTCGGCATGTCGGATTACCGGCACGATAAGACCGTTCGACGTCTGCGTCGCGATGCCGATGTGCACCGCCGCGTGGCGGTGCACCACGCCCGCTTCGTCGTCGAAACGCGCATTGATCTGCGGATACTCCGGCAACAGACGCACGAGGCCGCGCATCAGGAACGGCAATAGGGAGAGTTTTGGCCGACCCTCCTTGCGGGTCGCGTTGAGATGCGCGCGCAGGCTCTCCAGTTCCGTCATGTCGATCTCTTCGACGTAGGCGAAATGCGGTATGCGCCGTTTCGATTCCTGCATCTTTTCGGCGATCTTGCGCCGAAGCCCGATCACCTTGATCTCTTCCACGCCCTCACGCTGCACGTAACCACCACGCGCAACCGAAGCTTTTCCGCCGGAGGCGACGTAGGCGTCGAGATCGCCGTGCTCGATCCGTCCCGCTGGGCCGCTCCCGGGCACGAATTGCAGCTGAATGCCCAGTTCTTCGGCG
>Ga0210402_10005660_pt1 | contig 11158 bp, 9 predicted proteins | sample IncBWC7MmetaG_FD_161055 | JGI IMG/M metagenome (GOLD analysis project Ga0210402, IMG submission 161055) | Forest soil microbial communities from Barre Woods Harvard Forest LTER site, Petersham, Massachusetts, United States - Inc-BW-C-7-M | ecosystem: Environmental > Terrestrial > Soil >... | reverse complement strand
CATGATGCCCATCTTGTTGCCGGTTTTGGTGCGCCGCTCCATGCGCGACACGACGGTCGCGGCCACCTTGCCCGCGGTCGCGCCGGTCTTCACCGCGCGCGAAAACTCCGCCCAGGATTGCACGCGCAACCGTTTCAGCACAGTTGCGTAATCGTCGAGCGGATGGCCGGACAGGAAGAAGCCGATCGCGTCGTATTCGCGGCGCAGCCGCTCGGCCGGCAGCCATGGCTCGATCTGCGGCAGCATGATGGTCGGCGCATCGGCCGCGTTGCCGAACATGTCGTTCTGCCCGATGGTCGCGGCCTCATGGCTGCGCTGACAGGCAGCCAAGATCGCGTCGGCGCCGGCGAAGACGCGCGCGCGGTTGGACTCCAGCGCATCGAAAGCGCCAGCGGCGGCGAGGCTTTCGATGATACGCTTGTTGATCGCGCGCGGATTGACCCGCGATGCGACATCCGCAAGCGAGGTGAACGGGCCCTTCTTCCGCTCCTCCACGATCTGCTCGATCGCCTGCGGGCCGACACCCTTCAGCGCCGCCAGCGCGTAGTAGATCGTGCCTTCTGAGACGTCGAAGGTCGCGCCGGATCGATTGATCGAGGGCGCCTCGACCTTGATGCCGAGCCGCTGCGCCTCCGAGCGAAATTCCGAAAGCTTGTCGGTGTTGTTCAATTCGAGCGTCATCGACGCGGCCAGGAATTCGACCGGATAATGCGCCTTCATATAGGCGGTGTAAAAGGAGACCAGCGCATAGGCTGCGGCGTGGCTCTTGTTGAAGCCGTAGTCGGCGAACTTCGCCAGCAGCTCGAAGATCGTTTCCGCCTGCCCTTTCGGAACGCCGTTCTTGACCGCGCCCGCGACGAAGCGCTCGCGCTGCTTGTCCATCTCGGCGCGGATTTTCTTGCCCATCGCGCGGCGTAGCAGGTCGGCTTCGCCGAGCGAATAGCCGGCCATCACCTGCGCGATCTGCATCACCTGTTCCTGATAGATGATGACGCCGAAGGTCTCCTTGAGGATCGGCTCCAGCAGCGGATGCAGATATTCCGGCTCCTCGTCGCCATGCTTGCGCGCGCAATAGGTCGGAATGTTCGCCATCGGCCCCGGCCGGTACAGCGCGACCAGCGCGATGATGTCCTCGAAACGGTCCGGCCGCATGTCGATCAGCGCGCGCCGCATGCCCTGGCTTTCAACCTGGAACACGCCGACCACGTCGCCCCGCGCCAGCATCTCGTAACTCTTGGCATCATGCAGCGGCAGCGTCGCGAGATCGACATCGATGTTGCGCTGTTTCAGAAGCTTGACCGCGACGTCGAGCACGGTGAGCGTCTTTAGGCCGAGAAAGTCGAATTTCACAAGCCCCGCCGGCTCGACCCATTTCATGTTGAACTGGGTCACCGGCATGTCGGATTTCGGATCGCGGTAGAGCGGCACGAGATCGCTCAAAGGGCGATCGCCGATCACGATGCCGGCCGCGTGGGTAGAGGCGTGCCGCGTCAGGCCTTCGAGGCGTTGGGCGATGTCGAAGGCCCGCGCCACCACCGGGTCCTCATCGCGAAACGCCTGCAGCTTCGGCTCGCCCGCGATTGCGGCAGCGAGCGTGACGGGTGCAGCCGGATTCTGCGGCACGAGCTTGGTAAGCTTGTCGACCTGCCCATAGGGCATCTGCAGCACGCGCCCGACGTCGCGCAGCACGCCGCGCGCCTGCAGCGTGCCGAAGGTGATGATCTGCGCCACCTGGTCGCGGCCGTAGCGCTGCTGCACGTAGCTGATCACCTCGCCGCGGCGCTCCTGGCAGAAGTCGATGTCGAAGTCCGGCATCGAGACGCGTTCGGGATTGAGGAAGCGTTCGAACAGCAGCCCGAAGCGGATCGGATCGAGATCGGTGATCGTAAGCACCCAAGCCACCAGCGAGCCCGCGCCGGAGCCGCGGCCCGGCCCGACCGGAATCCCGTGCGCCTTCGCCCATTTGATGAAGTCGGACACGATCAGGAAGTAGCCCGCATAGTTCATGCGGGTGATGACGTCGAGCTCGAAGGCGAGCCGCTTCCGATAGTCCTCCTCCGCGGTGCCTTGTGCGAGGCCGTGAACATTGAGGCGGCGGTTCAGCCCCTCCTCGGCCTGGCGGCGCAGCTCATCCGCCTCCTCGCTTGCGGCATCGGCACCCGCGCCGACCGTGAAGCGCGGCAGGATCGGTTTGCGCGTCATCGGGCGGAACGCGCATCGCTCGGCGATCTCGACGGTGGAGGCCAAAGCTTCCGGAATGTCGGCGAACAGCAGCGCCATTTCCGAGCGCGTCTTGAAGCGGTGATCGGCCGTCAATTGCTCGCGGTCGGTTTCCGCGATCAGGCGGCCACCGGCGATGCAGAGAAGCGCGTCGTGCGCTTCATAGTCATCCGTGCTGGCGAAATAGGGCTCGTTCGTCGCAACCAGCGGCAACCCTTTGGCATAGGCGAGATCGATCATCCCGCCCTCGATGCGGCGTTCGCGGTCGATGCCATGACGCTGCAGTTCGACATAGAGCCGGTCGCCAAACAGGGTGGCGAGGCGTTCGCAGCGCGACGCCGCAAGCGCCGCATGGTCGGCCTGCAGCGCCAGCGAAATCGGCCCGTCCGGCCCCCCGGTCAGCGCGATCAGGTCCTCGACATTATCCTTCAGCCAATCGAACTTGAGATGCGGCGCCTGATGGACCGGCGTCTCCAGGAACGCGCGCGAGTTCAGCCGCATCAGGCTGCGATAGCCGCGTTCGCGCGCCGCCAGCAGCACGATTCGCGCAGGCGCCGACATCTGCGTATTGCGCGCGTTGGGGTCGACATCGCCGAAATCCACCGCGAGCTCGCAGCCGACGATCGGCTGGATGCCGTAGCCCGCCATCTTGTCGGAGAATTCGAGCGCTCCGAACATGTTGTCGGTGTCGGTCAGAGCCAGCGCCGGTTGGCGGTCGGCTTTGGCAAGCTCGCCGAGCTTGGCGATCTTGATCGAGCCCTTCAGCAGAGAATAGGCCGAATGAACGTGGAGATGGACAAAGCCGGCGCTGGACATGCTCGCTTTTTCAAGGCTCAGGGGCGTTGCGGGTGGCGGCGATCACCGGCCCTTGGAAGCACGCCTCATGACCGACTCGCATCCCGCAATGGTGCGGCCTCCCTGTCCTGGAGTCCACGGAGAAACCCGTGTCCCGCACCGCTATCCGAATTATCCCCAAGTCCAGGATTTAAGGAAAATTCTCAAAACTGGCCAATGAGTTGCGCCCAGATCGCGATCATCCCCAAGAACAGCGTGAGCGACGCCAGTGCCGCAGCCTCCTCAACAAAGATCTTCAACATCACTAATCTCCGCACTCCAGAACATAGAGAGAACGATGTTCCTTTTTTGTTCTAGCGTCAAGTGCAGACATATCGCCGGCTTGATCAGGCGGGAGCGAAAAACGTCGCTTGGTTAATCAGACCAGGAAGTGCGAAGCGCGCAGGCGCGCCATGCGGCGCGAGAGTCGACTTTCACTGACGTCTTGCACTGACGTCTTGCACTGACTGTCTTGCACCGACGCCTTGCACTGACGTCTGGATCAACGAAGGCGCTGCCTGCCTGCGCTCAATTCGCGGACGACGAGCAATTCTGGCAGATGATCAGCTTCCGCTTCAGCTGTTCCTCGTCGGCGCGATCCGTGGCCTGCTGCTCCTCCCAGCTGTCGCCGCGATAGCGCGATCCGGAAGAGGCATCGCCGAACGAATCGGAATCCCTCCGCCGTTGCGCGGTTCGCTTGGGCTTGGCAGGGACATTGGCCTTCGGCCCGTCGGTCAGCCCAGGCCCGAGCCCATCGGGTGCGACGGCGGCTACGTTTGTGGCCGGCGCGGCGGCCGTACCGGTTATCGGAGCGCTCGCCATGCCGGCAGGGCCGGCGACCGGCGCGCAACTGCCCGACAGGCAGCAACCGCCAAGCATCAGCGCGACGAAGAGCAACAGTGCATGTCTGACCATCATGGGGAACAGTCTAAAGCGCGATGCGGTGAGAACTCAAGCTTGCCGAATCGCGCAAGGGCCTTCGGCCAATGTGCTTCAAATCCCGGCAGAATGTCTGAGCTGCCCGATTACCACCTTGACGGCATCGGTGTATTTGCCATCGGTAAACTCCTGATCGACCACGTACAAGGCCGTGATCGCAATGATAAGTGCGACAATCGCTCTCATCTTGACCGCGCCAATTCCTTAAAGGCCTCAGATCATCAACATCAACCTCGGCCGTCGCAACAAACGATGGCGGCGGCGGCCATTTATGCACAGCGATTCCGGCGAACTCTCGTCGAGGTGATTCTCCGCTGACCAGATCATGAGAAATTCGACAGCTTCGTTCCATCAACGCCGTAGGACTACGGGGCATAATTGCCGCATGAATGCAGCTCTACCGGATGCCTGCAAAAACCCCGGCCGAAGCCGGGGTTTTCGATCCAGCACTTGTGTGATCAGTACTTGGCAACAATAGGACCGCCGAACCTGTAGTTGACGCGGGCGGTGAAAAGGTCGACGTCCTGCTTGATGCTGTCGGACTGCAGGAAGGGGAAAGTAACAGTCTGCCGATCCATGAACAGGTGGTCGTACTCGAAGCCGACGGACCAGTTCGACGCGAAGCCGTATTCGACGCCGGCGCCGACCACGCCGCCCCAGCGTGTGTTGCTGTTCGAGCCGAGCAGCAGTCCACCCGGGACAGCAAAAACGTCGTACTTGGTGTCGGTGACGGCGGCACCGCCCTTCGCGTAGAGCAACACGTTGTTGAAGGCATAGCCGATCTGACCGGTGAACAGGCCGAACGCATCGATCTTGGTGCGGTTTCGCTGAGCAAGCAGAGCGCTCACGTTGTCGCCGGTGAAATCTGCCCAGTTGCCCTGCGCTTCGACGCCGAACACGACCGGACCCGTCTGCCAGCGATAGCCGATCTGGCCACCGACCGTGCCGCCGCTCGCGTCATGGCAACCCTCGCGGCCGCCGGGGACGAGATCCCAACAATTGTGGCTGAAGCCGCCGCCGCCATTGATACCGATATAGAAGCCAGTCCAGTCGTAGATCGCAGCGACCATCGGCGGAGCCTTGGTGTAAGGCCGCGCCGCGAGGTCGGCGGCACTCGCGGGCGCCGCCGCGCTCAGCGCGATCAGGCTCGCACTGACAAGCGCTCAGAATCATCCATTGTTCGCGCGTGATCTCCGCACAAACGCGTTTCGCTTTGGTCGCGAGCGACGGCGCGGATCATGCTCGTCTGTGGGCGCGGCACGCGCGAACGTGAGTTGACGTCACAGGGCGAGCCCGTTTCTCTTGACGTGTGAACCTTGGCGCGTGGCGCGGAGCCGCGCGACCGCTGCGAAGGCGGTTTTTGCGAGAAATCATTGGCGCGAAACGTTGCATGGAGATTCCGATGCGCATTTTGGCTCTGTCGGCTCTCGCATTGGGAACCGTTCTTTCAAGCCCGGCCGGCGCCCAAACTTTTGCCCCTGGCTTTCCCGTTTGCCTGCACGTCTATGGGCGCGTGAGCTACTACGAGTGCAGCTTCACGTCGCTGCCGCAATGCAACGCGTCAGCGTCGGGCCGCGCGGCGCAATGCATCATCAATCCCTATTGGGCCAGCGCCAACACCGTGGGACCGGCGCTTCGCTATCGACGGCGTCCTCCGGTCTATTGAGCATCCTCCGATCTACTGAAAGCTCCCTCCGGAAAGCACGAGCGCAGCCCAACTAACTAAGATTCGGACTCAATCGGAGCCGAAGCCCTACTCCAGCTCGACGATCCGGCCATCGACGATTGACACGCGGCGATCCATGCGGCCCGCAAGCTGCATATTGTGGGTCGCAATCAGCATGGCGACGTTGGTTGCCTTGACGAGCTGCATCAGCGCCTGAAACACATGGTCGGCGGTATGCGGGTCGAGATTGCCAGTCGGCTCGTCTGCCAGCAGCGCCCGCGGCGCGTTGGCGACCGCGCGCGCGATCGCCACGCGCTGCTGCTCGCCCCCTGACAGTTCGGAGGGACGATGCCAAACGCGGTCACTGAGGCCGAGATAGCCGAGGATTTCAGTCGAACGCTTGATGGTCTCGGAACGTCTCAGACCGCGAATCATCTGCGGCAACATGACGTTTTCCAGCGCCGTGAACTCCGGCAGCAGCCGGTGCGACTGATACACGAAGCCGATTTCGGTGCGCCGGATCTGCGTTCGTTCGGCGTCGGTCAACAGCGAGGTCGGCGCACCCGCGACATAGACCTCGCCGTCGTCGGGGCTTTCGAGCAGTCCCGCGATATGCAGCAGCGTCGATTTGCCGGAACCGGAAGGCGCAACCAGCGCCACCGACTGCCCGGCCCACAGCGCAAGCTTGGCACCGCTGAGGATGGTCAACGGCTCCTCGCCCTGCATGTACTGGCGTTTTATCTCGTGGAGATAAATGACCGGTACATCTTCCGCCTCCTGCCCCATCAGCCCCTCACTCGTAGCGCAGCGCGTCGACCGGATCGAGTCGCGCGGCGCGCCACGATGGATAGAGCGTGGCAAGGAAGGAGAGGGTCAGCGCCATGATCACGACCGCGGCGGTCTCGCCGAAATCGACTTCGGCTGGCAGCTTGGAGAGAAAATAGAGCGTGGGATCGAACAATTCGACATTGGTGACCCAGGACAGAAACTGGCGGATGGATTCGATGTTGAAGCAGATCAAAAGCCCGACCAGAAAGCCGACAAAAGTCCCGACCACGCCGATCGCCGCCCCCGTGATCAGGAACACCCGCATGATCGAACCTTGCGAGGCGCCCATGGTGCGCAGGATCGCGATGTCACTGCCCTTGTCCTTCACCAGCATGATCAGGCCGGACACGATGTTGAGTGCCGCGACCAGCACGATCAGCGTCAGGATCAGGAACATCACGTTGCGCTCGACCTGGAGCGCATTGAAGAAGGTCGAGTTGCGCTGCCGCCAATCCACCAGAAACACCGGCCGCCCGGCGGCTTCCATCACCGCCTTGCGGAACGTGTCGATCCTGTCGGGGTTGGTCGTGAAGACCTCGATCGCGGACACGTCATTGGAGCGGTTGAAATAGGCCTGCGCCTCCGGCAGCGGCATGAAAACGAAGGTCGAGTCGTATTCCGACATGCCGATCTCGAACACCGCCGTCACTTTATAGGGCTTGATGCGCGGCGTCGTCCCCATCGGGGTCACGGCCCCTTTCGGCGACACCAAGGTGACGCTATCGCCGGCATGCAGCGACAATTGATCGGCAAGGCGGCGGCCGATCGCGACCCCCTGCCCTTCGTCGAAGCCTTCGAGCGTGCCCTGTTTGATGTTCTTGGCAATTGAGGTGAGGTTGTTCAGGTCGTCAGCTCGGATGCCGCGCACCAGCACGCCCGAGGCGTTGAATGGCGAGGAGGCCAGCGCCTGGCCGTCGACCACCGGCGCGGCGAGGCGGATGCCTTGAACCTGGCTTACGCGCTCGGCGACGTCCTTCCAGTCGGTCAGCGGCGATTCCAGGGGCTGTATCAGAAGATGCCCGTTGAGGCCCAAGATCTTGTCCAGCAGTTCCTTGCGAAAGCCGTTCATCACGGCCATCACGATGATGAGCGTGGCGACACCCAGCATGATGCCAAGAAATGAAAAACCGGCGATGACGGAGATGAATCCTTCCCTGCGCCGCGCCCGTAAATACCGCCCGGACAGCATCCATTCAAACGGCGCGAAAGGCACGGTTTGCGGCGATTGGTCTACCGTTTCGTACATGGCTCGATAATCCCATGATCGGGGTCAAATGTGGCCGGAATGGCCGTTTTGGGGACGGGGTCGGTGGATATCCATATCCCGAAAACCGCGCCATCGGACTGGTGGATTTGACCATTGCTCCGGTCATTCGCTCACCTCATCGCGAGCGAGATGTTTAAACCGTGGCAGAATCACATCATTGACGCTGTTGCCTCGATTGACGCTATAGCCTCGGCTGCGACAGTTGCTTGCGTGTCCCCCCGCCGGCGCACGGTCAGAACCGCGCTACGACATCGGCGGGCGACACATTCTCGCGCGAACCGTCGCTGCGCCGCTTGAGCTCGACCTTGCCTTCGGCGATCCCCTTCGGTCCGACCATGATCTGCCAGGGAATGCCGATCAGGTCGGCGGTCGCGAACTTGGCGCCGGCGCGCTGCTCGGTGTCGTCATAAAGCACATCGACGCCCTTGGCCGAGAGCTCGCGATAGAGTTTCTCGCATGCCACGTCGGTCTCGTCGGAGCCCTGCTTCAGGTTGAGGATGATCGCCCTGAACGGGGCGACCGCGTCCGGCCATTTGATGCCGGCGTCGTCATGGCAGGCTTCGATGATGGCGCCGACCAGACGCGAGACACCGACGCCATAGGACCCACCATGGATCGGCGCTTCGGCGCCATCGGGGCCGGCGACCAGGGCCTTCATCGCGTCGGAATATTTGGTGCCGAAATAGAAGATCTGGCCGACCTCGATGCCCCGCGTATGCAGCTTTCGATCGGCCGGCACCTCGCGCTCGAAGCGCGCCGCATCATGCACGTCCTCGGTCGCCGCATAGACCGAGGTCCATTGCTTGATGATCGGCGTGAGATCGCCGTCGTAATCCACATCATCGGACGGGATTGGCAAGTCGAGCACGTTGCGATCACAAAAGACCGCGGACTCGCCGGTTTCCGCCAGCACGATAAATTCGTGGCTGAGGTCGCCGCCGATCGGCCCGGTCTCGGCGCGCATCGGGATCGCCTTCAATCCCATGCGCGCAAATGTGCGCAAGTAAGCGACAAACATCTTGTTGTAGGACCGCCGCGCGGCCGCCTCGTCGAGGTCGAACGAATAGGCATCCTTCATCAGGAATTCGCGCCCGCGCATGACGCCGAACCGCGGACGCTGCTCATCGCGGAACTTCCATTGAATATGATAGAGGTTGAGCGGCAGGCTCCGGTATGACTTCACATAGGCGCGAAAGATCTCGGTGATCATTTCCTCGTTCGTCGGCCCGTACAGAAGCTCGCGCTTGTGCCGGTCGGCAATGCGCAGCATCTCCGGGCCATAGGCGTCGTAGCGACCGCTCTCACGCCAGAGATCCGCAAGCTGCAATGTCGGCATCAGCAATTCGAGCGCACCGGCGCGATCCTGCTCCTCCCGCACGATCTGCTCGATCTTCTTCAAGACGCGAAAGCCGAGCGGCAGCCAGGCGTAGATGCCGGCCGCCTCCTGCCGCATCATGCCGGCGCGCAGCATCAGCCGATGCGACACGATCTCCGCTTCCTTTGGATTTTCCTTCAGAATGGGCAAGAAGAACCGTGACAATCGCATGGGAGAGCCCCTGAGGAATAGGCGGAACGGGTTGCGGCGGCAGCAGTGAAAGCGGATCGGAGGAAAAAACACAAGGCCGGCATCCCGGAAAAGCCGCCAAGTCATCGCATTTGCGACATTTTTGCCAGCCTCGAACGACACCGCAAAAGAGAGCTTACTACACGATCTTACGGCCGGATCTTACTGCATTGTTACGTCGAAATCGTCCTCCAGCGTGATCTTCTCGAAGTCGGTCACCAGAGCATCGATCCGCATGTGCCAGCGGCCGGCCACGGGCAGGGCCACATCGCGTACATGCCAAAAGCCGTCCGCGCCGCGAACGCCGGGCCGCTCCATGGCCTCGATGCCGCGATCCGGCATGCTGAGCACGAGTGTCGCTTCTTTCGCGCTCAACAGGCTGCCGTCACCATTCATTAATTGCAGCACGAAATCGTCCGCACCCACCTTGGCCGGAGAGATCAACACCTGGAACATCGCTCGGTCGGAGTGGATATGGACGGCCAGCGGCGCGTCCGGAACGCGCGTGCGCGGCGGCGGCGTAAAGCGCCAGCCGGCGACCACGCAGAGGATCGCCACGGCCAGCGCGCACTCCACCGCAACCGATCGCGCCAGCGGCCTGGCTGACTTCGGCCCCTCGGCTCCCTTGTTGGCTCCCTTGGCCCCCTTGACTCCCTTGGCCTCGCACGCGAGCGCCGGCGTGAGACGAAAGCGGTTGAGCGCGGCAACGCCGAGCAGGCTCGCGACAAGCACGAGCTTGATCAAAAGAATGATGCCGTATCTGGTTTCGATCAGAGCATCGACATGCGCGACCTGCACGACCGCGAGCGCGATCCCAGCAAGCGCCAGAAGTCCGACCACGGGGATGGCGATGCCTGAGAACCGCTGGACCACCGGCAACGACGATTTCGGCTGCCGCCATAGCGTCGCGGCCAGCGGCAGCAGCGCGCCGAGCCAGTACGCGATGCCGACGCCGTGTATGAACATCGCGGGCCAAGTCAACGCCCGTGGCGGCGCCGTCGCGGCATGGCCGGTCGCCGCAAGCGACAGGCCGACGCTGGCCAATGCGACCCCCGACAAAATGCGGCTCATGCCGCCCGAGGGACGGCGCAGCACGAGCAGGCTTGCCGCCATCGCCGCCATCGCGATCAAAAGCGCCGGTCCGAGGCTCGTGCCCAACGCAATCTTCCAGGGTGAGGCGGCGGCGAGGCCGGAGAGCGGAAGGCCGAGCACGTCGAGCCCTTCAAGCCCGAGCGACGCGACCGCGCCAATGAGCCCGAGGACCAAAGCTCCCAGCACCGCGCCTGAACCGGCCGGCGACCGCCCGATCCACGCAATGAAGAACACGCCTCCGACGCCGGCAAACAATCCGAGATAAAGGCCGATCCGCGCCAGCCAGATCAGGACATTGATCGTCGCATCCGCGTTGGCAGGCATCGTCGTCGCGCTGGGCGCGCCCACGGAGAACGTCACCGAGCCCGTGACCGGATGACCATCCTGCGAGATCACGCGATAGCTGACGATCGAGGTGCCCGGCGGCAACGCTGGCGGAGGGGTCACAACGATGGAGTCCGCGGTCGTATCCACCTTGGCATCGCCGCGCAGCCCGCCCTGTGCATCGATCAAATTGACCGCGCCCGCCGTCACGCTCTCACTGAAATGCAGTTCGATCCGTTTCGGCGGATCGGACAGCACGCTGCCGTCAGGCGGCTCGACGGACACCAGCGCCGCGTGTGCCAGTGCATCGGTTGCGGAGCAGACAACGAGCAGCAGGGTCGCGAGGCCGACGATGAGGCGCATCTTCTATTGCTTTGGCGTCAGCCTGACGCCGGGAGCGGGCCACTTGCCCTCATGCGAATGG
>Ga0210402_10005659_pt1 | contig 11158 bp, 8 predicted proteins | sample IncBWC7MmetaG_FD_161055 | JGI IMG/M metagenome (GOLD analysis project Ga0210402, IMG submission 161055) | Forest soil microbial communities from Barre Woods Harvard Forest LTER site, Petersham, Massachusetts, United States - Inc-BW-C-7-M | ecosystem: Environmental > Terrestrial > Soil >... | reverse complement strand
CATGTAGAGGTTATAGCCGATCTCCTGAATCTGGCCGCTTTGTTCGTCGCCCAGGAGCTCGCCCGCGCCGCGGATCTCGAGATCGTGAGTCGCGAGCGTGAATCCGGCGCCGAGTTCCTCGAGCGACTCGAGCGCCTCCAATCGCTTGACCGCATCGGCGGTCATCGACTTGCGCGGCGGCGTGATCAGATAGGCATATGCCCGATGATGCGATCGCCCGACGCGGCCGCGCAATTGATGAATTTGGGCGAGCCCAAACCGGTCCGCCCGATCGATGACGATGGTATTCGCGGTCGGCACGTCGATGCCGCTCTCGATGATGGTGGTGCAGACGAGCACGTTGAAGCGCCGGTGATAGAAGTCGAGCATGAGCTGTTCCAGATCGCGTTCGCGCATCTGTCCGTGACCGACGGCGACGTTTGCCTCCGGCACGAGCTTGCGGACCGCCTGAGCCGTCTTTTCGATGGTCTCGATCGTGTTGTGCACGAAGTATATCTGTCCTCCGCGGCGGATCTCGCGAAGCGCGGCCTCGCGAATCACGGTTTCGTTCCATTCGAGCACGAAGGTCTTCACGGCCAAACGTTCGGCGGGCGGTGTCGTGATCAACGAAAGATCGCGCAGTCCGCCCAAGGCCATGTTGAGGGTCCGCGGGATCGGCGTGGCGGTCAGCGTCAGAACGTCGACCTCGGTGCGCAGAGCCTTGAGTTTCTCCTTGTCGCGCACGCCGAACCGGTGTTCCTCGTCGATCACCACCAGGCCCAAATCCTTGAAGCGCACCTTACCCTGCAGCAATCGCTGAGTGGCGATGACTATGTCGACCGTGCCTGCGGCGATGCCGGCGAGAATTCCCTCCGCATCCTTGTTGCTGCGAAAGCGCGACAGGCTTTCGATTCGCACGGGCCAGTCGGCGAATCGGTCGACGAAAGTAGTGTGGTGCTGCTGCGCGAGAAGGGTCGTGGGCACCAAAACTGCCACTTGTTTACCGGCCTGGACGGCGACGAACGCGGCACGCAGTGCGACCTCGGTCTTGCCGAAGCCGACATCGCCGCAGATGACGCGGTCCATGGGCTTGTCGGACTTGAGGCCGCTCAGTACTTGCTCGATGGCGGCGGCTTGGTCGGCGGTTTCCTCGAAGGGGAAGCCTGCCTGAAAAGCGCGATACTCGGCTTCGCCCGCCAGCATTTGCGTGCCTTGCCGAGCTGCGCGGCGCGAATACAGGTCCAAGAGTTCTGCGGCGACGTCGCGGATGCGCTGCGCCGCCTTGCGGCGTGCTTTCTGCCATTGCTCGCCGCCGAGCTTGTGAAGGGGCGCCGTTTCCGCAGGTGCGCCCGTGTAGCGCGACACGAGATGCAGCGCCTGCACCGGTACATACAATTTATCGCCGTCGGCATAGTCGAGTACGAGAAATTCGCCCGTGTATCCGGCGACATCCATGGTCTTGAGCCCGACGTAGCGTCCAACTCCATAGGATTCGTGCACTACCGGGGCCCCGATGTGCAGGTCCGACAGCTCCTTGAGGATTTTCGCCGGATCGCGTTCGGCGCGCCGGCGGCGCCGCTCCTGCCGCGCGCGATCACCGAACAATTGCGCTTCGGTGAGGATTTCCAGCGCCGGCGCATCGAGCCGCATGCCCGAAACGGCGCCCGATACCGTAATTCCAAGTTTCAACGAGCTGGCGACGAAACTCGCGAAATTATCGAATATCTTCGGCTGAATGTCGCGGCTGCGAAGCAGGTCGAGCAGCAGTTCGCGGCGTCCCGCGGATTCGGCAGCCAGCAGAATACGCGCCGGGCTCGCGTCGATATGCGCGGCCAATTGTGCTGCGGGCTCAACGCCGCGCGGGTCGATGCGCACCGCTGCCGGCGCGGCGCTGGGAAAGTTTTGGGTCGGTCCCTCGGTCTGCGGGGGCCATTCGAAGGTGTGCAGTTGAACCTTCCGCCACCCCGCGTAGGCGGCCTCGAATTCATCGGGCGTCAAGTAGACTTCGGCGGGATCCAATATCGGCCGGTGGCGGTCGTGGCGCAGCTGTTCGTGGCGTTCGACGATGCCGTTCCACAGACCCTCGGCGCGCGAAATCGCATCGTTGATGTCCACGAGTACGCTGTCCGGCGGCAGATACTCGAACAGGTGGGAGGTGCGATCGAAGAACAAGGGCAGGAAGAATTCTATGCCGCCGGGCGCGATGCCGGCGCTTACGTCGCGATAGATCGCCTGCTCCGACAGATCGCCGGTGAAGCGCAGCCGGTAGCGGCGGCGGAACTCGCGTACGGCTTCGGGATTGAGCGGCGTCTCGCGCGCCGGCAACAGTTGGATACGATCCAGCTTGTCGAGGGAGCGCTGCGTGTCGGGATCGAAATGGCGGATGCTGTCCACGTCGCGATCCAGCATATCGATTCGATACGGAGTGTCCGAGCCCATCGGGAAGACGTCGATCAGCGAACCGCGGACTGCGAATTCGCCATGCGCGACAACTTGCGTCACGGCGGCATATCCCGCCAACGCCAGTTGCGCGCGCAGCGCTTCGAGATCGAGAGTTTCGCCGACGTGAACTTTGAGGGAGTACGCCTCGATGTAGCTTCGAGGCGCCAATCGCTGCAACAGGGTGTCGACGGCGACCAGCCAGACGCCGTGCCGCGCGCGGGGGAGTTCGGCCAATGTGGCGAGCCGAGCCGAGGTGATATCGGGGTGCGCAGAGAAACCGTCGTAGGGCAGTGTCTCCAAATCGGCAAACACCCGCACCGTCAACCCGGGGCCGGTAAAGAAGCGAATCTCGTCGCTGAGCGCTTCCGCCTCGCGCGAACTCTGCGCGATGACGATGAGGGGCCCGGGCGAGCGCGCCGCCGCCTCGGCGATGGCGAGTGCGCCTGCTGCGCCATAGAGCTTGCCCCATTTGACGACGGGTGCATCGGAACCGGGCAGTAGGGGTTCGAGTAAGGACATCGGACTTTCGGGGCAAAAAGGAATAGACGCCCGCCGCGAACGAGTCGCGGGGGCTTGCAACAGGGTTAGATCTTACGCGATTTGATTTAAGAGTTCGCGACGACGCTGTGGATCACGTGCTCGAATTCGAAATAGACGACGAATCCTGGATACTCCCAGCGCGAGATCGGCGGCTTGCCGACGGCAGGCACCTTTGTGGCCGGAGCTCCGAACTTCATCGTGACTTGGTCCATCGTCATACCGCGAGTCGGCGTCGCTACATCCGATTCCTTGACCGCAATGCCGTTGTCGATAGCGATGGTTTCGGCCTGCGCGAGGCCGCTGGCGAGCACTGCCGCAAGCAGTAGGTTTCGATACCTCATGGCGCACCTCATTGTTAACCCCTACATTTGAGAAACATTCGTCCCCTCAAGACTATAGCATTGCCCCGGGGGGCAAATAGTTGATCCAATTAACACTCTGATTACATTGTTATTTGTGGTTTAATCGCCGCGCATGTTCCAGCCCCTTCCAGTTTTTGTGGGCCTGCGGTATTCGCTGGCCCGCGAGCACAGTTTTTTCGTGTCATTCATCACCTGGGTCTCGCTCGTCGGGGTGGCGCTCGGCGTGGCCGCGTTGATCACGGTGTTGTCGGTCATGAACGGACTGGAGTCCGAATTGCGCACACGCCTCCTGAGCCTCACCGCGCACGCGAGTTTGAACGCGGCGGGCGCTCCGATCGGGGACTGGCGAAGCCGCATTGAGCAATTGCAGGGGGCGCCGGGGCTGGTGGGCGCGGCCCCATTCCTGGATACCGATGCGATGTTGAGCCGGCCGCCCGCGATGAGCGGCGCCATCGTCCGCGGCATCGATCCGAAGCTCGAGACGCAAGTGTCCTCCATTGGGGATGCGATGCGCGAAGGCAAGCTCGGCGACCTGGAACCCAACACCAATCGGATCATCCTCGGCCGCGTGCTTGCCTACCAGCTGCAAGTGGGCGTGGGCGATGAAGTCACGGTCATGATCCCCGGCAATGCCGCCTCGTCCTCCGATGCGCTCGTGCCGCGTCTGCGGGACTTTCGCGTGGTGGGGATTTTCGAGGTCGGGCTGCAGGAGCACGACAGCGTACTGGCGCTCGTCAATCTCGAGGACGCCGAGGCGTTTCGCGGCCTCGACGGCCCGACCGGCATCCGCCTCAAATTCTACGATGTCCTGAAGGCGCCGCAGCTGGCGCGAAGCGCCGCCGCACGACTCGCGCCGGGTCTCGAGGTGCGCGACTGGACGCAGGACAACGAGGCATACTTTCGCGCCATACGCATCGAAAAGACCATGATGGGTTTGATCCTGATGCTCATCGTCGCCGTTGCGGTGTTCAACATCGTGGCGACACTCGTCATGGTCGTGAACGACAAGCGCACGGACATCGCGATCCTGCGCACTGTCGGTTTGAGCCCCCGAGGCATTATCGCGGTGTTCATGACGCAGGGCGTGCTCATCGGCTGGATCGGCGCCGGCGTCGGTGTGGCGCTCGGTCTGGCCCTCGCCTGCAACGTAGATGTCATCGTGCCTTTCCTCGAGCAATCCCTCGGCTTTCATTTCATGGACCCCGATGTGTACTACATATCGGGCCTGCCGAGCGAGGTGCACGGCGGCGACGTGGCGAGGATCGCCATGGCCGCATTGCTTCTCACCTTCGTCGCGACCGTGTATCCGGCCCTGCAAGCGGCGCGCACTCAACCCGCCGAAGCGCTGCGGTACGAGTGATGTCCTACTGGTACGAAGGATTCATCGGATTGCGGTATTTGCGCGCTTCTCCCAAGCGCGGCTCGCTGTCGTTGATCGCAGGCATCGCGATACTCGGCTTGAGCCTCGGGGTCGCCGTATTGATCGTGGTGCTGTCGGTCATGAACGGCTTCGAAGATGTGCTGCGAACGCGAATCTTGAGCCTGACGGCACACGCGACGATTTCCGGGCTCGAAGGCCGGATCCGAAACTGGCGTGCCGATCTCGAGAGGCTGGAGCACTTCCCGGGCGTAGCGGGTGCCGCTCCCTATATCGAAGAGCAGGGCATGCTGATCCATGGAGCGCGCTCGTCGGGCGTTTTGGTGCGCGGCATTTTGCCGGACTCGGAGCGGCGGGTCGTCGATCTGGAACCGCATTTATCGAGTGGTCGACTGAGCGATCTGCAAGCTGGCAAGTACCGCGTCATACTGGGGTCGGCCCTGGCCGGGGAACTCGGCGCGAAAGTCGGCGATCGCGTGGTGCTGTTGGTGGCATTGGGGGATGTCACCCCGATCGGAGTGATTCCGCGGATGCGCGCATTCGAGGTGGCCGGCATTCTTTCGATCGGCATGTATGAATATGACCGGCGGATTGCGATCGTCGCCATGCAGGATGCTGCGAGGCTCTTGCGCATGGGCGATGACGTCACGGGCATCCGGCTGACGCTTGCCGATATGTATGCGGCGCCGCGCCTGTCGCGCGCCGCCGCAGTCTCGATAGGCGGGGATGTCGAAGTCCAGGATTGGACCAATGAACACGCCAATTTTTTTCGTTCGATCTCGATCACCAAACGCATCCTGTTCTTCATCCTGTCGCTGATGGTGGCGGTCGCTGCATTCAACATCGTGTCGACCATGGTCATGGTGGTGAAGGACAAGCGGCGCGACATCGCCATTCTGCGCACTTTTGGGTCTTCGCCGCGCAGCATTTTGACCGTATTCGTCGTGCAAGGCAGCTTGATCGGCCTGCTCGGCATCGGCGCCGGTGTACTGCTCGGCGTATTGATCGCCGTGAACTTGCAGGATCTCGTGCACGGCCTCGAAGGCGTCGTAGGATTCAAGTTCCTGGATGCGCGCGTGTACTTCATGAGCGACTTGCCGGCCCGCGTGCGCGCGTCGGACGTAATGCGGATTTGCGGTTTCGCGTTCGTTCTCGCCTGTCTCTCGACGCTATATCCGGCCGCGCGTGCCGCGCGCTTGTTGCCCGCAGAATCGCTTCGCAACGACTGAGAATGCAAATGACCTCGAATTCAGATGCGCTGGTGCTCGAAGGAAAGGATCTCGTAAAGGAATTCGTCCAGGGCGACGTCAAGATTCAGGTGCTGCGCGCGGCGTCGATCAGCGTGCGCGCCGGCGAGCGGATCGCCATCGTCGGCGCGTCCGGATCGGGGAAAACGACGCTTTTGCAGCTGCTGGGAGGACTCGATTTGCCGACGGCCGGCACGGTAGAGATCGCGGGCTCCGCCATGAATCGATTGAACGATGCCGAGCGCGGGTATTTGCGCAATCGCGCCGTCGGCTTCGTCTATCAATTCCACCATCTTCTCCCGGAGTTCACGGCGCTCGAGAATGTCGCAATGCCGCTGCTGGTGCGGCGAATGAATCCGCGCGCTGCGGCAGAACGGGCGAGCGCGCTATTGGCGAGAGTCGGTCTCGCCGAACGCCTCACGCATCGCCCGTCCCAGCTCTCCGGGGGCGAACGGCAGCGCGCTGCGGTGGCTCGCGCTCTCGTCACCCAGCCCATGCTGGTGTTGGCCGACGAGCCCACGGGTAATCTGGACGGCGCGAATGCGGCTCAGGTATTCGAATTGATGCTGGAACTCAATCGTGAACTCGGCACGAGTCTCGTCATCGTGACCCACGATGAGCGGCTGGCGGCGCGCCTCGATCGCGTGCTGCTTCTTGCGGACGGAATTCTAGTCGAGCGCGGCGCCGCGCGCGGTGCCGCGGCCGTTTGAGCGGGCGCGCCGGCGCCGCAGATGGTAGAGTACCCTGACCCGCCAAGCGCATTGCGCCAGCACGTAGCCGCATCCGGCTGCGATCAATCCCAGAACCAACGCTCCGAGCAGCAAGGGTCCCCACAGTTGATGGACTTGCGCCCCTAGGTGCCGGTGCTTCAGTTCGTGCAAGAACGGCATCAAATCCATCCCCATCAGTTTGGTCCCGACCCAGATCGAGCCCACCACCTGCGGCAGCCATGTGAAAGGATTGCTCACGAATACGGTGGCGAACAGCACCGGCAGGTTCAACCGAAATATCACCCCCAGTATGACGCAAGTCACGAGATGCACGGGCAGCGGTGAGGGCGGAATAAAGGCGATGAACAGGCCCAGTGCGAATGCCCGCGTGACGCTGCGGCGGTTGAACGTCCAACATCCGCGATCGAGCACGAGGGCCTTAAAAGGCCTCAAACACCAGAGTTTCTCCAGTGTGTGGCGGTCCGGTGTGATGCGTTTTAGCCAGCGTTGCATGAACGGCGATTGACTCCCACGAGGCGGCATTATGCCGTTTTCAGAGGCTCGCAACAGTGATCCACGACCATTCCGCAAATCAACGAGTTAGGCTCAGGGCGATGCCGGTATCTCAACCGTCGGCGGTCAAGTATCATGCCGGGGCTTTAGACACAACCTAAGAGGACGCAATGTGGGAGATCATCCGCGCAGGCGGCGGCTTCATGTGGCCGATCATTTTATGTTCCATCGCGGCGGTGGCTATCATATTGGAGCGGCTATGGACTCTGCAAAGCAGCCGCGTGATACCGCGCGACCTGTCGCAAAAGGTCTGGAACTGGATCGAAGCCGACCAGCTCAGCGACAAACTGGTGGTTGCTCTGGAGCAGAATTCGCCGCTCGGCAAGCTCCTGGCCATCGGACTCGCCAATCGCAATAGGCCGCGCGCGTTGATGGTGGAACGGCTGGAGGACGGCGGCCGGCACGTGGTGCACGAATTGGAGCGTTTTCTGAACACCCTGGGCACGATTGCCGCGGTCGCACCGCTGCTTGGTCTGCTTGGCACCGTCGCGGGCATCATTCACGCGTTCAATGCGATCACCGCCAACGGCATCGGCGATCCGAGGATATTGTCCGGCGGCATCGGCGAAGCGCTCATCACGACGGCGGCGGGATTGACGGTCGCGATTCCTTCGCTGATCGCCTATCGTTTTCTGCGCGGTAAAGTCGAGCGGTTGGTCGTGAGCATGGAAAAAGAGGCCATGAAGCTCGTCGACGCGCTGGACGAGCGCGGCAAGCTGATTGCGGCGCGCTGAAATGAACCTGCGCCCCCGCCACCGCGATGACCCGGAAATCAATTTGATTTCGATGATCGACGTGCTGCTGGTGCTGTTGATCTTTTTCATGGTCTCGACCACGTTCAATCAAGAAGGCCGCGTCAAGGTTCAGTTGCCCGAGGCGAGCGAAACACCGTTGCCGCGAGGTTCGCACGAGCCCTTGGTCATCACGGTGACGGCCGAGGGCGGCTACCGGATCAATGAGCGCACGTTGATCAACGCCAGCCCCGATACCCTGCGGGCGGCGCTGCTCAAGGAGGCGGGCTCAAACCGCGGTCCCATCACGATTCGCGCCGATGCGCGCTCGACGCACCAAGCAGTGGTCACCGCCATGGATGTCGCGGGCAAACTGGGGTTCGCACAATTGAATATCGCAACCGTTCACGAGGAAGCCTCGCCTTGAGCACTGCGGAGCTCGCGGCCCTGAAACCTGACGGCGATTCTTGGTCGATTTATCGGCGGCTGTTGAAATACGCAACGCCCTATCTAGGCGTCTTTCTGATAGGTGTGCTCGGATCGATCTTGTTCGCGGCATCGAATGCAGCACTCGCGTACCTGGTCAAGAACTTCCTGAACGGCGCGTTCGTGGTGAAAAATCCCGCGATCCTATGGGAAGTGCCCATCGGGGTCGTGGTGTTGTTTACCCTGCGAGGCATCGGCGACTACGTGCAGAGCTACTATCCCAGCTGGGTCGGAAGGCAGGTGATCAAGGGCTTGAGGCACGACGTGTTCTCGCACTATCTGCGGCTGCCCACCGCGTATCTCGACACTCAACAGTCCGGCCACCTACTCTCGAAGTTGACCAATAACATCGAGCTGGTGGCGGCGGCGGCGACCGGTGCAGCGATTTCGCTCATCAGCGACAGTCTCACGATCATCGCTCTTTTGGCCACGCTGTTCTATATGAATTGGCGTCTCGCAACGTTTTGCATCGTCGCGGCACCCGTCATCGCTTGGCTGATGCAAATCGCCAACCGCAGCTTTCGCCGCTACAGCGAGCGGATTCAAAATTCCATGGGCGACATCACGCGCGTCGCGAAGGAAGCGATCGATGCGCACCGCCTGATCAAGATCTTCAACGCGGAGGACCATCAAACCGAGCGATTCGAACAAGTCAACGAACACAACCGCGCGTCCAACATGAAGCTGATCCGGGCGAGGGCCGTCAGCAATCCGGTCGTGCAGTGCATCGCCTCGATAGCGCTGGCAAGCGTTCTGTACGTGGCGATTCGGCAAGTGTTCACCCACCACATGCAGGTCGACGAGTTTTTCGGTTTCTTGACCGCATTGATGCTCATTCCGTCGCCGCTTCGCAGCCTGGTCAACATGAGCGGTCCCTTGCAGCAGGGCATCGCGGCCGGCCAGAGTGTGTTCGAAATCTTGGATCATGCGACCGAAGGCGGCGGCGGTTCTCTGAGGCTGGCTCGTGCCCGCGGCGATATCGAGTTTCGCAACGTCTCGTTTACCTACGGGGGCGACAAGGGCGACGTGCTTTGCAATGTGAGTTTTCACGTGCGCCCCGGCGAGACCGTGGCGATCGTCGGCCGGTCAGGCAGCGGCAAATCGACCCTCGTTGGTTTGGTGCCGCGTTTCTATGACGTGCAGCAGGGCGCGGTGCTGCTGGACGGAGTCGACGTGCGCGAGTATCGGCTCACCGACTTGCGTTCTCAGGTGAGCCTCGTCAGTCAGGACGTGGTCTTGTTCAACGACACCATCCGCAACAACATTGCCTTCAACGCCGTCGATAAAACGGACGCGGACGTCGAAGCCGCCGCGCGCGCCGCCAACGTCATGGAGTTCGTTGCCCAGCAACCGGCGGGCTTCGATACCCAATTGACGGACCGCGGGCAGAATCTTTCCGGCGGGCAGCGGCAACGAATATCCATAGCGCGGGCCCTGCTCAAGGACTCGCCCATCCTGATCTTGGACGAAGCGACCGCCGCGCTCGACAACGAGTCGGAGCGCCGCGTGCAGCAAGAGCTCGGCGTGCTGATGCAGGGACGCACGACATTGGTGATCGCTCACCGCCTCTCGACGGTCGAAGGCGCGGATCGAATCATCGTGGTGGATGAAGGCCGGATCGTGGAGTGCGGCGCGCATCGGGAGCTGTTGGCGCGCGGCGGACTATATGCGGCTCTGCATGGGATGCAGTTCAACGCTTGACAAGGCGCCGCCGGAATGTCGGTTCAATCTTGGCTCAATCGAATTTGGTACGACCGCGCAACCCCGCCGTGGTGGCTATTGCCGTTGTCGCTGACCTACGGCGCCGTGGCAGGATCGCGCCGATATCTGTACGCCAAGCGCCTGCGCAAGGCGACGCGGATCGCTTCGCCGGTGGTCGTCATCGGGAACCTGAGCGTCGGCGGAACCGGCAAGACGCCGTTGGTTTGCTGGCTGTCCGCTCGGCTCAACGAGCTCGGCTTCAAGCCGGGAGTGGTCACCCGCGGGTATGGAGGTTCCTCGGGAAGCGTGCGGCTCATCGAAGCGTCCGATGATCCCACTGCCGTGGGCGATGAGTCCATTCTGTTGGCGCGCCGTACCGGCCTGCCGGTGGCGGTCGGCCGCGATCGCCCGGCGGCGTCGCAACTGCTGGTGAATGCCGGGTGCGACGTCATCCTGAGCGACGATGGCTTGCAGCATTATGCCTTGGCGCGCGACTGCGAGATCGTCGTCATCGACGGCGATCGGCGATTCGGCAACGGTTGGCTGCTGCCGGCCGGGCCATTGCGCGAGACGCCTGCGCGGCTCGCGGCTGCAGACGCGATCGTGGTGAACGGCGGGCGGGCGTTGCTCGACGGCGCCTTCAGCATGCGGCTCGAAGCGAACAGCGCCCGCAGTCTCATCGGCCGGACGGCCAAGCCATTGGACGAGTTTGCCGGCAGCTCGGTCCACGCCGTTGCCGGCATCGGCAATCCCGAGCGTTTTTTCAACATGCTTCGCGCCCACGGCATCGAGGTTGCCGGCCACCCGTTGCCGGACCATGCGCTGCTGCGCGCCGCAGACATTTTCTTCGCCGACGAGCGTCCGGTGCTCATGACCGAAAAAGATGCCGTAAAATGCGCGAGAATAGCCGGGCCGCAGCATTGGTATGTGCCGGTTAGCGCGAGTTTCGACGGCGGCGAATCCGCCGTGTTGCTCGATATTGTGACTCAGGCCATTCGGAGGCGCGCTG
>Ga0210402_10005657_pt1 | contig 11159 bp, 9 predicted proteins | sample IncBWC7MmetaG_FD_161055 | JGI IMG/M metagenome (GOLD analysis project Ga0210402, IMG submission 161055) | Forest soil microbial communities from Barre Woods Harvard Forest LTER site, Petersham, Massachusetts, United States - Inc-BW-C-7-M | ecosystem: Environmental > Terrestrial > Soil >... | reverse complement strand
GCAACGAGGTGAACCGCAACGGTCCTCGGCATCGGTGTCTCGCCACTTGGAATACGGGATCTCCCTCAAGCTCTGCAAGGCATTGTGACTTGGGTTGCGCGAGGCTGCGCTTCCTTTCGCTGACCGTCCGATGCGGCTAGACTGAGTTTGAGCTGGCAGGCAACTGGGAGGAATCCATGCCGATTTGGCAACCCGATCCAAGCTTTTATCCGTCTCCTCGCCAGGCCGCGAAGGCGCCTGCAGAGATGCTGGCATATGTGGCGGCGTTCGATCCCGGCAGAAGGAACGCGGATGCCATCGCCGTGGTCGACCTCGATCCGGCCTCATCTTCCTACAGCAAGATTGTCGGTACCGTGGCGGTGGGGACCTCGGGCGATGAGTTTCATCATTTCGGCTGGAACGCATGCTCCTCATGCCTGTGTCCGAACGCGCCGCACCCGCATGTGGAGCGGCGCTATCTCATCGTCCCGGGGCTTCGTTCCTCGCGCATCTATATTTTCGACACCAAGCCCGATCCGCGCGCGCCGAAGATCGTGAAAGTGATCGAGCCGGCCGAGCTCGCGGAGAAGACCGGCTATACGCGTCCGCACACCACTCACTGCGGGCCCGGCGGCATTTATGTCACCGCGCTCGGCAACAAGGATGGTGGGGCTCCCGGCGGGATTTTTGTCATGGATCATGAAAGCTTCGAGCCGCTCGGCCGCTGGGAGGTGGAGCGCGGCCCGCAGCAGCTTGCCTACGACGGCTGGTGGCATCTGGGCTACGACACCATGGTGACCAGCGAATGGGGAACGCCCGACACCATTGAGAACGGGCTCGTGCCGGAGGTGCTGCTTGGGGGCAAATACGGGCACAGCCTGCACTTCTGGGATTTCACCAAGCGCAGACACGTGCAGGAGATCGACTTCGGTGCGGAGCACCAGCTCGTGTTCGAGCTGCGCCCCGCGCATGATCCGACCAAGGCTTACGGCTTCGTGAATTGCGTGATCAGTCTCAAGGACCTGTCATCCTCGATCTGGACCTGGTTCCGCGAGGGCGACAAGTGGGCAGCCCGCAAGATCATCTCCATTCCGGCCGAGCCTGCCGACCCCGACCACCTGCCGCCCGTGCTCAAAGGCTTCAAGGCCTGCCCGCCTCTGGTCACCGACATCGATCTCTCCATGGACGACCGCTTCCTCTATGTGTCGTGCTGGGGCACGGGCGACCTGCAGCAATACGACGTATCGGATCCTTTCAATCCCAAGCTCACCGGCAAGGTGCGCATCGGCGGTATCGTCTCGCGCGCGACCCATCCCGGTGCAAAGAACGGCAAGCTCAGTGGCGGACCGCAAATGGTCGAAGTGAGCCGCGACGGCCGGCGGGTCTATTTCACCAACTCGCTCTATGGCGCAATCGACCCGCAATTCTACGAGGGTGGATTCGACGGCTGGATGGTCAAGCTCGACGCCAATCCGAACGGCGGGCTTTCCTTCGATCCGAAATTCTTTATCGAATGGCCGAAGGGACAGCTGCCGCACCAGGTGCGACTGCAAGGCGGAGACTGCTCGTCGGATTCGTTTTGTTATCCGTAGGGTGGGCAAAACCTGTCCCCGGCTCCGACCGGGGATCGCCTGACGTGGTGTTGATGGTGCGCTATGCGTGGGAGCGATTTTGCCCACGCGGTTGGGGTGACGTCGCGCACACGTGGGCACGGCGCGCCAGATTTTGTACGCGCGGTGTATTTGGATGGGCGCGCCTTTGCCCACCCTACCGAACGGCGCGCAACCCATGACTCCCGAGCAGTGGCCCTGGGTGGCGTTGGTGGCACTCGGGCTCTATCACGGGATCAATCCCGCGATGGGCTGGCTGTTCGCCGTTGCTCTCGGCTTGCACCGCAAGAGCCAGCGCATCGTGCTCATCTCCCTCGTTCCGATCGCGCTCGGCCACGCGGCCTCGGTAGCCATAGTTTTGGCTGCGGTCCTCATCGTCGGTCTTGTGGTGGATCGCGCCATTCTCAATCACCTCGCGGGCGGCGTGCTCATTGCATGGGCTCTTTGGCATGCTCTTTATGGCCATCGCCGGCGGCCGGTGGTCGGCATGCAAACCGGCCTTCTCGGGCTCGCGCTGTGGTCATTTCTGATGGCGACGGCCCACGGCGCCGGCTTGATGCTCGTGCCGGCACTGCTGCCGCTGTGCTCGAGCTCAGTCGCGGCGTCGCCATTGACGTCGCAAGCAATCCCGATCGCGGTGGCCGCGCTCGCCCTGCATACCGCCGCGATGCTGGCAACGATCGCCGTCATCTCCCTTGCCGTCTATAATTGGATCGGCGTTGGGTTCCTGCGCCGGGGGTGGATCAATCTCGATCTCGTCTGGATCGCGGCGCTGCTCGCCTGCGGCATTGCCTTGCTCGTCGGATAGCGCCGCGCAACCGCCAAGAGGAAGCCCATGACGACTCGCGTTGCCGCCATCGAAGTCAGCCACTGGCATGCGCTTAACGACGCCGCCTACCTCCGCCACCTCGTCGCCATGCCGGACGTGGAGCTCGTCGCCATCCAAGACTCCGACCCTGCCATCGTCGCGACACGCGCAGCCGAGGTGGGCAAACCACAGACCTTCACGAATTACCGCGACATGCTTGCGACGGCCCGCCCCGATTTCGTCCTGGCGCTTGGGCGACACCGCCAGATGGCCGCCATCGCCCATGACCTGCTCGATCAGGGCTATCCCTTCCTGATGGAGAAACCGATGGGCATCAACGCGGAAGAGGTGGAGGCGGTGGCTATGAAGGCGAGGAGGCTCAATGCGTTCATCGCCGTGCCGCTGGCCCAGCGCTACGCGCCCTTCGCCACGCGCGCCCGCGAGCTCATTGCCGCGGGGCGCTTCGGTCCGCTGTCGCACATCTACGTTCGCATCAACCGGCCGGGGCCGGCGCGCTACCCAGCCTGGGATTGTGCCTGGATGTTGGATCCCGCCGAGGCCGGCGGCGGGTGCCTGCGCAACCTGGGCCCGCACGGATTGGACATGTTCCTCCACCTCACCGGCGAGGATGCGCAGGTGACTGGCGCGCAACTGAGCCAGCGAGCCCATGAATGCCCGGTCGAGGACTACGCTTCGGTCATGCTTCGCTCGGCGAGCGGCATTCTCGGCACCATCGAGGTCGGCAACGGCTTTCCGCGCGACGGCACTGACGGCGAGTGGAAGATCGCCGGCCGTGACGCCATTCTCACGATGAAGGACGGAGTCATGAAGCTCGCCACGGCCAAGGGCGACGAGACTTTCCCGGGCGCCACCGTCACCGCGCCGTATTTCACGGCGGTCCGCGATGCGCTCGAGCACTGGCAACGCGGCGCGGCGCCACCGATCAGCGTCCACGACTGCGCGCGGGCCGTGCGGTTGATCGACCAGGCCTATGAGCGGGCAGGGGACTGAGCCGCCCCACACAAATACCTGTCCCTGGCTCCCAGCGCGGATCGCCCGCACTGTGCGCTGGTCCTGGCGATCGAGCAACCTCTCGGTTGTCATGCCCCGCTTCATGCGGGGCATCCAGTAATCACGGGCGGCAGGTTGAGGCGAAGGCGTTCCAAACCGCACGATCGGAGGTTACTGGATCGTCCGCATACGCGGACGATGACGACCGAGTGTATGGTAACCGCTTAGGTTACGGAGCCAAGCCCGCGCATTACGGCGACTGCGATCATTCGCCGGTTGCCAAACTCCGCAGTTCTCATCACATTCGCGGTCGATAACGTGAGCAAATGCGTTTTGGGATATCAAAGATGATACGATTCTGTGCGCTGCGTGGTGTCGTGACAACTGCACTGTTGCTGGCAGCAGTCGCATCGGGCCAAGCTCAGCAATGGCCGACACGACCGATCAGGGTGATCAGTCCGTTTCCCGCGGGAAGCGCCTCCGATACCACGAGCCGCATCGTGCTCGACCAGATATCTCAGCTGCTCGGGCGGCCCATGGTCATCGAGGGCCGACCCGGAGCCGGAGGCAGGCTCGGATTTGCCGAGGTCGCCAAGGCTGAACCTGACGGATACACGCTTGTGACCAGCTCATCCTCGATGGCCTCCGGGCTCGTTCTGCACAAGAGCCTTCCCTACGATCCGGTGCGCGATTTCATTGCGGTGGCGCTGTTCGGCATTCAACCCAACGTGCTGGTTGCCTCCACCCAGAGCGGGTTCAAGACGATTGCCGACCTGGTTGCGGCCGCGAAGGCAAAACCCGCGACCTTGACCTTTGCGTCGGCTGGGATCGGCTCCACATCTCACATGGCTGCCGAGCGCTTTCGCCTCGCCGCAGACATCGACGTCCGGCATATCCCGTTCCGTGACGGCGGGCTCACGGAAGTGATGGCCGGGCGGATCGACTTCTATTTCCTGCCGCTGGCGGCGGCCGCCTCAGCGCTTGCCACGGGAAAGCTTGCCGTCCTTGCCGTGAGCACGCCCAGGCGCGCAGCACTGTTGCCGAGTGTGCCGACACTGGCCGAAGCGGGTTATCCCAACGCGGGGTCCTCCTTCTGGGTCGGATTGTCGGCGCCGGCGAGCACCCCGCGCGACATCGTCAATCGTCTGCACGGGGTTGTGCAAGAGGCTCTGCAAACCTCCGCGGTGAAGGACAACCTGGCCAAGGTCGGCGTCGAGCCGCAGCTCATGAGCGTCGAGCAGTTCGGCAAGTTTTTCAACGAGGATCTGGCTGCGACGGTACAGCTCGCCAGGGACGCCCACATCGAGCCGCCCGAATAAGCTGCGGTTTATTGCGGCGCGGTGACCCGCAACTCTGCGGTCTGACGCATGTTCTCGTAATCGGCCAAGCATCGGAGCAAGCCGCCGGGCGTCATCTCCCGGCCGGGGCGGCTTCGTTTCACATGAAGCCAGGGTTGCGTGGCAGATACCGGGTCCAATCTCCGAAGGCGCGTGTCGAAACCAGCACCATCGGCAATGTGATACGCATGCCGTGCTCGGCGGCAGTGCCGAGCGCCGTCTCGTTGGCGCCGGGAAGGAATGCCGAGACCTGCGAAGCTCCACTCCCCGCAGCCAGATTCAATGCAGTCGTGAATGCAATGCCCATGGCGGTTGGCCGCGCCACCGCGAGCGGACCCACGTGGCCGGTGGCGGACACGTAAGCATAGCCGATGCAGTCGTCCTGCGCATGGAAGAAATAGCCTCGCATTGTGCCGTCATTGAGGAGATACCTGTGATGCCTCTCGCGCGCTATGCCCAACACGCTTGAGTCAATTTCCCTGAGTCGGTTCAGGTCGGAAGCTGTGTCTTCAATGTCCGTCCATCGTAGTTTCTCTCCTTGATGACGTTGCATCAGAGCGTCGCGCTCGATGCTGAAAAAATAAATGGGAAACCGGGGGAACAGCCCATGCCGGATGTACAGTCCCTGCGATACGATGTTGAAAGTGAAAGTTATGAGGGCTTTGTTGGTGGCACCTGCTTTCCTGGCGTGCTCAAATGTTCGCGTGAGAAGCTCCTTGCCTATTCCTCGGCCTTGCTGACCGGGGGCGACAAATAATTCCGCCAGAAACCAAAGATCGCCGCACACCCAACTGAAGGCGAAGCCGAGGATCTCTCCATCGGCTTCTGCTAACCACAGACCATCAGGATCATCCCTCAGCGAAAACAATTGAAACTCGGGCGGGCGCAAGGTTGCCATCGGCCCAAACCCGTGACGTTGGGTGAGGTCATTAATGCTGCGAACGACGAGCTCTTCGGCCCTTTGCAATTCTTCCGGACGGGGAGATCGGAATACGGTCGGCACCAGGACAACTCCGAAAGTGGGATGGCGAGTTAATGTATTAGCGCGTTCCGGTGATATTGACGCACAACGGTGCCGCAGACTCGGTCGTTCCCTCTCCTCGCTCTTGGGGCAATCATTATGATTGGCCGAAGTCGGATAGATCCGACTTCGGGCTGAGAGGGTGGGGGTGAGGGCAAACCCCGTCGATGGGGGGGCCCGCCCCTCACCCCAGCCCTTTCCCCGTTAAGAACGGGGTGAGGGAGCAGACAGGAGCGAAAGTCCGCCGATGAAGCGGCAAGGCAAATGGGTCGCCATCCACAAATGGGGGCGAGCCCCGGAAGGGCTATGACCGGGGCTCGCGAAGCCGAGCGGAGCAGGAGAGACGGAACGTGAGGGGCGACCCACCCGGCTTGGAAGCAACTGTAACAGACGCGCTGAACAGATCGGTGGTTACCCGCAACTGCCGCAAAAAATAATTTGCGCGCACATACCCCTCTGCACGGCTAACCGGCTCTCTCATTACTGCTTGAGCTGGCGATCAAGAGTGACGATATCACGCAGCTCTTCGTCCAGCCGGGCCCGCGCGGTTTTGGGATCCTCGTAGTGAGCAAATAGGCCGACGCTTTCGAGCTTTGCCGCAACCGAGGGGGCATTCATGGTTTGGCGCAGGGCGGCAATGAGCACGTTGATCGAATCCTGCGGACTGTGCTGTGGAGCATAAAGACCGAGGACCAGGTTGAACCCTTTCGTGGGGAAGCCCTTTTCGCTCAACGTCGGCGTGTCCGGCAGCGGCGCCAGTCGGGCCGGCGCGGTTGTCAGAAGCGGGCGGAGTTTGCCCTCCCGCAGCATCTGCGCTGCAGTGCTGTAGGGCAGCATGCCGAGGTCCACGTGGTGCCCGATGACCGCCATCGTCGCTTGCGCCCCGCCGGCAAAGGGTACCGCCGTGATCTCCAATCTGGACGCGCTGATGATGGATTGCATGCTCAAGGAAGATACCGTGCCCACTCCCGCGGAGGCATAGCTCAACTTGCCCGGGTTGTTGCGCGCATAGTCGATGAGCTCCTCGAAATTTCTCCACGGAGCATCGGGGTGGACTGCGAGAATGCTCACGTCGCTTGCGTAGTTGCCGATCGGCAGAAAGTCATCGATGGTGAAAGGAACGGTCGATCCCGAGATGTGGACGATCGTGAAAATGGAGTTCACGCCGGCGCCAATGGTGTACCCGTTCGGCGCAGCCGTCGCGACGCTGCTCATCCCCACGATGCCGCTCGCTCCGGGACGATTGACAAGGACCAAAGGCGTGCCGAGAACGCTTGAAAGCTCCGGTTCGATGATGCGAATTGCGGTATCGGCGGGGCCGCCGGGTGTGGCCGGCACGATGACCTGGATCGGATGCGAGGGGTAGGTCTGCGCCGGCGCCTCCTGGACAAACAATGCTGCGAGCACGGCAACACCGCACAAAGGAGGCAGCAGCTCTCTCATCGCAATCTCCGTCCGGCCGCATCGATGGTAAGGCGCAATGAGTCGGGAGGTGGGATGCGCGTCGTAGCACTGGAGGAGCACTTTACCCCGGCATCCCTGCGCAACCGGGTAGCGGCGGAAGGGGGCGAGCCACGCCCTAATATGCCGGCGGTGGTCCGCAATGTCGCGGACAAGATGACCGACATCGGCACGCGCCGCTTGGCCGACATGGATCGCGCAGGCATTTCCCTCCAGGTCCTTTCCAAGGCCGGAAGCCACATGGGCCCGAGCGCCGACATGTTCGACGGCGACGAAGCTATCGCCTTTGCCCGGGATTTCAATGACGAGCTGGCATCTGAGATAGCAAATCACCCAACGCGGTTCGCGGCGTTTGCGCATCTGCCGATGAATGTTCCGGCGGCGGCGGCCGATGAGCTGCAACGTGCAGTCGAGCAGTTGAGCTACAAAGGCGCGTTGATCAGTGGAACCATCCGGGGTGCCTTCCTCGATGACCCGCGGTTTGCTCCGCTCTTGTGTAGGGCCGAGCAACTCGATGTTCCCCTTTACATCCATCCCGGAATGCCGCCCCCGGCAGTGCGCAAGGCCTACTACGAGGGTTTTTCGCCGGAGATCAGCTTCGGGCTCGCGACTTTTGCCTGGGGTTGGCATTACGAGACCGCGCTGCACATCATGCGTCTCGCTGTGTCCGGCACCTTGGACCGATATCCGAAGCTCACGCTCATCATTGGTCATATGGGCGAAGGCCTGCCGGCGATGCTGGAGCGCTGCGAGCATCAGTTTGCATCCGACCTGTCGCATCTGCGACGCTCCCTGTCGCAGACCATCATTGACCAGGTCTACATAACGACATCGGGATTGTTCACCGTTCCACCTTTCGTGACGGCGTTCGCGACTTTCGGGATCGATCGACTGATGTTTGCGGTCGACTATCCCTATGCCAGCAACGACGACGGCAGGGCATTGCTGGACCGCCTGCCGCTATCGCCCAAGGATTTGGCCAAGGTCGCGCACGGCAACGCCGACCGATTGTTGAAGCTCAATGTGGCGGATGGCAGCCCGTAGGGTGGGCAAATCGCATTCACCGGCTCCGCCACACGCGCAGCGCTCAACGCGATTTGCCCACGCAGTTCAATGGGCCCGCCGACTACGCTTCCAGATAGGCGCGTTTGACTCCCTCGTCTGCCCGATATGCGAGAACGACATGTATCGGCAGGTATAACGGTGTGGTTAGCCTGCCGGTAAGCTGGATTGCAGACAATTGTGGCACATGGTGGCCTCTGGTAGAATCGAAGGCAAGCGCCAATCGGCGCACACGTAGCTCGCTTCAGGAGAATCGCCCATGATCAGGTCAGCCTTTATCTTCGCTGCCGCCTGGATCGCGGCTGGCTTTTCATTCTCGCAGCCCATCTTCGCGGAGGAAGAAACGGATCAGCGGTTAGGTACCATTCATTTCGAGACGTCCTGCAATGATGTTGCGCAGCGGCGCTTCGATCGCGCCATGCGTTACCAGCATTCGTTCTGGTATCGCGAGTCGAAGGGGCTGTACGAGGAAGTGCTCAAGGCCGATCCGGCCTGTGGTATCGCTTATTGGGGCATTGCCTTGAGCCTTCTCAACAATCCCCACGCCCCGCCGCCTGTCGGCAATCTTTCGCTCGGGCTTGCAGCGGTCGAGAAGGGCAAGGCGGTTGGTGCAAAGACGCAACGCGAGCGCGATTTCATCAATGCGATGGCCGCGTTCTATACCGACTACGACAAGATTGATCATCGCAGCCGCGTGCTCGCCTACCTCAAGGCCATGGAAGGGGTGGCGCAGGCTTATCCGAATGACGACGAAGCCCAAATACTTTACGCAATCGAGCTCAATGTGGCGGCCCCGCCGAGCGATAAGACCTATGCGATGCAGCTCAAGGGCGCGGCCATTCTCGAGCCGATCTTTCTGCGTCAGCCGCGCCATCCTGGCGTCGCCCACTACCTGATCCATCTCTACGATACGCCGGCACTGGCGGAGAAAGGCCTTGATGCCGCCAAGCGCTATGCGCAGATCGCGCCGGCAGCGCCGCACGCGCAGCACATGCCGTCCCATATCTTCACCCGTGTCGGCTACTGGAAGGAATCGATCGGCTCCAACACCGAGGCCGCGCGCTCCGCAAAGGCCAGCAACGAAGGCCATGACCAGCTTCACGCCATGGATTACCTCGTCTACGCCTATCTGCAGAGGGGGGAGGATGCGAAGGCGCAGGCCGCCATCGACGAGATGCGCGGGATCGGCGGGTTCACCGAGACATTCATTGCCGGACCCTATGCGCTGGCTGTGAGTCCGGCACGGTACGCGCTCGAGCGGGGAGATTGGAACGCGGCGGCGCAACTTGCGGTCAGGCCGACCCCGCTGGCCAACGTTGAAGCCATGACGCACTTCGCCCGAGCTTTCGGGGCCGCGCGCTCCGGCAAGCCGGACGAAGCGAAGCCCGAGATCGCCAAGCTCGCTGAACTGCGCGACAAGCTGCGTGAGGGCAAGGATGCCTATTGGGCCGAGCAGGTGGACATCCAGCGCCAAGTCGCCACTGCCTGGGTGCTCTATGCGGAAGGCAAGTACGAGGATGCGCTTACGGCAATGAGCGCCGCCACCGATGCCGAGGACAAGACCGAGAAGCATCCGGTCACTCCCGGCGTCCCGATACCGGCGCGCGAGCTTTATGGCACGATGCTGCTCGATCGCGGTATGGCAAAAGAAGCTCTCGGCGCCTTCGAAGCGACGCTGAAGAAGGAGCCGAACCGGCTCGGCGCCACGCTCGGCGCTGCCGCGGCGGCAGAAAAGTCGGGCGATTCGGCGAAGGCGCGACAGCATTACGCCGCGGCTGTCGCACTCACCGAGAGTGCCGATCCGGTCAGGTCGCAGATCGCGCAGGCGCGTGCGTTCGTGGCGACAAGCGCCCAGTAGACCGAAGCGACCACGCGGGCAGTGGGACAGCAGCGATGAAGCCCGCGTCCTTGGCCGTCGCGATCATGGCCGGGCTCGCAGCCGCGAGCGCCGGCTACTTCGCGCTCCTTGCATCGAGGCCCGCGACCAAGGCGACGGGCAATACATCTATCGAGCGACCGGTCTGGGAGGAAGTGAAGTGGCCGTTTGCGATTGATCAATGGGGGACTGGTCGCGCCTTTGTCTGCGAGGCGCTTGATTGCGGGACCGAGGTCAAGCTCTATGTTCGGGCCAAGCTCGGGTCCTGCAACTGCGGCACCGGCGTCGCGGATGACGCCGACCTCGATCGCATGAGCGACTTTGATCTCATCGGCGACGAGGTTTCGCCCCTCGGCGCCGGCCGGCCAATCTCGGTGGCCTGGATGAAGGGCCGCAGCCGTGCCTACGCACTCAGCGCTCGCAACCCGCTCGGCAAGTCCGCCATATCCGTCGTGTTCAACGACCGGTGCGACATGATTGTCGGTACAGTTCTGCTCCCGCACGACCGGCCGGCAAGCATTGAGAACGGGGTCCTGCAGTTTCTCAACAGCAGGCCAGTTCTGGATTGGGCGGAGATAGCGCTTGGAATATAGCCTTGATTGGAGACCTGCACCGGAAGGAGTATCGCAATACGGCTGTGGGATTTTTGTAACAACAAATTCTTATTTCATCAGCGCCACAGTGCGGGACTGATTTTCTGCTCCTCTGTCACGCAGGAACAACATACAGGGGGGCCAAATGAGTATCTCGACGTTGATCCTCGTTCTGCTTCTGACGTTCGGCGTGGCTTGTGCTCTCGACCGCTTTGCGCGGTTACACCGCTAACTCGGGTTGGGATTAAGTCGAATCCTACAGCCCGAGGTAGGCGCTTTTGATCCCCTCGTCTGCCAGCACCGTCTCCGCCCGTCCGGCGAGCACGACGGCGCCGTTCTCGAGCACGGCGGCATGATCGGCAACGACCAGAGATTCGGCGACGTTTTGCTCGATCAGCCAG
>Ga0210402_10005656_pt1 | contig 11161 bp, 10 predicted proteins | sample IncBWC7MmetaG_FD_161055 | JGI IMG/M metagenome (GOLD analysis project Ga0210402, IMG submission 161055) | Forest soil microbial communities from Barre Woods Harvard Forest LTER site, Petersham, Massachusetts, United States - Inc-BW-C-7-M | ecosystem: Environmental > Terrestrial > Soil >... | reverse complement strand
CACCCTCCATGGTCGTGAGCACGAACTGCGCCAATTCTCGGCGGTTGAGGTCCGCCGGCAATCGCGATTTCGCTTGCAACAAACACTCCGCGATGGCCTCGATCCACGCGCTGAAATTCTTGGCCAAACGCTCGCGTACGGCGAGGTCCGGCTCATGCAGCTCCAGCGCCAGGCTGCCGATTGGGCAGCCATAGAAGCAATCGGTGTCGGCGAGCGAATTGCGATAGCGGGCAAGCAGCGCGAAAATCCTCTCGATGGGATCATCCACACCGGACCAGGCTGGTTCGAGCAGCATGGGACGGATGCCCTCCAGGTATAGATCCAGGACCGCGGCCAGCAGATCGGTCTTGCTTGGAAAGAAATAGTAGAGGCTGCCGCTGTTGACTTTGGCTGTCTGCAAAACATCGGCGATGCTGGCCGAATTGAAGCCCTTTTCCCAAAAAAGCCGCATCGCGGCCAGCACCAGACGGCTGCGGGTATCTGGAGGCGGCGGTACTTGATTGATCATTCAACTAAGATACATCCAAAGAAGCAGCGAATCAACTCGCCCGCTCAAGATTGTCATTGCCCCTGGCTCTTAGTCGGTCTTTACGTACTGCGCCTTGCCGTCGCCGAAGGACCAGTCTTCCGGAGCGACGCCCACCAATGAAATGAGCACATCTTCGGGCCTCAAGCCGGGATTCTTCGCCAGCCGCGCTGCGATGGTCTTGTAGATCGCCAGCTTCACTTGCGTAGAGCGTTGGTTGAGGGTGATTTGAATCATCACGATGTCGTCGGTGCGTTTCACACCCAGATAGGTTGGATCGTAAATCAAGTCGGCCGGCGCGTGTTCGGTTAGCACCTGGAATCGGTCCAATTCAGGCACGCTGGCAACCTCCACCAACGCGCGGTGCACTTCTTCGGCGACCGCTTGACGGTATTGGGCGGATTTTCCTGCTCGAAACGCGATGCGTACCAGCGGCATGGCTCGACTCCGGATGTTTCTTTGCGGGGCTCCGATTATAGTGTCGAACTTAAATCCCAACCAATAAGAGATGGGGAACTGACATGCTTGAGTCTCGTAACCGGCTGGCCATTGCACTGTCAATTTGTGCAATGTGCGCAGCGGCACTGACGCACGCCGCGCCGGCTGTCACCGTGGAGGTCGATGCGCGCGAAGCGCCCCGCGGCATCCAGCGCGTCCATATGATGATGCCGGTCAAGTCAGGAAATCTCACGCTGCTGTATCCGAAATGGCTGCCCGGCGAACATGCTCCGAACGGGCCCATCGCCGCTCTGTCGGGGCTGAAATTCTCGAGCGGCGGTAAGGCGCTGACTTGGCGGCGTGACGACGTCGATATGTACGCCTTTCACGTCACCATTCCGGCCAACACCAACTCGCTCGAAGCCTCCTTCGAGGTCCTCTCGGAGCATGATGCCAAAGAACCGAACGCCACCCGGCTCGCTACTGAAGCGGTCGCTATCATTCTCTGGAATGAATTGATGCTCTATCCAGCGGGGGTGCGATCGGACGATCTGCAGGTCTCGGCACGCCTGCGCCTTCCCTCGGCCTGGAATTTCGGCACGGCGCTGCCGCGCGTCGGCGGCGGCGGCGATCAGATTCAATTTGCGGAAGTTTCGCTCACGACCTTGATCGATTCGCCGGTGCTTGCGGGACGTTACCTTCGCACCGAAGCGCTGGGCGGCACGCCCGCGGTGTATCTGCATTTGGCAGCCGACAGCGCGGCAGCGCTCGCCATGCCTGCGGAAACGCTGGCGCAGTATCGCAAGTTGGTGCAGGAAGCGGGCGCACTATTCGGCGCGACCCACTACAACGAATATCACTTTCTGTGGAGCTTGAGCGATCAAATCGATTTCGAGGGCATCGAGCATCACCAGTCGAGCGACAATCGCGCCGCCGAGAGGACTCTCACCGACGATGCAATGCGCCATAGCTCCGATGCGGAAACGCTGTTGCCGCACGAGTATACGCACTCTTGGAATGGCAAGTATCGGCGCCCCGCTGGCTTGGCCACCGGCAACTATGACTCGCCGATGCGCGGAGAATTGTTGTGGGTGTATGAGGGACTTACCGAATACATCGGCATGATATTGAGTGCTCGCAGCGGCCTGGCATCGGTTGCCGATGCGCGGGACGCCTGGGCGGACGCGGCCGCGTGGGCCGAGATGCGCAAAGGCCGTGAATGGCGGCCCTTGGCCGACACCGCTATTTCCGGCCCCATCATTTACGATCAGGCGCCAGAATGGGCGGCGCGAACCCGCGCCGCGGACTTCTATGTTGAATCGGCCCTGCTCTGGCTCGAAGCGGATACGCTCATCCGCAGCAAGAGCGGGGGAACCAAGAGTCTCGACGATTTTTGCAAACTCTTTCATGGCGCGCCGAGCACGGCGCCGAAAGTCGTGTCTTACGATTTCAACGATGTGGTCAAATCGCTCAATACCGTACTGCCGTACGATTGGCGCGGGTTTTGGTCCGAACGGCTCAATCGTCTTCGTGCTGAAGCGCCTCTCGAGGGCATCAAGGCCAGCGGCTGGCGATTGAGTTTCGATAGTGAACCGACGCCTGAGCAGAAAGGCGGGGAAGCCATTCAAAAGAAAACCAACCTGCAGTACTCGCTGGGATTTGAGTTGCGCGACGAGGGCGCCGTGATTGCCAACATCGTACCCGGGTCGCCCGCGGATCTCGCAGGCATCGCGCCCGGCAGCCACTTGATTGCGGTCGACGGACGCAAGTACTCAAAAGACGTTCTGCACGATGCGCTAAATGCGGGCGGCAGCGAGCTGCGGACGATTCGATTCTTGACCGAGAAGGACGACATGTTCAACACGGTCGAATTGCACTACGCGGGGAAAGCCCGCTATCCGAGGCTGGAGCGCGATACTTCAATGCCTGACGTGCTGAGCGCGATCACGGCTCCCCATGCGCAATGAACCTGAGCTTTCGCCATGACCGATGCACCGGGCGTCAACAACATCGAACTTGCCGAGGGACGAACATGAAAACTAACGCTCTTTCCAAATCATTACGCACTGTTCTGGCAGCGGGCGCCCTGACCTTAAGCGTCTCGGCTCCCTCCATAGGCGCGTACAGCGAGCCATCCAAACACCACGTACTGCCTGCATCTACCGAGAATGTTCAATGGGGCTGGTATGACATCAACGAAAAGCCCAAGCTGACCATCAAATCGGGGGACACCGTTTCCATCGAGACCCTTTCCCATTCCCTGGGACAAATCAAACCTGGGGTTGCAATGGATGAAATCGTGCGATTGCGCAAGGCAAATCCGGGCGGCGGACCACACTCGATTACAGGACCCATCTACGTCGAAGGCGCGGAACCCGGCGACACGCTGGAAATTCATATCCTGAAAATCGTGCCCAAGGCCGACGGCTTCAATTTCAACGTGCCGGGCAAGGACTTCCCCACCGTCGGACAGCTTGCTTCCGAATTTCCCGAGGGCTTCGTTCGCTACTACAAGCTTGACCTGGCCAAGATGCAGACCCAGTTCAAACCGGGAATCATCATTGACTTGAAACCCTTCCCCGGAACCTTTGCTGTCGGCGTCGATCCCAACGAACCTGATCCCAAGGCCGGGCCGCCCATTCGCGACGCGAAGGGCCGCACCAGCACCCTGCGACCGTGGAAAAACGGTTCCAACATGGATGTGAACGAGCTTCAGGCAGGATCAATCATGTATTTTCCGGTGTTTCAAAAGGGCGGCCTGATCTGGACCGGCGATTCGCACTGCCGGCAAGGCAATGGCGAGGTCAATTTGACCGCGCTGGAATGCTCTTACAAGGAAATCGAAATCAAGCCCATCGTGCGCAAGGACATGAAGACCGAATGGCCCTGGGCAGAAACCAAAGCCGATTGGATATTCCTGGGCTTTGACGAAGACCTGAATCAAGCCATGAAAATCGCCGTCGATCAGACGGTCAATTGGCTCTCGAAGCAAACCATCGTGCCGATGAGCCGCGAAGAAGCCTACGCCCTCACCTCAATTGTGGGCGATTGCCGCGTATCGCAGGTCGTCGACATCCGCAAAGGCGTGCACTGCATGATTCCGAAATCGGTGTTCGTAAACTACAAGCCGGGAACGCGCTGACAAAGCGGGCGACGCTCAAGGTTTGGCCAGCTGCACTACCATTTTTCCGGTGTTCGCTCCCGTAAACAGTCCGATCAGCGCGGCCGGCGCTTGCTCGATGCCTTGCACGATGGTGGTACGATATTTCAGGCGCCCCTGCCGGATCCAGCCTTTCATATCCTCAAGAAATTGCGCGCGCTTCGATTCGAATTCGTAGTAAACGAAGCCGCGTATCGTCACGCGGTTGTAAATTATATTTGAAAGCGTGGTTACGGGTTCCGAGACGGCGCCGAAATTATTGTAAGCGGAGATCATGCCGCACACTGCGATGCGCCCCAGCGCGTTCATGCGCGGCAGCGCCGCATTCAAGTGCTCGCCGCCAACGTTTTCGAAATACACATCAATGCCTTTGGGAGCCGCGGCCTTGAGCGAGACACGAAGCTCTCCCTGCTTGTAATTGATGGCGGCATCCAGCCCCAGTTCTTCCTTGAGCCAACGGCATTTCTCATCCGAGCCGGCGCTGCCGATGACGTAGCAGCCCTTGATTTTCGCGATTTGCGCGGCAACGCTGCCGACCGCTCCGGCGGCGGCCGAGACGAACACGCTCTCGCCTTCTTTGAGCGCGCCGATGATCAGCAGTCCGCCGTAGGCCGTCAGGCCGGTCAAACCCAGGACACTCATGTAGGCAACCAAGGGCATGCCGTCGGCGTCGAGAGCGGACAGGCCCTTGCCGTCGGAGAGAAAGTGTTCTCTGAAACCAAGCATCGACTCCACGTGATCGCCTTCCTTGAAAGCGGCGTGGCGAGACTTGATCACCCGGCCGAGTGCGCCGCCGATCATCGCCTCGTTGAGCGCGGTCGGCCCCGCCAACCGCGGCCGCATCGCCGGATCCACCGACATATAGATGTTCTCGACCAGTACCTGGCCCTCGCCCGGGTCCGCCACCTCGGTTTCCACGATTCGAAATTGCGCGGTCGTAGGCAGCCCTTGCGGGCGTTCAATCAAATGTACTTCTCTGCTTCGCATACTTTTACCCTCAGGCGGCGATGAGCCGCTTGGCCAGCGCGTGTTTCCAGTGACCCGATTTGAATCGCCAAATGAGCAAGGAACCTTTGAGCATGTAATCGCCGATGATGGAGCTGTACACCCAGACCACCGGCAGGTGAAACATGGCGAACGTCGCAGCCAGCGCACAGCGCATGCCGATCAGTCCCAGGAACGAAGTCATGAGGGGGAAACGTGTGTCGCCGGCGCCGCGCAGGGAGCCGCCGATCGCCATGTCGACTCCCAGCAACGGCAGCATAGCACCCATGATGTACGTAAATTCGGTGGTGCGCAGCACGGCGATCTCGTCCGATCCTAGAAAGAAGCGCGCCAGACCTGAGGCGTTTATAACAATGAGGAAACCGATCAGAGACATCGCGCCGACCGCCATGCTGCAGGCCCGCCAGCCGCTGCGTGCCGCCCCCTCGACATCGCCCGCTCCCAGATGCTGGCCCACCAGGGTTGCCCCCGCGATCGAAAATCCACTCCCCACGACCATGGCCGCGTTCAGCATATTGACGCCCACATTGTACGCAGCGAATGCCTCGGTCCCGTAGTAGTGGCCGATGAGCGACATGAACAAGAAGAAGCCGAACTGCAGGACCAGCTGCTCGAGTGCGACCGGGTATCCAATGTGCAGCAGCTGCTGATAACGCACTTTCTTAAAAATATCGCCAGGATAGAATTTGATGGTCAATTTCTGGCGCATCCACAATGCGACCAACACAGCGCCGCACAAGATGAAGGATAGTCCGGACGCGAATGGCGCGCCCGCCGCACCCATGCGCGGTGCGCCCCAATTCCCCAGGATAAAGGCGTACAACAGCGGCAGATTCACCAGATTGACTGCCAGACCGAACAGCAGCGGAGTCCATGCGTTGCCGGCCGCGCGCAATGCACTGGAGAGAATGATATCGATGGCAAAACCGATGATGAACGCCGCAAGCCAAAATATGTTGCGCGAGGCGAGTTGCGCCGCGTTCTCGTCCAATCCAAATACTTCGGCAATCTGGCGTGAGAACAGCATGCCGAAGATCATTAGAACTAGGCCAACCAGACCACCGAACATGAGCGACGCTGAAGTGATGCGGCTGGCTTCCTCGCGCTGGCCCGCGCCCCAGGAGCGCGCAACCAGGGCAGTGGTGCCGACGCCGATTGCCATCAGCAGCGCCTGCAGCGCAAAGAAAACGCGCTGCCCTGCTCCGACGGCCGCCACGGCCGGGGCGCCCATGCTGCCGACAAATTTAGTCTGCACCATGGCAACCATCGAAAACATCAGATTGGACGCGATGGAAGGCACGGCCAACTGCCATATGGTGGGGCGCGTGTAAGGCGCCTCCGATTCGTCAGGAATTGTCATCGGTCGTTGGGTCAGATCTTCAACACGGCAGGCTTTCTAATCCATATGGTCAGCAGCAGATAGTAAAAGACGCCGATCGCGATCCAGGCGAGCCCCAGGATCTTGGCGGCGCGATCCATTTCGTACAGCACAAAAACGATGATCGACAGGCCGACCAGCGGAAAAATCAAGTGCCGCAGCCAGTCGCCGCTGCGCTGGCGGATCAGATAGTGATTGATGACGGACAGATGCAGCAGCACAAACCCCGTGAGCGCGCCGAAATTGACGATGAGCGTCAAGTCATCGACGCGATTGGCGAACAGCAGGCCCACCAGCAAGGAAACCAGTGCCACCGCCAGCGTGCTGACATACGGAGTTTTGAAGCGGGGGTGAACCTTGGCCAGAACTCGAGGCAATTTGCCGTCGCGCGCCATCGCAAACAGAATGCGCGAGACCGCCGCCTGCGCGGCCATGGCATTGGCAATGGCTGAGGCTATCACGATGGCGATGATGGTAATCAGCCGCAGCCAGGTGCCGCCGGCACGCTGCGTGATCTCATAAAACGCAGTCTCGGGCGCGGCAAAGTGCATCCCCGCGCTCAAGTCGGTCGCAATCCAGGTTTGCAGCATGAACAGCGCGCCCACCAGCATGAGCGAGAGCACCGTGGCACGGCCCACCGCTTCTTTGCCGGCGCGATTTTCCTCCGACAGGGTCGAGATGCCGTCGAAGCCGAGAAACGACAGGACGGCAATCGAGGTGGCGCCGGCCACCGTCGCCAGCGAAAACACGTGTGCATCATAGATGGGGTTGAGCGTCAGCTTGCCGGCGCCCATGCCGCCGTACAGCGAAGTCAACCCGACCACCACGAACAGCGCCAGCACCACCAACTCCATGATCAGCATGTAGCGGTTGACCCGCGCAGTGAATTGGATGCCGACAAAGTTGACGGCGGCATTGAAGGAGATGAATACCGCCAGCCAGACCCAGGCGGGAACCCCCGGCAGCACGGGCCGCAGCGCAACGGCGCTGAACAGGTACAAAAGCGAAGGCACGAGAATGTAGTCGAGCAGGATCAGCCAGCCGGAAAAGAAACCGGCAATCTCATGCAGGCCGCGCTGCGCGTAAGTGTACACGGAGCCCGCCAGCGGGAAGGCGCGCGACATGGCGGCGTAGCTCAAGGCGGTGAAAAACATGCCGATGAGCCCGACGAGATAGGCCAACGGCACCATCCCCTTGGCGTCGTTGTACACGAAGCCGAACACCGAGTAAGGCGCAATCGGCACCATGAAAATCAATCCGTAGATGACCAGATCCTTGGTCGTGAGCGCGCGGTGCAATTGATCCTTGTATCCGAATTCTTCAATCGACAAGCGCGCGGGCTCCTTTTATTGCGCAGTCTATCCCAAGCAGCGACCGGTCACGGGCCATGATTTGAGTCGCGCAACGGCCGGAAGATTCCGTACAATAATGAAGATTCCGTACAATAATAAAAAACAGGTCCGGCCGATGACTCCAACCGCACACCGACTTACGATCCACCATCGGCATCATGGCTGGGATCATAGCTTTCCCGCCGTGACGCACATCGCACCGGGCGAGTCGTTGGAATTCGACGTGGCGGATGCGTCCGGCGGCCAGCTTGGCGCGACCTCGACCGTTGCCGATGTCGGCCGCATGGACTTCGGCAAAATCAATCCCGTGACTGGTCCCGTATACATCGACGACGCCGAACCGGGCGACGTTCTCAAGGTTACTCTGCTGTCGTTCGCCACTTCGGGCTGGGGCTGGACCGCTAACATCCCGGGCTTTGGCTTGTTGGCGGAAGATTTCAAGGAACCCGCGCTGCACATCTGGCACTACGACGCCAAGACGCTTGCGCCGGCTCTCTTCGGCCGCTGGGGCAAGGTGCCGCTCAAGCCTTTTACGGGGACCATTGGCCTGGCGCTCGCGGAGCCCGGAGTACACAGCATCGTTCCGCCCCGCCGCGTCGGCGGAAACATGGACGTGCGCGACATCGCACAGGGCACCGAGCTGTTTCTCCCTGTTGAGGTTCACGGCGCCCTGTTTTCGGTCGGCGATACGCACGCGGCGCAAGGCGACGGCGAGGTATGCGGTACGGCGATCGAGAGCCCAATGCGCGTGGCGCTGCAATTCGACCTGATCAAACAGACGCCTTTAAGCTTCCCGCGCTTCAATACGCCGGGGCCCGTCACGCGGCATCTTGACGCTGCAGGCTATGAGGTCGCGACCGGCATCGGTCCGGATCTGATGGAGGCGGCGCGCGCGGCTGTCCGCTCCATGGTTGATCTGCTGACGCGCGAGCGCGGCATGCCGGCGATCGACGCTTACTTGCTCTGCAGCGTCTGCGGCGATCTTCGCATCAGTGAAATAGTCGATGTGCCGAACTGGACGGTGTCGTTCTACTTTCCGCGCATTGTCTTCGATTGAAGCGCACGAAACTGGCTGCGCACTGGGAACAGTCGGGCTGCCTGCCAGGCCTCAGCGATCGACTTCTTCGATGACCGCCTGGCCGGAAACCCGCACGCGAATCAGGCCCCAGCACAACCCGACCGTCAGCATGCAGGCAATGAAGAAAAGCGCGACCCAAATAAGCGCCGTGTGACTGGACGTGTTGAGCCAACCCCAGCTGCTGATCAGCCAAATCACGGCGGCGAAAAATGCGAGTCCCAGCGCGACCCCCAGCGTACCCAGCGATCGCCAGGTGGCGTGCGCGAAGAATATCCAAACAGCGAGCAGGATAAGTCCGACCACTGCCTGGATGGGCTGTAGGTGCGGAAAATTCCCGGCGATCCAACTGACAAACGACAATCCGGTGGGATTGTAGGTCGCCAACACCAACACCAGCGACGCTAGAAACCGCGCGAGGAAGCCGCCCATGGTGAGTCTACCCATGGCTCTATCGTACGCGGAATTCACACGGATCGTCGATACACGACAAAGCCTGAACGCTCGGCCACGTGATCGTACAGACGCATCGCAACGGTGTTTGTCTCGTGGGTTTGCCAGTAGACGCGAGGCGAGCCCGCGAGCCTGGCGTGCTCGTACACTGCGCCGATGAGCGCCCCGCCCACGCCTTGTCCGCGCACGGCCTGCTGAGTGAATAAATCGGCCAGATAGCAGGTCGGTGGAATTTGAATCGTGCTGCGATGATAGAGAAAGTGCGCGAGGCCGACGATGCCGCCCGGGGCCTCCGCAACGAACGCGTGCACGGGCTCGTAGACGTCGAAAAAGCGCCCCCAGGTCATGAGGGTGACCTCCGGCGGCAGCGCGCTGTTCCCTGATCTGCCGTAGAACGCGTTGTACCCGTTCCAGAGCTGCTGCCATTGTTGAAAATCAGCGCGGCGGATGGCGCGTATTTGGACTGCTTCGCTCAACGGAAATCCCCTACAGGCTGGAGGTGATGGATCGCTTGATCTCCCTGATGTGCGCCTCGTTGCGTTTGTAGAACGTCCATCGCTTGATTCTTTTCGGTTGAACCAGCTTTGCCTGGCACAGAACCCGCATATGCTCGCTCAAAGTGGGCTGGCTGATCCCCAGCTTCTGCGCAATCAGTACCGCGCAAACGCCGTCCCTGACCAGGTCACCGTCGATCTGCGCGGGAAAATTGGCGCGCGGCTTCTTGAGCCATTCGAGTATTTGCAGCCGCCGGTCGTTGCTTATCGCTTGAATTGCGCGCAGATCAATCATATAGTGAGTTTGCCAATAGACGAATTATTCGTCAATCGCGCATCGAGTGCATATGAGCGAATCATTGATCTCCGCCGCAGAAATCCGCGCCACCTACCGGATCATTGCGCCTCACATTCGCCGCACTCCGGTCATTGAAGTGGACGGAACCGATTTTGGCGCGGACGCGCCGCTGGCGCTGAAACTCGAATTGCTGCAGCATGCCGGCTCCTTCAAGGCGCGCGGCGCCTTTACCAGCCTTTTGACGCGAAAAATTCCGGCGGCCGGCGTCGTCGCCGCCTCGGGCGGAAATCATGGCGCGGCGGTGGCATTTGCGGCCATGAAGCTCAAGGTGCCCGCGAAGATATTCGTCCCCAGCATCGCCTCGCCGGCGAAGATTCAGCAGATTACCGAATACGGCGCGCAATTGGTGATCAGCGGTGAACGCTACGCCGACGCGTTAGCTGCCAGCGAAGCCTGGGTCGCGGCCTCCGGAGCGATGCCCATCCATGCCTTCGATCAGCACGAGACGATGCTCGGCCAAGGCACCGTCGGCTTGGAATTTGACGATCAAGCGCCGATCACGACGCTGCTGGTCGCGGTGGGCGGCGGTGGACTCATCGCGGGGCTTGCGGCATGGTATGACGGGCGCATCAAAATCGTCGCGGTCGAGCCCGAGAAGGCCCCTACGCTCACGCGGGCACTGGAGGCTGGCCATCCCGTCGATGCCGAGGCGGGCGGCATTGCGGCGGAATCCCTCGCGCCGCGCCGAGTTGGGGAGTTGGTGTTTCCCGTCATACGGCGCTATATCGACAAGACAGTATTGGTTTCGGATGATGCAATTCTGGACGCGCAGCGCCGTCTGTGGACCACGCTGCGCGTTGTGGCGGAGCCGGGCGGCGCCGCAGCGCTTGCGGCGCTCACCTCTCACCGCTATGTACCGACCCCACAAGAACGGGTGGGCGTGCTGATTTGCGGCGGCAACACGGCCGTCGTGGATTTCAAG
>Ga0210402_10005655_pt1 | contig 11163 bp, 7 predicted proteins | sample IncBWC7MmetaG_FD_161055 | JGI IMG/M metagenome (GOLD analysis project Ga0210402, IMG submission 161055) | Forest soil microbial communities from Barre Woods Harvard Forest LTER site, Petersham, Massachusetts, United States - Inc-BW-C-7-M | ecosystem: Environmental > Terrestrial > Soil >... | reverse complement strand
CCCAGGATTTCACAAACGACCACGAACTTGCGGCCAAGGCGCTGCGCATTCCGGTCGGAGGCGGGAGTGCATTCGCAAGTCCCTATCTCGCCCTTCTCGATTTGATGAAGCGCTGGCCTAGTTCCCCGGACCGCCGCTCCATTCTATTGCTCTCTTCCGGGATTGATTATTTTCGCGGGGGTTTTGATCTCAGGAGCCCGGATCTCGATTCCACCATCAGCCGTGCGCAAAAGCAGAACATCAATGTTTGGACCATCTATGCTCCAGACTCAGGGCACAGGGGGCGCGGATTCTTTCTCGCTACCAGGGCACAATCGAATCTCAGCGAGCTCTCGGATGCGACTGGCGCCGAATCTTTTTATCTCGGCACAGGCGCGCCCGTCACCATCAAGCCTTATCTTGATGAACTCTCGATGCATCTCAGCAATCAGTATCTTCTGACGTTCAATGCTAATGGTGGGGCAAAAGGACGTTTCACGCGTGCCCGGGTTACAACGGAGCTTGGGTACGTTGAGTTCCTATCCGCTCCGCAAGCCTATCTGCCGCCGGCGAAGTAAGCGCTTGGCCAAACTCTCACCAACAGAAAAGGCGCGGATTGATTGATCCGCGCCTTTTTTTGAGCCGGTCACCAGTCGCGAGTCACTGGCTACAGGTGCGTGCCACCTAGACTTCGAAATGTTCGTCCAGGCTTCTTGCCAATCATAATCTAGTCGTCAGAGCTGCTCAGGATCGCCGCTCGCGTGGAGTCGCGGATCACCAGTTCCGGGTTCATCCTGTGCCGGGAAATATTCCAGTCGCGCTTTTCCAGCCCGGCGTTGACGCCTTCCATCACAATGTTCACCGCAAGGTCGCCCATCGCTTCCAGCGGCTGCCTCACCGTCGTCAACGAAGGCGCCGAGAGCGACGACAGCGGCACGTCATCGAAACCAACCACCGAACAATTCTCCGGCACTTTCACACCCGCCTTGGTCAGCGCGCGAATCGCGCCCAGCGCCGTCAGGTCGTCAAAGGCCATCAATGCCGTAAACTTTTTCTTTCGCTGCAACAATTCTTCCGTGAATCGATACCCGCCTTCGAAGCCGGAGTTGGGGTCAAAAGAATCCGGCAAATGCAGAACTAGCGCCGGATCGATCTCCAGTCCAGCCGAGTGCGCGAATTTCTGGATGCCTTTCCACCGCGGTGCGCTGTCGATCAGCATTTTTGGGCCGAGGATGTACGCAATCTTGCGATGCCCCAGTTGGTGAAGGTGTTCGAGAGCCAGCCGGCCTCCCGTTTCATTGTCCACCATCACCGAGCTCACGGAATTTCCAGGCATCTCCCATCCGATGGTCGCGGCGGTAATGTTCCGCTTGCTCAGGTCCGCGAGTAATTGGATATCCACGAAGAGCCAGTTGGCCACCACGATCAAGGCCTCCACGTGGTGCTCGAGCAGCATTTCCAGGTATCGTTCGAACCTGTTCTTCTGGTTGTGGGCGTCTGCAAAGATCGGGACGTACGACGATTGATAGAGCGCGTTCTCGATCCCTCGCAAGACTGGCGTGCAAAACGGGTCGGTAATGTCGAAGAACATCACTCCAACGCTATGGCTTCGCTTGCTGCGCAAAAAACGCGCCATCGCGTTCGGCCGGTAGCCGAGTTTCTTCGCGGCTTCTTCGATGCGCTTTTTCGTGGCCGGCGCGATGTACCGCGCCAGCGGCGCATTGTTCAGCACAATCGAAACCGTGGCTGGGGAGAAGCCGCTGGACTTCGCGACATCCCTCATCGTGATGGTCTGGTTTTTTCCGCTTTGCCGTTTCATGCCTGCGCCTCTGGCGGCACTATCATCCGGTGTTTGAGGTCTGATTTGCAATGTTGGAGCCTTCGCGCGCGCTGGTCTTACTCAGGAGGTGCTTCAAACGACATGGTCTTGCGGAAACCCGATGTTTTCCATGCCCCATAGATCAACCCGACGGCCACCCAGACGGCGCCGAGTTTTTTCGCCGGCATACTGAGCTGTAGGAAAATGTAGCCGCAAATTCCAAATCCGAGCAGCGGCCACAGCACCGGCCAGACCATTTTTCGCTCTGCGCGGAGAAAATAACGCACGAATGCCGCTGCATTTACCCCCATGAAAGCGATGAACGCTCCGAAGTTGAGCATCTCCGCGCCACGCTCATAGGAAAGAAAGAATGATCCGGTGAGGGCAATCGCGCCAATCAAGATCACATTGTTTGCCGGAATGTGTCGCTTTGCTTCGATCTTGCCGAAGAAACCTCTGGGCAGCGCATCATTGCGCCCCATGCCGTACAGTAGTCGTGCGGCCGCTAACTGCGCCCCCATCCCGGAGCCAATATTTGCAACCAGGATCGTAAAATTCAGCAATTGAAAAAGGAAAAATCCCCCTATCTGCCTCGCCACCAAGGGAAACGCGGACTCCACTTGCTCCGCGGGAAACGGTTTGGATCCCCATACAAGTTGCGCCGCGTAAACCTCGAACGATGACAATACTCCCGTCACCAGGCACACCAGCACGGTAGCCAGCAGGATGTTTCTCCGCGGGTTCTCCACTTCCTCCGAAAATGTCGAAATAGCATCGAACCCGATGTAAGTCAGAACGGCAATCGAAGTACCGTGGAAAATGGAATTCAGATTAAACGTCGCCGGATTGTAGAAAGGTTGCGAAAAGAACCCCGCCCCATATTGGTGCAGTCCGAACAGGAATCGAATCACAAATCCAAAAAACACAATCACCACGATGGTCATCCCGGCGGCCAAAACGTCGTTGATTCGCGCAGAAGTTTTCACGCCGCGAAGGTTGAGCACCGTAAACGCCGTTGCATAGAAAATCGCCAGCACCCAGTAAGGCACCCCCGGCAAGATATTCTGGGTGAGTTTGCTGCACAGAATCGTGCAGATCAGCGGGTTGAGGATGTAGTCCATCACCATCGCCCAGCCTGTCAGGTAGCCCAGCCCAGGGTGAATTTCCTGGCCAACGTAGGTGTACGCGGACCCCGCGCTCGGATACACGCGCGCCAGCATTCCGTAACTGATCGCCGTAAACAGCATCGCCACCATCGCGATCAGTATCGTGGTCACTACGTGGCCGCCCGCCGCGTTGTTCACGATGCCGTACAAGCCCATCGGCGCGATCGGCTGGATAATCACGATGCCGATGATGATCAAGTTCCATAGCGTCAATGTCCGCTTCAGGCGTGGCCCGGAACTCGCCGTCCCATCGTCGCTCAAGCAATGCTCCTTTTCTCTGGACAAACACGATTCAAATGCGGCGCCACTCCAGCATGCTGCTCGAGTGAATTCTTGCTGCGGCTCTGCCCCTCACCATCGATTCTTTCGTCTTTATTCAATCGTTTCAATGCTGACAGTGTGCGCAATCTTGTTTCGCTGTGCAACTGCTAAAGTTTTCTCCAGCTCCTCGGACGACTTCCCTGGATGTCTCCCGCCCCATTCTGACCTGAACCCTCGTACAGGTCCCGATATCCACAGGACGGTATCACTTGCTTCACCGATCCTGTAAATCTTCGGCAACGGTTACGCCCCTTGCGTAGTCTAATTAAGTAGGCGCCGGCCCGGAGTTACAGACATTAGTTCAAGAAATCCCATGGGCAAGGCTCCTCTCATTAACGGCCGCAGCAACACCACCATCTTCCTGGGGCATTTTGGTGCGTTTCTGTTTGTGGTGCTCGCCGCTGCCTGGCTTCGCCTAATTACCCTTCAACCCGACGCCATTCTTCAGGGCTATCTGCTGGTTATCAGCGGTCTGCTCGCCTTTGTTTTCGCGGCTGTAACTCTCGTCCGTTTCCAGGGAACTCAGGACCGCATCTCCCTCATTCTTGGCGCCGGGTTTCTTCTCTCCGGCGCTGTCCTGACGGCGACCAGCGTTCTCTTTTTTCAAATTCTTCCGGATGCTTCACTGCGCCTCCTCTGGGCTCCCACCGCCTGGTGGCTCGGCCGCATGGTCTTGGCCCTGCTGCTCGTTGTGGCGCTTCTCGTCGAGCGGTTCCTCCCTCGTTCGCGTCATCCGCGCCGCGAAATCACTGGCGCACTCCTGACCGTCATAGCCCTTACCTATGTTCTCGCTGCCGCGCTCCGTGGCTTGCCCCCGGAAGTCTCCCGCCACCCTAGCGCCTTCTTCCCCAATCCCGCTCAGTTGCTGCCCGGCGCCATTTTCCTCGTGAGCCTCATCTGGTATCGCCGCCGTCTGTCCGTGGAAGATTCCGCTTTCGACCGCACCATTTATGCCGCGACCTGGCTAAACGTTGCCGCTCAGCTCTCTGCCGCTCAATCCGCGCGCCTCCTCGACGCTCCCTTCCTTTTCGCCCAGGCGCTCATGGTCTTGGGATACACCGTCGCCCTGGGTGGCGCGCTTCTCGATAACGCCCGCCTCTTTGAACAGGTTCACCATCTTGCTGTCAGCGATCCCCTCACGGGACTTGCCAACTACCGTCGCTTGCTCGATGTCCTCGAAAACGAGACGGAGCGCACCAATCGTACCAGTCGTCCCTTCTCCGTGCTGCTTCTCGATCTCGACGGCCTGAAAAGAATTAACGATAGCTACGGCCATCTCGTTGGCAGCCGCGCCATCTGCCGCCTCGCCGATATACTCCGCATTCATTGCCGCGCCGTCGATACTGCTGCGCGTTATGGCGGCGACGAATTCGCCCTCGTCCTCCCGGAATCCAAAGAGGACGACGCGCATCGGGTCGCAAATCGTATCCGTGAAGTTCTCGCCAGCGATGAGGAACAGCCTTCGCTTTCCGCGAGTATCGGCATCTCCGTCTACCGCGGCGACGGCGAACGAATCGAACAACTTCTTTCCGAAGCGGACCAGGATCTCTACGCAGAAAAAGCAAAGCGGGGAAGACGCGTCCCCGCGTCTAATCCCCGCCGTCGTACTCCCAAATCGTGAGCTTCTACAGCAATTTAGCCTATTTGTTCGAACCACCCGCCGACGCAAAAGGCGCAAGCTGTTCCGTGATCTTCGCCTTGTCTCCCACCACCACAATCGTCATTTGTTCCGGCTTAAGGTATTCCGCGGTCATTCTTTGCACGTCCGCGGGCGTCACCGCATTCACCTTTTGTACATACGTTTTCAGGTAGTCTTCACCCAGCCCCTGCAGGTCCACATAACGAAGCTGCCCTATCAGCGCTCCCCGCGAAGAGTTCTGAATCACAAACAGCCCTGAAATATAGCTCTGGATCCCCTGCAATTCCGCGGCTGGCGGAGCTTCCTTTTGCAACTTCTGAATCTCCCCGAAAATTTCTCCCAGCGATTTCCCGGTGCAGTCCGTGGTGATGTCCGCCGTCTCCACCCAATACGCATCGTGATACCGCCGCGACACCTGCGAATTCGGCGAATACGTGCAACCCAGCTTCTCGCGAATATTGCTCGTAATTCGCGAGCCGAACGATCCTCCCAACAGCGCGTTCGTCACCCCCAGTGGAATATTGTCCGGGCTTGTCGCATTCGGCGCCGGCAAGCCCACGTAAACCGTTGCTTGCGGTGCACCCGGCCGGTCCGTCACGTCCAGCAACCGCTGTGTTTTCGGCTTCGGCACATTTTCAACCGCCGCAGGCCCCTTCGCCCAGCCCGCAAAACCCGCTTCAATCGCCTTCTTCACCGCTGCCACATCGAATTTTCCCGCAACGTAGACGTGCGTCCGCGCCGCCCCGTAATTGTCCGCGTAAAACTTCTTCGCGTCCGCAATCGTCATTTTGTTGACGGTCTCTTCCGTCGGCAGGATTGTGCCGTACGGATGCTCTCCGTACATCAGCTTCCGAAAACGTGCCAGCGCGATTTGTCCCGGTTGAGACTTGGCCACCGCAATCTGCCGCAGCAGATTGGTCTTCAACCGTGCCAGTTCCGATTCCGGCAGCAACGGGTGCTGCAGCACGTCCGCCAGTAGTCTCACTGCATCTGGCCCAAATTCCGAAAGGACGTCCATGTCGAACGATGTTTCGTCCGCGCCAGTGCCAACGTTCAAGGTGCTTCCCATTCGGGCCGCCGATTCAGCCAGCGCGCTCGCGCTCAAGCTGGCCGTTCCTTCCTTCAACAGTTCTCCTGTAACGTCAGCGACTCCCAGCAGCTCCTTGCTCTCATTCAGATTGCCTGCTCGCAGCGCCAGGCTCACGCTTACCTTCGGAATGTTTCCGTAGGGAACCAGCGTCACTTTCATCCCATTCGCCAGCGTGTACGTCTCATGCGCCGGCAGAGTGAACGCCTTCGCCGGTCCGCCCGCCGGTGGAGTCTGCTTCTGCCCAAATGCAGTCGCCGACATCACCATTGCGGTGCCAAGAACCAGCAGTATTTTTCTTGCATGTGTGCGCGTCATCGGTTCATCTCCCTTACTGGTTCTTCGCTGGCGCCGCAGGTGCGGCTGCCGGCGTTTGCTGTTGAGGTTGAATTAATAGAACTGTCCGGTTTTCCGGCCGCAAATATTCCTGCGCCGTCTTCTGGATCAGTTCCGGCGTCACCTTCTGATATTCCGAAACCAGCGTGTTCACTCGCCCCGGATCGTCGTCAAACAGCGCAAAACTCGCCAGCAAGTCCACCAGTCCAAATCCATTGAATTGCCCCACTGCGTCATACAGATCCGACCGCAGCTTCCCCATGGCTCGATCCAGCGTCTTTTGATCGACCGGTTTTGTTCGTAGCGGCTCGATCGCTCCGTCAATGGCCTGCACGATGGTTTCCGGGCTCGTCGCCGGGTCATAGATAAAATTAGTGATGAACAGCATCGGGCCCTTGTAATTCCACGGAGTTCCCAGCTGATTGATGCCCCCGCTCACATTTCCCGTGATCCCTCGCTTTTGTACCAACTCTTGATGCAGCAAGCTGTCGTCGCCTTCGATCAACATCTCGTCGATCAGCGTCATCGCGTAATATTCCGGGGTGTTTCTCTCTGGTACGTGATAGCCCAGCGCAATTGCCGGCCGCTTTGCCAGCGCGTCGTTCTTTGTCGCGTGTTTTTCCTTTTCCTGCCGCGGTTCTGTCAGGTCCGGTTGTGCGGGAAGCACCGATGCCTTCAGCGGCCCAAAATACTTCTCCACGAATTTCTTCGCTTCCGCCGGATCGAAATCCCCGGCAATGGCCAGCGCCGCGTTGTTCGGCGCGTAGTACGTCTTGAAAAATGCTTGCACATCCGTCAGCGTCGCCGCCTCGATGTCTTTCAAATCGCCATAGAAGTTGTGGGAGTTGTACCAGTTCGTATTTGCGTACTGCGGCATGTCCAGCCACGGAAATCCGCCGTACGGCCGGTTCAGCACGTTCACCTTCACTTCATTGCCAACCACGCCCTGTTGGTTTTTCAGGTTGTCTTCCGTAACCGCCAGCCCGCCCATGCGGTCCGCTTCCGCCCACAGCGCCGTCTCCAGCTTGTTCGCCGGCAGCACCTCAAAATAATTCGTGAAGTCAAACCTCGTCGACCCGTTCAGGATGCCGCCATTCTGCTGCACCAGCTTGATGAACTCCATCTTTCCCAGGTTCTGCGATCCCTGGAACATCATATGTTCGAACAAGTGTGCGAATCCCGTGCGGTCCTTCGGCTCGATGCGAAACCCGATCCGGTAGTACACCCCCACGCAAATCGTCGGCGATGTGTGGTCCGGCGAAAGAACCACGCGCAGCCCGTTCGGCAGCTTGTAATACTCCACCGGAACCTTGAATTCCGCCGCACTGGAAGGTCCAGCGTTGGCCGCCGCGCCGCACGCTAGGACCAGCGCCGTGAGCAGAGCAAAAGCTCGGCCGCTTCGATCTATCTTCAAACGCATTGTTCCTCCATATTCCCCAACCTCTTTAGAATCTTTACAGTGGCGAGTCACTGGCGCAGACAAAGAATTAACCCTTCTCTACAAGACGCACGCCGCCCCCGGAAGTTTCATCACCTGATGCCGTTTCGGGCCGGACCGTCAGTATAACCCAGGGCATCCTTTCGCTATTTCTTTACAGAAGATTCGCGCAGTTTCGCCGCGAACTCCGGGTACTCTCCACCAAGCGCATCCAAAAGGATCTTGGCCTCGGTTCCTCGCTTGTCCGCGGGCCACAGATTCAGATCTTTCAGGGCCTCGTCATATTCTCGGCAATACACGTGCTGCGCTGTCCGTGCTTCCAGCGCGCTGATAATGTTTTCTATGTCTTCGTACCCCGGCTCCCCAGCATGCTCCAATCTTTTCAAATCCTCGGGGGGCAGGTCGCTCCTCTCGAATCGCGGATCATTCCTTCTGCAAAACTCTGCAGTGGCGTCCACGAGCTTGCCATCCTTCACACGAAAAACCTTTTCCGCAAACGGCCGCATGGCCATGGAAGTACCGGATCCTCCGGGCGCACTCCTTCTTTGCCAGATCACCATCTTCCCGTCCTTGTCCTTCTCGAAGTCCACTCTTCCTTCCATAGCAATCTCAAAGAGCTTGTGTGGTTTCGGCGAAATGGAATAAATGATGTAGCCCCAGCAGCAGTGGTTTCCTCCGCCTGTGTCCGTCTGGAAAACCACATCCGGCTTGCCATCCCCGTCGAAATCTTTCCCCGTCAGCTCTTCATCGAACACCACGTTGAATCCGCTCGTCCGAAAAACAACGCGGCCCGCTTGGTTGTAAATCGCTGCCGTGCATTTCAATTCAACTTCTTCTGCATTTGCCGAGGGCCCCAGCGAAATCTCATAGCCGTCCCAAAGTTTCTTTTTGTACGGGGCATTGTGTTCTTCGATTGAGTAGCATGCAATCTTGGGGGGCTCTTGCCGCGCGTGAAGCGCTGGCGAAAACCAGATCAAACTCAACAGTAGAAGTACCCCGCGCAGCATGAAAGTATTCCCGTTTCCGTGCTCTCAGAATACTGTGCGGTTCTGCGTTCTCGCCTTGCTTGCCAGCGAAAACCGCGGCTCGGGCTGCGCGCGGTCCAGCAGCCGCCCCGTTACGTATTCCCCCAGCGCCGGTCCGTGCTTGAACCCGTGTCCCGAGCCTCCGCCCACAAACCACACATTCTCCATCCCCGGGTGCTGGTCCATCAAAAAATCCCCATTGGACGTGTTTTCATACTGGCACACTCGCGTTTCCACGATCGGCGCATCCTTCAACGCCGAGAAACGCTTCTCCACGTACGCGCGCGCTCGTTCCCTCGACACCGGTGTGACGATTCGCGACTGCGTATCCGGATCGACAGCTTCCCCGTGCCCGTCATACGCAATCTTCAATCCGCGGCTCTCGATATCCGGCATTCCGTAAAAGAGATCCTCCTGAAACAACCACGTTGGCAGCGCCGGTGCAGCAAATCGTGTGTCCCCCGCGGGTACTCCAAAAAAGAAAACTTCCTGCCGCGTAGGAAAAATCCGCTCGCCCAGAACTTCCGGAAAAATCTTGCCAAGCCACGCTCCGCAGGCGAAGACAAAATGCTCTGCGCTGATTTTCTCGCTTTGACTCGTTACAATCTGCTCCAGACGTCCCGATCCTGTTGGCTTCAAGATCTGGGCACTGCAATACTGCACCCCCAGCCGCAACGCGTCTTCCACCAGCGCCGCCACCGCTCGCCGCGCCAGCAGCACGCCGCTATGCGGCTCAAGAATGCCCGTCGCGACGTCTTCGAAAGAAACCTGCGGATATTTTGATTCAAGCGCGGCGCGATCTAATTTATCGAATGGCACCTTGCAATGCCTCAGCGTCGTGGCCGTCCGCCGCAATTGCGAATCATCTCCGCCAGCCAGCCACAGCACGCCTGTTTCATGGAACAGCGGCGCCTTCGCCGCATCAAAAAATCTCTTCCATTGCTCCAGCGATTTCTGTGCCCAGAGCGTGTAGAACTGATCCGCTCCATAACCCATCCGAATAATTCGTGTCTCCCCGCCCGAACTGGCTCGCGCATTTGCTGCTCCATACGCATCGATCAGCACCACGCGTTTCCGCCGTTTGGCAAGATGCCACGCCGTCCACGCCCCAAACACCCCCGCTCCAATCACGGCCACATCAAATGTTTTTTGAATTCCCACACCTCGCTCCGTTTGATATGCCATCCTATCTCAATCCCTTCCCGCACGGCACCCCGTTCCGTACTGCTCGATGTTTTTCCGTGACCTCTGTGCTCTTACCTCTGCGAACTCTGTGTTAATTCCATCCTCCCCATCGTGATAACATGCACCGCTTCGCTGAGAGTCATCCGGAGGTTCGTGTGAAAGCATTTGTCCGCCTTGTCGAAATCACGGTTGCCTTCATTCTTGTCGGCCTATTGTTCATTCAATCCGCCCACGCCCAGCAGCCCGCCAATCCCGTCGACCCCAAGACTTACGGCGGCATGAAGTGGCGCCTCATCGGCCCGTTCCGCGGCGGACGCTCCATTACCGTAACCGGCGTGCCCAGCCAGCCCAACACTTTCTATTTTGGCGCTGTCGCCGGCGGCGTCTGGAAGACCACCGACGCGGGCAACACCTGGGATCCCCTCTTTGAGAAGCAGACCACCTCTTCCATCGGCGCCATTGCCGTCTCCGAATCCGATCCCAATGTGATTTATGTCGGCAGCGGCGAAGCTTGCATTCGCGGCAACATCTCCTTCGGCGATGGCGTCTACAAATCCACCGACGCCGGCAAGACCTGGAACAACGTCGGCTTGAAGGACACTCGCCACATCGGCGCCGTCATCGTCCATCCCACCAATCCTGATATCGCCTTCGTCGCCGCTCTCGGCCACGCCTACGGCACGAATACGGAGCGCGGCGTCTTCCGCACCCGCGATGGCGGCAAATCCTGGGAAAAAGTCCTCTATCTTGATGACCGCACCGGCGGCATCGATGTCGTATTCGATCCCCAAAATCCCCACATTCTCTTTGCCGCGATGTGGGAAGGCTATCGCACTCCCTGGACGCTCAACAGCGGTGGGGCCAAGGATGGCCTCTACCGTTCGAATGACGATGGCACAACCTGGAAGCGCATCGAAGGCAATGGCATTCCCGAAGGCCCCCTCGGCCGCATCGGGGTCTCCGTTTCAGGCGGCGATTCCAATGTCGTTTATGCGCTCATCGAAGCCAAAAAGGGCGGCCTCTACCGCAGCGACGACGGGGGCACCAATTGGACCCTCATCAACGACGATCACCGCTTCCGCCAACGCGCCTGGTATTTCACCCACGTTTGGGCCGACCCCAAGGATGTGAACAAGGTCTACATCGCCAACACCGGCCTGTATCGTTC
>Ga0210402_10005654_pt1 | contig 11166 bp, 10 predicted proteins | sample IncBWC7MmetaG_FD_161055 | JGI IMG/M metagenome (GOLD analysis project Ga0210402, IMG submission 161055) | Forest soil microbial communities from Barre Woods Harvard Forest LTER site, Petersham, Massachusetts, United States - Inc-BW-C-7-M | ecosystem: Environmental > Terrestrial > Soil >... | reverse complement strand
GCTGCTCGTGCTGTTCATGCCGGAACCGCCCGCGCGGATCGACGTGGCGTGGCGGCTAGCCGTTTGCGGCATCGGCTTCGGTTTCTTCCAATCGCCGAACAACCGGCTGATGATTGCCAGCGCACCACGGGATCGTGCCGGCGCGGGCAGCGGCATGCTGTCGACCTCGCGCCTGCTTGGTCAGACCACGGGCAGCGCTCTCGTCGCGTTGGTGTTGGGGCTCGCTCATGGCGGGCCGCACGGGGTGGAGGTGGGCACGAAGCTCTGCATCGGCATGGCCGCCGCGTTTGCAGCCATTGCGATGGTGTTGAGCAGCCTGCGTGTGCGCCGGCCACAGTCGGCGTGATGCCGCGTCCGGCAATAACCTCAGCGGATGATGATTTCAACCCTGCGGTTCCGCGCTTCGCGAACGCCGGGGCCAGTCTGCACCAGCAGGTTGGTGTCGCCGAATCCCTGGACGGTGATTGCGGACTGTGGGACCCCATCGCGCACCAACTCCGCCTGCACGGCACGCGCCCGACGCAGCGAAAGCTCCTGATTGTACTGGCGCGTGCCGGAAGTGTCGGTGTAACCGTTCACCTCAATCCGGGTGTAAGGCACACTGGTGGAGTTGGTCGCCGCTTCCTTGATGATCTGGCGTGCGCGATCGGTCAGCGTCGCCTTGTCCCAATCGAAGAACACCAGGTATGAACGCGCCGGGTTAGGCGCCGGCGCCGCCTCCGCGACGGGCGCGACGGGCACTGGCGCGGCAACATTGAAGGCGTAGCGCACGCCGAACAGGAAGCTGTTGTTGCCCTGGTTGCCCAGTTTGATGGTCGTCGGTACGACGCCGCTGGCGTTGACGACCGTCCCGCCGAATTTCTCGCCGCTTGTCGCCTGCGTGAAGCGGTACTCGCTGGTCAGCGATAGACCCGGCACGTTCGGAATCGGGAACGACAACCCTGCGATCACCTGCCATGCGAACGCGCCTTGCGTGCCCCCGGTTGTGTAGCTGAACGGAAGCGACGGCGAGGTTGCCGAGACACCGTTCAGGTTCGTCCACTGATAGCCGGCGCCGCCGCCAATGTAAGGATAGAGCCAGGGCACGCCGATATCCATGTCGAACATCGCGTTGACCATCGGGCCGTACATCTTCACGTTGCCGCTCGCCGAGGTGGGAAACGGCGTGCCGCTCAAATGGCGCAAGCTGGCATTGCGATAGTCGCCTTCAACCTCCAGGCGCAGCCCATTGCCGAAGCCGTAGCCAATGCTGCCGACACCGGCGAAGCCGCCTCCCTCGTTCAACTCCAGGCTGCCGGAACCGAATGCAGTGGTCAGCGGGGCGGCTGTGACGTTCTTCGGAAGAACATAGCCGGCGCCGGCGCCGATATAGAGACCCTGGAAGGGCTGTGCATTCGCGGTCAGGGTAATTGCGAGAAGAAGAGCGATCGCCAGCGCTATGTTGCGAATTCGCATGCCTCGTGTCCTCCTCAGGCACGGACGAAAAGGGGCGCCTCGCGGCGCCCCGATCCGTTGTCGTCGTCAGCCGGTCGGCGATCAGCGGATGATGATCTCGACGCGACGGTTCTGCGGCTCGCGGACGCCCGGCCCGGTCGGGACGAGCAGGTGCGTGTCGCCGAAGCCCTGCGTGGTAATCGAGTTCGCTGGAACGCCGTCCTTGATCAGCTCTGCCTTGACCGCGTTGGCGCGGCGGATCGACAGACCCAGGTTGTACTTCGGCGTGCCCGAGGTATCTGTGTAGCCGTTCACCTCGATCCGCGTGTACTGCACCTTGGTCGAGTTGGCCGCCGCTTCCGCGATGATCTGGCGCGCCCGATCGGTGAGGTTATACTTGTCCCAATCGAAGAACACGAGATAGGAGCGCGTCGGAGCCGGAGCCGGAACGGCCACAGGAGCGGGTGGTGGAGGCGGTGGCGCGACGCCGAAGTTGTAGCGCAGTCCGACCAGGAATGCATGGTTGTAGCTCGGGCCGAACTTCACCGTGGCCGGAGCCGTAGCGGTCGTCGTCGTGCCTGTTGCTGTGTTGGTGGCGGTGGCATTGGCGGTCGCGGCGTAAGAGCGGTCGTTTGAAGTGCCTAGGAAGCGGTACTCGGTCGTGAACGCCAACCCCGGCACGAAAGTCAAGGGAAATGCCGCACCGACGATCGCCTGATAGGCGAAAGTACCCGTCGTCTCCTGCCCCGAAATATTGACGCTGCCCGGGCCGAACGCTCCCGTGACTCCAGTGGTGGAGGTTGCCGTGAATGCATTCGGGTTGAATGCGTGGAATTTCTCCTGGATACCGACCCAGCCCACGCCAGCTCCGAGATACGGTACGACCCAAGTCGACACGCCGTTGAAGTCGTACAGGACGTTGAACATTCCTCCGAAGGTCTGCTGTGTCGAGCCGCCTTGGGCACCGCCGCCCGGGCCGATGGTGACGTTCGTGAGGTGGTCGATGTCGTTCTTGCGGAAGTTGCCTTCGATCTCGGCCCGGAACCCGTTGCCGAAGCCCCAGCCGACGGAGAGCAAGCCCGCGAACCCGGTGTTGGCGTTAAGTTTGCCCACGGTGGCTAGCCCGGCGCCGAGCGGGGCGAGGGTGGAAGAGGACAGGTTCTTGATGTCCATCTTCTGCGTTTCGTTAATACCGACGCCGGCACCGACGTATAGCCCGGTAACGGGTTGTTGCCCATAGTAGGACTGCGCATTTGCCGCAAAGGGCAGGGCCACGACCGTGGCGGCCAGAAGCGCACTTCGAAGCTTCATTTGCTCTCTCCTCGTTCTTCCGACGCCAGTGGCGCTGTGGGTCTTGTCAGGCGCACCACGCCCTTGCGATCACCGAACCATAGACCAAACGGCGACAGCAACGCGAGGGGGTGCGGAGATTTTCGAGCACAGTGTTGCCGTTGAGCAACAGGCCCCGGCAGGCCCGCCACAGAAAGGCGGAAGAGAGCAGGAGTCGAACCTACCCGGAGCCGCCGAGCAGCCCCAACCGGCTTTGAAGGCCGGCCGACCCACCGGGGCCGCTTCTCTTCCGTCAGTGAGTATTGGCCGCGTCGCTTAGCTGCGCAACGAAGGCTGCCTCGTCGCCCGCCTCCAGGCAGCGGCAGTCCAGCCACATGCGGCCTTCGTGCAGCCTGCCGATCACCGGCCGAGGCAGCGCGCGCAGCCATGCCGCCAGAGCCGCCAGATCACCACCACTGATTGTGATGGCGTACGACGCCAGCAGGTCCACCGGCAGGGCACCGGAGCCGATCTGGCTATGACAGGCCTCCACCTCCACCGGGCGATCCGGCCAGACCGCCTGCACCGCAGCCGCCATCCGTTTGGCCCCCGCACAAATCTCCGCGGCCGGGCGAGTCAGCAGACGCAGGGTCGGCAGCCGTTCGGCCAGCCGTTCCGGGTCGAGGTAGAGCAGCAGAACATGCTCCAGCGCAGCCAGCCGCGCCTTGTCGAGCCGCAGCGCTCGCTTCAGCGGATTGGCATTCATGCGGCTTATCAACGCCGTGCGACCGACGATCAGTCCGGCCTGCGGGCCCCCTAGCAGCTTGTCCCCGGAGAAGCTGATGACGTCGACGCCCGCGGCGAGCGATTCCTGCGGGGTGGGCTCGTGCGGCAGGCCCCAGGCCGCCAGGTCGACGAGACTGCCGCTCCCCAGGTCCTCGATGACAGGCAGGCCGGCCGCATGGGCGATCGCCGCAAGTTCAGCCGCCGTCACTGCCGCGGTGAAGCCCTCGATGGCGTAGTTCGCCTGGTGGACCCGCATCAGCAGCGCGGTCTCCGGCCCGATGGCAGCCTCGAAGTCGCGCGGATGGGTGCGATTGGTGGTGCCCACCTCACGCAGGATGGCCCCGGCGCGGACCATGATCTCGGGGATGCGGAACGAGCCGCCGATCTCGATCAGTTCGCCGCGTGAGACCGGCACCTCCCGGCCAAGCGCCAGAGTGTTCAGGATCAGCAGCACCGCCGCTGCATTGTTGTTCACCACAGTCGCAGCCTCGGCGCCGGTGATCTCGCGCAGCAGGCGCGCGACGTGCTCGTCTCGGTCGCCGCGCCGCCCGGTGGCAAGGTCGAACTCCAGCGTCGTGGCGCTGGCCAGCGCTTCCGCGGCAGCATCGGCAGCCTCGCGCGGCAGCGGCGCGCGGCCGAGATTGGTGTGCAGCACGGTGCCGGTGAGGTTGAACACCGGTCGCTGTGAGGCGGCGAAGCGCCGGACCAATGCATCGGCCGCGGCGTGCACGACCACGGCGGACGCTGCCGGAAATGCGCGAGCTGTGCGGCGCGACGCCAGTTCGGCTCGCAATGCGGCGATGGCCGCGGGCCGGCCGAACCGGGCGACCAGCAGTTCGGCCTCGGGCGTGCGCAACAACGAATCAAGCGAGGGCAGCGGGCTGGTGGATCGTGGCATTGCGGCGCAATGCTACGGCGCATGAGCACCACATTCGAGATCCCGACCTTGCGCACCGAGCGGCTGGTGCTGCGGGCGTTCCGCGCCGCCGATCTGGATGCATTCGCTGCAATTGGGGCGAATCCCGAAGTGAGGCGGTTCCTCGGCGGGAATCTGTTGAGCCGGACCGAGACCTGGGGATTGATGGAGCGCGTTCTGGGCCAGTGGGCACTGCGCGGCTACGGGTTGTTCGCCGTCGAGGCGGAGGGGCGCTGCGCCGGCTGGACCGGCATTCTGCATCCGCTGGAATGGCCGGAACCGGAACTGGCCTACACGCTGGATCAGCCGTTCTGGGGCCGGGGACTCGCCAGCGAGGCCGCACGCGCGGCGAGGGACTGGGCGTTCGCGCGGCACGGCTTATCCCGGCTGGCAAGCTTCATCTTGCCGGACAACGCGCGCTCGATCCGGGTGGCCGAGAAACTGGGGGCGGTGCGCGAGGGCTCGATCGAGTTGCGCGGGTTCCATGCGGAGTGGTGGGTACACCGGTCGCCAGGACATGGGCCGATCGTGTAGAACGATCCGCATGCCGACATCGACAGAACTGCTGCGGGACGACGACCTCACGCCGGTGCGCACGCTGCGCGAGACAGGCCGGTCAGACTTCCTGCTCACCGCCGACCACGCGGGACGCGCGATCCCACGCACCCTGGACCGTCTGGGTCTGCCGGAGAGCGAACTGGACCGGCACATCGCATGGGACATCGGCATAGCGGGCGTGACCGAACGCCTGTCGGCCGCCCTCGATGCCACAGCGGTTCTGCAGACCTATTCGCGTCTGGTGATCGACTGCAATCGCGACCCGTGGGTGGCAAGCTCGATCCCCGAGATCAGCGAGGCGACGGAGATACCCGGCAACCTGGGCCTGTCGGCGGAGGCACGCACGGCGCGACGGCAGGCGATTTTCGAGCCGTATCATGCGCGCATTCGTGCTCTGCTGGATGCGCGCGAGGCGGCCGCGCGGCGCACCGTGTTCGTCGCGATGCACAGCTTCACGCCGATGTTCAAAGGCGAGTCGCGGGCGATGCAGGTCGGTGTGCTCTACAACCGCGATGCTCGGCTGGCGACAATCATGCTCAATCTGCTGCGAGCAGAGGGCGACCTGATTGTGGGCGACAACGCGCCTTACGCCGTGAGCGACGTCACCGACTACGGTGTGCCGGTGCACGCCGAACGACGGGGCCTGTCGCATGTGGAGATCGAGATCAGGCAGGATCTGATCGCGGACGAGCCGGGCCAGGCAGAATGGGCGGCGCGGTTCGCGCGGCTGCTTCCGGCGGCCGATGCGAGACTGCGGTCGTGAATAAGTTTCACCACAAAGACACGAAGACACGGAGATACCTTTGTGTCTTCGTGTCTTTGTGGCGAATATTTTTTGTCAGCCAACCAGACGGATGCCATTTTTGAATCAGCGTCCCCCAAGCCGCGAAGCTCCGATTGATCCCGCTCACGCCGCGCTGCTGTTCATCGATGTGCAGAACTACACCGCGCATCCGGACGGCGGCGAATACGCCTCGCTCACCGCGGCGGAACGCGAGGCCCGCTACGGCTGGTTCTTCCACGCACTGCGCGACACCGCGATCCCCAACATGCAACGCCTGCAGGCGGCGTGCCGGCTGGCGAAGATCGAGGTGCTGTACACCGTGATCGAGTCCCTGACACGGGACGGGCGCGACCTGAGCCTCGACTACAAGATCAGTGGGTTGTTTGTGTCGCGCGGCTCGTGGGACGCGAAAGTGCTGGACGCAATTGCCCCGGGCGGCGACGAGATCGTGCTGCCGAAGACGTCATCGTCCGTATTCATCTCGACCAACATCGACTATGTGCTGCGCAATCTCGGCGTGAAGTCGCTGATCGTCGCCGGGGTGCTGACCGATCAGTGCATCGACTCGGCCGTCCGGGATGCCTGCGATCTCGGCTACCTGGTGACGGTGCCGACCGACGCCTGCACGACCCTGAGCCAGGAGCGGCACGACTGGTCGCTGCGCAACAATCGAGGATACTGCCGGCAAATGACGACCGAGGCACTGGTTGCGGAGATCACTGGACTGCACCAGGGGGACGCCGGGTGACCGCCGAGCTGGCCCAACAGCAGGGCTTCACGCGCGCCGAAAGACAAGACTTCGCGCGCCGGCGCATCCTGCTGCCGGCGGCTCTGCTTGTCAGCGTCCTGCTGCTCTATGCCAATCTGCTGTTCCTGTCGCTGGCGTCTCCGACGCTGATATCGGCGGCGTTGACGGTGCCCTGTGGGATGGCCATCGGGATGCTGTTCATCATCGGCCATGACGCCTGCCACAACGCCTTCACCGCATCGACGCGGCTAAATCGGCTGATCGGGCGATTGTCGTTCCTGCCTGCTCTGCATTCGTTCTCGCTGTGGGATCTGGCGCACAACCGTACGCATCACCGTTATAACAATATCCGCGGCGTCGATTATGTGTGGGAGCCGATGACGCTAGACGAGTATCGCGGCACACCGTGGGCACGGCGTGTGGTGTACCGGTTCTGTCGCGCGCCGATCGGCGTGGCCTTCTACTATCTGATCCATATCTGGGCACCCCGGCTTGTGCTGCCGCTGCCGGGTTTCATCGAGCGCCTGCGACCGGTCTATGCGCTCGACAGCATGCTGGTATTGACGTTCCTGCCGTTGCAGCTGTGGTCCATCGTCGCGATCGGCGAGACATTTGACAAAGGGCCGTGGGAGAGCTTGCTGCTCGGCGTCGCAGTGCCGTTCCTAATATGGAGCGGCTTCATGTCGTTCGCGATCTACCTGCACCACACGCATCCGGCGGTGAAGTGGTATTCGTCGCTCGCAGAATGGACAGCCGACCGCGGCGCATTGCAAGGCGCGGTGGCGGTCCGTTTTCCGTGGCCGTTCGGGCCGCTCGTGCTGTCCATCATGGAGCACAACGCGCATCACCTGTCGCCGGGTGTGCCGCTCTACAATCTTTCCTGCCTGCAGCGGGCCCTGGAGGAACAGGGAAATCTGGTGACCTGGCGGTTCACATGGCGCGCCTACAGGCGGGTGTGCCGGCGGTGCAAGCTGTATGACTACGTCGCGGGAAGGTGGGCTTCGTTCGACAGTCGCCCTTGTAGCAACGGCCCGAGCCAATGACTTTTGTCACCGCTCGATCCCCACGTCATGGCCGCCCAATTCACGCGGTCCCGTACGTCTGCTTCGCCAGATCGATCAGCGCGCGCAGATACGCCTCCCCATCCTCCGGCCAACGATCGATGCCGATCCGTGATCGGTAGTCGTTCGCAAGCTGCATGAAATCCGAGATGCCGTCCGACTCGGCGAGCCAGTTGCAGATGGCGAGATACTCCTGAAACAGCGCCGAGACGCGCAGACGACGGACATCGTCCGCCAGCTTTTCCAACTGCCCGGCGGCGGCCGCACTTTTCTTGTCGGCAGGGTCCCTGTCCACGCGGCGCAAACGCCACGCGGCCACGCGTTCCAGTTCCTCCGCTTCAAACTGGTCGTCGTCGCTCATCGTCGGACTGTCCCGGGCCGGTCAGCAAGGCAAGGTTCCACACGGAGTGCACAGAGCACGCAAGAGAGCCACTGAGGAAGCAGACTCTGCGCATCGCGCGCTATACAAAGTTCTATCTCGGTGGCCCTCTGACTTTCTCTGCGCACTCCGTGTGGAACCTTTCCTTTACCTACTCCCGCCGCGAGAACGCAGTTTCGGCATTGGTGACAAATTCGAGCAGGCACGCCCTGCCCTCCTCCGTCTGCCGCCGAGCGCGCAGGATCGCGCCACCCACTTGCGACGGGTCCTCCACCCGCTCGCTCCAGCCGCCGAGATCACGCGCCAGGTTGGCATAGCTGCCTCCCAGATCACGCGAATGGTGCTTCTCATGCGACAGCTTCATGTGCGGAATCTCGATCGCCATCGTCGAGTTGTTCAACACGATCGTGCAGATCGGCACGCCGCAGCGCACCGCGGTTTCAAAGTCCAGTCCGGTCATGCCGAACGCCGCATCCCCCATGAAGTTCACGCAGAACTTGTCGGGTGCGGCGACCTTCGCGCCGATCGTCAAACCCAACCCGGTGCCGAGCTGATGCGACTTGCCCCAGCCCAGATAGCCGCGCGGCCGCGTCGCACGATAGAACGGCAGCAGCTGCTCGCGCGGACTGCCCGAGTCATGTGTCACGATTGCCCCGGCCGGATCCACCACGCGCATGAACTCGTTGATGACGCGATACGGCGTGATCGGTTTTTCCGCGGACGTCAGCTTCGCCTGCCACTTCGCCAGCCAGACCTCCCGCCGCGTCGCGATCTCCTCCACCGGTGAGCGGTTCAGCAGCCGCCCGCCGAGCCGATCGGTCACCGCATCGACCAGCGCCGCCAGCACGAGTTTGGCATCGCCGAGCAATGCCACCTCGGTCGCGTAGCTCTTGTGCAGGTCGCGTGTGTCGTTGGTGGCGTGGATGATGCGCAGGCCCGCGGGCAGCGGCGGCGTGGTCAGCGGATGTCGGTTCAGTCCGGTACCGATGCCGAGGATCAGGTCGGCCTTGGAGTATAGGAAATGCGCACCATGGCCGGTGAAGCCGTTGCCTCCCGAACCGAGCGCCAGTGCGTGGTCCTCGGGGAAGGCGCTCTTGCCGTCCACCGTCGTCATCACCGGGCTCTGCAGCAGCTCCGCCAGCCGCACCAATTCATCGGTCGCCTCGGCGTACAGCACACCCTGTCCGCCGAGGATCACCGGGCACGACGCGTCCAGCAGCAGGCGCGCCGCCTCGTCCACATCGTGCGCCGCCGGTGCACTGCGGGTCGGGCGCACCGGCCGGTGATCGAGCGTCGCGGTGCCGATGTCGAGGTCCAGCACATCGCGCGGCAGCTCCACCATCACCGGACCGGGCCGCCCGTTCTTCAACTGGCTGAACGCGCGACGCATCGCGGCCGGCACCTGCTCGGGCACCAGGATCTGCTCGGCCTGTTTGGTAACCGAGGCGTAGGTGCGGCTCGCATGGAACATCGGAAACACCTGCGCCTGCTCGCGCGCATGGCCGAGCGGCAGGAAAAGCACCGGCACCGAGTCCGAGTACGTGGTGGCAATTCCGGGGAACGCATTCTCCGCGCCCGGTCCGTATTGCATGGCGAACACGCCGGGCGGCCGGCCGTTGGTGACGCGGGCATAGCCGTCGGCCATATCGACGCCGACGCGCTCCTGCCGGCAGATGATCGGGCGCAGCCCACCCGCCACCGCGGTCTCGATCAGCGACGTGGTGGGAAAGCAGAACAGGGTGGTCACGCCCTCGCGCTTGAGGATCTCCACGACGGCATCGGCTGCGCGCATCTTTTCCTCCCGTTCGACGTTTGGCGAACCCTAGGCGCGGGCCGCCGGAGCCGTCTACAGTCGGGCCAGTTCGGCGCATAACGATATCGGGGAACAGACTTCATGCAGGGATCCATCAGCCGTCGTGCGCTACTGCGCGCGGGCACTGCCGCAGGCCTGGCCGCCGCGTTGCCGCGGCGCGTGCGTGCCGCCGACCGACCGATCCGCGTCGGCGTGCTGACCGACACGACGGGAGCCTATGCCGCCAACACCGGGCTCGGCTCGGTGCTCGGCGCGCAGATGGCGGTCGAGGACTTCATGCGCAGCAATTCCTCGATCAAGGCGGAAATCGTTCAGGCCGACCTTCAGCTCAAGCCCGACGTCGCGGTGTCGATCGCGCGTGACTGGCTTGACAATCAGGACGTCGATGTCGTCACCGACGTGCCGCTTTCATCCGCGGCCTTCGCGATCGGCGATTTGGTGAAGCAGAAGGACAAGGTCGCGATCTTCACCGGCGGCGCATCGGCCGACATCACGGGGCCAAAGTGCGGACCCAATCACCTGCACTGGGTCTATGACACGTGGTCGATGCCGCACGGCGTGGTCGATGCGGCCGTGCATGAAGGCGCCGACAGCTGGTTTTTCATTACCGCCGACTACGCCTTCGGCCATTCGCTGCAGAAGGACGCTGCAAGTTTCGTGACGGCGGCGAACGGCAAGGTGCTCGGCCAGGCATTGGCGCCGTTCCCCGGGACGACCGACTTTTCCTCGTTCCTGGTGCAGGCAAAGGCCAGCGGCGCAAAGGCGATCGGGCTGGCGAATGGCGGCACCGACACGGTGAACTGCATCAAGCAGGCGGCGGAATTCGGCATCATGAAGGGCGGCCAGAAGGTTGCCGGCCTGATCTTCCTGATTCACGACGTGCATGGCGTCGGCCTGGCGTCCGCGCAGGGGGTGCTGCTGACCGAGCCGTTCTACTGGAACATGAACGACGGAACGCGCGAATTCGGCAGGCGCTTCGCGTCGCGCTTCAATGGCGTCGTCCCAGGTTCGGTCCACGCCGGGCAATATTCGGCGGTGATGCACTATCTCCGGGCCGTTGCCACGATCGGCGTCGACCGCGCCAAGACCAGCGGACTTGCGGCGATCGAGCAAATGAAGGCGGTGCCGACCGACGACCCGTTATTCGGCAAGGGACGCGTGCGCCAGGACGGCCGCGTGATTCACGATATGCATCTGTTCGAGGTGAAGTCTGCCGCCGAGTCAAAGGAACCCTGGGACTACTACACGCACAAACGGACGATCCCCGCCGAACAGGCGTTCCGTCCGATGGACCAGGGCGGCTGCAAGCTGGTCAGCGGGTAAGCCGAGGCAAGGTGCAATTTCCTCCCCCTCCCCTTGCGGGAGGGGGTTGGGGGGAGGGGTCAAGCCGCACGCAATCGCCGCCTTCGATTTAGAGA
>Ga0210402_10005652_pt1 | contig 11171 bp, 9 predicted proteins | sample IncBWC7MmetaG_FD_161055 | JGI IMG/M metagenome (GOLD analysis project Ga0210402, IMG submission 161055) | Forest soil microbial communities from Barre Woods Harvard Forest LTER site, Petersham, Massachusetts, United States - Inc-BW-C-7-M | ecosystem: Environmental > Terrestrial > Soil >... | reverse complement strand
ATCTGCGGATGGTTCTCTGGGACGGGGAGGCAGCTCACTACTGCGAAGGCACGTACGTCGGATCCGTGGTCCGGTTGTCGATGACCGATCCGTACGCGGCGACGCGGCCGGTGCCGCTGATGACGCGCGCGCTGATACGGCCGTTGTAGACGTTGCTGAAACCGAGCGATTTGAAGATCTGGCCCTGCTGCAGGTACTGGCCGCCGGCGAGAGGGACGGTCGCTTTGGCGGCGACTTTCGAGTCGGGGGTGTAGGCGAGGAGCTCGACCGTGGCGCTGTTGCCGGTCACTTCGACCAGGCCGAGGTTCGTGCGGAAGGCGGGTGATTCCTCGAGCTGCACGATCTGCAGCGTCCGGTCGCCGTTGCCCACGGCATCGGCGGCGGTGACGCCGGGGATGAACTGTCCGAAAGTTCCGCCGCTGACCTTGTCGCGGCTGTAGGTGCGGGCGGTGACGACGAGCTGCGAATCGCTGGCAGTCGTGGCCACGACGGAACCGCCGCCGGTGACGTTCCAGAGCGTCGGCAGGACGTTGTCGATGGCCAGCGTCTGGCCGGCGCCGATGGTCTTGACCTGGTTCGGCACGCTGGCGCCGGTGAAGGCGAGCGTGACGTCGACGGCTGCGCTGCCACCGTTGTAGATGCGCATGTCGGTGTGGAAGTTGGAGAAGGAGCTGTCGAACTCGGCGACGCCGGGAAGGACGAAACGGCTCGACAAGATCTTCGACGGATCGACAGGGAAGACCATGAGAGGATCGGTGGTGGTGTTGTCGAGCACCGAGGCGTACGCGCTGATGCGGCCGGTGTCGCTGGTGACGTTCACTTCCATCCGTGCGTCGGTGATGTTCGGCAGGGTGACGCCGTTGATGTTGAAGAATTGGTCGAGCCGGATCTGCTGCGATTCGTACGGCTTGAGGCTGTAGGCGCGCTCGGCGAGCTTGGCTCCGCCGTCGTCGAACAGGGTGGCTACGAAGTTGACCGGCTGGCCGGAGCCCTCCACGAATCCTATGTTCGTACGGAAACCTCCGGCAGCCGTGCTCTGGGAGACCTGCTGCAGCGAGATCTTCGAGACGTCGTTCTTGGCGAGGAAGTTCGCCAGCGGCAGTGCGGGGATGAATTGTCCGAACGTGCCGAGCGAGGTCACGCTGTAGGTCCGGCTGGCGGCGACGCTGGCGAAGCTGACGCTGACTGTGTCTTTCCCCGCTGTGTTGAGCGGGCGGATCTCCAGCGAGCCGATGCCGGGCTCGCCCTGCGTGCCCGAGCCGTACCAGTCTTTGACGATGTCGTTGAGTGCCTTGGTGTCACCCGCGGAGACGGTGATGTTGGCCTGCTTGCCGCTCTGCGTGCCGTCGGTGTTCGCGGGGGTGTAGGTGAGCTGGTAGTTGATCGGCTGCGAGGAGGTGTTGGTGAGGCGGACGTCGGAGACGAAGCGGGTGCCGATGCCGTCCGCGTGCGCGATGGCGGGGATGAGCAGGGTGTTGAGCGGCGCGTTGGGACTCTTCGGCGTCGGCGACACCGGCGCCACCACGCTGACGGAGACCGGCACCGTGATCGGGGCCGGCGGATCGCCGAACGTGCCGACTTTGGCCGCTGCCGGAAGGCGGTTGATGACGACGCTCCCCTGCGTCGAGCCGATATCCAACTGCGATGTGTCGATCGTAACCGTTACGTTCGCCCCCTCGGCAGGAAGCGGTCCGCTCGCCGGCGAGACGGTCATGAACGGTTTGTCCGAGGCGGCGCTGAAGGTGTCGCCGGTGGCGAGGGCCCCCACTTTGCCTGCTGTGACGATGCCCGGGATGAAGATCTGCTGCGTGATCGTGCAGTTCTGCGTGCACGGCGCGTGGGCCAGGTTGTAGTTCGGCAGGTTCGACGGCTGCGGCGCGGTGACGAGCATGCTCTGGCTCGTCGAGTAGTTTCCGAAGTCTCCGCCGCAGAGAGGGGCGGCGTGCGCGCGGTAGTAGTAGCGCGTATCCGTCGTCACGGTGTGGGTGAAAGTGCGCGACGGGGTGCCGCTGACGGAGAAAGTTTGCGCGTCGCTGAAATCGGCTTTGGTCGCTTCCTGAACCTCGTAGCGAGTGTCGAATTGGGCGTCGCCGTTCCACGTAACCGTGTAGGCCGAGGCCGAGGGGGCGGTCGGCGGAACGCTCATCGTCAGCTCGCGCGGGCCGCAGTTCACGGTGACGTTCACCGTGTTGCTGTTCGCGCTGCTGCACGGGCTCGACACTTTGACCCAGTACTGGGTGACCCCGGTCGCCGTCCCGGTGAGGACCAGCACCGGGCCGGTGCCGCCGGGCACCGGGTTCGACGGATCGCCGGATTGAGCGCGGTACCACTGATAGATGAGGGTGCCCGGTCCGATGGCCAGCACGCTCAGTCTCGTCGTTCCGCCGGTTGTGATGACGGCGTCCTGCGGCTGCGTGAGGATGGACGTTTCGCACTGCGGGATGGTGAGCGTCGCCGTGTTGCTGTCGGTCGAGCCGCAGGTGTTGGTGGCGCGCACCCAGTAGCTCGTGGTCGTGGTGATCGGATCGGTGACGAGGATCGTCCCGAAGTTGAAGTACTCGTCCGCGCCGACGACCAGGGCGATGACCTGCTCGTCGCTGACGCCCCCGGTAATGGCGCTGACGAACGCGCTGGTCTCGCTCGGCGTTGCGGTGCGGCGAAGGAATCGCGGGTAGTACTGCTGGACGCGGCGCGTGATCGCTTCATTCGAGTTAATGATCGCCAGCCCGACGGTGGTCCGCGAGGAGCTGCCGAGCAGCGCGGCGAAGGCGCTCGCCTCCGAGGCCGATGGGGCGCGTCCGAGGACGTCGTTGAAGATGCGGTTGATCCAGCCGGCGTTCGTGCCGCCGGCGAGGGCGAAGTATTCGGGCGATGCGGTGATCTGCGCTTCGATCTGCTCGTCGGTCAGGCTTGCGGCGAATGCGGGCAGCCAGAAGCTGACCTCCGCGGCCGAGGGGGCGCGATGGAGGAAGGTCGCGAAGAAGCCGGTCAGGAGACGCGTGCGATATTCGGTCGAGGTCAGCACGCTGCTTGCGACGGTGGCGCGCGGCGTGCCGCCGGTGAGGAGACCGCCGAGGGTCGAGAGCCCCACGGCGTCGGCGGGACGTCCGAGAAGGTCGATGTAGATCTGGTTGATCCAGCGGTCGTTCGATGGGCCGCTGCCTGCCAGCGGCGTGGAAGTGTCGCCGGCGTTTCCCTTGTACCACTGGTAGGAGGTGGCACCGGTGGCGAAGGCGATGAGGAAGGTCTGCGAGCCGGCGACCGGGATGCTGCTCGACGGCTGGATGGAGAATCCGGGCTTGTTGCAGGCGCCGGCGATGGAGATGGTGGCCACGTTGCTGATGGCGTTGCCGCATGCGTTGGTGATCTGCACCCAGTAGGAGGTCGCTTGCGTCAGCCCGGGGGTGGTGAAGAGCGGGCTGTTCGTGCCGACCGGATGGCTGGTGTCGGCGTTGCTGGTGGCCTGATACCACTGGTAGTTGAGCGGGCCCGAGCCGAGAGCGATGACGTTGAGCGTGGCCGTGGTGCCGGAGTTGATGGTCTGCGACGACGGCTGCGTGCTGATGGCCGGCGCGGTGCAGGTGTTGTCCTGTGCGAAGACCGATGTCCCCGCGCTGACGTTGCCGCAGTCGTTGTTGACCTTGACCCAGTAGTTCTTCGTGCCGGTGGGGATCGGCGGCGTGGTGAAGCTTGGGCTGTTGCTGCCGACCGGGTGGGACGTGTCCGACGGGAAGCCTTCGAACCAGGCATAGGTGAAGGTGCCGTTGCCGCCGGTGACGTTTGCCATCAGGGTGGCGGTCCCGCCGGCAGGGACGGCTCCGCCTCCGCTGATGGAGACGGAGGTGGGGGGCTGGCACGATGGGCCGTTGCCGTAGACGAAGCTGACCGCTTCGTGGTCCCAAGACTGCAGGTTGAAACCAAAAGCAGGGTTGATTGAAGACGTCATGATCGCCGTCGAGGATGATGGCGACCCGGCGTCGGAATGGCGGAGGCCGATGGCGTGACCGATCTCGTGGGTAATGACGGATGGGTATTGCCCGGCGCTGATGCCGGGACGAACGATGATGTCGGCATCGGTGATCCCGACGAAGGTTTCGCTCTTGTAAGTATGCGTCGAACCTCCTGAGCCGAGAGTGCACGCCAGCGTACCGTCGCAGAGGCCGTTGTCCGCTCCCGTATATCCGAGGTAGACGCCGCTCTGGTTGTCGTCGGGATTCGGCGCACTGGACGTGAACGTTCCGGCGTAGGTGAGGACGATGCCGGAATCGGGATCGGCCGTCCATGAAGCGGCGGCGTTCGCGATCCCTCCCGGGCCGTCGACGCCGGAGAGGCTGCCGGTGGAGATGAACGCCAGTCCGCCGCCGGATTCTCCACCGGCGACTCGAACCGGAAAGCAGCCCGGAGTGCCGCAGCCGACCAAAACGTATGCGGAAGCCACGGCGGTCGCGATCGGATGGAACGCATCCGCGATTGGTGTCAGCTTCGTGGTGTAGGTCTGAGTCGTCTTCCCGCTCACGAATTGCGCGAATCCATCCGCCATCCGAGCCGGATCGCCGCGCAGCTCGGAAACCTCGCGCGTCACTACCGCTTCTCCGCTTGCGTTGCGGGTGAACGAGAACTTACCCATCGCCATCGACGTCGTGAAGTACGTTCCGTCGCCGCGTTTCTTGAGAAACACCATGACCCGCTCGCCCGGCGTGTACGTGGCCGAGTCGGCGATGAAGGTGAAGCGCTCTTCAGCCGCGCCGCCGACCTCGCTCACGGTGATCGTGCCGGTGGCGGCTCCTTTGAGTGTCTGCTCGACGTCGAGCCGGTAGTCGGTGACGACGTAGCCGTCCGCCCGCACTCTCGACGCGGCCTCCCTCACCGTAGCCACCACGACGGCCTCGGATCGGTCGGCGAGTTGGCGGTCGCTTGTGGGCTGGAAGACGGTGGCCGAGGCGGATGAGACACAGAGAAACGCGACGGCAGTAATGAGTCGAATCTGCTTCACGGAGTGAGACCTCGCTTTTGTGTGGTTGCGGGGAGCGGACAGCTTGCCTGGATTTGTTCCACTACTTATTTGAACAAGTGCGACATTGTAGCGAAGACCAATCTCATTCGGAAACTCGGCGGGCGCTGTGACGCCAGATACAACGTATTAGTGTCGTTTGCGGAGAATCTGTTTCATGCCCCGTTTCCTTTTCTGGTTCCTTGCCTCGGTAGCCCTCGTTTCGAGCGCGGCCGCCCAGTCGCCCCAACTCGGTGGCGCGCTTCCTCAGCCGCTCCCCCTTTTTCCGCTGACGAACTGGTGGAACACCGACGTCAGCGCGGCCCCGGTCGATCCGAAGAGCGCGGCGTACATCGAAGAGCGCGGCGTACATCAGCGATATCGGGGTGAGCAAAGGGATGCATCCCGATTTCGGCCCTGACAGCGGCGACCCTTCGGCGCCGATCTACGGCATGCCGTTCATCGTCGTCTCCGGCGCGCAGCCGCTTCAGCCGGTGGCGTTCGACTACGCGGACGAGAGCGACGTGGCCGCGCCGGGCCGGCCGCCCGGCTATCCGATCCCCGAGGAGGCGAAGGCGCAGCAGAAGTGGATCGAGGGAGGCCTGGCCGGCGGCGATCCGAACGCCGACGGCGACCGGCACATGCTTCTGGTCGACCGCGACAACCGAATGCTCTACGAGCTGTACGCGCTGCATTGGACCGGCTCGCAATGGACCGCCGGCTCCGGCGCGACCTTCCCGCTCGACGCGAACGCGCGCCGGCCGGAGGGTTGGACGAGCGCCGACGCCGCCGGCCTGGCCATCCTGCCCGGCCTCATACGCTACGACGAGGTGTACGGCAGCGATCCGATCCGCCACGCTTTCCGCGTGACGGTGCGCCACTCGAACGGCTACGTCTACCCCGCCTCGCATCGCGCCGGCTCGACGAGCGGCGCGCTGCCGATGGGCGCGCGCCTGCGGCTGAAGGCGTCGAAGGACATTTCCGCTTTCCCCGACCCGCTGCGCCGCATTTTCCAGGCCATGAAGACCTACGGCCTGATCGTCGCCGACAACGGCACCGACCTCTACGTGACCGGAACGTACGACCCGCGCTGGGACAACGACATCCTCAACCCGGCCTTTGGAGCGATCAAAGGGAGCGATTTTGAGGTGGTGCAGTTGGGGTGGCAGCCGTCGGCTCGCGGTCGTGCTCGCGCCGTTCGGCATTGATGCGATCGTTGTCGGTTATCGGTTATCGGTTCTGCGGGCGCGGAGAGCGGGCATCCTGCCTGCTCCCGGCGGGCGTCTCGCCCGGCGGTGGGTCCCGGCAAAGAGCAGAGTTGAAACTGGAAACGCGGATCGGGGCGTCCGCGTTTTTGGCCTGACATCTTCGTGGTGATTTCGTCCCCACCGTCGGGCGAGGACGCCCGCCGGGAGCAGGCAGGATGCCTGCTCTCCGCTCCCACCCAACGCGCCCGCAGAAATCAACCGATAACCGACAACCGACAACGCGCAGTTACTTCGTCTTCCTCACAAACTCCGCATCGATGCCATGAATGCGCATGTTGACCAGCTTCTCCACCGGGATGCCTGCGTAACCCGCGCTCTTCAAATCGCGGATGTAGCTCGTCGTCACGCCATGGATGCGCATCTGGACGAGCTGGTCGGACGTGAGGTTGGGGTAGCCGAGGTCGCGGAGCTCGCGGACGTAGTCGACGGAGGCACCGTGGATGCGGAGGAGGACGAGATTGTCGGACTCGAGGTCGCGGACGCCGAGCTCCTTCATCCCTTTGATGAACTCCGGGGAGACGCCGTGGATGCGGAAGCGGACCAGTTCCTCGGCGTCGGGCTGGTAGCCAAGGGCGCGGATGTCGCGGATGAACTCAGTCGTCGCACCATGGATGCGGAAGCGGACCAGCGCCTCGCCGTCGGGCTTATATCCGAGGGCGTTGAGCTCGCGGACGAATTGCGGCGTGGCGCCGTGAATGCGGAAGGCGATGTATCGGTCGAGATCCTCGCGATAGCCGAGCGATTGCATCTCCCGGATGAATGCCGCTGAGACGTCGTGAATGGCGAGGGAGAAGAGACGCTCGTCATCGAGCTCGCTCGACTCGACTCCGAGTCCGCGCAGCGTCGCCGCGTAGGAGGCATTCGGCTCGAAGGTGAAGCGGCCGACGCCGTCACCGTGAAGGAACGTGCCGGTGAAATGAAGCGTGCCGGCATCGCGGACCATCCGGAAGTCGACCGGCGTGTCGGCGCCGGCATCGATCTGTGCCTCGGTGAGGCCGGTGAAAGCTGTCCGCTCGATCGGATGGCTGTTCTGGTTGTGATCGCTGATGAGATCGATCTGCATTCGTCCGTCGTCGCGTTGCGAGAGATGCCACGCCCCATGCTGCGCGGCGCGCGCGGTGAAGGCGGCGAGGAAGAGGTAGAGAGCGAGGGCCAGGGCACGGCGCATTGTGTATCTCCTTCGGTAGGTAGGACGCCCGGATTGGGCGGTCGTTAGAAGAACGGGGTCTCGCGGTCTCGCGGTCTCGCGGTTACGGGGCAACTCGTCAACACCGCGAGACCGCGCAACCCCGAGACCGCGAGACCCCTTACATCACTTCACCTTGTATTTCGACAGATCGCGGATGAAATCGGCATTCACACCCATCGCCGCCATCCTGACCAGATCCTTGACGGAGAGGTTGGTGTAGCCGGCGTCTTTGAGCGATTTGATGAACTCGGGGTTGACACCCTGTGAGCGAAGCTCGACGAGCTCGTTCGGCGTCAGGCTCTTGTATCCGGAATCGGAGAGTTGCTTGACGTACGCCGGCGAGATGCCCATGGCCCGAAGGTTGGCGAGCTGCCTGGTGGTGAGGTTGGCGTATCCGGCCGAGCGCATCTGGGCCGCGTACTCCGCGGTGACGCCGATGGCGCGCAGCTCGGTGACGCTGCGAGCACTGTCGAATTTGATCCCGGCATCGCGAAGGCCGCGGATGTATTCGGGAGTCACGCCGACGGCTCGCATCTCCGCGATCTCGTCGAGCGAGAGCTCGCCGAGTCCGGCGCCGCGCATGGTGTCGATGTAGGCCGGCGTCACACCCGCGGCGCGCAGCTCGATCAGATCGTCGACGGTGAGCTTGCCGCCTTCACCGATGTGCCGGCGCTTGCGAGCATCCGGCCGCGGCGTGGGGACACCTTCGATGTCGCCGAAATCGAGGTTGGCCAGGGCGCGCATGGCCGCCCTCGGCGCGGCGATCGCGACCATCGGGGCGCTTACCGATACCCTCGGCAGGGCGACCGCTACCCTCGGCGCGGTTAAGGCAACCATGGGCCGAACCCTCCGCGTCATAGCGATGGCAGGGGCGACATTGGCGATGACGCCGTCGGTCACTCCGTCGATGATCCCATCTGCGACTCCATCAGCAACTCCACCGGCGACGCCGCCGGCAATTCCACCGGAGATGCCGCCCGGAATACCGGCGACAGGAGCGCGCGGTGCGATGGCTGGAAGGGGCGGCTCCGGCGGTTCCGGAACTGCGTCCGCCTCGGGCGCTTCGGAGTCCGTGTCGTCATCCGCGTCCGCGGTCTCGGCTTTCACTTCGACCGTGGTCTGCGAGACCTGCGGTTTCGGGGTCGGTGTGTCGGCTTTCTGCTGCTGTCCCCGGAGGGGGAGCGACGGCGCGATCAGGAGTGCCAGCAGGACGGTGAGGAGCGCGGCACCGGCGACGAAGCGCGACGGGGCGTTCGGCGATTCGATGCGCGTACCGGCCAGCCGGCGGATGCGGCCGATGAGCGAGCCGCCGTTGGCGGCCACGAAGGCCTGGGCATCTTCGACGCGCAGCTCTTCGAGGCGGGTGAGGGCGCGGGCGTAGACCAGCGGCTTGCCGGAGACGGAGACGGCGACGTCATCGCAGCAGTGCTCGCGCTCGACGCGGATGCGGTGCGAGATCCACCACACGGCCGGATGGTAGAAGAGAAGCGTTTCGACGACGGCCTGCATCAGGTTGACGAAGAAATCGTTGCGGCGGACGTGGGCCAGCTCATGCGCCAGGATCATCTCCATCTGTTCGGTGGAGAGCCCTGTCAGCGTCGCCGCCGGCAGGAGGACGACCGGACGCAGCCATCCGATGACGGTCGGCACTTCGACGGCTGCCGACTCCAGGAGCTGTACGGCGCGCCGCAGTTTGAGCGCGTGCGCCAATCGGCTGGCCGTGCGCTGCCACTCCGGCGCCGCGCCGGTGGCGTTCCGCTTGGCGATCGCGTGCGCCCGCAGCCATCCGAAGAGCAGACGGATGGAGAGGAACAGGACGCCGGTCAGCCAGACCAGGACGATCTGGGGAAGATGGGTTTTGGCGAAGGTGGCCAGGGTGGTGAGACGGGAGTCGGAAGCCGGGAGTTGGGGGTCGGAGCTCAGGGATTGGAGTGTGTCTGGAGCGGGCGCGGCGAGCAGGGTTACGTCGCTCCGACCCCCGACTCCCGACTCCCGATCGCCGTCATAAGCACGATATGCAGTGGCCGCACCGAGCACGACCAGCAGCACCAGGGCGCCGCAGGAGGCGAGGTAGCGGGCGTTGGCGCTCTGGCGCGAGAGGAGAGCGAGGGTCGCGGCGAGGATTGCGGCGACGAGCACTCCCTGCCAGAGGAGGTGGAGGAGGGCCCAGCCGATCGCTTGACCGATTGGCGAGCCGAGTAGTGTGCCGATTCCGTTCATCGCGATTCTCCTTCAAGAGTGTCGAGCAGTTCGCGGATGGCGTTCAGCTCGGCGGCGTTTGCTTTTCTTCCCGATAGAGCCTGCATGACCAGCTTGGTCGCCGAACCGCCGAAGGCGCGCTCGGCCAGATCGGCCAGCAACTGCCGCTGCGTCTTCTGTTCGCCGTAGCGCGATTGGTAGACGTGCGCACGCTCGCTCTCGTCGCGGACGACGAGCCCCTTCTCGGTCATGATCTGCAGGAGTTTGAGGATGGTGGTGTAGCCGGTGGCGCCATCCTTGTTGAGCTGCTCGTGGACGTCGCGGACGGTGCTCGGTCCGCGCTCCCACAGCACACCCAGGATGGCCAGCTCGGCGTCCGTCGGTCGTGGTGGTTGTCGGTCGGTCATGGTCATTTCCTCTTGTACGCAAGCAATCATACGAAGTTTTTCGTTGTTGTCAACGAAGAGTTTCGTATGTGAGAGGAGCGCGGCCGAGACGCCAGCGCTCCGGTCACCGGCTCGGCATCAGAAACGATCGCCGGGCAAGCTCGGAATCGAGTGTGGCGCGGTCGTAGTAGCGGTCGAGGATCGACGGCTTCCAGGCCAGGAGGTCGGCGTTCTCCTCGGCGAAGGACTCGAACTCGCTCGCCGAGGTGCGCTGCATCCGTTCGTGGATCAGGAGCAGGTAGGCCCAGGTGATCGTCTCGTGGTACAGCTCGGGGTGTCCGTTCGCGGCGGCGAAGCGTTTGAGGGATGCGGTGAAGCGGGCCAGGGCGTCGAGCGGCGGCTGGTCGCGGAGGTAGATCCAGGCCAGGCGGACGTGATCGCGGTGGTGGAAGCTTTCGTTCGGAAGCGTGCAGCGCTCGAAGGCGTCAGTGAATTCGTGATCGTTCATGACGGTCGATCTGCCAAAGCAGGACGATGATGATTGCCGGGTAGGCGAGCCAGATCATGTACTGACCGTGGGAGGCGTGAAGTGCGAACGCACCGGCGAAGACGACGAGCAGCAGCGCCGCGCCGATGGGCCAAACGCGCGGCAGGATGAAGAGTATGACTGCGACGAGCTCGAGCCAGCCGACGAGATGCTCGTGCATTCCGTGCCCGTGCAGGACCAGTTGAACGCTCGGGACACCGAGGGCGATGGCGGTGAGGAGGCGGGCGGCGAGGGCGGTGGGGGCCAGGGTCATGACGTCCTCCCTTTCGCCGGTCTCCTCTTCGCCGGCTCTTCGATGAGCTTGTGCGAATCGGCGGCGGTGAGGGTCAATCCGTAGATCTTCTTCAGTTCGGCGATCTTCTTCAGCGACTCCCGCCCGAACGGCGCCTTCCCTTCGAAAGCGTGCAACACGATCCCTTCGATGAGATCGCCGAGCGACATGTCATGCACCTCGGCCATGGCCTTGAGGACTTTGAGGATTCTCTTCTCGATGCGCATTCCGGTCTGGGCGCGTTCGATTGTTTGTACCATGGTAGGAGTGTACCACGGTACGTAGTTGCTGGGTTGCTAAGTTGCTGGGTTGCTTGGACTC
>Ga0210402_10005651_pt1 | contig 11175 bp, 8 predicted proteins | sample IncBWC7MmetaG_FD_161055 | JGI IMG/M metagenome (GOLD analysis project Ga0210402, IMG submission 161055) | Forest soil microbial communities from Barre Woods Harvard Forest LTER site, Petersham, Massachusetts, United States - Inc-BW-C-7-M | ecosystem: Environmental > Terrestrial > Soil >... | reverse complement strand
CCCTTCGCCGCCGGTGGTCATGATTTTGTCCTGGCAGAACGAGAAGGCTGCAACGTCTCCCAACGAACCGACCGGGCGGCCCTTGTACATTGCACCCTGGGCCTGTGCACAGTCTTCAATTACTCGCAAATCGTGTTCAGCGGCTAACTGCATAATCTCATCCATATCGCAGGGCCATCCTGCCAGGTGCACCGCAATGATCGCGCGCGTTCTTGGAGTAATTGCCCGGCGTATGGTTTCCGCAGTGATGTTCTGACTGTCGGGGTCTACATCAGCGCAAACGGGACGAGCACCCCGCATCACAGCACAACTTGCCGAGGCGATAAAAGTGCGGGAACTGGTGATGACCTCGTCGCCGCGGCCAATGCCGAGCGCTTGCAGGGCCAGCTCCAGAGCCACTGTGCCATTGGCGACGCACACGGCATATTGCGCACCGACTGATCGAGCGAACTCAGCTTCAAACAATCGGCCTTCCTCACCAGTCCAGTAGTTTACTTTTCCAGAACGCAGGACGGCGGTCGCCGCTTCGATTTCGTCAGCTTCGAAATAAGGCCAGGGAGCAAACGGCAATACAGCTTGCGCGACGGGAGACACAGTTTTTCGCTGAGCAGCTGCGGTATTCATAAAAAAGTGCTGAGGAGTTGAATTCGCGACGCTTTTGCTGAACCTATATGCCGGAGGCCGCAGTTTTCGCGGTCCTGCAAGGATGAGCAGGCACACCGACCACGGTTGTGTTGCAGGCGACACTCTTTGTGACCACTGCGCCTGCGCCGACAATGGCGCGGGAGCCGATCTGAAGGTATTGCAGAATCTGAGCCCCGGTGCCGACTAATACTCCTTCGCCGATTACTACGCCGCCAGAAATGTTTGCACCGGGATTGACTACGGAACCTCGACCGATATGCGATTCGTGTCCTAGAGTGACACCGAAATTTACAAGTGCAAAGGGCTCGAGGTGAACATTGACGGTTGCGACAGCTCCAGCCCCAATGAAGCAACCTCCCCCCAGTGTCGCTGAGCCAAGATCGATTACCGCGGTTGGATGAATCAGCGCTGGCCATTCCACATCGTTCAGCAAGGCGGTAAGCTCGGCAGCGAGGTTCAAGCGGATGGCGGGGCTGCCTATTCCCAGCGCGAGAGCATCGACTGACGCACGATTGCGCGTGAGCCAACTGAAATCCCCGAGCACCTGCTCTCGACTGTCGCGGTCTCCCAGCCGAGAAAGATCGCTGACGACGTAGCCCAGGAAATCGAATTGCGGCTCGGGCCGGTGGATCCACTGTACTGCCGACGCCACTTCCCGAGCCATCCCGCCCGCCCCGACGATGACAATTCGCTTCCGCTTCATCAGGCGTTTTCCTGTTCACGCTCTGTGCTTGCGCCCCTGAATTCTGGCATGGTTGCGTGGCCTGGTCTTGAGATGCCATCACAGCTCAGCACTTGCCCAGCGGTCATTACTAGAATCTTGAGGTCCAGCCACAAGCTGCGGTGGTCCACGTACCACAGGTCAAGCTCAAACTTGCGATTCCAATCCAGCGCGTTCCTACCATTGACCTGTGCCCATCCCGTGATTCCCGGCTTCACGTCGTGGCGATGCATTTGTTCCAATGAGTAGCGGTCGAGGTATTCGGGCAACAATGGCCGCGGACCGACCAGGCTCATCTCACCCCGTATGACGTTTAGGAGTTCCGGCAGTTCGTCGAGACTGGTGCTACGCAGGAATCGTCCAAGTGGCGTCAAGCGAAGCGCGTCCGGAAGCAATTGACCGTTGGCGTCGTGGGTATCGGTCATGGTACGGAATTTGAGGCAGGTAAAAAGCTGGCCATGGTGTCCAGTCCGTTGCTGCCGAAACAGAATAGGAGAACCGAGTCTCCATCGTATAAGGATTGATAAAACGCCGAGGATCGGCGCGAGCGCAGCAAGTGCCAAACTGCTTAGCGCTACATCCAATATTCGCTTGCTTGTGGGCATCGTCGGCTATCCAGAAACTGCGAATGCTCGAGGCAGGCCGGCGTTCGAGCAATCGGAGAAGGCTAGCGAGTTCACGAAGCCATCCGAATCGAATTCCTCAGGCCGCGGTTCACCGTAGAGTATGTGGCGATATATGGAAACGATCTCGTTCCCGCATCGTTCGGCATCAAACATTACAGCGCTAAGCCGTCGCCCCCGATCGGCCATGCGTTGCTGTTCCTCGTAGTGGTCGAGAACATGCACGATAGATTTTGCCAACAAATCAGGGCGGCGGACAGGCACGTTTTCTCCGGTGCGCCCGTGCTGCACCACTTCCGGCAAGCCTCCAACGTCTCCCGCGATGGTCGGCACTCCGGAAAGCAGCGGCTCGACAACCCCCCCACAGTTCTCTGACAGCGGCACATGCACTGCGCAATCGAAGTCCGGCCAACTCGCTCCCACCTCGGCGGCGTTAAACTTTCCGGGCATGAGAATCTTTCCAGCGCCACAACGTTCTGCGAGGCTGCGCAATTTTCGTTCATATCGCTCGGATCCGCCACCGAACGTGCTCCCCAGCAACACACCCCAAATATTTTTCCTCTGATGCCGTGCGATGCTGATTGCTTCGATCACATCCTCGTGGCACTTCAAACCCACCTTGTGCCCCAGATAGCGTTTGGGCGGATAAATTAAGTTGATATTTCCAACGACGAAAGCGTGATCGGGGATTCCCAACTTTTTGCGGAGATATCCGGTGCGTCGACATGAAAAGAGATCGATCTCCGAGCTGTAGTAGCTTAAGAAGAGTCGTTCGTCCGGGATGCGAACCGCTTCATACTGCCGTCTGGTGAACTGACTACTGGCGATCCAAAAGTCACATTCGCCCGCGGTCGATATCTCAAACGTTCGGGTGGGCCATTGTTCAAGATGTAACGGTCCGGGAACCTGGAAAACGCGCGGCACGGGATGATGTCGTCCCAAAGCCAATCGAAGCATCACCGTCGTGCTCACAAAGTGGCTGTGAATGAGATCTGGTTTCACCTGGCTGACAAGTTTCCGCACATCCGAGAGCGCTCTAATCATTCTTGCCGGATTCCGAATTGACAAACGGCAGTCCAGGTAATGCAAAACCGCGCCAGTTCCTTGCCACGCTTGAACAGCTGCTCCCGACCTGTCTGGCAACACGACGTGGACTTCGAGGCCGTGCCGAACCAGCTCCGTGACCTGCCGGACCGCCCAGAAGGCGCCTTCCGAGGTCTTGATGACGTGCAGAGTTCTCATTTCGCTGTAGCCGTGGAGTCGTATGTGGTCGGCTGTTATCGGGCGCAGTTTGCTGTGTGCTTTTCCATCCGGAGGACCTTATCAGGCACGCACGGAACTCCAGGTATTGACCCAATCCTCGACAAGAGTCGGATCGAGCGGGCGCGCACGGTGTCTCAGCACACGGTACCCCAATCCGCTCGTAATGGCGAACAGATCTAACCCGAATTTCGCCACTTCGAATGCCGCTGCCGCAATTGAGCGCCAGTCAGAATTGGCGAGACCGTCCGCGAGAAGCGAGGTTGTGAGTTGACTACGGCCGTTGAACTGCTTCTTCACGGAGAACTTTTCCTCGCGGACACCAACGACGACGTCTGGGATGGCGGCGAACCGTGAACGTCGATGGGTCCGAATCAATAGGTCGCGGTCTTGTGCAGCAGTTCTCTCAGGGTGGTAAGGATTTTCCAAAAACCATCTCCGCCTGCCGAGCCATGTGACGTGAGCAAGGCCCATTCTGCTTATCGGCGTCCCGCAGATCTGATCGTGGGACAACCTTGCAGGTCGCCATCCCCGAAGCCGCCCTGCACCGCTGAAGATGGAAATGCTACCTCCAACCAGGTCGACGTCCGGATTGCGCTCAAGAAATCGTAACTGCTGAGAAAGGCGATTAGGGTAGGAAACGTCGTCACCATCCATCCTTGCAAAGTATTGGCCCCGCGCAAGGCCAATGCACTCATTCAACCGTTGCGGCAGCCCCAAATTAGAATCGCGTTCAAAAACGCGCAGGCGAGAGTCCCGAAAACCATTCGCGATCTCCACAGTCCGGTCGTTTGAACCGTCATCAATGATCAGAAGCTCCCAGTCAGGATAGGTCTGATGCTGGATGGAGCGGATCGCATGACCAAGTGTTCGCTCACAATTGAATACGGGCATACCGATGCTAATTTGGGGCGACATTAATTAGGTCACTCCTACGTTTATACTGCGTTCTTGTGTTTACTATGCTTGCTCGCGTCGAAGACAGCGGATATCGCCAACGCGACGCAGAGAAAGAGTGAATTGTGAATGCTTTCGAGCAAGACCGCAGCGAAATCGTTCCGGTTACAATTCACAGCTTGTGGCAATAGGACCGCGAAGAACAAAGCCCCGGGGCCAAATTGGCGAGGCAGGACCGAGAGAACGGAAAACCCTAATGTCCACATTACCGAAATAGCCACTACGCCAAACAGGCTGAAATTTTCGTAAGCCTCGGCAAAAGGGCTGAACCCCCAGCCTTGGGCAGTCTTCGATGCTTGCATGTAAGAGTCTTGAACTCGTTCGCTGAACGCGACAGATATGGTTTGTGGGCGCTCGCCCGGATAGAGGAACCGAGGGAGGAGGCAAGCCACTGACTCCAGGTAGGACCTCCCGTACAGCGGGCCGTCGGTACTATCGACCGAATACAGGAGGCTTAAGAACGGTCCAGCCAACTCTGTCCGCTCTGGGAGCAGCCATTGCGCATCGGCTGACTTCTCTTGGGTTAACGCCAATGCCTCCGAGATCGAGACATTTCTTGAGAAGATTCTCGGAATTAACAGCCTGACATTGGCAAAGAAACACAATGCTACGAACGCCGTGAGAAACGTTAATAACAGCCTACGGCTCACAGCGATTCTTTCACCAGTCAAGCAGGCGTAGAGTCCCGCGATACTGATAGCGAAATTAACAAGGGTCCTTCGGTCCCCCTGAAGGAGAAGAATGGCAGACCAGATACCCACCATGGCTACCAACATGAAGCCCTTAAAGAAGGTCCTCCGAAGTAGGTACGAGTACGTGGCCGTGACACATGCAGCCATTAGGCATGCCGTCTGCGGGTAAGTGACCTGGGTCGCAAAGCTGGCATATCGCTCCGTTCGCTCAAGGCTGAAAAGCGCGATGAAGCCGCCGAGCATGCTGGCATTGAGATAGAAAAACAGAATTCCAAGAGAATACAGCGCAATACCGGAGACAAATAAGGCGCTGGAATTGACTGCGGGGGCGGCTGGTTTTTGTCGTTTTCCGGTGTTCCCTATTCCAGGAGTCCGCTCGACCGTCAACGCTGTTAACATGATGCTGAGAGCGGAAATCGCACTAACAACACCTGCGTGAACAAAGGTCGCATTCGGGAATTCGACGGGGTAGATAAGGTTGAGGTTCTCGGCTCCTCCCACCATTGCAACTCGAACCAACAGCACAGCATGGTAAAGAATAAACGCAAAACAGAACAACCCGAGGGGATCGATCACACCGCGTAGTCTAACCCGCTGTGCAATCACGATGCCGGGTAAAACAACTGATAGTGATGCGCAAAGCGCGACTGAAGTTACGTCGCTCCCTACATTCGTCGCAACGGCGACGGTGCACACGCCGCACGCTGCCAGTAGAAACCAGACCGTATTGCTTTGAGGTAGTCTGAGTAGGTCAGTGGTCATTGGCTGTAGATCTGGGCTAAGGAGTCGATCGATCGGTGGATGGACCTCCGGCGGAGGCCAGGGTCCACGACGTTCACCGCGGACCGGGCAGGCAAATTGCGTGATAAACGCCACACGTGCTCCGCCCACTGGAGGGGAGTTGCAGTGAGGGTTTCGCGTTCCACAAGCGTCGGGACCAAATCGCATTCTGACGTGATTTGATCCGACACTAGACACGGCAAATTTGCCGCCTGCGCCTCGAGCAGGGCGAGCGGCACGCCCTCAAAGCGAGAGGGCATTAGGAAGATGTCCATGGCGCCAATCATCACCCGGGCGACATCCGTGCGGAGGCCAAGGAATCTAAAGCTGGATGCAAGGCTGCTGAAGCGGACCTGGGCCTCGATTGAGCCTCGCAATTCCCCGTCTCCGACCAACAGAAAGACCGCTCTGTTCTCGAGTTTGGTAAACTCCTTAGCTATCTCGACGAGGAATGCGTGATTTTTCGCTGCGCAAAATCTCCCGACGTGACCTACAACCAAGCTAAACGGCGAAATGCCAAGCTCCTCCCGAATGTCCCGACGGTCGATATCCGTCTGGAAGGGCGTGAGGTCGATGCCAGTATGGGAAACTGTCCACTTGTGATCCGTACGCCAGGTCTCAGGGAATAGTCCGTCGGCTGAATTTTCGCTCACAGCGATCCCGCCACTCGAGAACCTTGCAATCAGACCCCGTAACGTTGTTGAGTACGCACGCCGCTTGAACGACTTCGCGAGTTCCTGCCTCGTCTGAGCCGTGTGGCTATGAGCGATGCGAGTGGGTACACGGCCCATCGCAGCCAGCATAAGCACGTATCCGCTGAAGTGATGCACATGGCTGTGGACCACGTCGTAAGGCCCGAACTGCCGCAGAATCCGTAGGAAGTTTCTCGCATAGCGCAGCGGGTTAGTGTAGCTGAGGCAAGGGATGATCCGAGCCCCGAGCGAGCGTACTTCTTGGTCGTAGGCGCCAGCGTCCGACGTATGCACAAGAAAATCCATCTGGTACTTTTGACGATCGATGTGGCGCAGCACCTGGACAAGCCAAGTTTCTGCACCACCACGGTCGAGTTTTCCAACTACATGAAGAATGCGCATCGAGCGATCTGTTTTTTCATCGCGGAATCTAAAACCAGGTAACTCGCCAGTGCTCTAACGAATGACGCGATCAACAGGCCGTATCCCGCGCCCATGAGGCCAAAACGTGGAACCAGAGGCAAGGTGAGTGCTACCGTTGTGGCCACGGTTGCCGCCATGATCGACATCTGTGGACGAAAGCACCTGGCAGCTGTCATTCCGAAACCAAGGAAGGAGCCAATCGCTACCAGGGTCGCGTCGACGACCATCAACAACAACAAATCGAGGTGCTCGGCATATTCTGGCCGGTAAACGAGAGTCAGGAGTGGCCGCCCGACAATCGAGGCCATGCCTAGAGCCACCATGCCAAGAACGCCCGCAAACAGAATCAATTTCCCCAATAATGCTTTGAACTGGCGGATGTCACATTCTGCAAAAAGCCGTGCCATACGCGTGCAGACCGACTGCCCCAAAGCGATCACAATCAGGTTGATGGCCGTCAGCAGATAGGCAAGCGAAGCGAAAATACCCAGTTCGGCGGTTCCGAGTTTTTGCTCCAGAATGTAACGGGGAACGTTGATGTTCAGGGAGCCCAGCGTCATCACGATGCCGAGCGGCCAGCTAACCGAAAGCAGCGACTTCTGAGTGTCTAAGGAAAAACGAAAGAACCGCGGGTGCTCGCCAAGCAGCCGTGAAATAACACGCAGGTCGTAGAATGCGATCACTGCCATCCACGCCAGTGCCAGAGCGGCGACAGCAGCAATCAGGTTGCGCGTAGCCCAGAAAACCGCAGCAAACGTGGCCACAGACGCGGCACCACGAATCATGAGAGCCCGTGCCACTTGATCCAGTCGCTCGAACTTCTGCAAATGCCCGGCAATCACATCAGCGATGGTCTCGACTCCTTTCGCGGCGGCGACAAGCAGAATCACCATCTTCGTCTCTGCATCATAGGCCGCGATCGCCGTAATAAGAACAATGACAAGGATTCCCGACAGAGTGGAAAACAGGCGCAGCGTGAAATAATCCGCGAAGCCGTACTCATGACGCGCATCGGTGGCTTGCACTCCCCGAAGCTGAAGATTGGTGAGCATGAAGACCGGAGCAGTGATGGCTAGGCCCAGGGCGTACTGGCCCACAATCAATGGACTCCCCAGCTTGGCCAGTACGGAAAGCATTCCGAACTGGCACGCTGCGTAGACCACATTTCCCCCGAGAGTCCAACTGAACGAGACCCGCAGCGGCGGTGCGGCAACTGCTGCAATAGGGGGATGTTCGGATCGAACTGCAACACTGGTAACGGACATCAGTCTTTCCGTGCTTGCTCTTTGTTTCGGGTAGTTATGATTGTTGTGGCGACGGATGTTTACGGTATGCGGTAGATGCTTGCCGCGGCTGCCGTCGGCAAGGCGGTTTCGATATCTTTCATGGCGTTCTTGGCGACGCTGCTCGGAACAAAAAGAATGTCGTTGTCCTGCATCGCAAGGTCGGTTGCCTTCGCGGTCAAAATCTTCTTCAGATTGATGGGAACCTCTTGGCGTCCCGCAGATGTGGTGCGGATAAGCTTGGCTGAGCCCTTGGCTGCAGTGGCATTGGTCCCTTGAGCCAGCGCGACCGCCTGCAGAATCGTAAGCTGTTCATCATGATCCATGGGGAAGCCCCCCGGCCGGGCGACATCGCCAATCACGTAAATAACTCCAGTACGCTCCACAAAGATAGTGTCGCCGGGCTGAATTTGCGGATTGTTTTCCGGCTTGGGAGTGAGACCCGTGGTCATCTTCACAAGCTGCGGTTCATCGGGATGAGCCGCGCGCGTAATCGTAACTCGTGTACTCGCCATAGGCGAGAGACCCTGCGCCAGGGAAATGTAATCCAGCAGATGATGCGAACCGAAAGCTGGATAAATGCCGGGGTTCTTGACTTCCCCGAGAACCGAAACATTTTGTGTGGCGTACTCGGCGATGAAAACCGTGACTTGTGGATCCTTGAGAAAGCCTCCGTCGATGAACTTCTGGCGAATCAAGTTCTGCGCTTCCTCCGCCTTCAAGCCCGCGACGTGAAGTGAGCCCACCAGCGGCAATATGATGTCACCGGTATTGCTGACACGAAGCTTGCCGCTTAATTCTGGAGTGTCGAAGACGCTCATTTCCACGAGGTCTCCGGCGCCGATGGGACCAGCCGCGCCGCTTCCAAAACTGCTACTCCCGAAGACGACCGGAGGCATGCCAGAACTGGTTCTATCCTGTGCCCCGACGACTGGGGCTGCAAAGATGATCAAGGAAAACACAAGCCGGTAAAATCCGGAGTTCGCTTTCATACGCTATGCCGATCCTTTGGAAACTTCGTGATGTCCGTTGCCGTTACCATTGCCATTTCCGTGTCCGTTGGTGCTTCCATCGCCGTGGCCATTATTGTGGTAGTAGTAAGAGTATTCGGAGCCGTAGTGGCCGTAGTACTGGCGGTACTCAACTGAGTTGAATGAAAGATCGTTGACCACTACGCCGGCGATGTTGGCTCTGACCTTCCTGAGGATGTCGCGGGTGCGAACCAGCGATTGCCGGCCAGTTTTTTCGGAGCGAGCGATCAAAACCACCACATCGGCCGCCCGAGCGCAGACTACGGCGTCGGTCACCGCCAATACGGGGGGCGTGTCAATCACGATGTATCGGTACTCTCCGCGCCAGCTGTGCAGCAGTTGCGGCATCGCGTCAGAAGCCAGCATCTCCGAGGGATAGGGTGGCATGTGGCCTGCGGGGATCACATGCAAGCCAGGTATCTCGTCCACCGCAATCGTGACGCGATCTGCTGTTTCAGTGCCAGCCAGACATGCGCTCAAACCCTGATTCATGGAAAGACCTAAGTATTTGTGAATTGCTGGCCGCCGCATATCTGAATCCACAAGCAGAACTTTTTGTCCGGTTTGAGCCAGAACCACCGCAAGATTGAGGGCCGTAAAACTCTTGCCTTCTTGCATCATGGCGCTGGTTACCAGGATCACTTGTGGCGGCGCACCGGGGGAGGAAAGCAACAAGGAAGTTCTCAAGGCCCGGAAAGCTTCCGCGCTTCCTGAATTGCGTTGCTCCATGGTGACCGGAAGAATCAGCTGTTTCTGCCGTGTGGCGGCCATGAGCTTGTGCCCGTTCTTGCCGTTAAGGGCCACACTCGGTATGACTCCGAGGGAAGGCAGGGAACAGTACGTTTCAATGTCCTGTGGAGTGCGAATCGAGTTGTCCACATTTTCTACAATGAACGCTAAAGCTACTCCACTCAGCAGGCCACCCATTAAACCCAACGCCATATTTAGCGGAATGTTTGGTTCGACAGGCTCGACGGGCACACTCGCCTGATCCACAATATTAATGTTGCTTGACTTCAAACCGGCGAGGATCCCCGCCTCTTTTAGTTTTTTCAGCAACCCTTCATAAAGGTCGCGGCTGGATTCGACATCCCGGCGCAGGATCGCGTACTGAATCGCGTCCTCGTTCAGTTTGTAAGCCTCGCCTTTCTGTTTGTCGAAGGTATTCTGCAACATGCGCTCGGCCTTCAATGACGCCTGATAGTCGGCGCGTACGGTTTCCCCGACTTTCTTTATCTCCTCGGCGATGCTGGAGTCCAACTCGTTCAGTTCTGACTGAAGTTGCATCACGCGGGGATAAGACTTCCCATATTTAGCGGCTAATTGCGCATACTCAGATCTGATCTCGGCGCGCTGTTTATAGAGCGCTCCGAGGACGCTCTCCGGCGCGATGTTCGCGATGAGCTCCGGGTTCTCCGTCATCGCGATCCGGTATTTGGCTTCTTTTATGATGCGGTCGCCTTCCGCCGCAGAAAGCTCTTTATTCAACTCCTCCAGTTTGTCGAGAATGATGTTATGAGTCTCGTCCACCCCCAGGATTCCCGTCTTTTTCTGGTAGGTTGTGAGGGTTTCCTGGGCCGATTCCGCGTGCTTCTTCAGATCGTCCAGTTGTCTAGTCAACCAGTCGGAGGTCTGTAAGGTGGCCTTGTATTTTGTCTGAAAATTGTGCTCGATGTAAGTATTGGCGATCGCGTTTGTTACCTGCGCCGCGAGCTGCGGATCCTTGCTCCGGAAATGGACCTCGACGATTTGAGTTTTCGGAATGAGCTGAACGTTCAGTGCTTTGTGAAAGCTCTTGCTTAACTTGGCATGAGTCTCGAGATCCAGGCTGTCGAAATCCCGACCGGCCGGCACGACATACTTGCCCGCGAAATCCCGGTTGTATTGCAACCCGATCTGTTTCATTACGCTATTCGCAATGGTGTCACTCTGCACGATGCGTATCTGCGTCTCTAGTTTGGTGTTCAGATCAAGGCCTATCGGCATCACTACCTGTTCAAGGCCGAGATCATCCGTGCCTTCGAGATCCAGGAGAATGCGAGAGGAGGCGTCGTAACGTTTCGGGAGC
>Ga0210402_10005649_pt1 | contig 11176 bp, 7 predicted proteins | sample IncBWC7MmetaG_FD_161055 | JGI IMG/M metagenome (GOLD analysis project Ga0210402, IMG submission 161055) | Forest soil microbial communities from Barre Woods Harvard Forest LTER site, Petersham, Massachusetts, United States - Inc-BW-C-7-M | ecosystem: Environmental > Terrestrial > Soil >... | reverse complement strand
ATTTCTCGACCGCGATTTGATTGAATGGGCGTTTCGACTGCCTGGAGATGTCTTGCTGCCCAAGGGAGCCCCCTTGAAGTATCTGTTGCGAAACATCTGCGCTGAGGTGTATGAGAAACTGCCTGTCTCGTCTTCCAAACGGGGCTTCGTGCTTCCGATATCCGCTTGGCTGAGGGGGCCGTTGCGCGAAGTCATGGAAGTAAGTCTTCGCACCGTGCGCGATTCTGGAATGCTTGACACAACTGGAATCGACGATGTGGAGGAAATCTTCCGTAGGGAGCCGGACACCCAGGCTTGGTCCCGATTGTGGGCTCTTGTTACACTCGGGTCCTGGCTTGGGACCCAACATCTAGCGACACCAACTCACGTGTTTAGAAGTTCGTCGGAATTGGATTCTGGAGCAGAAATACCAAGCATAATAAGTTCTCCAGAGGGTGTTTCGGCCTACCCTTGCTAGCTCGACGGATCGCATACCCGTTCTTGGGCGGCCCGCTACCTTCAATTCCAGCTGATCCGGTTCCCATGCTCAATCGCCGTTGTGCGGGCTCGCATTCTCTGATATTTCGGGTTCTCCTCACGAGCGCCTACTCCGCTGTTCCTCCGCAGCTCAGAAACGCCATCTCGTCAACCCTTTTTCACTCCCATCCTGACCCAAAAACCTCTCCTGGAACCCGAATCGCCCCCCTCGCGAGTAGATTTGCGAACCTGATGCCACCGTTGGCCGCTACCTTGACGACCTCAGTGCGTGTCTTATAATGTCCGCAGCTAACTTCCTGCGCGTGCGGAAATGGATTTTACGCCTTGCCGATGTCGATCGCGGTCCTTAAGCAAAACTGAAACATGCAAAACATGCCGGACACTCGCACAGTATCCCCACGCACCGCAAACTCCGATTCCATTCCTGTCACGGTAGTTATTCCGACACGAAACGAGGCGCGACATCTTGCGCGTTGTCTGGAAGCCATTCGACTTTTCGCCGAAGTATATGTAGTAGATTCACAGAGCACGGATTCGACGGTCGAAGTAGCGCGCGCTTTCGGTGCAAAAGTGGTGCAATTCCATTACCACGGGGGTTGGCCAAAGAAGCGGCAGTGGGCACTCGATTCGCTTCAGTTCGAGAACGATTGGGTCTTACTGCTGGATGCCGACGAGGTTTTGACTCCTGACTTGGCTGGCGAAGTGGAGCAGGCAATTCGGAATCCCGAACTCAATGGTTACTATGTGTTCCTCCAGTTGAAGTTTCTTGGGAAGGCTCTTCGGTTTGGCGACAGCGGATTTTGGAAGTTATCTCTGTTCCGACACGGAAACGGTCATTTCGAGTGTCGTCTGAGGGACCAGAACGAGTCCATGGGCGATATCGAAGTTCACGAACACGTGGTTGTTGATGGTAAGACGGGAAGCCTGAAGCACCCAGTCCTGCATGAGAATGTCGAAACTCTTTCCCGGTATATTGCAAAACACAACGAATATTCGAATTGGGAATCGAGAGTTTTAGGACGAGGAGTAGAACAAAGTCGCGAGCTACCGCCGTCTTTGTCAGGTACGCAAGCACAGCGGAGGCGGTGGCTGAAAAAGTGGCTATATCGAGCGCCCGGTTCGCCGGTACTGCTTTTTCTTTATCGGTACCTGTTCCGCTTGGGACTGCTGGATGGAGTGCCGGGATTGATTTACTGTGCCTTCCAATCGGTACAGATGTTCCACACGAAAGCAAAAATGTACGAGCTCGAGCGTCAGAATGGTAAACCGGCGGCTTAGCCGGATGTTTGCGGTCTGGAGAGACGAAAAATGTGTGGAATTGCCGGAGTCGTAAATTGTGGGGATACCCAAACGTTGGTGCGGATGATCCAAGTCCAGGCGCACCGCGGTCCCGACGACTCTGGGATTTGGGAAAAGAGATTTCCAGACGACTATTACATGGGTCTTGCTAGCCGACGCCTAGCCATCCTCGATCTGTCCAATACCGGCCACATGCCCATGTCGAATGAGGATGGTTCCCTGTGGATCACCTACAACGGTGAGATCTACAATTTTCTAGAGCTGCGGGACGAATTATTAGCGAAAGGCCATCGGTTTGCATCCAGAAGCGACACAGAAGTGATTGTTCACCTTTACGAAGAGGAAGGACGGGAGTGCGTCAAGCGACTGCATGGCATGTTTGCGTTTGCCATTTGTGACCTTCGTGGTGCCACGCCGACGTTGTTTGTTGCCCGCGATCATTTCGGTGTCAAGCCGTTTTATTACGTCCAGCACGGATGCCAGTTGGCATTCTCATCTGAAATTAAGGCGCTGTTGCAGGTCCCGGGAATCGAAGCCGAGATCGATCTGATTGCCTTGCAGCAGTATTTGACTCTGCTGTGGGTTCCCGATCCCAGCACAATCTTTCGTGGCATCTACAAACTCCCTGCGGGGCACTATGGCGTCTTCCAAAAAGGTGAGTGGACTATATCGAAGTACTGGGACTTGGAATTTCCTGCGGGAAAGGTACAGTTTCCAGGTTCCGAGCCTGACTTGGTCGAGGAGATTCGAGAGCGCTTTCGTCGATCAGTCAAATCGCAGATGATCAGCGACGTGCCCATCGGCGCGTTTCTCAGCGCGGGACTCGATTCCAGTAGCATCGTCGCACACATGGCGCGATTGTCCACCCAGCCATTGCGGACCTATACGATTACTTTTCCCGAGAAGTACCGCGTCGGTGAACGGACTCTCGATGATCCATTGGTGGCAGAACGTTTCGCAAAGAGCCTGGGGTGCGAGCACGAAACCATTATGGTGGAGCCCGATGTGGCTGAGTTGCTACCCAAACTCACCTGGCACATGGACGAGCCTACGGCTGATCCAGCGATCATCGCCGCATTTCTCGTTTGCCGCGAAGCCCGGAAGAAGACGACGGTTTTGCTGTCCGGGGTAGGCGGAGATGAGTTGTTTGCCGGTTACCGAAAATACTGTGCGCACTACTCGGGAGAAAGGTACCGCAGGGTTCCTGGGCTCCTTCGACGTGAGTTTATCGAACCGCTCTTAGCCCGTACTCCGAGCTTTCGGGGGACTCCACTGAAGGGATTTGTGCGGCTTGCCAAGAAAATGGCCCGCAGCGGATCTCTCTCACCGATCGAGCGATTTTTGATGAATTGCACTTATATGGATGCGAATCAGCAAAAGAGCCTTCTCATGCCCGCCGTTGCTGCGGGGCTCGAGGGCCAAGACCCGTATGAGCGCCATCGAACTTTTTTCGAGCGGGTGCATCACGCGGATTTCTTGAATCAGATGCTATATGTAGATACGAAGATATTTATGACAAGCTTGAATCTGAATTACGCTGATAAAATGAGTATGGCGTCTTCGGTTGAAGTCCGGGTGCCCTTCCTCGACCATGGCCTTGCCGAGTTCGTAGCCCAGAGCGTGAGTCCGCGGGCGAAACTTCATGGAACGTTTCGACTGAGAACTAAGCATATCCTCCGTAGGGCAGTGGGCGACATGCTGCCGGCTGAGGTTCTGCGGCAGCCTAAGGCGGGTTTTGGCGCGCCGGTGGACTACTGGCTCGCTCACGAATTGGCGCCCATGGTAGACGAATTGCTCTCAGCGGCGCGCTTGAGGGATCGCGGGATGTTTCAGCCTGAGGCGGTCCGCTCTCTTGTCCAACAGCACCGAAGCGGTGCGCAGGACTGGTCAATGCAAATCTGGCAGTTGTTGACACTTGAAATCTGGATGGAACAGTTTATTGATAAGACCGTAAAACCTGAGGGCTCCTCGGAAGTGGCGTGTGGGAGGTTAGCTTGTTGACCGGACATTTTTGTATGACCGTTATTTTGAGCAGATCCTTGTTGCGGAAATTGCAGTTTGGGAGGATCGATTGAAAAGAGTTCGTGCTGCCGTGATCGGTTCCGGCTTGATCGCAGGGAAGAAGCACCTTCCCGCGTTCCAACGCCTGAGGCACAAAACAGAACTGGTTGCGATCTGCGACTTGAACCTTGATGCCGCGAAGGACGTCGCGGTTCGCTTTGGAATTCCGAGTACTTACAGTGACGTCGCAGAAATGCTGCGAAGCGAGAAGCTCGATCTGGTGGACATTTGTACGCCGCCGCAAACCCATACTCGGTTAGCGGTCGAAGCGATGAGGCGCGGATGTCATGTTTTGATAGAAAAGCCAATGGCGCTTAGTGCCTCGGACTGCGATCAAATCGTGCGAGCGTCTGAAGAGTACAGCGTAAAGGTTTGTGTGGGTCACAGCGACCTGTTCTACGAGCCGTTTATGACGGCAAGACGAATGGTCGAAAATGGCGCGATCGGGAGGGTGCGTGGAATGCGCATATTTCTCTCAACACCCACGAATTACATTACCTCGCGGTCCGAACATTGGGCGCACCGGTTGCCGGGCGGGGTGATAGGGGAAACGGGACCACACATTGTGTACATGACATTGGCTTTCATTCCACAGATTCGGACCGTCAGTGTCGATTCGCTAAAGATCATGAACGAATATCCGTGGTCCTCGTTTGAGGACTACAGAATTAACCTCATCGGCGATGACGCGATCAGTTCCGCCGCGGTGGTTTACACCACTAATCAATGGGCAGCCAAAGTTGAGGTTCTTGGTGACGATGGTTTCCTAATGATCGATCTTGAAAGCATGACTGTTGTCCACTACCGTCGTCCGGAGTTAAAGGCCATTCCTGTGGGGTTGTCGTTATTCGGAGAGTCTGTCCAGTTGATGCGGGCTTTTGCTTCCAACGCAATTCGGTTAGCAACAAGGAAGGTTCGGAGTACGCACGAAATCATCATTTCTCAGTTTGCAGACAGCATACTGTTGGGATCCGCAACGCCCGTTTCGGCAGAAGAAGGTCGTGAAGCAGTCAGAGTTCTAAACATGATTGTAGAGAACATCGAGAGCAAGTTCGTGACCAGGACTGCCTGATCAAGCAGCCCCGCCGAAACTCGTGGTGATCAACTTCGGAGCCGCTGGATCGTCGTCCTGAATGCTGAACAGGGTTGTTCGTCGTGCATCTTTGGAATTAATGCAGACCATGGCGGCGATGCCTCTGCTGGGATGATAAATAATGGTCAGCGTATCGAGGCCTTAGGGGAAGAGCGCTGCACTCGCAAAACCACCGCGCAAGGCTTGCGCCCTCCAGGTAATCCCTGTCGCCTTGAGGTTGCTGTATCTCTTGATCAGCAGGACGAAGGATAACAATTCCACGCCGCTTTGGGGTGACGACACTGTGGAGTTCTGGTTCGTGCTAGATGTTGACGGGGTTGCTCCCGGAAAAAGGGTTTGCAGACCTACGATTCGTGGGTACGTGACGTGCGCTCAATGTTTTTGGAAGAGTATGATCCGGATTATCAGGCAACCGGCTGGCGGATTAAACCATTAAATGAAAATTCTCGGACTTAATGCCTTTCACGGCGATGCGTCGGCGGCGCTGCTGCAGGACGGGCAATTGTTGGTGGCGCTCGAGGAGGAGCGACTCAATCGCATCAAGCACTGGGCGGGACTGCCCGTTGGCGCGGCGAAAGCATGTCTCGAAAGTGCACAACCAGACTATGTCGCGATTTCACGCGATCCCAAGGCTCACCTGAAGGACAAACTGTTGCGGGCGGCGTTGCGGCCACATCGCTGGTTGAACCTCAGTTCCCGTGCCATGAACAGTGTGCGCATCGCGCAGGTAGGCGACTTGCTCGCTGCTGAAGGGATTGCGTCACAGGAGAGGCGACCGGTGTACTTCGTCGAGCATCACCGGGCGCACTTGGCCAGTGCATTTTTCGCGTCGCCTTTTGAGAAGGCCGCTGTCGTCTCCATCGATGGCTTCGGTGATTTTAGTAGCGTGATGTGGGGCGTGGGGAAGGCGAATCAGATAGGCGTACGAGGCTCCGTCTCCTTCCCTCATTCGCTGGGTATTTTCTATACCGCGTTTACACAATTCCTCGGCTTCGCCAAGTACGGCGACGAGTACAAGATGATGGGCCTCTCCGCCTATGGGGAGCCTCGGTTTGCCGAACAGGTGCGGCGCGTGGTCCGCACGGAGGGAGATCAGTGCCGGCTGAATCTGGACTACTTCACCCACCATAGTAAAGGCGTAGAGATGACTTGGTATGGCGGGGAGCCGGTGCTGGGCGCTGTGTTTTCGTACAGAATGGTGGAGGAGTTTGGCGATCCCCGGACCCCGCGTTCCGAGATCCGGCAGAAAGACATGGACCTGGCAGCTTCCGTGCAACTGGTGCTGGAGGAAAATTACTTCACTCTATTGAATTTTGTCCAGAAGCAGACGGGTGAGGCCGCGATTTGCTTAGCAGGTGGCGTGGCCCTGAATTGCGTGGCCAACGGCATGATCTTCGAGCGCACGAACTTCCGGGACGTGTACGTGCAGCCGGCGGCGCACGACGCGGGTACCTCGATTGGCGCGGCGCTCTATGTTCAGCATCAAGAGCTGAAGGTGCCTCGGTCCTTTGAGATGCGCCACGTATACTATGGTCCCGAGTACACGGACAGTGAGATCCTCCGTGATTTGGAGGCCGTCGGATGCAAGTACCACAAGGTCCCGGAGAAGGATCTGATTGGCAATACGGTGGAGGCAATTGCCCGGGGGAAGATCGTGGGTTGGTTCCAGGGCCGCATGGAGTTTGGGCCGCGTGCGTTAGGGAACAGAAGCATTCTTGCGGACCCGCGCCGCAAGGATATGAAAGAGATTCTCAACAGCCGCATCAAATACCGTGAGCCATTCCGGCCGTTCTGCCCGTCGATTTTGGCGGAAAGGGTAGGTGAGTATTTCGAGACGGACTACCCATCGCCATTCATGGTGATGGCATACAAGATCAAGCCAAAGCAACGCGACAGGATTCCAGCGGTGACGCACGGGGACGGGACGGGGAGGCTGCAGACGGTGGAACGTGAAGTGAATCCGCTGTATTGGAGGCTGCTTCACAAATTCGAGGAAGTGACAGGAGTGCCGGTGCTGCTGAACACGTCCTTTAATGAGAATGAGCCCATTGTCCAAACACCTGCCCAAGCGATCGACTGCTTTCTGCGAACGCGGATGGACGTGCTGTCGATCGGTGGGTTCGTATTGCACAAGGAAGAAAACGTTAATCTGAGCGAGAATCGGACAACATTTGCGGAGGTGCAGAGAGGTTGAGTGCGTTATTCCGACTGCGGGCAGGCCCGCTGCAGACGTTGCTCAAGAGGCTTTATAGAAGTGTTACCCTTGGGAAACACTGTGGTGCTGATTGAAGTATTAGCTAAGCATCCCACCAATCATGAACATCTTGCTCCTGAACCAAGCCTTTTATCCGGACGTTGTCTCGACCGCTCAGCATGCGGCTGACTTGGCAAGGGGCTTGACGCAGGCTGGACACAAGGTCACGGTCGTGTGTAGTTCCCGAGGCTACGACGACCCGCATATTCGGTTTCCCAAGCGGGAGACTTGGAACGATGTCAATATCATCCGCATACGATCGACTGGATTCGGCAAAGGCTCGAAATGGCGTCGCGGAACCGACTTCGGCACATTCATGGCAATCTGCGGCCTTCGTTTGTGGTTGTTGCCGCGCTTCGATGTTGTAGTGGCAATGACGTCTCCGCCCCTCATTTCTTTCCTTTCGAGCTTGGCCGTTCCTAGCAGAGCGACCAGCCTCGTATTCTGGTCCATGGATCTCAATCCGGATGAAGCTATTGCTGCCGGATGGCTATCGGAAAAATCACTCGCTGCACGTGTATTGTCACGCATGATGTTGCACAGCTTGAAACGGGCTGCTGTCGTTGTTGCCCTCGATCGATTTATGAAAGACCGTATTCAAGCGAAGGGCATCCCCGCGGAAAAAGTTCTGGTTGTCCCGCCCTGGTCACACGATGACAGCGTCAGGTTCGATCCTGCGGGGAGGCAAGAGTTCCGTGCGAACTATAAGCTCTCGGATAAATTCGTCGTTATGTATTCGGGCAACCATAGCCCGTGCCACCCATTAGAAACCCTCCTGCAAGCGGCTGAGCGGCTGGCGGAGAATGAGGGCGTTGCTTTCTGTTTTGTCGGAGGCGGAAGCGAATTTGTCAGAGTGAAGCAGCGTGCCCAGGACCGCGGTTTGCGCAATGTGGTGTGCATTCCATATCAATCGATAGAGAAGCTGTCGGGATCGCTGTCTGCAGCCGATCTCCACGTGGTCGTGATGGGGGAGCCTTATGTAGGAATTGTTCACCCGTGCAAAATCTACAACGTGCTCGCCCTACGAAAACCATTCCTCTACATAGGTCCCAATGAGAGCCACGTGACAGACATCATCGGACAATCCGATGCTTATGTTTCGGCTCACGGTGACGTCGAGGGAGTCGTAGCAAATATCGTACGTGCGATGAGGAACGCCGTATCTGGTTCGTGCCTTGGTGCTGAAGTGGAGACCCTGTTTTCCAAAGATCGGCTTGTTCGGCAGATGATAGGCGCCATTGAACAGGGTGTCGGGCATTCAAGTTCACGTGCCAGTCGATGCGCAGCATGATCAGGCTCTCCTCGGAATCGTTCCCGGACTGCTGCGATAATTCATATCCGCCTCATCGCATTTGGACCCAAGGTAATCATCGAAGGGTTCAGATTGTCGAGTTCGGGACGGGACTTAGTATGTGGACCAACCACATAGATAGTAATACATGTGCATACTTGTTAGAAGTCTTGTCCGAACTTATAGCGGGGACATGAAGGAACGATCTTGGGTTCGGTTGTCCCAGCGGGAACAGCAGGAGTTGCGACGCTTGTTGCAGAGTGGTTTACAGCCCGTGCGGACGGTGCTGCGCGCTTTGGCCGTGCGGCAGTTGGCCGATGGGCAGCCGATCCGCTGGTGGCGAAGAACGGAAGAACGTAGGGTTGACCTCGAAGACGATATGGCTGACCACCCAACGCTATCGCCAAGGCGGCCTGGAGCGGGCCTTGTACGAGCGGCCACGGCCGGAGAACGCGATCTTGCTAGATGAATACTCGCGTTACAGACACCATCGACGACTAAAAGGGCACATGATATATCGCGGCGGTTCCTACAGTGGCAACCAGAGCACTAGCATTCAGTACGCTCTTGACCCCACTACTGGGAACGAACAGTATGTCCTCGTCCCTGACGGCAACATCTGCAACCTTGCCACGCAGCAGTCTCTTCAGGTCTATCCGTTGCTCTTGGAACCCATTCTGGGTGCGACGTAGCAGTCTGGTTTTTCCGGCGGAGGCAACGTGAGTCGGGCCCCCGGCGACCGCTACCACCTGCAAGACTGTGATTCCTCCCGTGGAATTCAGCACATACCCTCCCGGCCGAGTTACCTCTCCTAGTACGTATACGATACCCGCTTTCGGAACTACAACAGTGTCGCCCGGCTGTAGCGCAACATTACTGGCGGCCATTTGCGCCGGATCTTTCGAGATGTCAAGTGTCGTTGCGTCTTCTTGGCCACGATGGCTGATCACGACCTTATTAGAAGCCCGATCGGTGGGCCCGCCTGCAGCCTGCAAAACGTCAAACAATCGATGCGGGCCAAGAGCGGAATAGAAACCAGGCTTGGCAACCTCGCCGGCCACGGAAATTCCGCTGCTAGTGTATTCCTTAGCGTATATCGAGACTTGGGGGTCGTTAACGATGTTGTTCTTGCGCAGCTGAGCTTCGATGGCCGCTTCCGCTTCACTGCTACTGAGCCCAGCCACTCGAACATAACCGATCAGCGGCATCGAGATATTTCCGTCCGGGCTCACCCGGGTGTGCCCGGAAAGATCAGGCGCCCCATATACTGAGACCTCTACTTCATCCCCGGGACCAAGGACGAGCGGCGAGGAATCCGTTTCAATCCGACTTGCTGTTTCTGGGGCGGCCAGAGGCTGAACCGGTTGCGTCGGTGGTTGCTTTGAGGCGTGTTGCTGCTGCGCGGGCTCTCCCGGATGGCCTACGTCTTGCGAAGGGGTAATGTTTTGTGCCATCCCGCCCTGGAGAAAACCAACAATAGCCGTTACCACTGCCAACCGAAAGAGTCGAAAGAAGAGATTCGATACACGATGCATAAATGTAAGCTGATTCTAATGCGGCACGGCGCAGATGCACAACCCGACTTCTCATCTTCTGCGGGGAACGATCGAGGCCATACAAGCTTCGGACGCAAAAAAAAATAATTGCCGGGCTACATCTGCAGATGGTAATTTTGTGCTCAGTCAGAAGCGCACCGGCGGGCGCGTCAGCACAATATGCGGCCGGTATATGGAGGCGTACAGCCGAGCCTAAAAATGGCTTCGGACTCTAATACGCGTTTTCGGGGAGAGAGCAGTGGGTAGTTCGGATAGGGTCTTGGTAACCGGCGCGGGAGGCTTCATCGGCCATCATCTCGTTTCTTTCCTTCGGGCGCAGGGCTATTGGGTAAGGGGAGTTGACCTGAAGCCGCCAGAGTTTCGTACCAGCGATGCCAATGAATTTGAGTTGCTTGATCTGCGGAGGTGGGAGGACTGCCTGCGCGCAACAGCAGAGATCGATGAGGTATACGCATTAGCCGCAGACATGGGCGGGATGGGCTTCATTTCATGTAATCACGCGCAGATCCTGCATAATAACTCTCTAATCAATCTTCATTGTATCGAAGCGGCCAGACAGAACCGCGTCAATCGATACTTGTACACTTCGTCTGCATGCGTTTATCCAGAGTACAGGCAAACGGAAACGGATTGCGTCCCCCTGAAGAGGATGTATATCCGGCTGCGCCTCAGGATGCATACGGATGGGAAAAGCTCGTCAGCGAACGCCTTTGCATTCATTATCGGCAGGATTTTGGGCTTGAGAGTCGGATTATCAGATTTCATAACATCTTCGGCCCACTCGGAACTTGGCAGGGTGGACGAGAGAAAGCGCCGGCCGCGTTGTGTCGCAAAATTGCAGCCGCACAGCTCGAAGGCCTCAATGAAATTGAAATTTGGGGCGATGGCGAGCAAACGCGATCCTTCTGCTACATCGATGATTGCGTTATGGGGTTACACAAGCTCATGAGGTCTGACTATTGCGAGCCCTTGAACCTGGGCCAAGATCGATTGGTGTCGATCAATCAACTTGCGGATATGATCGCAAATATCGCCGGTGTTCACGTGACCAAAACGCACGTTCCGGGTCCTCAAGGTGTGCGCGGCCGCAATTCAGATAACACACGTCTCAAACACGTCTTGCAATGGGAGCCACAGGTACCGTT
>Ga0210402_10005648_pt1 | contig 11176 bp, 16 predicted proteins | sample IncBWC7MmetaG_FD_161055 | JGI IMG/M metagenome (GOLD analysis project Ga0210402, IMG submission 161055) | Forest soil microbial communities from Barre Woods Harvard Forest LTER site, Petersham, Massachusetts, United States - Inc-BW-C-7-M | ecosystem: Environmental > Terrestrial > Soil >... | reverse complement strand
TAAAGGGGGGGATGGAAAAGATAATGGAAAGGGCATGTGGAGGAGTAAAGACAAGGCCTCACGCAGTTTATTGACCAATTAATCCGCCTTTTTAGCTATAACCTTACCTAAAGGCGTCTTAGCCATAACGCTGAGAACCTCAAAGAGGACCTGAAAACTGGTGAGACTTAACGAACGAGAAGGGGTGGAAGACACCTTACGTCGGCGGCAGCCATGGTAGTCAATTCCGCGTTAGTATCATAAGCAGGGGCTACTTCAACAATATCCGCCGACACGATGTGAAGGCCGTCTAGACCTCTCAAGATGGTCCGAAGTTCACGAGTAGACCAGCCTCCGGTTTCCGGGGTACCAGTCGCCGGAGCAAATGCAGGGTCAATGGAATCAATCTAACACAAATTTGCCCGAGTCAGCTGGAAGTAAGAAGCTTGTCAAGGAGACATGAACTGACATCAATGGAGAGATAGACAGGGGTGTCGCCGACAGTTTCCCTGATCCTTTTAATTATTCCTTCAGTACCTATAGTCGGCTGAATGAATTGTGTGCTCGTGTTTAGCAGAGAGGCTGCTGGATTTACCGATGGTGTCAATTTCGCGGGCTTCGATCCTTTGGAAGCCTGAGGCGTCATCATTATCATAGTCTTCTGGGCCGGAGAGTGTCGTCCTGATGGCACCGTGCTATACAAACGACACACTAGGATCAAAGCACTCTAGTGAACGGAATCAAGAAAGAAAAGGGGAGGGGACGCTCGAAACAGGAACACTTGCAATTGAAGTCCCATTCTGGATCAAGCCCTCCTTAGTCGCCCAGTAAAAGTATGTGCCGTGATTAATGGCGGCTTGATCGGATGGAGCACCTCCAAAGACGGAAGGCTTCCAGGTATCTATTCAGATTATTAACGTTTGAAACAAAATTGAAGTAAACTAAGCCCCACCGAGATGGGAGTCGAAATGGATGACGGAAATTGGGCCATAGGCGGAGTAGATCGAGCGTAAGAGAGGCAGGACGATGGTATGGTCTCCTCCCAGGGTGATAATTCGGGGATGATGTTTACCGTCAAGGGAGATCGGTGTGAGCTTCTCCCCAGTAACCGAATCGTTACCTAACGGAGAGAAAGTCTCTCGCTGAAGGAGAGACTTGTGACCATCCTCGATCTGTTGGATCGCATACTTGTTGTCGTAGGGTCTATTCATATTGTGTTCTAATTTAATTTTCTCAACAGCCATGTCGCAACTCACGTCACGGGGATATCACCACAATCTACGATTCTGAGGCCTGAACGGAAGGGGTTGACTTCGAGAGGAACGTTGTAACCTCCATACAAGGTGAGACGACGAGAACCTGCACGAATACCCGCGGGACCAAAACGTGCTCCTGGGCGATAGGATGTTGCAGTATCCTGAAAGCTCTGAATTAGCAAAAACAAACCGCGTTGCGGAGTCCTTGGCATACAAAAGGAGCACCAATGAAAGCGATGTCGAAAGGGACATGTCGCTCGCGAGTAAGGCATTGAACCCAGGGTAGTTTAGCGAATGTGGTGATGCCGGAGAAAACCGCATCAGCCGTCACTAGAATGAAAGAAGACTGTTTAGTATGATAAACTGAGATTGATGCGTATTCACCTTCGCCACCGCTGCCTCGATAAATAGGCTCAAAGGGGAACCTGACATAGTCGAGAGGGACCTGGTCTTCGTGAACGTGATGGCCATGGGCAACAACAGAGGCCACGAGGATCGCCAAAGACACGGCAGAAAGAATAGATTGCATGATGGGGTAAAATGAAGAGATGTAGCTGGGGGAAATTTCGGAAAACAAAAAAGTTGCTCAGACGTATTTCATGACGAATAGAAACACATTGGATAGCACATGACTCCCCAGATGACGGCATGGATAAGAAGACAAGGGAAAGCAATTCGTGTTTTGCCTTGAGGTGATCGACCCACAAGGCGAGGGCCTATCGGAGGTCGTAGGCTCGGGTCAAATGATAAGGCACCACTAAACCTGTCTATCGCCGACACACTGGATGATAAACACCAAGTGGCTTTTTCACATTCTCGGAGAACTGTAGCAAGAAAAAAAACCCTTATTGGCCGTCGTGGCCCGGGGTCAAATTTAAAGGATGAAGAGATAGGAGAGTTCTCGGTCGAATCCTAACTCACCTTGCCATGTCCCTCTCCACACCAACCGACGAGAGAGCGCCTCTCTTGTCAAAGGTGCCCGTACAACGCAACTCTACCGTTCCCGCCAGATCTGCAACCAACTCCTCAACTACTCAAATTGACCTTCCACAAGCGGAAAGCGCGAGCCAAGCACTTGGGGTGCTCAACTTTAATTTTAGACTATTCTGGTCGCTGCTCGTCGACTCGATCCCTGGTCAGTGCCAGTGAAGGCCATGATGGTCTTGATGTTTTCGAGGTACTTACAGGCGATGTTGTAGTCATACTCTCGTATATTTTGCAAAACTCTATCCAAACCGTCTCGATTTTGATAGCGGGTCGTCTTGGTCCAGAAGAATTGTCGGTTGCGGCGTTTTCGCTTATGTTTGCTTTCGTAACTGGCTAGTACTTGATGCTTCTTTCCTTCATGAGGATGATCCCACGCATTTTCCTTCGATAGGCTGGTGTGTCGCGCTTGGAGGTACTACCGCACTCGACACGCTTGGATCTCAGGCATTTACAGGAGGGTCTCAACCCACGGACCTTTCCATTCATTTCCAACGATGCATCTTCCTTTTGTGGATTCTCCTCATTCCAGTTTGTGTATTGTGGGCTTTCATAGAACCGGTACTACTTGCCCTTGGCCAACCCCAACCTCTCAGCAAAGATGTCCAGATGTTTTTGCGTGTCCTTATTCTGGGTGCCCCAGGATACATTGGATTTGAAAGTTTGAAAAAGTATTTACAGTGTCAAGGTATGTGCACGGATTACAGGCAATGAATTAACATTAATATAGCTTACATATTATCACAGGCATCATGGGAGCGTCTACGATCGTCCTGGCAGTCATATCCCCCATCAACGTAGCGTTGAATATTGCGCTGATCCACTATACCACGCTTGGCTTGCTCGGGTCTCCTGTTGCGCTGTCGATAACCTACTGGCTTTCCTTTTTTCTCCTGATGCTCATTACCTATGTCTCCCCCTCGCACACGCGAAACGGGACATGGGGAGGCATTCAACCAACGACTGTCATGGACATCCGAAGTTGTTTTTTGTTCCTTAAACTCGCCGTTCCCGGTATTCTCATGGTTGGAACCGAGTGGTCAGTCTTCAAGCCTTTGAATTGGAACGTCATGTTAATCATAGTTTCCAGGGCTGCATTTGAAATTGTCGCATTGGCAGCTGGTCGTTTAGGACCGTTACCTCTCGCTGCACAGTCCGTAATAATGACGACAGATCAGAGTAAGGCAGACCTTAAAATTATTTGAATATGTTGGTTGAACTATGTCCCTTCAGTTTTGAACACCATTCCTTTTGGCATTGGTGTCGCTGCTTCTGCCCGGGTAGGAAACCTCATTGGGTCCCGCTCTGCTATTGGGGCAAAGTATGCCGCACACGCATCTGCCCTTGTCAGCGTGATTGTAGGCGCCCTTGTTATGATAACCATGATTGCTACGAAAGATGTACGTTTCTCATCCACTTGAAATTATATCGTTGTTGATGGCGAGAAACGGTTCTTAGGTTTACGGTTACATCTTTAGCGATGACGAAGACGTGGTGAGGCTTGTTAGCAAAGTAATGCCCCTCGTTGCCTCGTTCCAAGTTGCAGACGGTCTGGCTGGATCATGCGGTGGTGTCCTCCGCGGCCAAGGTATATCTAATTGTTATACATCGAGCGGTAGCCTCAAATAACCTTCCAAGGCCGTCAACACCTCGGTGCGCTTTTCAATATCATAGCGTATTATGTTTTGGCGCTTCCTTTGGGCATAACTCTTGCATTCCATCCGCTTACCAAGCTTGGGCTGCAAGGTCTATGGATAGGTGTGTTACGCGTAGTCTCATGCTTTGGCAATGTCCGATAAATCTCCTATAGGTCAAGTTGTTGCACTTTTTATAGTAGGGATTGGAGAATATTGTGTTGTCTGGTTTGGAACCGATTGGCAGAAGGAAGTCGAGAGAGGGGTCGAACGAAACCAAGAAGAGGCGAAGCGACGTGCCCTTCACGGTGTCCCTGAATGAGCCAATCTACGTAGACTTACTACCATTAGACTTAAGTAGATGGAAATATTAAGACATGCAATCCTTCGTTGTGAATAACTCTCACTGGCACCCAGGCACCTCTCTTCGATATTCGCTGACTAAGCCGCTATTTTTAGGTTTCGAGTTTCGACACGTCAACGAAATCTATACACTCGCAAATCACTGAAAGGCGTATATCTGAGTCCTCTTACTGAAAGGCCATGACTGCGGCCTACCCACTTCCATCAGACCTTTCGCCGGCGACGGTCGCAAACACTGCTTCACTCTTGCGAATCGTCGCTCTTTCACTCATCTCTGGTGCTGCTATCGCTTCCCGTCTGTTCGCTGTGATCAATTTTGAGAGTATTATTCATGAATTGTACGTGATATGCCGTCAAATGCTTGGATGCTCACATAACATCCACTTTCTACATAGCGATCCATGGTTTAATTAGTGAGTGGATTTGTAGTTCCACATTTTGCTCCTACGATGAAACATCAATCCAAGTCGTGCAACAAGAGTGCTTGCGTCGAAAGGCTTCTATGTCTGTACATGCTCACTTCTGCCCGATCATTACATTTGCTCAACTGGCAATATAGGAATTCTGGAACTGGTTTGACCCCACTGCGTGGTATCCACTCGGTCGAGTTGTCGGAGGAACTGTGTATCCCGGATTAATGGCCACAAGTGGTGTCATCTACAATGTTCTCCATGCTCTCAATCTCCCCGTTGATATACGGAATATCTGCGTGCTACTGGCCCCGGGATTCAGTGCACTGACGGCATGGGCAACGTACATGTGGGTGCCTGTATGCTGCCTTTTACTCTATGGAGCTAACAAAGACTACGAATGACTAGGTTCACAAAGGAGATGAAAGACGAGAGCGCTGGTCTCCTTGCTGCTGCTTTCATCGGTATCGTCCCAGGATACATCTCCCGTTCTGTTGCAGGATCGTATGACAACGAAGCTATCGCTATTTTCCTGCTCATGTTTACTTTCTACTGCTGGATCAAAGCACTGAAACAAGGAAGTGCCCTCTTCGGAACAGTAGCGGCTGTATTTTACTTCTATATGGTGGCCGCTTGGGGTAGGTTATGGTCCGAATCCTCTCATCTGTTGTGTATTTATATTTTGATGCTAGGTGGATATGTTTTCATAACTAATATGATTCCTCTCCATGCACTGGTCCTCATTCTTATGGGACGATTCACCAGCCGCCTCTATGTAGCGTATTCATCATGGTATGCCATCGGAACCCTTTCCAGCATGCAGGTTCCATTCGTTGGCTTCCAACCTGTCTCAACCAGCGAACATATGGCTGCACTTGGTTCGAATTCATTCTCCACTACAGATATCTCGCTGACCTTCTCTTTCCCAGCTGTTTTTGGTCTGCTTCAGATCGTTGCTTTCGCACAATTAGTCCGTTCACATCTCTCGTCAAAACAATTCCAAGACCTACTCTTCGCTGCCGTTGTCACTACTGGTGTCCTCGGTGCTTTGGCATTCGGTGGGCTTACATACAAAGGGTGGATTGCTCCCTGGACTGGCAGATTTTATTCCCTCTGGGACACTGGATATGCCAAAAAGTATGAACCCAAGTTTTCTCAGCCTCGTTCTTATATCCTGAAATGATTTGATCCCAGATACATCCCAATTATTGCTTCAGTATCGGAACATCAACCAACTGCCTGGCCATCTTTCTTCATGGACCTGCAGTTCCTCATCTTCCTTTTCCCAGCGGGGGTATTCCTGTGCTTCCGTGAACTTCGTGACGAACATGTCTTTGTGATCATATATGGGGTCATGGCGAGCTACTTTGCCGGCGTCATGGTCCGCCTCATGCTCACCCTTACCCCTGTTGTTTGTGTCTCCGCCGCTGTCGCCGTGTCCACACTCTTAGACACCTACATCGACCCCACGGAGCCTGATATCTCTGAAAATAAGAGCGTGGCAAACACGGCTGCCTCCAAGTCTACAGGATCTACCACCATTCCGGCCCAAACTAAAAAAGCCAAGAAGGCGGCTGCGGCTGCAGCGGCTCAAGGGCCAGGTACTGGCACCCTCAATGATCTCGTTGCAGCTACTACCCCAACAAAGGCGGGTGAAGCAGCAAAACAGAAGGGAATCTTTGGACTCGATACCCGTTTTGCAGTCATCCTAAACACATTGGGCATGCTCTCGTTCTTTGTCTACCATTGTACTTGGGTGACGTCAAATGCATACTCGTCGCCCTCGGTTGTACTGGCGTCGCAGAATCAGGATGGCAGCCAGCATATCATTGATGACTTCCGTGAGGCGTATTATTGGCTGCGTCAGAACACCCCGGAGACAGCTGTTGTTATGAGTTGGTGGGATTATGGGTATCAGATTGCTGGGATGGCCGATCGACCGACTTTGGTTGACAATAATACTTGGAACAATAGTAAGTGTTGCTGTTCTCACGAGACGCCAGCCTGAATTATTCTACATCTCTTACAGCTCATATCGCAACCGTGGGCAAAGCGATGTCAAGTAGCGAAGAGGTTGCATACCCTATCCTGCGCAAGCACGATGTCGACTACGTCCTTGTCATTTTTGGCGGGCTCATCGGGTATTCGGGAGACGATATCAACAAGTTCCTCTGGATGGTCCGAATTGCGCAGGGTGTTTGGCCTGATGAAATCCAAGAACCAAACTATTTCACTTCACAGGGTGAATACAGGGTCGACGACCAGGCTTCAGTTACCATGAAGAATAGTCTGATGTACAAAATGTCGTATTATCGGTGGGGATTTTTTCCGTTTACTTGCGGCTTTTCAAGGTATTCAAATGACGTGTTGAATTCAGTTTTGCCGAGCTCTTTGGCCAAAACCAAGCTATGGATCGTGTTCGCAACCAGCAAGTTCCAAAAGTCGGACCGACCTTGGATTATCTCGGTATGCCAGTTGAACGAGAAGAGTCCAAGCATATCTCCTAACAATCTTTCCTTCCCCCCAGACGAAGCATTCACATCAGAAAACTGGATTGTGAGTTGTTATATTCCAAGCTATATCCGGACTGGTTGATTGATTTTTTCGCAGGTACGAATCTACGAAGTCAGGAAAGAAGACCTCCTTGGACGCGACCTCAAAAGTGCGAATGCGTTCGAGCGGGGAAAGAAACGCAAGCGCAGTAGACCGGTGTCGAAGCGGCGAGCTATCCTCTAAAAGGTTCTAGACAACGTTCTCTTTTTGCTTCCTTCGAAGTGGCGTGAGCAATACAAAAAATAATGTATCCCGTATCTACCCTCGTTGGCTCTCGAAAACAAGGGCAAATTCCAGGAAATCCAGAAGCATATACAACTTCACCGTATACTCAGAATCACAAGTAGTCATGAGGGACAAATTACACCAAGATGCGCTAATTATTACGAGATATTAGGATTGAGCGCTGAGCATCCATAACAAGAAAATTAAACAGGGTTATAAGAATCAGCTGGCTGCGAAGGCCATGAGTCTTTGCCGAACCCACTGGTGGTTGTCCCTACGGTAGTATTAGAGTCTTTCGGCATGTCAGTCGAAGACCTCGGTTCCCTCGAACGTGAGCTGAGTTCAGAATCATCGAGAGTGATAGCCGTGACGTTTGTAGTTGCTGCAGTTTCCTTTTGTGACCAGATACGAGTGGCAAATTTTACAAATGTCGAAACGAGAGGGCCTCTCGGAACTCCCAACTCTGATTGGTCGTACAAGCGGACAGTTGCGGTGACAACGACCGGAATATTGCAGACTATCAGAGACATGCAATCCTAGAGGTGTGGTTGGGTATTCTTCAGCATTGCTTATAACCCGGAGTGGGGACGAATCCTCACCTCGACAATGGCCGCAACGACGACTTTAGGCCCGCCGAGCCTTAGGATGTAGGCAGCATGGACGAGGGAAACGATCGTTGTAACGATACATGTTGAGAAAATGACGATGAGGCGACGGCGAAGACCTGTATCTTGCAGGCCGGCTAACAGCTTGAGCGGTGCAGCGATTAGAATCGAATCTGCAACAACGTCCGCTACGTGGCCAGGTAAGGAAGTCAGTCTGAAACGGAAATAATCATATGGAGATATGTACTGACATACAAGCTGGCAGATTACCACCTGTTTGTTAAGGGTGCATTGGGGACTCTTCGTGTCTTTCCATCCTGGCTCTCGTTCGCATATCCAGAAGAGCTGGGCTATCAAGATAACGCATACGACGAAGAAAAGTCCAGCAACGTAGAAAAGACGCCTGCGCCGGATCTCACTGGGGTCGAGGCGAATAATGGAAAATATAATAGAAATACGAGCAGACCTGTGGGACGACTTGTAAGATGTCACTGCTACATTATTTCCTCAGACATGTTACGTGTTACGGACCAGATGATGGCATAAAATGAGGTAGCCATGAGGTAATAAGCGGCAACTCGGTTTACCCTCGACAGGTCAGCTGGAAATCGGATATCAGTGTCACTTTGAAGAATTAGATGGCGAGGACCTCTTCGTACACGGATTAGGGACATGCATAAAGACTGCCGCTATTTGTATAAGTAATGCTACACAAGAGAAAAGTGCCCATGCCTGTAAAATGAAGCATTAGACCATTCAGACGATTGACGAAATGAATTCCCACATCATCGGCCCAGAATCGTCCCCACCGCACCCAGAGACGGGAGACAGTCGTCCCAATAGCTGCCACAGAGCATACTGCGGACGTGACTGTGTTGTATAGTCAGAATGTCTCCTTCAAATCCCCAAATGACCCAATTGACGCACTCTTTATTTCAACCAAGGGATCGTGCACGTCCAACATCGGCCAAGTTGCAGTCAGGACGCAAGAAATGAAAACGGGGATACCTCAGTATATAACCGGCGGGAATAGCAGCTGTGTGCGACAGGACGAAAGGCGGTTCTCGTATGAATAAACCCCAATGGAATCAAAAGACTAATTCTGGACCATTAGTCGGTGAGCATAAACTTGAACTTCTGCTCGAAGGTTCGCAAATGGAAAGACATCCATCCTCACTGCTTCTTGTATGGCATTTATAGTTGCTCGACGTCGTTCGTGTACAGCTGATAAGGTAGTTAAGAACCCCGGACTTGGAGTGACTGCCATGGGTCATACGTATACGATTGGGCCGGAATTGGGCTTGATAGGGTCTACATATTCCATATATGGACGTAACCAGCGTCGCTGGGTACGAAAATGTCGCAACCAAATAAACAATACCCACTTATTACTAGGTGACCAACGGCTACTTCAACTTGCATCCAACATTCAACGTCAAACACGCACGCCACCACACTTACGTGCTTCTTTTCCCAATGGATCAGTTACGTCCGGCTGCATTGCTTCAGATTGTTTCCGTTTTCAAATTGCAAGTGTTTGCTTTATCGGATATTCAAGCCCCTTGAAGGACGAACCATCATGATGTGGTTCAACTTCTTACCCAGAATGACCGAACAGAAGTCCGCCGTTGTGAATTTATGTACGATTTCCGTGATCATCAGTCATTTATCCGCCATTGCAAATCTCCTCAGCATCCTTTAAATGTTGCCCAGGCCGCTGCTGCCATTTTCTTTCCTTTGTGGGAAAGTTTTGTTGGGCGGGCGCTCTTCGTCATCATGTCAACCACTTGCAATGGCGCTCAGTCGATGTTTGCCCTTGTCTTTTTTTCCATTTCTTTCATTGGTTCTTCAGTGGTGCAGATGAGAGGACTCGACCACAGGAACCTGAACAAGGAAAGAATCTGTGATTTGTGGATGATGTCATGTGTGACTTACAAATGTTTAATGTTTAAATTATAGTTTGAGTGAAAAATGGCCATTTGAACCCTACTTCACTACGTAGGAGTCGGGGATCGAAGCCGTAGACCCCAAAAAATAGGGGGAGAGTCGATGGGTCTTATTCGATCTCATCATGATCATATCATTGCGAACCCGAAGCATGAAAGTAGTGGTTGAACTTACCATTAATACTGTTTGAAAGGGAACAAGGTGGACTGAAGCGTGGCCTCTTCCATATGATCCTCCGCTCCGTCACCTTAACCCTGTCTGCAAACTTTCCATGTGTCACTTTACGTGACAAACGAAGCTTCTTCAAATTGTCTCTCACGAGAGAGAGTCCTCCTCTACACTAATAACTATTACTCGGACTTTGCAATAAACTGGGAACTTTGAGGTGGTGTGCAAAGAATGGCATAACACCTTGTAATTATAATATTCCGAGAGAAATGTCCAATGGGAAGTCACATTGTGACCTTGGCAAGTCACATCGTGACAATTAGGATATCTACACCTGACTTTAAGTTCTTTACATCGTGACGCGACTCAGCGCGGCTCCTCTCTTCTTGATGTTCTTGAGATCTGGATCGAATAAGACTCCAATAAGACTCACCCAGAAAACCACTTTTCCACCGATTTACAAGTTTAAAATGTTGAATTCTTCGGTGATCATCATTCTATCCAATGCGAAGCTGGACTCTCGTGGTGCGCTCTATCCCCGACGCCCGTCTCCTCGACTCTAGCGGACTTTGCAATGGACTTCCAAATATATAGCGGTACGGGGACCGCGGATGCTGTAGACTCTTTCCTAGACTTAGGAAGACACAGAGTGATGTCACCCAGAATCTTTGGCTGAACCATCTGTCTCCAAAATCGCTCCCATGACTGAAATCGCTACTCCCGAATTTCTCTCCCATTTAAAGTCACTGTATCCGGAGCAGTCGGAAGGAAAAATTAGTCCTTGGTCCTTGGTCGTGGCAACTACATTCAGTGCCAGTAATCTACCAGAGGCTGTCCCTCTTGTCTTCCAGTATGCTCTGAATGATCTGGGACCGCAGTCTACGGATAACGCAGATTCTCTGCTACTGGTGCGTAAGATAAAGGATGCACTCTTCAAATCTGGAATGCTCTCTGGATATCCAAAAGTTGTAGATTCCACTGCCAGCGCATCTTGATACCGACTGATCATCCCACTTTTCAGGCAATCAACGCCCTGGCTCAACTGAACCAGG
>Ga0210402_10005647_pt1 | contig 11178 bp, 5 predicted proteins | sample IncBWC7MmetaG_FD_161055 | JGI IMG/M metagenome (GOLD analysis project Ga0210402, IMG submission 161055) | Forest soil microbial communities from Barre Woods Harvard Forest LTER site, Petersham, Massachusetts, United States - Inc-BW-C-7-M | ecosystem: Environmental > Terrestrial > Soil >... | reverse complement strand
CTGCGGATATAAGGCCGACGAATCGCCAAGACTCCTGAAGCTCGGCGACACTCTTCTCCCCATCGCGCAAATTGAGGATCGCTGGTATTCCCCCGGCGAAACCTTCTTCCGCGTGCGGACGCAAACCGGCGACCGCTACCTCCTCCGCCGCGTCGAAGCGCAGGACGTCTGGACCCTTGAAGGCTTCCGCTGTCATCGCGTTGACACCCTTAAAACGCGCAGCGTATAGTCAGTGCATCCCACCCGCGCAAGGCGGCCTTCAGTGCGTGTCTGTGCGCCATTTCTTTTCAGGACGCGAATGGGGACAAGGGAAGGGATGAACCCGTTTTTGCCTTACCGGAACCCGTTTCGCCGCTGCATCGTTTGGCTTGCCCTGTCGATTTTCCTGCCTCCCCTCGTTCCATCGGCTCATAGCCAGGATCCCACTCCCGCGGCCGCGCCGGAAAAACCGCCCCCGGCCAATCCTCAGGAACCGGCTCCCAAGCCAAAGACCGAAACCGGCTCCGAAATTTCCCAAACGGAATCCGCGGCCACGTTTAAGGTTCGCGTGAATCTGGTCCAGGTTCGCGTCATCGTGCGCGATTCTTCCGGCAAACCCATCGACAATCTCACCCGCGAGGATTTTCTGCTTTACGACCAGGGCAAGCTGCAGACCATCAGCAATTTTTCTGTGGAAACGGCACAGACTCGCTTGAAACGCGCTGCCACCGCCGCAAAGGCCCAGGAGGACGCTGCTGCTCCGGGCAGCACTACAAACAAACCTCCCGTGCTGCCAGAGCGGTTCGTCGCGCTGGTTTTTGACGACACGCACCTCTCCTTGCAGGACGCCACCTTTGCCCGTTCCCAGGCCGGCAAATTTCTCGATTCCACTGGCGCCACCGATCGCGTGGGTATTTACACTACGTCGGGGCAAGACACCACGGAATTCACCGCCGATAAAGCGGCGCTGCACCGCGCAATTCTCGGAGTAATACCGCGCCCGTTGACGCCGCAGGCGATAGGATCCGAGTGTCCCGAAGTCACCCACTACATGGCCGACCAGATTGAAAATAAGCACGATTCCACGGCCCGGGCTGTGGCCATCGAAGAAACGGTTCAGTGCGAGTTCAATGGAGACGAAAGCAAACAGTCGCAAGCACTCGCGATCGTGCAGGGCGCCGCCCTTCGCGCCTTGAGCGCCGGCGACATCGAAAACGAGTTCACCTACAGGCACCTTGAGGATGTTCTGCGCCGCTTGTCCAGCATGCCCGGCGAACGCCTCATGCTGCTCGTCTCTCCCGGTTTCCTACTCACCACTCAATACCTGGATGAGTCCGGCGTGATTGATCGCGCGAATCGCGCCAATGTGGTTATCAACACCCTCGACGCCCGCGGACTTTATACTCCCGACGTGATGGGCGACATTTCCCGGCCGTCCTCGGACAGCTATCGCACCGCAGGCTTGAAGACCATGTACCGCGTGTCCGCGCAGCAGGAAAACCAGTACGTTTTGAGCGACCTCGCCTACGGCACCGGCGGCACCTTCTTCCACAATTCCAATGATCTTCAGGGTGGCCTGCAGCTTGCCGGACTCGCGCCGGAAGTTTCCTACGTGCTGGCATTTTCTCCCCAGAATCGCAAGATGGATGGCCAGTATCATTTGCTGAAAGTCCAAATGGCGAAAAAATCGAAATACTCCGTGCAGGCGCGCCGCGGCTATTACGCTCCGCGCAAAGTAGATGATCCCCGAGAACTGGCGCGGCAGGAAATTCAGGAAGCCATCTATTCCCAGGAAGAGATCAACGAGCTGCCTCTGGACCTGCAGACCCAATATTTCAAGAACGACCCCGAGGGTGCGCGCCTCAGCATCGTTTCCCGCCTGGAGCTTAAGAACATGCATTTCCGAAAGGCCGATGGCCGCAGCCTGGACGAGCTGATCCTGGCCACGGCCATCTTCGATGAAAACGGCAATTTCATCACCGGCGGCGAAAAAACCGTGCAGATGCGCTTGAAGGACACTACCTACGAACGCCTCGCCCGCACGGGCCTCACCGTGAAATCGAGTTTTGCCGTCAAGCCCGGCCGTTATCTGGTCCGCCAGGTGGTTCGTGATTCGGAAGGCTCACAGATGGCGGCGCGCAATGGTGCCGTAGAAATTCCGTTTTAGGGAGGCAATCATGGCAACGCAACCGATAAATGGAAGGGAATTTCAGGTGCTGCTGGCGCTCGGTCTGTTTGCCGGTACTGGCTTCGCTTTGCAGCTTCGTGCACAAGCTCCAGAACCCGCCAAGCCCGAACCGCCGGCTCAGCAACAGCCCCTGGCCACCGCCCCGGTGATCCGCGCGGAATCCCGCGTGGTGCTGGTGGACGCGGTGGTGACCGACAAAAAAGGGAACTACGTCCACGATCTCACCCAGAAGGATTTCAAGGTTTACGAGGACAACAAGGAGCAGGCCGTCACCAGCTTCACCTTCGGCAACGATCCCTCCGGTCCGATCAGCGCCCAAAAGCATTACATGATTCTTTTCTTCGACAATTCCTCCATGGCGGCTCCGGATCAGATCCAGGCGCGCGCGGCCGCCGCAAAATTTATCGCGGAAGGCGCGGGGCCAGACCGCCTGATGGCCGTGGTTGATTTCGGCGGCAGCTTGATGGTGAGGCAGAATTTCACCGCCAGCCCCGAACTTCTTACCGCCGCCGTCAACGGAGTGAAGAATCCGAATATTGAAACTAACGGCCAAAGCGCCGCGCTTGCGGCCCCCGTCATGATCGCTTCTTCTGGGATGACCTCGATCAGCAGCGCCGAGGCGGATTTCGGCGCTCGCACCATGTTGCTGGCGGTTCGCAGCCTGGCAAAAAATCTTCGCGCTATGCCCGGGCGAAAAATGTTGATTCTCTTTTCGGCGGGATTTCCGCTGACCAGCGAGCGGCTCTCCGAACTAACAGCTACGATTGACGCCTGCAACAAGGCGAATGTTTCCATCTACTCGTTGGACGTACGCGGCTTGGTGGCCCCGGTGCTTCCGGGCACCGGAGCTGTCACTCCTTTGCATCCGGCTCATTCCCTTGCGGCGGTGTCTCGCGCCACCGGCTCTAAAGGTCCCAGGCTTGTTCTGGCGAGTTTCTCCGCGGCGAGCGCTGCTGACCCGCAGAAGCCCGGAGGAGGCGGTGGTGGAGGCGGTGGTCATCCCGGCGGCGGCACGGGTGGAGGTGCACCCGGGGGCGGGACCGGCGGCGGTGGTGGCAAGGGTGGGGCGCCCGGTGGCGGCACGGGTGGCGCTGGCGGCAAGGGTGGCGCGCCCGGAGGAACAACGGGTGGCGGCACGCGGCCCGTCAATACGAATTACAACAACTATTACAACAATCCCAACAACGCGCCGCGGTCCATCCTGCCCCAGATGCCCACGTCGGCCACAACCAATCAGCAAATCCTGCAATCGCTCGCCGAGGGCACCGGTGGCTTCGCTATCTACAACACCAACGACCTGCTCGGCGGACTCGATCATATCGCCCGCGAGCAGAATGAGTTCTATCTGCTTGGCTACGTTCCCGCGTCCAGTCCCGAGGGCAGTTGCCACACGCTGAAAGTGAAAATGGAACGCGGCGGCATGCAGGTCCGCTCGCGCAGCGGTTATTGCAACGTACGCCCTGTAAATCCGCTGGACGGCAAGCCTATCGAAAAACAGATGGAACTGCAGGCGGCAGGCAACCAGCCCGGAGCGATTCATGGCTCGCTGCAAGCGCCCTTCTTTTATTCCGGGCCAAACATCGCGCAGGTGAATCTGGCGATGGAAATTCCCGGCGATTCGCTGATCTTCAACAAGGACAAGGGCAAGTATCACGCCAACGTGAACGTCCTCGGCATTGCCTACAATCCCGATGGCTCTGTCGGCGCGCGCTTCAACGACACGCTGAATCTCGATCTCGAAAAAGACGAGTGGAAGGAATTCACCAAGCAACCCTACCGGTATCAAAACCAGTTCGATGCTGCTCCCGGCGCGTATAAGCTTTCCGTGGTGCTCAGCTCCGGCGGGGACAGTTTCGCCAAGTTTGAGACGCCGCTGAAGATTGACGCCTACGACGGAAAGAAATTTACGCTTGGCGGCGTCGTTCTCTCTAAAACGCTTCAGCCTGTGGATCAGATTCCCGCCGACGTGGACTCCTCGCTGCTTGAGGATCGCACGCCAATGATCGTCAAGGGCATGCAGATCACGCCGGCAGCGAATTACTCGTTCAAGCAAACGGACAAAGTGGTGATTTACTCGCAGGTGTACGAGCCACTGCTCAAGTCCGATGCCCCGCCACGCGTCGTCGCGGGCTACAGCATCATGGACGCTTCCAACAAACAGGTGTTCTTCTCCGGTCCGATCTCGCTCGAGGAATACATCCAAAAAGGAAATTCCGTCGTTCCCTTCGGCTTGATCGTTCAAGTGAAGGATCTTCCGCCGGGGAGTTACAAGCTAGTCCTCCAGGCCGCCGATGGCGCCCACAACCAGGCGCCGCCCCGCGAAACCCAGTTCACCGTCGCCAACTAACCTTTTGCGTGCGGCCTGCCCTGAGCGTGCCGAAGGGGGAGCGAAGCTCCCCTCTTTTGCAATCCCAGTGCCGAGACCTAATCCCGCCTAGAGGCACCCAAGCTCGCTAACGGGACCGCTATCCTTAAGCCTCACCAACTCTTACACCCAGCAACTTTTGCCGCTCCCCGGGGTTAATCTAATCGTCATGGGAGAGTCTCCGCGCCACCTTTCCAAACCGGCATTACTTGGCACTCGCTTGCCTATACGCTTTACGTGCCGCCCGCTTCTGGCGTGTTTCCTCTCCCTCAGTACCTTCTTCTCCCTCGGAATCGAAATTCCCGCCGCTGCCGTCGAGAAAAAGCCCAAGCAGGACCCTGTTCTAAAGGGTCTCCCGATCACGGAACTCACTGCCGACGAAGCCATTCTTCACGCACTTAACCGCCTCGCCTACGGCCCGCGCCCTGGCGACATCGAACGCATCAAGCAGATCGGTCTGTCGAAATGGATCGACCAGCAACTGAATCCCAATTCCATAAACGACTCCGCCGTCGAAGCTCGCCTGGAAATCTATCCGACGCTGAGGATGCCTACAGCGCAGTTGCTGGCCGAGTATCCGAATCCCAAGCAGGCCGCCAAGCAGGAATTGAAAGCGCAAAATCAGAATCCGAATCAACAACCCGGCGCCGCGGCTGCCGAAGTTATCGCACGGGATATGCAATCTAAATCGGCCCCCCAGGAACCCGCGCAGCAGACCGCTCAGGCTGCCGATGCTGCGATCACCGCGATGGCGCAGGAGATGGACTCTGCTCTTCCCGCCGCGAAATCCGCCGATTCTTCCGGTTCGAACATGTCCGCTTCCGCCGCGGATTTGCCTTCGCCGATGAAGCTGAATCCGCCCACACGCGGGGCTTCGCAACGAGACCCGCTTGGGGTGGATCCGAATGCCGTCCCCAGGGCGATCTCTGACGACAGCAAACGCCCGCAGCGCGTCGTCGAAGAACTCGCCATGGCCAAGACTCTGCGCGCTATTTACAGCGAGCGCCAGTTACAGCAGGTGATGGACGATTTCTGGTTCAATCACTTCAACGTTTTCGCGGGCAAGGGGGAAGTGAAGTGGTATCTCACTTCCTACGAACGCGACGTTATCCAACCTCACGCTTTCGGCAAATTCCACGAACTCGTCACCGCCACCGCGCAAAGCCCGGCGATGCTTTTCTATCTGGATAATTTCTTGAGTGCCGACCCCAACGCCGCGCAGCGCCTGGCCGCCGAGCGTGCCATGCGCCAGCAGATGCGCCGCCGGCCGTATGGCATTCCGCCGCGCCCGCAACCGCAGCAGGGGCAGAACAAAAAGCCGCAGCAGCGGGGCCTGAACGAGAATTACGGCAGGGAATTGATGGAGCTGCACACGCTCGGTGTGGACGGCGGCTACACCCAGAAAGACGTCACCGAAGTCGCCCGCGCGTTCACCGGCTGGACCATCGAAAAGCCGCGCGAGTATCCACAGTTTAAGTTTGACGAGCGCGTGCACGACCCGGATCCGAAAATCGTACTCGGCAAGAAGATTCACGCCGGCGGCATCAAGGATGGCGAAGAAGTGATCTCACTGCTTACGAAGAACCCCAACACCGCCCGCTTTATCTCCATCAAGCTTGCGCGCCGCTTTGTTTCGGATACGCCGCCGCCCGCGCTCGTGGATCGCATGGCCAAATCCTTTCAGAAATCCGATGGCGATATTCGCGAAGTCCTGCACACCATGATCTATTCGCCGGAGTTCTGGTCGCGCGACGCAGTTCGCGCCAAGGTCAAAACGCCGTTCGAACTCGTGGTCAGTTCCGTGCGTGCGCTTGGAACCGACGTGGATACACCGATGCCGCTGGTAGGCTGGGTAGGCCGCATCGGCGAACCGCTCTATCAGTGCCAGCCGCCGACTGGGTATTCCGACAAAGCCGAAACCTGGGTGAATACCGGCTCGCTACTCAATCGCCTGAATTTCTCGCTGGCGCTTGCAGGCAACAAAGTGCGCGGCTCGCGCAGCGATATCAATGCGTTACTCGGCGCTGAATCTTCAAATGATCCGAAAGCCGCCATCGACCGCGCTGTACAGGTTTTTCTGGGCGGCCAGGCAGCGCCCAACACCGTGGACACCCTGCAAAAGCAAATCGAGAATCCCCAGGTAGTCCAAGCGAAATTAGACGATCCGGTGAAACAAGTAGACCTGGGTGTAGTGACCGGCTTAGTCCTCGGCGCTCCCGAGTTCCAGCGCCGCTGATATTTCTCGTTGTAGCGGCCGCCTTCCGAGGCCGGCGCTTTCTCTTTCTGTCGTAGGGCCTGCCGTTTGCGGCCGGCCGCTTTCGAGGTGACCAGATGAACGACCGTTGCTGCGAAGGCATTCGCCCCGCAAAATTCTCCCGTCGCTTTTTCATGAAGCAAGGCGGCATCGCTCTTGCCGGCCTCAGCACCATGCCCGCCTTTCTTCAGCGCGCCATCGCCTCCACTCCGTCCGCAGGCAAGAAACAACTCGTCGTCCTATTCCAGCGCGGCGCCGCCGACGGCCTCAACATCGTCGTCCCCTTCGGCGAACCCAACTACTATCGCCTGCGCCCCACCATCGCGATTCCCCAACCAAAGCGCGGCGGCAACGAGGCCGCGATAGATCTCGACGGCTTCTTCGGTCTCCACCCGTCGCTCGCTTCTTTTGCTCCGCTATTTCAAAGAAACCAGCTCGCCATCGTGCACGCCGCCGGCTCTCCCGATCCCACGCGCTCGCACTTCGATGCACAGGACTACATGGAATCAGGCACACCCGGTGTGAAGGCGACGCAAGACGGCTGGCTCGACCGCGCCATCGGCACCATCTCCGAAGAAAACGCTTCGCCTTTTCGCGCCGTCGCCATGGGCCCGAATCTTCCCCGCATGCTGCAGGGCAGCACCGGCGCCATCGCCATTCCCGACCTGCACCAGTTCAAGGTTCAGCCGCAATCCGCCGCAATGGCCAATGTCGCCGAAGGCGGCTTCGAGGCGATGTACGCGCAAACGGTCGATCACGCGCTGCACGGCACCGGCACGGAAACCTTTGAAGCCATCGACATACTGCGCAAAATCGACACGTCAAAATTCCCCCCCGAAAACGGCGCCGACTACCCGAAATCTCCGGTCGGCCAGCGGCTGCAGCAGATCGCGCTGATGATTAAAGCGAACATCGGTTTGGAAGTGATTTTTCTCGATTGCGGCGGCTGGGACAATCACGTCAACGAAGGAGGCACGCAAGGCCAACTCGCCAACCTGTTGCGCGATTTAAGCCAGTCACTCGCAGCCTTCTACCAGGATATGGGCGACCGGATGGGCGACGTGGTAGTGGTTACCATGAGCGAATTCGGCCGCACCGCCCGCGAAAACGGCAACCGTGGCACCGACCACGGCCACGCTAACTGTATGTTTGTAATGGGAGGCGACGTAAAAGGCGGCCGCGTCTATGGCAAATGGCCCGGCCTGAACGACCACCAGCTAAACGAAGGCCGCGACCTGGCCCTGACCACCGACTTCCGCTCCGTAGTCGGCGAAATCCTAACCAAGCACCTGACCGTGAAAGATCTCACCCCAGTCTTTCCAGGCTTCGGCAACCCCAGCCAGTTCCCCGGCTTGCTCCGCTCCTAGCAATCCACCAAGCCAAAAGAAAAAGGGGCGGCCGCCGCCCCTTTGTTCTTTCTCTTAAACTTACTAAAGACGTATAACTTTCCCGCCTACGCTGCCGATCCGCGGATCCGCATCGCGTAGAACGAACGGTACACGAAGGAGAACGACACCACGAAGAACGCGGCCGACAAAATGTGTGTCAGCGTGCCCCCCTGAGTGGCCGTCAGTTGCACAGCGAGCTCCACCGCCAGCAAGCCGAAGAGCGTGGTGAACTTGATCACCGGGTTCAGCGCGACCGAAGACGTATCTTTGAATGGATCGCCGACCGTGTCGCCAACCACCGTCGCGTCGTGCAGCGGTGTGCCCTTCTGTTTCATCTCCACTTCCACGATTTTCTTGGCGTTGTCCCATGCGCCGCCGGCGTTGGCCATGAAGATTGCCTGGTACAAGCCGAAGATGGCGATAGAGAAGAGGTAGCCGATGAAAAAGAAGGGTTCCAGGAACGCGAAAGCAAGCGTGGCGAAAAACACCGCGATGAAGATGTTCAGCATCCCCTTCTGCGCGTACTTCGTGCAGATTTCCACCACTTTCTTGCTGTCTTCGACGCTGGCTTTGGTCACACCCTCCAGCTTGATGTTGGCCTTGATGAATTCTACCGCGCGATATGCTCCCGTGGTTACCGCCTGTGTCGAGGCGCCCGTAAACCAGTAAATCATCGCGCCACCGGTAATCAGGCCAAGCACGAAAGGCGCATGCAGCAACGAAAGATGGTTGACGTTTGTGGTCAGTCCGTTGGTCAGCGCCATGATGATGGAAAAAATCATCGTCGTCGCGCCAACCACCGCCGTGCCGATCAGCACCGGTTTGGCTGTGGCTTTAAACGTGTTGCCCGCGCCGTCGTTCGCTTCCAGCATTGCCTTGGCGCCTTCAAAGTCCACATCAATGTTGTAGTCCTTCTTCAGTTCGGCTTTGATGTTCGGCACCTGCTCAATCAGTGAAAGTTCGTACACTGATTGCGCGTTGTCCGTTACAGGGCCATAGGAATCGACGGCGATCGTTACCGGGCCCATGCCTAGGAAGCCGAACGCCACCAAGCCGAACGCGAACACTGCCGGAGCGAGCATCATTCCGCCGAGACCCATGTTGCTGATCAGGTAGCCCATGGACATCAGCAGCACCATTGCCAGTCCGATGTAGTAGGCCGAGAAATTTCCCGCCACGAACCCGGACAAAATTCCCAACGACGCTCCGCCTTCCTCCGCCGAAGTCACCACTTCTTTCACGTGCCGCGACTCCGTCGAAGTAAACACTTTCACAAGTTCCGGAATGATGGCGCCCGCAAGGGTTCCGCAGGAAATAATCGTGCCCAGCTTCCACCACTGCGAAGTGTCGCCGCCGATTTCCGGAATGATCAACTTGGACACGATGAAGGTCAACCCGATGGACACAAACGAAGTGATCCACACCAGCGAAGTCAGCGGCGCTTCGTAATTCATCTTATCCACGTTGCCATACTTCGCCTTGGCGATGACGCCGTTGATGAAATACGCCGCGGCGCTGGCGATCAGCATCACGATACGCATGACGAAGATCCACACCAGCAACTGCACCTGCAGCGTGGGGCTCTTCACCGCCAGCAAAATAAAGGTGATCAGCGCCACGCCGGTCACGCCGTAAGTCTCGAATCCGTCCGCGCTCGGGCCAACCGAGTCACCCGCGTTGTCGCCCGTGCAATCCGCAATCACGCCGGGGTTGCGCGCATCGTCTTCCTTGATCTTGAAGACGATCTTCATCAGGTCTGAACCGATATCGGCAATCTTTGTGAAAATGCCGCCGGCGATGCGCAGCGCCGCCGCGCCCAACGATTCGCCTATGGCAAACCCGATGAAGCACGGCCCCGCATAGTCGCCGGGAATAAACAGCAAAATGAACAGCATCATCAGCAATTCCACGCTGATCAGCATCATGCCGATGCTCATGCCCGCCTCAAGAGGGGTGTGATAAATCGGATACGGCTTGCCGCGCAGGCTGGCAAACGCCGTGCGCGAGTTGGCAAACGTATTCACGCGAATCCCGAACCACGCCACGCCGTAGCTTCCCGCGATGCCGACAAGAGAGAACAAAATGATGATCCCCACGCGCATTGCTTCAAACTTCAGCAGCACGCCGAAATAAAGGATGATCACCACGGCGATGAAAATTTCCAGCAGCAAAAGAAATTTCCCCTGGGTCACCAGATAGGTTTTGCAGGTCTCGTAAATCAGCTCCGAAATCTCGCGCATCGAGCTGTGCACCGCCATGTTCTTCAGCCGCGTGAAAATCATCAACCCGAACAGCAGTCCGAGCACGCAAATCCCAATTCCATACAGCAGCAACTGGTGCCCGTTAATTCCCAGAAACGAAACTTGCGACAAGTCGGGCAGCTTCAGGTTTGCTTCTCCGCCCACCTCTTGCGCCCGCAGGATCGCGCCGCCTAGCAGCAGCGATACCGCCGCCGTCGTAAATTTTTTGCTGATTCCAAGACCCGTGGACCTGGCTGTGTCCAACGAAACGCTCATGAACTTTCCTCCAAACCTTCCATTTTTTCGTGGCGCTTTACTCCTGCCGCTTCCGGCCTGCGCCTGCTTTACCGCTAAACTTCGCACACCTGTCCAATCCATTTAGGAGCATGGCTCTCCCAACCCCGGGAGCGAACCAGCGTCGGCGCGAGTTATCTCCTTGAATCCCAAGGAAAACCCGCGATTCAAACAGGACGGGAACTCTTCCACCCCGGCGCGGCGACCCCTCAGACCCTGGGCGGGTCAAGACCACCCCGGCACTACACCTCGTGCCGCGCAACTAGGGAAGACCGAAACGATGTTTTATAACATTTCGCTAATAGCGGGTCAAATTTTTCGACATGGCCCGTCGGCCCATTTTCGCTGCAGGATTCCTAGGGCAAACCTCCCGAGGCGGGCCGTTATTGCAACACTCTTCCTCTCCGAAATGGCTTGCAATCGGTACCAGTGGTAACATGTGGAGCTTACTTAGCCCTTGCAATTTGAAT
>Ga0210402_10005646_pt1 | contig 11178 bp, 8 predicted proteins | sample IncBWC7MmetaG_FD_161055 | JGI IMG/M metagenome (GOLD analysis project Ga0210402, IMG submission 161055) | Forest soil microbial communities from Barre Woods Harvard Forest LTER site, Petersham, Massachusetts, United States - Inc-BW-C-7-M | ecosystem: Environmental > Terrestrial > Soil >... | reverse complement strand
CGCCTCATGCGGGCGATCGAAGGCGGCCGCAACGCCGGCGGGCAAGGCAATGCCACGACCCACAAGCCGGAGAGGTCGGCCGCCATCAAGGTCGTCGACCGGCTGGACTATCCGGACATCGACGTCCGCGTCGACGTCCATCCGACGGCCGTCGAGGAGCTGCGGCGCGTGCTGGAGGAATTCAAGCTCTACGAGGAATTCTATCGCGAGCGCGGCCGCCATCCGAGCAAGGCGATCCCGCAGGACGTCTTCGTCGCCAACCTGAAGGCGCGGCGTGCGCAGGAACCAACGTCACTTCCTCCCCACGCCTTGCGTGGGGAGGTGCCCACGTAGTGGGCGGAGGGGTCATGAGCAACGTCACTGATGCCTATGACCCCTCCGGCCTGCGGCCACCTCCCCAGCTTCGCTGGGGAGGAAACTTCGAGAGGATGCCATGACCTACACCGTATTGGGCCGCTGCCACAGGACCGGACGCCTGGGGATCGGCATCGCGACCTTCTCGATCACCGTCGGCCGCTATTGCTACGGCGTGAAGTCGAACGCGGGCGTAACGGTGAGCCAGGCCTTCGCCAACGAGCGCAACAATGCACTGGCCTTGCGGCTGCTGACGCAGGGCTTCACCGCGCGGTCGGTGCTGCAGCAGCTCATGGAAAACGATCCCTATGCCCAGTACCGCCAGATCGGTGTCATCGACCGCAGCGGCATGGCCGTGGCGCATACCGGCCCGCACACGCGCGGCTGGTCGGGACACGTCGTGGGCGAGAACTATGTGGCCTTCGGCAACGGTCTGGTCGGGCCGGACGTGGCGGACGCCATCGCTAAAGGCTTCCTGGCCGAGCCGGACGCCGACCTCGAGCATCGCCTGCTGATGGGCATCGAGGCCGGCCGCAACGCGGGCGGGCAGGGCACGCGCGAGCGGCACAAGGCCGAGCGCTCGGCGGCGCTGCGGGTCTATTCGAAGGACGCGTTTGCCGACATCGACCTGCGCGTCGACCTGCATGAAACGGCGGTCGAGGAGCTGCGGCGCGTCTGGAACGAATACAAGCAGTACGAAGCCTACTATCGCGACCGCGAGCGCAATCCGAGTGGCGCGAAGGGACAGGAAGAGTTCATGAAGACGTTGCGGGCGGCGGAGGCGTAAATGACGTTCTCCATCATCGCGCGTTGCCCGCACACCGGCCGGCTCGGTCTCGGCATCGCCACCTTCTCGATCGGCGCCGGCGGACGCTGCGAGGGTATTTTGGCGGGCGTCGGCATCTGCAAGACGCAGGCCTACACCAATCGCGGCAACGATCCGCTGGCGATCGAGCTTCTGGCGCAGGGCCTTGGTCCGGCACGCGTGATGCAGATGCTCGAGCAGAACGATCCCGATCACGCCTACCGGCAGATTGGCATCATCGATCGCGACGGCAATGGTGTCGCCCATACCGGTCCGGGAACGCGGCCGTGGTCGGGCCACAAGATCGGACCGGGCTACGTCGCCTTCGGCAACGTGCTGGCCGGGCCGCAGGTGATCGAGGCCATCGCCGCAGGCTTCATGGCGGAGCCGCAGCGCGCGCTTGAGTTCCGGATCCTGGCGGCACTCGACGGCGGCCGCAATTCCGGCGGCCAGGTCGGCGCACAGGGCCATCTCACCGAACGCTCGGCGGCGATCCGCGTGGTGGCCGATCCCGACTATCCCGAGGTCGACGTCAGGGTCGACCTGCACGACGACGCCATCGTCGAGCTGCGCCGCGTGCTGGAGGAATTCAAGCGCTACGAGGTCTTCTATCGCGATCGCGGGCGCGATCCGTCGACCGCGATGACGCAGGACGAATTCGTGGCCACTCTGGAGCGCAGCGCATGAAGCGACCTTTCCATCTCGCCTGGTTCCTCTCGCAGGGCTACGGCCCCAAATCGTGGCGCGGCGACTGGCCGGGCAGCGACATCGGGCGCTGGATGATGCCCGACCTGTTCGTCGACCTCGCGAGAGGCATGGATCGGTCGTGCTTCGACTATCTCATCATCGAGGATTCGTCGAACGTGCCCTACACCTATCAGGGCTCGCACGACGCCTACCTGAAATATGCCGCCAGCGCCCCCAAGCTCGATCCTGCCGTGCTGGTGCCCTATCTCGCGCAGGCGACGAAGCATCTGGGGATCGTGCCGACCTTGTCGGTGTCGGAGTATCCGCCGTATCTGCTGGCGCGGCTGGTCAATTCGCTCGACCACGTGACGGAAGGCCGGGTCGGCTGGAACTGCGTGACCGGCAGCAACGACGGCGCGGCGCAGAATTACGGGCGCGACAAGCACTATCCGCACGACGAGCGCTACGACATCGCCGACGAGTTCGCCGAGGTGGTGACCAAGCTGTGGGAGGCATGGGAGCCCGACGCCGTGGTGCTCGACCGCGAGATCCCGATGTTCGCCGACGGCAGCAAGGTCCATCCGATCCATCACGAGGGCAAATATTTCAAGTGCCGCGGCCCGCTGAACGCGCCGCGCTCGCCGCAGGGCCGCGTGCCGATCTGCCAGGCCGGCGGCTCGCCGCGCGGCCAGCGCTTCGCCTCGCGCTGGGCCGACACGATCATCACCGAGGGTGGCGGCAGCGTCGACAGCATGAAGGCCTATCGCGACCGGGTGCGCCAGCAGGCCGCCGAATACGGGCGCAATCCCGACGACATCAAGGTGCTCTTCCTCGCCCATCCGATCATCGACGTCACGATGGAGGCGGCGCGCGAACGCACGCGGCTGGAGGCGCTCGAGGCCGAGAAGCATCTCGACCTGCATCTGTCGGGAATGTCGCGCCTCACCGGCATCGACTTCTCGAAGTTCGACCTCGATCAGCCGCTGCCGCCGGACCTGACCACCAACGGCCACCAGTCGGCGCTGGCCAAATGGATCGGCAAGACGCCGCGCTCGATCCTGCAGAGCTATACCCGGAAGGGCGGCGTCGACTTCACCGGCACCGCGGACCACGTGGCGGGCATGATGCAGGAGATCATGGAGGAGGTCGGCGGCGACGGCTTCCTGATCTTCAACAGCTACTTCGACCGGCGCTACGTCATCGAGGTGTGCGACGGGCTGGTGCCCGAGCTGCAGCGCCGCGGCGTGACACGCAAGGCCTACGCGCACAAGCACTTGATGGATAATTTGCGGGAGTTTTAGACTTGCTGGGGGCGCGCCACTCCAGTGGTGCGTCTTTTCATGCTCATGCGGACCGCGGGCGTCCCGCCCGCCTCATGAGGATGAGCGGGCGGGACGCCCGCGGTCCAGAAGACTATGACGCGCCACTGGAGTGGCGCGCCCCCAGCGATCTAGGCTTGAGGCACGCCGTAGCCGCCGCCGCCGGAAGTTTCCATGACGACGCGGTCGCCCTTGGCCAAGGCGAGGTTTTCCTTGCCGGAGAGCTCGCGGCTGCCGCCTGCGGCGTGGTGCAGCGTGACTCGGAACGGCGCGCCGGCATCGCCGCCCTGCAGGCCATAGGGCGGCACGATGCGGCGTTCGAACATGGTGGTGAGCGACATGCCGTCGGCCAGCACGGTGTAGGACCGCAGCAGGCCCGCGCCGCCCTTGTGGCGGCCGGCGCCGGCGGAGTTGGGTCGCAGGCGCTGCTCGTCGATCCGGATCATGTACTCGGCTTCGACGATCTCGGCCGGGGTGTTCATGGTGTTGGTGAGATGCACGCGCACCACCGGCACGCCGTCGCGATGGGCGCGTGCGCCTTCGCCGCCGCCATGGGTCTCGTAGAACGTGCCCATCGCGCCGTCGCGCCGCCGGCCGCCGAAGATCAGGATGCCCGCCGTCGTCGAGCCGCCCGCCGTCAGCCGCTCCGGCACCGCGGGCTCGAGGGCGCGCATGATGGCGTCGACGGCGCGGTTCGAGGTCTCGTGGTTGCCGCCCACCACCGGCTTGTCGATGGCGGGCTCGAACAGCGAGCCCGGGCGCGTGATCACCTCGAGCGTGCGGTAGCAGCCGCCGTTGGGCTGGATCTCGGGGCCAGCGACCGCTTTGATGGCGTAATAGACCGCGGCCATGGCGACGAAGGGCGTCGTGTTGAGCGGGCCCGCGACGGCATCGTCGCTCTTGCTGAAGTCGAAGCGGGCGTGATCGCCCTTGATCTCGATGCGCACCCGCACGCCCGCCGGCTGGCCGCCCGGCCCGTCGTCGTCGAGAAAATCCTCGCCTTCGTAGACGCCGTCAGGCAGGCCGGCGATCGCCTCGCGCATCTGCGCTTCGGAGAGATCGTCCAGCCGATCGAGCGCGGCGCGGATCGTGGCGGCGCCATGCTCCTCGCAGAGCCGAACCAGCCGCGCTTCGGCCGCCCGCGTCGCCGCCATCTGGGCCAGAATATCGCCCTCGCGTTCGGCCGGGCCGCGCAGGTTGGCGAGCAGGAAGTCGAGCTTCTCCTGGTCGACGCCTTGGGCGGTGAACAGGCGCAGCGGCGGGATGCGCACGCCCTCCTGCCAGGTCTCGGTCGCGGCGGCGAAATAGCTGCCGGCCCAGGCGCCGCCGATATCGCCCCAATGGGCCAGGCTGACGGCAAAGGCGAACAGCCGGCCTTCGAGGAAGATGGGTCGGATCGCCTTCACGTCGGGCAGGTGATTGCCGCCCACTTCCGGCAGGTTGAGGTACCAGACATCGCCCGGCTGCAGGCGCTCGGCCGGCACGCGCTCCAAGAACTTCTTCACCGTGAAGCTCATCACGCCGAGATGGATCGGGATGTCGCGGCCCTGGGCGATCAGGTCGCCCTTGTGGTCGGTGAGGGCGGAGGAGAGGTCGCCGGCCTCGCGCAGGAGCGGCGAGCGGGCCGAGCGCATGACGACGAACGACATCTCCTCGGCAGCCGCCGTGAGCGCATGGCGGATGACTTCGACGGTGAAGGGATCGATCGAGTTCTTCACGCTGTCGCCTCCTTGATCCAGAGATGCCCCATGGCGTCGGCGCGCAGGACGTAGCCCGGCGGCACGATGATGGTCGACCAGGCATCTTCGACGACGGCCGGGCCGGCGATCGCCAGGCCCGCCGGCAGGCGATCGCGATCGAAGCGCGGCGTCTGGTGCGGCGCGGCCGGCTCGAACCAGCAGGGACCGACGCTGGTCGGCTCGGGCACGCCTTGCAACGCCGCCAGCGGCCCGAACGTCGTTTGCCGCGGGACCAGGGCGCGGATGCGCAGGCTTTGCATCTCCCAGTGCTCGTCGGTGGCGTAGCCGTAGATCTCATGATGCCGCTTGCGGAAATCGCCACCGAGCTGCTGCAGATCGAGCGGCTCGGCGAAAGGCACCTCGACCGCTGTGCTTTGGCCGACATAGCGGATCAGCGCCGTGCGCTCGACGGCGATTTCCTTCGTGCCATGCCCCTGGCTGTGCAACGGGGCCATCAGGGTCTTCAGCATGCCGTGCTGCAGGGCGCCGAAGCGGTCGGCGTCCCAGTGGGTGCTCAGCATGCGCACCGATTGCTGCTGGGTGTAGCTCATGTCGGCCACGATGCAGCCCAGCGCCGAGAAGCCGGAGGAGAAGCGCGGCACGACGATCTCGGCGATGCCGAACTCGCGCGCGAGCCGGGCGGCATGCATGGGACCGGCGCCGCCGAACGCCAGCAGCTTGCATTGCCGTCCGTCGACGCCGCGCTCGACGGTGACCCTGGCCAGCGCCCGCACCATCGTGGCGTTGGCGACCCTTTGCACGCCCAGCGCCAGCTCGATCACCCCGACGCCGAGGCGTTTGGCGAGCGGCGCCAATGCCGCCTCCGCCGCGGCGACGTCGAGCGTGATGGCGCCGCCCAGCCGGCGCGACGGATCGAGATAGCCCAGCACGGCATTGGCGTCGGTCACGGTGGGCCGCGTGCCGCCGCGGCCATAGGCGGCCGGCCCGGGCTCGGCGCCGGCGCTTTCCGGGCCGATCGACAGGCCGCCGGTGCTCAGGCTCACCAGCGAGCCGCCGCCGGCGCCGATCGATTCGACGGCGACCATGGGCTGGCGCACCGGCCGGCCGGCGAGCTTGGAATCGGTGGAGATCTCGGCCGCGCCGTTGGTGACCAGGCAGACATCGGTGGTCGTGCCGCCCATGTCGAAGCTCAGCACCTTGTCGAGCCCGAGCGCTGCCGCAACATGGGCGGCGGCCGAGACGCCGGCGGCCGGGCCGGACAGCGCCATGGCGAGCGGCCGCCGCGCGGCGGCTTCCGGCGAGGCCATGCCGCCGGCCGAATGCATGACATGCAGGCGCGCGCCCTTCACCTCGCGCTGCAGGCGGTCGAGGTAGCGCGCGGCGATGGGCATCACCGAGGCGTTGAGCACTGTCGTCGCGGTGCGCTCGAACTCGCGCGTCTCGGGATTCACTTCGTGCGACAGCGAGACGAAGGGCAGGGCCGCGGCCAGCGCCGCGCCGACGGCGCGCTCGTGCGCCGGATTGGCATAGGCATGCATCAGCGAGACGGCGGCGCTTTCCACGCCGGTCGCCTTCACCTTGGCCACTGCGTCGGCGATCGCAGCGCGGTCCGGCGTCCGTACGGCCGCGCCGGTGTGATCGACGCGCTCGGCCAGGCTTATGCGGCGGTCGGGAGGGACCTGCGAGGCCGGGCGCGGCGGCAGGTCGAGACGATAGAGGTGCTGGCGTCCGCCGCGGCCGATATCCAGCACGTCCTCGAAGCCCTGCGTCGCCACCAGCGCCACGGGCTCGACCTGATCCTCGACGATGGCGTTGGTGATCAGGGTCGTGCCGTGAATGAGGTCGTCGACTTCTTGCGGCGCGAGGCCGGCGGCGGCGAGGGCGGCCTGGATGCTGGCAACGGGGTCGTTGCGCTGGGTCGGCACCTTGATCGAACGCACCTCGCCGGTGCCGGGCAGGAGGGCCACGAGGTCGGTGAAGGTGCCGCCGATGTCGATGCCGACCTGCCAGCCGCGCTTCGGCATGATGGTCAGACCTTTGCTGGGGGCGCGCCACTCCAGTGGCACGTCATGTCATGTTCATTCGGACCGCGAGCGTCCCGCTCGCTCATGATCATGAGTGAGCGGGACTCTCGCGGTTCGGAAGACCATGATCGCGCCACTGGAGTGGCGCGCCCCCAGCAAGGATCCAAACATATCATTCCTACGCTCCCCGATAGCCCGTCCAGCACGATGTGGCCATTGTCGATCACGCAGGCGCGCTGCAATCGCCACGCCAAGCCGGCTATGGTGGCTCGCCGCTTGCTTGCAGCGGCTCGCCCCTGCCTCGAGGATCGTACCTTGTCCCTGCCGCTGATAGACGTCCACACCCACATGTATTTGCCGCGCTATGTCGCGCTGTTGCGCGCACGCCGGAAGCTCCCGCGCATCGTTTCGCGGGCCGGAGGCGATCGCCTGATCATCCTGCCCGACGAGGAAGCCGACACCTCGACCTCGGCCGGGCGGCCGATCGGCGGCGAGTTCCACGAGGTGAGCCGCAAGCTCGCTTTCATGGACCATCACGGCATCGCCGTTTCGGTCATAAGCTCGGCCAATCCCTGGATCGATTTCGTCGAGCCCGAGGAGGCGCCGGCGCTGGCGGCCCAGCTCAACGACGATCTCGAGGCGATATGCGCTGCCTCCGCCGGCCGGCTTTTAGGCTTCGGCGTGCTGGCGCTGCAGCGGCCGGAGACCTGCGCCGCCGAACTGAAGCGCATCGCTGGCCACCCGCACATGCGCGGCGTGATCATCGGCTCGGCCGGGCGAGGCAAGGGGCTCGACGATCCGGCGTTCGAGCCGATCTGGAAGGCGGCGGCCGATGCCGGCCTGTTCGTCTTCATCCATCCGCACTACGGCATCGGCCACGGCCTGTTTCCCGACACCGGCCACGCGCTGATGCTGGCGCTGGGCTTCACCTTCGAGACCTCGATCGCGGTCTCTTTGCTCATCCTGCGTGGCGCGCTCGAGCGTCATGCCGGGCTGAAGCTCTTGATCGCCCACGCCGGCGGGACGCTGCCCTATCTCGCCGGCCGCCTCGATTCCTGCGTGAAGAACGACATCTCCAAGGATTTCGGCCTGCCCCGGCCGCCCAGCCATTACCTGCGCCAGTGCTGGTACGATTCGATCGCCTATCACGGGCCGGCTCTTGCCGCCCTGGAAGCCTTTGCCGATCCGGCCAAGATCATGTTCGGCACGGACCATCCGTTCTTCCGGCCGCATGTGAGCGACGATGTGCTCGACAGGACGACCTGGCCGTCGCCCGAGGAGAACCTGCAGGCGCTGGCGTCGCTCGCCGCGGATCGCCGGAAGGCGATCGCCCATGAAAACGGCCTCGCCGCCTTCGGCATCGCGCTGCCGACGCACATGCGCGCCGCGCAGGCCACCTGAGCGCGCGAGCGAGCCCGCTTCGTTTGCCACGACGGCTCCGCTGCCGATACGATATCCTCTACCGCATTGGAGCCTTCGCATGTTCTCTTCCAGCCTGGTGATTCGCAACGGCACCATCGTCGATGGGTCGGGCGGCGACCCCTATGAAGCCGACCTCGCGGTGATCGACGGCAAGATCGCGGCGATCGGTGGGAACATCCCCCAGGGAACCGAGGAGATCGACGCGCGCGGCAAGCTCGTCGTGCCGGGTTTCGTCGATGTGCACACGCACTACGACGCCCAGGTGACCTGGAGCGACCGGTTGTCGCCCTCGTCGTGGAACGGCGCCACGACCGTGCTGTTCGGCAATTGCGGCGTGGGCTTCGCGCCCTGCCACGAAGACCAGCACGACCTGCTGATAAACCTCATGGAGGGCGTGGAAGACATCCCCGAGGTCGTGCTAAGCGAAGGCCTGCCGTGGAACTGGCACAGCTTCCCGGATTTCCTCGATGCCATCGCCAACCGTTCCTACGATGTCGACATCGCCGCCCAGGTGCCGCATGCCGCCTTGCGCGTCTATGTGATGGGCGAGCGCGGCGCCAACCGCGAGCCCGCCACCCAGCAGGACCGCCAGCGCATGGCCGAGCTCACCGCCGAGGGCCTGCGCGCCGGTGCGCTCGGCTTCTCGACGTCGCGCACGCTCAATCACCGCGCCGCCGACGGCCGGAGCATCCCGACCCTGCGCGCCGAGGAGGCGGAGCTGACGGCGATCGCCCACGCCCTGCGCGAGGCGGGCACCGGCTGGCTGCAGATCGTGTCGGACTTCGAGGACCAGGCGGGCGAGATCGGCCTGTTCCGCCGGCTGGCGAAGGAGTCGAGCCGGCCCGTCACGATCTCGATGCTCCAGTCCCATGCCCGGCCCGACGGCTGGCGCACGCTGCTGGCCGAGATCGACGAGGCCAATGCCGAGGGATTCCGCATCACCGCCCAGGTGCGCTCGCGGCCGACCAGCGTGCTTCTGGGCTTCGAGCTGTCGCAGAACCCGTTCATGGGCCGGCCGTCCTACAAGGCGATCGCCCGCCTGCCGTTCGCGCACCGGCTGGCCGAGTTGCGCAAGCCCGAATTCCGCGCGCGCCTCCTCGAGGAGGCGTTCGAAGGCGGCGGGCGCGAGCGCCGCGTCGAGCGGTGGGACCGCATGTATCCTTTCGGCGATCCGCCGGACTACGAGCCCAAGCCCGAGAGCAGCATCGCCGCGCGGGCGGCGCGGCAAGGGCGGACGCCGGAGGAAGTGGCGTACGACCTGCTGCTCGAGCGCGACGGCCGCGAGATGCTGTACCTGCCGGTCACCAACTACGCCGCCGGCAATCTCGACGTGGTGCGCGAGATGATCGCGGCGCCCAACACGCTGATCGGCCTGGGCGACGGCGGCGCGCATGTCGGCATCATGTGCGACGCCACCGCCACCAGCTACACGCTCACCCACTGGACGCGCGATCGCGGGCGCGGCGAGTTGTTCCCGGTGGCGTGGGCCATCAAGCGGCTCGCCGCCGACAACGCGCAGGCGATCGGGCTCTTGGACCGCGGCGTGCTGGCGGTCGGCAAGAAGGCCGACATCAACATCCTCGACTACGACCGGCTGCGACTGCGCGCTCCCCAGGTCGTCTACGACCTGCCGGCGGGCGGCAGGCGGCTGGTGCAGCGAACCGACGGCATCGATGCGACCATCGTCTGCGGCGCCGTCGTCTATCGGCACGGCGAGGCGACCGGCGCCTTGCCCGGCCGCCTGATTCGCGGCGCGCGCGGGGCCTGAGTCACAGCCATGAGAAGGGTCGCCACATCATGAAGGCTGCTTACATCGAGAAATTCGGCGGACCGGAGGTCCTGAAATACGGAGAACTTGCCGATCCGGTAGCCGGGCCGGGCCAGGTCGTCGTCGACGCGGTGGCGGCGAGCGTGAACGGCGCCGACCCCAAGGTCGCGCTGGGCGAATACAAGCAGGTCCAGTTCCCGGTGATCCTGGGACGCGATTTCTCCGGCCGGGTGAGCGCGGTCGGCGCCGGCGTCAACGACCTCAAGGTCGGCGACGAGGTGTTTGGCGTTCTGGAAGCCGGCCGCGACGGAACCTATTGCGAGAAGATCGCGGTGGGCGCTGCGGTCGTCGGCAGGAAGCCGGCCGGCCTATCGCACATCGACGCCGCCGCGATCGCGCTGACCGGCCTCACGGCGATCTGCTCGGTCGAGGACACGCTGAAGCTCAAGGCCGGCGAGACCATCCTGATCCAGGGCGGCGCGGGCGGCGTCGCCGGGTTCGCCATCCAGCTTGCGAAGCACCTTGGCGCGCGCGTCATCAGCACCGCCAGCACCGGCAACCTCGATTATGTGAAGAGCCTCGGCGCCGACGAGGTCATCGACTACCGGACGACCGACTTCACCAAGGTGGTGAAGGGGGTCGATGCGGTGTTCGAGACCGTGGGCGGCGACGTGGCGACGCGCTCCTTCGCGGTCCTCAAGCCCGGCGGGCGGGCGGCCTTCATCGCCTCCGGCGCGCAGGCTCCCAAGCCCGAGCGCAGCGACGTGACGGCGCTCCGGCCCGCGGTGCCGCGCACCCGTGCGCACATGGAGCGCATCGCCAAGCTCGTCACGTCGGGCGCGGTGAAGCCGCAGCATGTCACGACCTACGAGCTGAAGGATGCCCAGAAGGCGCTCAGGGTCAGCGCGGAGCGTCACTTCAGGGGCAAGCTGGTGTTGAAGGTGAAGTAAGGAGCGGGGAGGGATCGTGAAAGTCGGATTCATCGGCGTCGGCAACATGGGCGGCCCCATGTGCCGCAACATCGTCAAGAAGAGCAACCACCAGGTGACGGTGTTCGACCTGAACGCGGCCGCGGTGAAGACCTGCACCGATCTCGGCG
>Ga0210402_10005645_pt1 | contig 11179 bp, 9 predicted proteins | sample IncBWC7MmetaG_FD_161055 | JGI IMG/M metagenome (GOLD analysis project Ga0210402, IMG submission 161055) | Forest soil microbial communities from Barre Woods Harvard Forest LTER site, Petersham, Massachusetts, United States - Inc-BW-C-7-M | ecosystem: Environmental > Terrestrial > Soil >... | reverse complement strand
GAACACCACCGCCATGCCCGGAACCAGCGCCGGATTGACCACCGTGAGCGTGGCTGCGAGCGTGATGAAGCCAGCACCGGTCACTCCGCTCGCGCCCTTCGACGTCAGCATCGCGACCACGAGAATGGTCAGTTGCTGGCTGAAGCTGAGATCGACGCCGAGCGCCTGTGCGATGAACAGGGTCGCAAGCGTCATGTAGATGTTGGTGCCATCGAGGTTGAACGAATAACCCGTCGGCACCACCAACCCGACCACCGGCTTGGAGCAGCCGAGCCGCTCGAGCTTCTCCATCAGCTGCGGCAACGCGCTCTCTGACGATGAGGTGCCGAGCACGATCAAGAGCTCGTCCTTGATATAGGCGATGAACTTGAAGATGCTGAAACCGACGAAGCGAGCGATCAGGCCGAGCACGACCACCACGAACAGCGCCGCGGTCGCATAGAACAGAGCGATCAGGCCGATGAGATTGCCGAGCGCCGCTGGGCCGAACTTGCCGATCGTATAGGCCATGGCGCCGAACGCGCCGAGTGGTGCGGCCTTCATCACGATGGCGATGACGCCGAACACGGCATGCGTGGTATCGTCGATGATGCCGCGCAACCGGTCGGCGCGTTCACCCATCGCCATCAGGGAAAAGCCGAGCAGGATTGCGAACAGCAAGACCTGCAGGATGTCGCCGCGCGCCAGCGCGCCGACCACGCTGTCGGGAATGATGTTGAGGACGAAATCGACGGTCTTCTGCGCTTCCGCCTGCTTGACATAGTTTGCAACCGCAGCCGCGTCCGGCTTGGCGGCCAGCCCATGGCCGATCGGCAGGAGATTGCCCATGACGAGGCCGATCATGAGCGCGAAGGACGACACGACCTCGAAATAGACCAGCGCCTTGATGCCGACACGGCCGACCTTGCTGGCATCCTGGATATGGGCGATGCCCGAAACGACCGTGCAGAAGATGATCGGCGCGATCACCATCCTGATCAGCTTGATGAAGCCGTCGCCGAGCGCCTTGATCCAGTCATTGGTCGCGAAATCGGGCGATAGCCAGCCGACAAAGATGCCGATCAGAATGGCGATCAACACCTGGACATAGAGGATTGCATACCAGGGCTTCTTCGCCGTCGGCGCCGCCCGCGCCTCGCCGGTGATCGCTGTCGCCATGAACTTTGTTTCCCCCAATCGATCTTTGTTTTGCACGCGCCGCGCATTCCGCGTGGCGGTTTGTCCCGGAAATCACTGAGATCAATTGGCAAGCCGAGTCAATGGCGCTCCGGTGAATGTCCCGAACCCGAAGTCCGCTTCATTTTGCCGCGAGCATTTTGGCGGCCTTCTGGCGGATGTCTGAACCACCACACCAGCCGGGCGTATTCACGCACCGGCATCAAGCGCGCGTGATGTTGCGGCACCACGCGCCGGCGGGTCCCGTTCGTCGAAGCGCGACGGAGTTCAGCGCAACCATCGTGCGATCCGCTCGACCGCCACACGCATGTCCTCCGCCGACCGGGCATAGGAGAAGCGGACGAAGTTGCGGCCGTGAAATGGATCGAAGTCGACGCCGGGGGTCGCCGCGACATGCGCCTGTTCGAGCATCGTCTTGGCGAATTCGAAACTGTCCGAGGTGAAGGCAGAGACGTCGGCATAAAGGTAAAACGCGCCGTCCGCGGGCAAAAATGTCGTCAGGCCCGCCTGCGGCAGGCCTTCGATCAGGATGCGGCGGTTTTCCAGATAGCCGCGCTTGATCGCCTCCATCTCCGCCCGCCCCTCGAAGGCGGCTTCGGCTGCGACCTGCGACAATGTCGGCACCGAGATCGCGAGATTCTGCTGCAGCCGTTCGATCGGGCGAACCAGCGGCTCCGGCACCACCATCCAGCCGACCCGCCAGCCGGTCATGCAGAAATATTTCGAGAACGAGTTGATGACGAGGGCGCGCGGCGACAGCGCGGCGGCCGTCACCGCGGGGAAGGCGTAGTCAAGTCCGTGATAGATCTCGTCCGAGATAAAGCGGATGCCGCCCTCCTCCGCCGCCGCGATCAGGCTCGTGAGCGCGTCTTGCGACATCATCGTGCCGGTCGGGTTGGCAGGGCTGCCGACCAGCACCCCCTTCAGCGGCGCCTTGCGATGGGCCGCGAGCAGCGCCTCGCCGGTCAATGCGTGACGGGTCTCGCTCGTGGTCTCGATCAACACCGGCTCGCAACCAAGCGCGGTGAGAATATGCCGGTACGGCGGATAGCCGGGCACGGTCACCGCGACCCGATCGCCGGGCTCGAACATGGCAAGAAAGGCCAGGATGAACGCGCCCGAGGATCCCGTCGTCACCACGATGCGGCCGGCGTCGACATCGCAGCCATAGGCGTCGCGATAATGCCGCACGATCCGCTGGCGCAGCGAGAGTATGCCGAGGGCTGAGGTATAATCGATCCGCCCGCCCTGAAGCGCGGCCGCTGCGGCCGCGATCGCGGTCCTTGGGGCCGGCGCCGCGGGCTGTCCGACCTCCATGTGGATGACATGGCCACCGGCCGCTTCGATGCGCTCGGCCGCCGCCATCACGTCCATCACCATGAAAGGCGGAACTTCGCTGCGGCCGGATGGCAACAGCAAACCCTGCACGCGGTTTCTCAGTGTCGCGTCAAGCATCGATTTCTGCTATCTCCTGTTGCGCCGAGATATGCCCCAGACCGGTCCTATTTCGACCTTGTAACGGCATAACCGGTATCCGATCCGCCGCCAATCGCCAAAGACTGCCAGATGCTCGTAAGCTTCCCGTTTCGCAAAAAAACCACCGGCCTGATCGCGGCGACTGTTGCTGCCGCGCTCACTCTTGCACCGCCGCCTCCGATACGGGCGCAGGAGGGCAAGGGCCCCCCGGTCCTGCGCGACACCGAGGCCGAGCAGCTCTTGCGCGACTATACGCGGCCGATCTTGCGCGTAGCGGGCCTGGAGAAGCAGAACATCCAGGTCGTCATCATCAACGACAGCTCGTTCAACGCCTTCGTCGCCGACGGCCACCGGATTTTCGTGAATTACGGCGCCATCATGCAGTCGGAAACGCCCAACCAGCTGATCGGTGTCCTTGCCCACGAAACCGGCCATTTGGCCGGCGGACACCTGGCGAAACTCAGGGAGCAACTGGCGCAGGCGCAGACCCAGATGATCATCGCCATGCTGCTGGGCGCGGGTGCCGTCGTGGCCGGCGCGCGTGGCGGCGGCAACAACGGCCTTGCCAATGCCGGCGCCGCCGCTCTGGCAGGCCCGCAGGAGATGATCCGCCGCTCGCTGCTGTCCTATCAGCGCCAGCAGGAAGAGAACGCCGACCGCGCCGGCGTCAAGTTTCTGACCATGACGCAGCAGTCGCCGAAGGGCATGTACGAAACCTTCAAGCGCTTCACCAACGAGAGCCTGTTCGCCGCGCAAGGCGCCGACCCCTATTTGCAATCGCATCCGATGCCGGCCGAACGTGTCGCCGCGCTCGAAGGCATCGCGCGTGCGAGCCCCTATTGGGACAAGAAGGACGATCCCGCCCTGCAGCTGCGCAACGACATGATCCGCGCCAAAGTCTCGGCGTTCATGGAGCGGCCCGATACGGTCTACCGGCGCTATCCGCTGTCCAATGACAGCCTGCCGGCACGCTACGCGCGGGCGATCACGACCTATCTGCACGGCGACCTGCACAGCGCGCTGACGCAGATCGATGCGCTGCTTCAGGTGCAGCCGAACAACGCGTATTTCTACGAATTGCGCGGCCAGGCCCTGCTGGAAGGCGGCCGGCCGACGGACGCCATCGCCCCCCTGCGCAAGGCAGTGCAGCTCTCCAATAACGCACCGCTCATCGAGATGTTACTTGGACAGGCGCTCGTGGCGACCGAAAACAAGGCCTATACTGACGAGGCGATCACGATCCTGCGCGCGGCAGTGGGTCGCGAATCCGAGGCGCCCCTGGGCTTTGCGCAGCTCGCGATGGCCTTTGGCCGAAAGGGAGATTACGCCGAGGCTGACCTCGCCTCGGCGCAAGCTGCCTTCCTCCGCGGCGACAACAAGACCGCACGCGAGCTTGCCTCGCGTGCCAAGACGCGCTTCGCCGTCGGGACGCCCGGATGGGTGAAGGCCGACGACATCGTCTCGGCAAAGCCGCTTCCGGGCCAGAGCAGCAATTAGAAGACCAACAAGAGATGAAAGCCAGGACCAACTCATCACACCAGGATCATCCCCGACACGCCCGCCCCGCCATTACCGAAAAGGAAGCATCAATGCCTTCGTTCCGACTGATCGTTCCCGTGCTTGCCGCCCTTGCCCTTTGCGGCGCGCCGCTCCGCGCCTCGGCACAGAGTTTTACCGACACCCAGCGCGGCGACATCGAGACGATCGTCCATAACTACCTGCTGGCGCATCCCGAGGTGCTCGAAGAGGCGATGTCCGAGTTGAACAAGCGCCAGGCCGCCGCCGATGCGGTCAAGCATGAGGCCACGATCTCGCAGAACGCCGATGCCATCTTCAACTCGCCGCGCGGCGTCGTGCTCGGCAACAAGGACGGCGACGTCACCTTTGTCGAGTTCTTCGACTACAATTGCGGCTACTGCAAGCGCGCCATGGCCGACATGCTGGACCTGATGAAGAGCGACCAGAAGCTGAAGGTCGTGCTGAAGGAGTTTCCGGTCCTGAGCCAGGGCTCGGTCGAGGCCGCGCAGGTTGCGGTCGCCGTCCGCATGCAGGATCCCAACGGCAAGAAATATCTCGACTTCCACCAGAAGCTGCTCGGCGGCCGCGGTCCGGCCGACAAGGCGCGCGCGCTCGCGGTCGCCAAGGACGTCGGCCTCGACATGGCGAAGCTCGAGAAGGACATGGCGAGCCCCGAAGCCAAGGCCACCATCGAAGAGAATTTCAAGCTCGCCGAGGATATGGGCATGAACGGCACGCCGAGCTATGTGATCGGCAAGCAGATCGTGGTGGGCGCCGTCGGGCTCGACGGCCTGAAGGAAAAGATCGGAATGGCACGCTGTGGCAAGGCAACCTGCTAACGCAGATCTCTCCACCGCATCAAGATTCCAGAATCCGGCTGCGGCGCAGCCGGATTTTTTTGCCCGCGCGGCCGCGGCCGAAAGAAAGGGAACGAAGACGTCCCCACGCTGCGGGGCTTTGTTCCGGAACAGCGAAAAAAAACTTACGCTGCGACCGATCATCGCGCGAGGAACGCTGCAACCTCGCATCACGTTGTTGGCGCGGGCAAGACCGACAATGTGAGGAGAGGAAATATGATGAATCGTTTCTTGATTTCGGCGGCGGCTGTTGCACTGATCGCGGGTGCTCCGGCGGTGTATGCGCAGGGCAACACGAACCGTGAGGGCGGTGCGGCGGTGCAGCAGAGCGCGCCGACTGGCGCGGGAAGTTCCGGGGGTGCCGCGGCCGAAAAGAACCAGCCATCGGGCGGCATGAAGTCGACTCAGTCCGAGCAAAAGTCGCCTGGCGCGGCCAAGGGCCAGCGCGCGGAAGAGAACGCCCCCGGTCAGAAGTCGAAGAGCATCAGCTCTGAGAACGAGACCAAGGGCGGCGCCGGCAACATGAAGACTGAGGGCCGCGAAGATCGCGACAAGAACATGAAGGCCGAGGGCCGCGAAGGCCAGGACAAGAACATGAAGGCCGAAGGCCGCGAAGGCCAGGACAAGAACATGAAGGCCGAAGGCCGCGAAGGCCAGGACAAGAACATGAAGGCCGAGGGCCGCGAAGGCCAGGACAAGAACATGAAGGCCGAGGGTCGCGAGGGCCGTGACAGCAACATGAAGGCCGAAGGCCAGAAGACCAACCCGAACGCGAATGTCACGACAGGCCAAGCCGGCGCCGGCGCGAAACTGTCGACGGAGCAGCGGACCAAGATCACGACGGTGATCCGCAACGAGCACGTTGCGCCCGTCACTAATATTGACTTCTCGGTCTCGGTCGGCACGAGGGTTCCGCGCGAGCGCGTCAGCCTGCGCGCGCTTCCGAGCGAAGTGGTCACGATCTATCCGGAATGGCGCGGCTATGAGTTCTTCCTGGTCCGCGACGAGATCATCGTGGTGGATCCGAGGTCGCTCGAGATCGTGGCAATCCTGCCGGCCTAAAATCCCCAAGGCCTAAACCCCTGGGCTTAACCGGCGTCTTTGAGGGCGGGCAGAAATGCCCGCTCTTTCTTTTTGCGCAGGACCAAACCCGCCCGCCAAGCTTGGTTAAGACCGCTCTTTCCACGGCTTTTGCGTACTTTTTCCAAGCCGGCTGAGGGTATTTGGGCCGCGGGCCGGGCGGCGGAAAGGCTTCCCCTCCGCGCCGATGTTACCTATAACCGCGCCCACCTCCGCCCCTATTGCCGGGATCCGATGGCCGACACCCCAGACCTGACCGCTGCCCAGACCATCTATGTTCTCAATGGCCCGAACCTCAATCTGCTGGGGACCCGCGAGCCTGAGACCTATGGCCACGCCACGCTGTCTGATGTCGAGGCGCTGTGCGCGAAGACCGCGGCCGAGTTCGGCCTTTCCGCCCACTGCAAGCAGTCCAATCACGAGGGCGAGCTGATCGACCTCATCCACGAGGCCCGGGCCAGGCGGGCCGTCGGCATCGTCATCAATGCGGGCGGCTATTCGCACACCTCGATCGCGCTGCACGACGCGCTGCTGGGCGTGAAAATCCCGACCGTCGAGGTTCACATCAGCAATATCCACACGCGTGAGGACTTCCGTCATCACTCCTTCACCGCCCGCGCCGCCTTCGCCAGCATTTGCGGTTTCGGCCTCGATGGCTACCGCCTCGCCGTCAACGGCCTTGCCGCCCGGATCGGCGCCAAAGCAAAAGACAAGACCAAAGAGAAGGCAAGCGCGTGAGGCTTGCCAAGCCATCCAAGCAGAGAGTTTTCGGATCAACACCATGGCGCGCCAGCCTGACGACAGCACAAATGCAAAATTTTCCTCCGACGACAGCGCGCTGATCCGCGAGCTGGCGCTGCTGCTCGACGAGACGAGCCTCAGCGAGATCGAGATCGAGCGGGCGGGCTTGAGGGTTCGGGTCGCGCGCAACATCAGCGTCGCAGCCGCGCTGCCGGCAAGCTTCCAGCCGGCCCCGCTCGTGGCGGCCGCCGCGCCGGCAGCGGGCGCGCCTGCGGCCACGGCCGACCTTTCAAAGCACCCCGGCGTCGTGCCCTCGCCGATGGTCGGCACCGCTTATTGGGCGCCGGAGCCCGGCGCCAAGCCGTTCATCGAGGTCGGCAGCAAAGTGTCGGTCGGCCAGACGCTCCTGATCATCGAAGCGATGAAGACGATGAACCAGATTCCGTCGCCACGCGCCGGCACGGTAACGCAGATCCTCATCGAAGACGGCCAGCCGGTCGAATTCGGCGAACCGCTGGTGATTATTGAATAGGAGCGAATAGCAAACGGGGAGCAGCGAATAGGTCCGACATTTCTATTCGCCATTCTACTCCCTGCTCGCTGCAACAGCATGTTCGACAAGATCCTCATAGCCAACCGCGGCGAGATCGCACTGCGCATTCTCAGGGCCTGCAAGGAACTGGGCATCAGCACGGTCGCCGTGCACTCCACCGCCGACGCCGACGCCATGCATGTGCGGCTCGCCGACGAGAGCGTCTGCATCGGTCCGCCGCCGTCGAAGGACTCCTATCTCAACGTCCCCGCTCTGCTCGCCGCCTGCGAGATCACGGGCGTCGATGCGGTGCATCCGGGTTACGGCTTCCTGTCGGAGAATGCCCGCTTCGCGGAAATTCTCGCCGATCACAATCTGCATTTCATTGGCCCGAAGGCCGAGCATATCCGCCTGATGGGCGACAAGATCGAGGCCAAGAAGACGGCCAAGCGGCTCGGCATTCCCGTGGTGCCGGGCTCGGAGGGCGCGATTGCGGCCTCCGACGATGCCATGGGGATCGCGAAAGCGATCGGCTTTCCGGTGCTGGTGAAGGCCGCCGCAGGCGGCGGTGGACGCGGCATGAAGGTCGCGCACACCGAGGCCGATCTGGCCCTGGCAATCACGACCGCGGCGAATGAAGCCAAGGCGGCCTTCGGCGATGCCTCCGTCTATCTGGAGAAATATTTGCAGAAGCCGCGCCACATCGAGATCCAGGTGCTCGGCGACGGACGCGGCGGCGCCATCCATCTCGGCGAGCGCGACTGCTCGCTGCAGCGCCGGCATCAGAAGGTCTGGGAGGAAGGCCCCTCGCCCGCGCTCGATCCGGCCGAGCGCAAGAAGATCGGCGGCACGGTCGCGAAAGCGATGCAGGACCTGAAATATCTCGGTGTCGGCACCGTGGAGTTCCTGTTCGAGGACGGCGAGTTCTACTTCATCGAAATGAACACCCGCATCCAGGTCGAGCATCCCGTCACCGAGATGATCACCGGCATCGATCTCGTCCTCGAGCAGATCCGCATCGCCGCCGGCGGCGACCTGCCGCTGACCCAGGACGAAGTGGCCGTCACCGGCCATGCCATCGAATGCCGGATCAATGCCGAGAACCCCGTGACCTTCCGTCCCTCGCCCGGAAAAATCCTGCAATATCACCCGCCGGGCGGCCTCGGCGTGCGGATCGATTCCGCTGTCTATCAGGGCTACGTCATCCCGCCCTATTACGACTCGCTGGTCGGCAAGCTGATCGTCCATGGCAAGACCCGCACCGAATGCCTGATGCGGCTCCGCCGCGCGCTCGACGAGATGGTGGTGGACGGCATCGAGACCACCTTGCCGCTGTTCCGCGCGCTGGTCCGGGAACCCGCCATCATCGACGGCGACTATCATATCCACTGGCTCGAGCAATATCTGGCCGGCCAGCAGCCCGGTTAGACCCACGAGGAGCCTTTCCGCCCGACCGCATTGGAACCGAGGCTCTCGCCTGTTAGTCCGACGCGTTTCCTCGCGCGAGATCGGCACCGTTTCGGTCGAAAACGCATCGCTGCAGCTTGCGCACAGGTTCCCGCATGGGAACCTTTCTCCGAAACGCTTGTTCTTTTAGACTATGGGCAATTTTCCGCGCGGGGTGGAGCATTCCCAGGTTCACGACACGAGATGGCAGTGACGTCTGACACTCGTCACGAGCGCACGGTCGGCCAGATCCTGCTGTTGACCGCGGGGTTTCTGGTGCTGGTTGCGGTTTCGAGCGCGTCCGTGCTCCTGGTCAACAAGGCGCGCAACGACAACGCCGCTGTCCTGCATACGATCGAGGTGGAGAACCAGATCAATGCGCTGCTCCTCGAGATGCGTCGCGCCGAGAGCAGCGTGCGCGGCTATCTGCTGACGGTCGGCCCGGATTTCCTCAACGACTACGAGCAGGCGCTGGCCGCGATCACGCCCGAGCTGGAAAAGCTCGATCGCTTGACGACCGACAATCCGCTCCAGGCCGGGAATGTCGGCCAGCTTCGCGCAGCGATCGAGACGAGGCTCGACCAGTTCGAGCACGAGGTCGGATTCTTCAAACAGGGCGACCTGCCGAGCGCGGCTAACCTGGTCCGTGATGCGGCCGCCGGCGACACCACCACGAGGATCCACGATCTCACGGACGCCATGCGCGAGGAGGAAGACCGGCTGTTTGCGGTGCGGACCATGAACGCCGATCGCAGCCAGCAGCTCGCCTCAATGGTGACCATCGCCGGCTCGGCGCTCGTCGTCCTGCTGGCAGGTATTTCGATGTTCCTGGTCCGGCGCTCCGCCCGCGCGCGCGACGAGGCGGAGACACAATTGCGCGAAAATAACCTCAATCTTGAGGCAACCGTCGATGCGCGCACCGCCGACCTGCGCGAGGCCAGCGAGGAGATCCAGCGCTTCGCCTACATCGTCAGCCACGATTTGCGCGCGCCTTTGGTGAATATCATGGGATTTACCAGTGAGTTGGAGGAATTGCACAACGGCATCTTCCACCGCATCGCCTCGCTCACCCATGCGGACGCCGCGGCCGGGCCGACGCCGGTCACCGCCGACGGCACGGCGCTCGAGCTCGCGCGCGCCGACAAGCTGCTCTCGGATGATTTCGTCGAGGCGCTCTCTTTCATCAAATCCTCGATCGGCAAGATGGATCGCCTGATCAGCGCCATCCTCAGCCTGACCCGCGAAGGCCGCCGCGAGTTCGCGCCCGTTCCAGTCGAGATGCGCGCGCTGATCGAAGGCATCGTGTCGACGCTTGCGCATCAGGCCGCGCAGGCCGAGGCGCGGATCGCGGTCGGCACGCTGCCGCGCATCGTCAGCGACCGGCTGGCGCTGGAGCAGATCTTCGCGAACCTGATCGACAATGCGATCAAATATCTCAAGCCCGGTGTTCCCGGCGAGATCATCGTGCGCGGCCGCACCAAGCTCGGCTTTGCGATCTTCGAGATCGCCGACAACGGCCGCGGCATCGATCCGAAGGACCACCAGCGCATCTTCGATCTGTTCCGGCGCGCCGGGATCCAGGATAGGCCTGGACAAGGCATCGGCCTGGCGCATGTCCGGACCTTGGTGCGCCGGCTCGGCGGTACCCTGTCGGTCGCCTCCGAGCTTGGCAGCGGCAGCACGTTCACGATCACGCTGCCGATCCGATGGAGCGTCAACCGGAACGCAGCATGACCAGGCCCGTGACCATCATCATGATCGAGGACGACGAGGGGCACGCGCGCCTGATCGAGCGCAATATTCGCCGTTCCGGGATCAACAATGAGATCATCCCGTTCACGACGGGTACAGACGCGCTAAACTACCTGTTCGGCAGCGACGGCGAGGGGGACGAACATAGCGGACGGGCGCTGCTGATCCTGCTCGATCTCAACCTGCCGGATATGACCGGCATCGAGATCCTGCGCCAGGTCAAGGAAAACATGAGTTTGAAGAGCGCGCCCGTCGTGGTCCTCACCACCACGGACGATTCCCATGAGATCAAGCGCTGCTACGAGCTGGGGTGTAATGTCTATATCACCAAACCGGTCAACTGCGAGAGCTTCGCCAACGCGATCCGCCAGCTCGGACTGTTTTTCTCCGTCATTCAGGTTCCGCCGGCCGCCCAATGAACCAAGCCCCGCCCACCCTGCTCTACATCGACGATGACGCGGCGCTGGCCCGCCTGGTCGATCGCGGCTTGGCGCGGCTCGGCTTCAAGGTCGTCCATGCGGCGAGCGGCGAAGCAGGGCTGGAGCGCTTGCGCGCCGGCGGCATCGACGTCGTCGCGCTCGATCAGGTCATGCCGGGTCTC
>Ga0210402_10005644_pt1 | contig 11179 bp, 9 predicted proteins | sample IncBWC7MmetaG_FD_161055 | JGI IMG/M metagenome (GOLD analysis project Ga0210402, IMG submission 161055) | Forest soil microbial communities from Barre Woods Harvard Forest LTER site, Petersham, Massachusetts, United States - Inc-BW-C-7-M | ecosystem: Environmental > Terrestrial > Soil >... | reverse complement strand
CAGAGGGCAACAGGATCAGCAACGGCAACAAAAGGGTCAGCAACAGGACAACGCCGGAAAACAACAGCAGCAGCAAGCCAGAGGGCAACAGGATCAGCAACGACAACAACAGCGGCAACAACAACATCAACAGCAGGACAGCACTGCAAAACAACAACAGCAGCAAGCCAGAGGGCAACAGGATCAGCAACGGCAACAACAGCGGCAACAACAACGTCAGCAGCAGGACAGCACTGCAAAACAACAACAGCAGCAAGCCAGAGGGCAACAACGTCAGCAACATGACAACGCTGCAAGACAACAACAGCAGCAAGCCCGGGGACAGCAGGATCAGCAACGGCAACAACAGCGTCAGCAGCAGGACAACAGGTCTGCACAACGCCGGAGCCCTGAACAGGCTCGCGTACAGCAAGTCGCTTGGCAGGGGGATCGTGCACATAGCTGGCAGTCGGAACATCGCAGCTGGCAACAGCGCGGCGGATACCGAGGCTACCGCGTCCCTGATGACCGTTTCCGCAGTTACTACGGACAGAACCACGGGTTTCGCATCTACAGTCTTCCGGTCGTATATGTCGGCGGGCATCGCCGATTCCAATACGGCGGGTATTGGTTCGGCATGGTTGACCCGTGGCCGGAATACTGGTCCAACGATTGGTATGACAGCGACGACGTCTATGTGGATTACTACGGTGATGGATATTACTTGTTCAACCGCAGATACCCCGGCGATCGCATTGCGATCAGCTTTTACCTGAACTAAGCGTTCATCGGGCGCGGCCGTCCAACGCAATCATCCGGCCCAGGGTAGAAGTTTATTGGAGAGCTAGACTGCCGTTGGGCCAGGATGCCTGAAGATTGGCAACTATTTTTGAGAGAAGGAGAGAAGAAAATGCTTGGAACTATCTTGATCGTTATTTTGATCCTGGCGCTCTTAGGAGCGATGCCGCGGTGGTCGCACAGCCGCCAGTGGGGATATTTCCCGACAGGTGGCGTCGGGCTCGTTCTCGTCATTGTCGTCATTCTCGTGCTCCTCGGGCGACTCTAGGTGGGCCTCGGTAGCGCTGAAGCAGTTCGAACATGTCTATTGCGTGGCGCGGTAAACGTTATATTTTTTTGACGCAGGTCGCGCCGTAAGGCGGGAGGCGAACAATGGAAGACTCTAGGCGGCGTGTAGTCAAGTTTCTCGAGAAAGAAATCAAGACGTACACGGCACTGTCTTTATTTTTGTCAAAGAAGGGTATCAAGGAACATGTGCGTGTGGGAACGAAGAGAGTCCTGATCGGCCCCTCCTTTTACAAAGAAAGAATGAAGGAAGCGAAGAAACTTGTTTATGAACTCAGAAAACCAAATTAATGCGCGCTTCAATCAAACTGCTGATTGTGCTGGCTGGGTAGCATGGTGTATCCGCATAGCGGCAGTTTTTCTCGTGACGCTGTTATTCGCCAGTGTTTCGTTTTCCTATTCCGTGCTCACGCACGAGGAAATCGTGGACCTGGTGTGGACGGATGAACTGCGGCCTCTGCTTCTGCAGCGATTTCCGGCGCTTACGGAACTGCAGCTCAAGGAAGCGCACGGCTATGCCTACGGGGGCGCCGTCATCCAGGACCTGGGCTACTATCCTTTCGGCAGCGTGGAATTCAGCAATCTGGTGCACTACGTCCGAAGCGCCGATTTCGTTCGCCAGTTGCTTCTGCAGAGTCAGGATGCGAATGAATATGCGTTCGCGCTGGGTGCGCTGGCGCACTATGCTTCGGACATCGCCGGCCATCCGGCGGTCAATCAGGCAGTTTCAATCCAATATCCCAAGCTGCGGGCGAAGTTCGGCAATTCCGTCCGCTACGCTCAGGATCACACCGCGCATCTGAAGACGGAGTTCGGATTTGACATGGTGCAAGTGGCGAAGAATCGTTATGCCTCGGAGCAGTATCACGATTTCATCGGCTTCCAAGTATCTAAGCCATTGTTGGAGCGCACTTTCCCTATCGTCTACGGTGTGGAGTTGAAAGATGTGCTGACCCACGAGGCTCTCGCAGTCGGCTCCTATCGCTTCGCGGTCAGCAGGATGATCCCGCAAATGACCCAGGTCGCCCTGCGGACCCACAAGAAAGACATGATGAAGGAGAACCCCACTTTTGCGAAAGAGAAGTTCCTCTATCGCCTGTCGCGCTCGGATTATGAAAAAGAGTGGGGAAAAGACTACACCAAGCCCGATTTCGGCACCCGCTTTTGGTCCTTGGTCTTGCGGTACATGCCCAAAATTGGCCCCTTTAAGGCGCTGGCGTTCAACAACCCCACGCCGCGGACGGAGGAAATGTATTTCAAAAGCATCAACACCACCGTCGACCAATACCGCATTTATCTGCGGCAGTTGCGTACCGGTTCGCTAGAGATTGCGAACTGTGATCTTGACACTGGCAAAGGAACCAAGGCAGCGGAGTACTCGTTGACGGACGACACCTATGCCAAGTTGCTGGGGCAGCTAGCGGACCGGAAATTCGATCTGACATCGACCGAGCTGCGAGAGGACATATTGAACTTTTATTCTGATCTCTCACTTCCGCTCGAAACCAAGAAAGACGCAGCTCGTTGGCAAAGCGTGTTGACGTCCCTTGACCAGTTGAAACTGGTTTCTCCAAGTCCGGTTCTTGCCGCCAACCCCGCGAAGTGACTCTCACAGGGTCACTGCAGCTCAGACGGGCAATTCGCTCCTCATCAAGAAGACTGTATGCGAAGCCGTGACCGGAAGCGATTAGGGAACCGGGAAGCTGAAAGACTTGTCGGAAGCCAAAACCCACACTTCGACAAGTTTGGTCTTGCGGCTTTTTTCCGTGTCGGAGATTTCCGGCATTGGTGAGTACGGACTGACCTCGATGGAAATGGCAACGGCGTTTGAGCCGCTGGGCGCTTTGGCGCGCAGAATATGGTAGCTCTTCACTGGACCGTAGTAGCCCTGAGGTCCCCAGTCGGCTAGAAAATCCTTCATGGCGTAAGTCGGGCCAGGCTTCCAGAGTTGATAGGCCTGGGCGGTATCGCCCGCGACGAGCGTATCGAAGAAATGCTCGGTGGCCTTCTTCTCCGGATAGTAGCGAAACGTGTACCACAGCGCCACAATCGCGACCACCGCAAGCGCCGCGACGGTGAAGGCCATGGCCCGAGATCTATCTGGTTTATAGGCAGGTGGATCGATAAGCGACATTCAATAGTCTCCTGCCCCGCGAGCGTCGGAATCAAGCTTGCCATTGCACCGGCGCCATCCCAGCGGCGGACAATAGCATCAAAATCCTAACAGACTCTATGCTTCGGAGTAAAAGTCGGTGGGCTGAAAAATTCAGCTCGGCGACTGCTGACAGTTCCCGAGGACCGAGCGGACTGGGCAGACTCCTAGCCGCAGACTCAGGCTTCGAGGGCGCCGCCGGAGCCTGCAGGGAGTTCGATCTGGTATTTGGTGCGAGACTTTTCGGCGTGCTGCTCGAGGGCCAATTCGATCAGCTTGTCAATGAGTTCACGGAAGGGGAGGCCGCTGGCTTCCCACATTTTCGGAAACATGCTGATGGAAGTGAAGCCGGGGATGGTATTCACCTCGTTCAGGTAAATTCTGCCGCCCTCTTTTTCCAGGAAAAAATCGACTCGGGCCATGCCCCCCAATTCGAGAGCGCGAAATGCATCCACCGCGTACTTCTGAATTTTATTGACCTGAGCGGGCTTCAGTTGCGCGGGAATCAGGATTTGCGAGCCTTCTTCGAGATATTTCGCGGCGTAGTCGTAAAATTCCCGGTGCGGCACGATTTCGCCAGGAACGGATGCTTTTGGATCATGGTTACCGAGGACGGAAACTTCGATCTCGCGAGCGACAATGCACTCTTCGACGAGAATCTTCATCGCGAATTCTGCGGCAAGATTCAGCGCCGGCGCCAGCTCCTCGCGCGAGTGTGCTTTGGTCATGCCGACGGAAGATCCCAGCGTTGCGGGCTTCACGAAAACCGGGTAGGCGAATTTCGCTTCAATCGCGGTTTGAATACCCTGCGCGCTGTTTTCCCATTCATGGCGATGAACAGTGATCCACGGCACGACGGGAATTTTCGCCACTTGCAGCAGTCGCTTGGTGACGTCCTTGTCCATGCCGATGGCGGAACCGAGGACGCCAGCGCCGACGAAGGGCAAGCCTGCGAGATCGAGCAGGCCTTGAATCGTTCCGTCTTCGCCGAACGTGCCGTGCATCACGGGAAAAACGATGTCGATGCGCTGGCCGCCCCCACTGCCATCCAGTTTTACTAAGGCGGCGTCGGTCGGGTCCGCGGTCATCATGACGCGCTGGCCGCCTTTCAAAACCTCCGGCAACATCTTTTGCGCGCCCGCGCCGATGAGCCAATGGCCTTCTTTGGTGATGCCGATAGGTACGGCTTCGTATTTATCGGGATCAAGGCCGCGAATGACCGAGGCCGCCGATGCGAGGGAAACTTCGTGTTCGCCGGAGCGACCGCCAAATAGGATGCCGACGCGGAGTCTTTTCTTTTCTGGGGTCATGAGAGTTATTAGTTGTCAGTTTTCAGTTATAAGTGAAAAAAGCGGATTGGTGGAGCGGTTGTTTCTCGTGTGGTTCCGAACTGACAATGCAGGCGATGCGCGTGTCTGAGCAGTACCAGTCGGGCCAAGTGCGTACCAGCAAGCTTGGTTACCGGCGTGAGTGGTCGATTGCCGTGCTACATCCTCGCGGGTGAAGCTACAGGCATTTTCTTGCCTTGCGGGACGGGGAGTCTGCCATCGGCGGCGCCTGTGAGCGCGATGAATTGCGGGTCTTCGCGCAGGGATGCGAAGACGGCGTCGACCCGGGCTTCCATCATTTCCTTGGAGCGCACCGCTTCGTAACGCTCATACTGGAAGAAGTGGCGCTTCAACAAGTCCAGAGCTTTTTGTTTCTGGCCGAGTTGAGCGTAGATGGCGGCAAGATTGTAGGAAGCGGAGAGCATCGCTTCGTTTTCCGTGGCGATTTTCAGAGCTTCGTCGCCGTGGCCGTTGCCGGCGAGGAAGGCGGCGGCAAACACGAGGTTGTAGGGATCGGTTGGATCGATCTTCGTGGCTTCGCGCGTGTAGTAGTCGGCTTTGGCATTGTCGCCTTCGGAGTTCCAATAGACGGCGAGATTGCGGTAGGCGAGCGCCAGAGGGTATTCGCGGATGGAATCTTCCATGAGGTGCAAGCCTTTGAGGAATTCGCCTTCGTGGATGGTCATTTTGCCGAGGCCATGGAGAGCGACAGCCCGGGATAGCGGATCGGAGGGCATGTCGAGAATGTTTTGAAAGGTCAGGCGCGCTTTGTCCCAATCGCCAAGGTGATGGCGGTAGAGTTCGCCCAGGTAACGGAGCGGAGCGGGATCTGCGGGATCCATGCGGCGGGCTTGGCTATAACGGCGTTCGGCTTCCTCGTATTTCTCGTTCATCTCCGCGTGCAGGCCGCGCTTCATAACGGATTCAATCTCAGCGCTTTTTGCGGGATTCATGACCGGCGCGTCGAAGAGTTTCACGGAAGCGTCTACGCCGAGTTTTTTCAATTCTTTCGCGGCGTCCTTGGCTTTGCCGGGGAAGAGACATTTTTCATCGAGCACGGAGCGATAAAGAGGAATGGCGCCATCCTTGTCGCCGGACTTGGCCTTTTCCTTGGCGGCTTTGAGCTGCTGTTTGATGGCATCTTCGCGCTGCTTCATTTCCGATTCAACCAGCTTCTCGACCTGATCGACTTTGAGAAACCCTTTGGTGTTTTCAAGCTTACTTATGACCGTTCCGTCCGACTTGGCGAAGACTACAACCGGAAGCTTTTCACCGCTCAGGAACTTCTGGCCAAGCGAGGTGCTGGCGTCCGCGACACCCATAGTGACGCACTGAGAAGCATAGAGAGAGAGGCTGCGCGAGTTGCGAAGGCTGGAGCGCTGAAACTCTTCGCCAGAAGAGGGAAACCAGTAAACGACGAGTCCCCCGGCCGCGGGCGTATCGGTCGGTTTAACCAGTTTCCAAGGAACTTGGTAAACCTGTTCGTCGCTCATGCCTCCACCGGTGCCGCCGCTTCTCATGCCCCCCATTCCACCACCACCGCCACCGCCGCAGGTGGCCCAGTCTGGGACGGGCAACAACAGGAGAACCATGGAAACGGCCATCAAGCGGGAAATCTGCTTTCTCATTGCGTTCACCTCAGTTTCACTTACAAACTAGTGGCGACTACGGCTTTGGCCCTCGCACCTGAGCGGCGGCATTTTGTCTGGTTTTGATGCGCGTTCGGGGTGGAAGCGCTGTATGCCTCAGAATTGTACGACAGGGTGGTGTTGCCATACAGGGGAGACTTTCGGGTGGGGGAAAATATTCCGGCCAGAAAAGCGGGAGTCCTTTGGCTCCGCTCAGGCTAAACAAGCTCCCGCACTCCAAACTAGAGGATTTTTTGGCCGAGGCCGGAGAGGACGAGTTCGACGCCGAGGAGCGCGGTGCGATTGTGCTCGTCGAGGATGGGATTGATCTCGACGACTTCGAGGGAAACCATGGATTCGGTGTCGGCGATCATTTCCATGGCGAGATGGGCTTCGCGGTAGGTGACGCCGCCACGGACGGGAGTACCGACGCCGGGTGCGTCGGCAGGATCGACAAAATCCATGTCGAGGCTGACGGCCACGCCGGCGGTGTCGTCCATGGCGTATTTGAGGGCATCGGACATGACTTCACGCATGCCGCGCTCGTCAATGTCGCGCATGGTGAAGACATGAAGGCCGGACTTTTTGACGATTTTGCGTTCCTGGGCGTCGAGATCACGCGCGCCGACGATGACGATGTTGCCGGGCTCGGCTTTAGGTTTAAAGCCGAGAAGGTCGACGAGTTCGGGCGCGCCATAGCCCATGATGGCGGCGAGCGGCATGCCATGCACGTTGCCGGAGGGAGAGGACTCGGGCGTATTCATGTCGCCGTGCGCGTCGAGCCAGAGGTAGCCGATTTGCTTTTTGTCTTTGCGGAAATAGCTGGCCACGCCGGCAGCCACTCCCGCGGCAATGGAATGGTCTCCGCCGAGAATCAGCGGTAGAAAACCTTCGGTTAGTGATTTTTCGGCGGCCGCGGCGATATCGCCGCAGGTTTCAGCAATTTCCTGCAGGTACTTGGCGCGCTTTTCACCGACGGGCATTTCTTCCGGCTGCTTAACAGAAAGGTTGCCGATGTCTTCGACCTGAAGGCCGAGCTTCTTGAGGCTGGACTGGAGACCTGCGCCGCGCATGGCAGAGGGGCCCATGTCCACGCCGCGGCGGCTTTGGCCCAAGTCCATGGGAACCCCGATAATGCGAACCTTTTGCGCCATATGAATCTCGTGTTCCGTGATCCATGTTCCGTGACTCGTGAAGGCGCACGGAAAGCCATTGCGCGGGAAAAACGCAGACTAGGATCGCTCAAATTCCAAATGCAAGAGTAAACAAGGAGCGCCGTTGCAGTGCCAACTACCCCGCTCTAAGGATACACGCGATAAATCATGCGAGGGAAGGGGATGACCTCGCGGATGTGTTCGGTACCGCAAATCCAGGCGACGGTCCGCTCCAGGCCCATTCCGAAGCCCGAGTGAGGCACGCTTCCATAGCGGCGCAGATCGAGATACCACTGGAAAGATTCTTCCGGCAGGTGGTGTTCGCGCAGTCGCTTCAAGAGCAAATCGTAATCATGGATGCGCTGGCTCCCGCCAATGATTTCGCCATAGCCTTCTGGGGCGATCATGTCAAAGGCCAGGGCGAGTTCGGGGCGTTGGGCGTCCGGCTGCATGTAAAAAGCTTTGATAGAAGAGGGATAGTGGTGAATCAGCACGGGGCGGTCAAAGGAGCTGGAGATGATGGTCTCCTCGTCGCCGCCAAAGTCGTCGCCGAACTTGGCAGGATTGCCGTTCTTGTTGAGGACAGCGACCGCGTCTTCGTAGCTGATGCGCGGAAACGGTGGCTTAATGTTTTCAAGCTTGGTGGTGTCGCGCTTGAGGGTTTCGAGTTCGCGCGATTTGTTCTTGAGGACGCCCTGGACGATGGCGCTGACGAGGCCTTCGCCGAGCGCCATGGCTTCCTCGAACTCTACATAGGCGGCTTCCGGTTCGAGCATCCAGAATTCGGTTAGGTGGCGGCGGGTCTTCGATTTTTCAGCCCGGAAGGTGGGACCGAACGTATACACCTTGCCAAGAGCCATGGCGATAGCTTCGGCATAAAGCTGGCCGCTCTGCGTCAGGTAGGCTTTCTGGTCGTCGATGTAGTTGACTTCGAAGAGTGTGGAGGTGCCTTCGCAAGCGGCGGGAGTGAACATCGGCGCATCGGCAAGCGTGTAACCCTGGCCGTCCATGAATTCGCGCGCGGAGCGGATGGCTTCGGCGCGGACGCGCAAGATGGCCGCTTGCCGGGGCGTTCGAATCCAGAGGTGGCGCTGATCGAGCAGAAAATCGACGCCATGTTCCTTGAGTTGGATGGGAAATGGAGTGCTCTCCGGAACTCTTTGAACGATCTTGATTTTGCTGACGCCGATTTCGTAGCCGCCCGGGGCGCGCTTTTCCGCTCGGATTTTGCCGGTGACGATGACGCTGGACTCCTGCGTCAGGCCCTTCAGCGATTCGAACGCTTCAGGATTTTCCTTCAATGCGCAAACGCCCTGAATGATTCCCGTGCCATCACGAAAAATCGGGAAGAGCAACTTGCCCGACTCGCGAAGGTTGTATAGCCAGCCCTTCAGAGTGACTTCCTGGCCGTCGTACTTGCCTGCTTGCTCGATGGTAATCGTAGTCATAGTGTGGTTCATTGGCCGTGTGCCAAACGAACAGTTTATCAGAGAAACTGAAGCGGACCGCCTCAGCGGTTCGCTAGCGTTTTGATGTTTGTGAGTCCCAACAGCTGCGAAGAACCCCCCATTAATCCTGGCCATTGGCGGGAGAAATTATGTCCCCGATAATCTTGGAGTCCTTCATGGAGCCGATCCCTGACGCTCGATCAACGATGGCGGTTGGAGGAATGACCTCCGCTACAGGTTTCCCGTGGCGCGTGATGCGCATGGACTGACGACTGCGGCGCACCTGTTCTAGAAGCGCCAAGCACTCGGCTTTGAATTCCGAAACGGAGACTTCAGATTAATGGTCAATCTCTACACATGCCGGAAAAACTGTTAAGGCTAGCTCCAAGCCTCTGTGAAGCGGTCCAAGGACTTGCGCGCGGCGGCGAGCTGTTCGGCGGCACCTGGCGCTTCGGGGCCGGTCTTTTCCTTCAGTTCCAGGACCAATGGCAAACCAGTATGCGGCGCAGACTGAAGTGTTTTGATGGCCGCGGGCCAATCGATAGTGCCGTCGTAGGGCGGGAGATGTTCGTCTTTCTCGCCGTGATTGTCGTGGAGGTGAACAGAGGCGGCGAGTTCACGCAAAGGAGAAAAACTTTTTTCGATCCGCTCGCCTTCAGGAAAATCCGAGAGGTGCGCGTGGCCAATATCAAAGTTAAAACGCAATCCGGTGAGGCGCGTTTCATCCACAAAGGCGCGCAGATAACTTGGATTGCCCATTTCGCTGGTGGTGTTCTCAACGCAAATCGTGATGCCGGCATGATGCGCGTGCAGAATCAGGTGTTCTAGCGTGCTGAAAGCGGCGTCGCGCTTGCGGGGATCGGCGGTCTCGCGGGAACCGCCCATGTGAAGGATCAATCGCGAATAGGGCAAGTCGTCGGCGACATCGATGACGCGTTTCAGTTCGTCCATGGCCTCGATGCGGCGGACGCGTTCCACTTCGCAGATGGAAAGGGGCATGCCGCTTTCGCGCATGGCGCTGATGTCGCGGCTGGTGGGGGCGTGCAGGGAGACGAGCTGCAAACGGTTCGCTTCGAGCGCGCCCGCCATGGCACGTGCTTCCGTTTTTGACGAGTACTCGAAGTGACTGCGCGAGCAGAAGATTTCGAGGCCTTCGAATCCGGCGCCGGCAATCTGGCCGAGGAGTTCCGGCGTCAGTTTTCGCGATACGAATAGGTACGTGGAGAGCAGTCTTTGCATAATCTCTTCGAAAAATTTTCTTCCTCTAGTATCCCACGGCCGCGCCGTCGTGGCGCGGATCGGCGGCACCCAGCCGGTCGCCAGTGATCGCATCGATGGCGATCGCGTTGACGATCCCCATGTATGCGACGCGACGAGTGGCGTGGCCGCGCGCATTTAATGCGCTTTCCATACTGTTAGGGAATGCGCGCTCCATCAATATTCCATCGGGCAACCACTGGTGATGGAAACGCGGCGCGTTGATGGCCGCTTGCGGCTGCATGCCCAGGCGCATCCAATTCAAAACACTCAAGAGCGTAGCGGAAATAATCGTCGGGCCGCCCGGAGAACCAGTCACGAAACTGAGTTTGCCGTCGCGGAGCAGAATTGTGGGCGTCATCGAACTGAGCGGGCGATGGCCCGGGGCGATCGCGTTGGCTTCGGATTGCATCAGTCCATACAAGGCGTTGGGCACGCCAGGTTGTGTGGTGAAGTCGTCCATTTCGTCGTTGAGGAGAAAGCCGGCGGAAGAAGTGGCGTGCGAGCCGTAGTTATCGTTGAGCGTGTAGGTGCTGGCGACGGCGTTGCCGGCGGTATCCACAACGGAAAAATGAGTGGTATGCGGACCTTCGCCAAGGCTCACGAGGGTTTCCGGTGCCTTCGAATCGCTTGCAGCAACTCCGCAGGTGTGAGGATTGCCGGCCTTGATCACTTTGCTTGATGACGCGTGTTGCGGGTCGACGGTTGAGAAAACTTCCTTGGCATAGCAAGGATCAGTGAGCCCGGCGACGGGAACATTCGAATAATCCGGATCCGCAAGATACGCGGCGCGGTCCGCAAAAACGCGGCGCATGACTTCCGCGACCATGTGAACACTCTCGACATCGTCCCAGCTTTTCAGCGGAACGCTCTGCAGCATGTTCAGCGCTTCAATAACGGCGACGCCACCAGAACTGGGCGGGGGGGAGGTGAGGACTTCCCAGGAATGACCGTTGCTATCGTACTTTGCTCGCAGCACCTCGCGGACCCGCGGGTGGTATTTCGCGAGATCGTCCAGCGTGATGAGCCCCCCGAGCCGCGACATATCGTCCACCAGTGCGTGAGCGGTTTCGCCACCGTAGAAATCGGCTGCGCCGCCCTTTGCGATGCGCTTGAGCGTGGCTGCCAGCTCCGGCTGAAGGAGCAAATC
>Ga0210402_10005642_pt1 | contig 11180 bp, 6 predicted proteins | sample IncBWC7MmetaG_FD_161055 | JGI IMG/M metagenome (GOLD analysis project Ga0210402, IMG submission 161055) | Forest soil microbial communities from Barre Woods Harvard Forest LTER site, Petersham, Massachusetts, United States - Inc-BW-C-7-M | ecosystem: Environmental > Terrestrial > Soil >... | reverse complement strand
GGCAGCTTGCCTTCGCGCAAGGATTCGATCTGGTCGAGGACCAGGCGCTGCTGGACGAGGTCGCGGGCCTCGTCGAATGGCCGGTCGTGCTGATGGGCTCGTTCGATGCGGACTATCTCTCGATCCCCGGCGAGGTGATCCGCGCCACCATCCGCAACAACCAGAAATGTTTTGTGGTGCGCGATCCCAAGACAGATCTTAAGAGCGATCTCAAGACGGGCAAGCTCGCGAGCAAGTTCATCGTCGTCGCCAATATCGAGGCCAGCGACGGCGGCAAGACCATCGTCGCCGGCAACGAACGCGTGATCCGCGCACGTCTGTCAGATGCGAAGTTCTTCTACGACACCGATCTGAAGACGAAGCTCGAAGACCGCTTGCCGAAATTCGACAGCATCGTATTTCACGAAAAGCTCGGCACGCAGGGCGAACGCATCAAGCGGATTGAGCGTCTGGCGGCGGAGATCGCGCCGCTCGTCGGCGCCGATGTCGAGAAGGCCAAGCGCGCCGCGAAGCTTGCCAAAGCGGACCTGCTCACCGAAGTGGTCGGCGAATTTCCAGAGCTGCAAGGCTTGATGGGCAAATACTATGCGCAGGAACAGGGCGAGGACGCCTCTGTCGCCGCGGCCAGCGAGGAGCACTACAAGCCGCAGGGACCGAATGATCGCGTGGCGACCGATCCGGTCTCGGTGGCGGTCGCGCTCGCGGACAAGATCGATACGCTGGTCGGCTTCTGGGCGATCGATGAGAAGCCGACAGGGAGCAAGGACCCGTATGCGCTGCGCAGGGCGGCGTTGGGTGTGATACGAATTCTGATAACTAATAACATTCGTGTTCCCCTTGCGGAAATTTTGGGTCACGCGATCGCAGGTTATACGGAGCAGGGTAATTCCAATGTCCGAAAAGGTGTAGAAGCCTGGGCGACGCCAGGTGACACCTTGAGAGATGCGCTAGGGTCTGCATACGATGCTTGGTTTGCTGGCGGTGTTCGCGTCTTTGTTTCTGATCGATTGAAGGTACAGCTTCGAGACCAAGGAGCGCGACACGATCTTGTTGACGCGGTTTTTGCTCTCGATGAGCGAGGCCAGGACGACCTCTTGATGATCGTCCGCCGCGTCGAGGCGCTTGGCAAATTCCTTGACACCGATGACGGCAAGAACCTGCTTGCAGGCACCAAGCGCGCGAGCAACATCCTTGCGATCGAGGAGAAGCGGGACAAGCGCACCTTCGATGGTACGCCCGATGCCGCGCTCTATTCGCTCAACGAGGAAAGGGCGCTCGCCAAGGCGATCGAGCAGGTGAAGGCGGAGGCAGGCGCAGCCGTCGCCAACGAAGATTTCGCCGCCGCCATGAGTGAAATGGCGAAGCTGCGTCCCGCGGTCGATGCGTTCTTCGACAAGGTCAAGGTCAATGACGACGATCCGAAGATCCGCGAAAACCGTCTGAAGCTGCTCAACGAAATCCGCAGCGCGACGCGCGCGGTGGCGGATTTCTCGAAGATCGAAGGCTGACGATCGAAGGCTGATAATCGAGCGCTGATAATCGAGCCTCAAAAAAGAGCCCCACCCGGCGGGGGAAACCGGGCGGGGCCTTCATGTCCGTGCGCCGCTGCGGCATGCGCCGGACACTTAGCTAACTGTTATTTATTCGACGTTATTACTCGACGACCTGTACGATGCGGCGCGAGCGCGGTTCGACCAGCACGGTCTGGCCATTCACCACCGTGTAGCGAAACGGCGTGATGCCGAAGGTCTGGGGCACGTCGTAATAGGTCACGCCGGTTTCCGGCAGGATGCCACCGACAATGACGCGATCGGGAATCCTGTAATCCGGCACGCGCTCACGGATCACATATTCGCGAAACGCCGGGCGCTGCTCGACCGCGATGCCTGGGACATCTTGGTTCACGATCACGGGGCCGCCGCGCACAACGCCGGTGGTGATCTCGGTCTGCGCTTGCGCCGCCATCGGCACGGCGATTGCGGCCGCCACCAGAGCGATTGCAGGGATGTTTCGCATAAGGTTGCTCCTCTCGACATGATGCAGGCCGGAACTTGCGCGCCGGCGTGTCACACGGCGTGCCAATGCACCGCGTCAAGGATCGTTCCCGAAAACAGCCGATCTCAAGCGCGGCAATTTTGGGCTTTTTTTGCGCGAGACGGAACCGGCAACACTGTGAAAGCGTCTGCTATGCCGATGCATGTCGCAACGGTAGAATGCGCTCCCCGATTCGAGATCTCCCTTAAATCACACGCGCGGAGCGCTGCCAGATGACCCTGACTGTTGCCCATATCTCTCCGATCATGTCGCTCATCGCGGGCGTCCTTATTTTGATCGTGCCTCGGCTGTTGAACCTGATCGTTGCGATCTTCCTCATTCTGAACGGCTTGATCGGCCTCGGACTGCTGAAATGGATTCATTTGTGATGCGTGGAATCAGCCGCCACCCGGCTTGCACGGACCCCGTCAAAATGGTGTAAGGCGCGCATTCCCAGACCCTCTTGCGGATTGATCCAAAGTCATGGCCAAAGCCGTCGCGAAGTCGAAAAAAATGGCAGCGAAATCAAAGTCATCCACGCCGGTCCGGGGGAAAGCTGCCCCCGTCGCGCCGGCGCGGAAGGCGCTGGCGAAGGGGACGGCCAAGCCGGTCGCGAAAGCCGCCCCGAAGGTCGCCGCGCCCAAAGCGCCGGCTGCCAAACCCTCCGCCGCCAAACCTTCGGCTGCCAAGCCTTCCCAAGCTAAGCCTTCCGGCAAGAGCGCGGCGGCCGCGGTGAAGCCTGGCAAGTGGGTGTTCACCTTCGGCGACGGCAAGGCCGAGGGAAAGGCGGAGCTGCGCGATCTCTTGGGCGGCAAGGGCGCCAACCTCGCCGAGATGGCCAACCTTGGCCTGCCGGTGCCGCCCGGTTTCACCATCCCGACCTCGGTCTGCACCTATTTCTATGCAAACGACAAGACCTATCCGAAGGAATTGAAGGCGCAGGTCGAAAAGGCGCTCGACCATGTCGGGAAGCTGACCGGCAAGGTCTTTGGCGATGCCGAGAATCCGCTGCTGGTTTCAGTCCGCTCGGGCGCGCGCGCCTCGATGCCGGGCATGATGGACACCGTGCTCAATCTCGGCCTCAACGACCAGACGGTGGAGGCGCTGGCTGCGATGTCCGGCGACCGCCGCTTCGCCTATGACAGCTATCGGCGCTTCATCACAATGTATTCGGATGTCGTGCTCGGCTTCGAGCATCATCATTTCGAGGACATTCTCGACACTTTCAAGGACGGCCAGGGCTATTCGCTGGACACCGACCTGAGCGCCGATGACTGGGTCGAACTGGTCGGCAAATACAAGGAAGCGGTTGCGCGCGAGACCGGCAAGGAATTCCCGCAGGATCCGCACGACCAGTTGTGGGGCGCGATCGGCGCGGTGTTTTCCTCCTGGATGAACGCGCGCGCAGTGACCTATCGCAAGCTGCACGACATTCCCGAATCGTGGGGCACCGCGGTCAATGTGCAGGCCATGGTGTTCGGCAACATGGGCGACACGTCGGCGACCGGCGTTGCCTTCACGCGCAACCCTTCGACCGGCGAAAGCAAGCTCTACGGCGAATTCCTGATCAACGCCCAGGGCGAGGACGTGGTCGCGGGCATCCGCACCCCGCAGGATATTACCGAGGATGCGCGCATCGAATCCGGCTCCGACAAGGCCGCGATGGAAACCGCGATGCCCGAGGCGTTCAAGGAGCTGACGCGGTTCTACACGCTGCTCGAAGAGCACTACCGCGACATGCAGGACATGGAGTTCACCGTCGAGCGCGGCAAATTGTGGATGCTGCAGACCCGCTCGGGCAAGCGCACCGCGCGCGCGGCGCTGCGCATCGCGGTCGAGCTCGCCAATGAAGGGCTGATCTCGAAGAAGGACGCGGTGTCGCGGATCGATCCTGCCTCGCTCGATCAGTTGTTGCATCCGACCATCGATCCCTCCGCCAAGCGCGATGTGATCGCGACCGGCCTGCCGGCGTCGCCCGGCGCCGCGTCCGGCGAGATCGTGTTCTCTTCGGACGAGGCCGCGAAGCTCCAGGCCGACGGCCGCAAGGTGATCCTGGTGCGGATCGAGACCTCGCCGGAAGACATTCATGGCATGCACGCCGCCGAAGGCATCCTGACCACACGTGGCGGCATGACCTCGCACGCCGCCGTGGTGGCGCGCGGCATGGGCAAGCCCTGCGTCTCCGGCTGCGGCACCATCCGTGTCGATTACGGGCGCGGCACCATGAGCATCGGCTCACGCACCTTCAAGACCGGCGACGTCATCACCATCGACGGCTCGCTCGGCCAGGTGCTGGCCGGCCGCATGCCGATGATCGAGCCGGAACTGTCCGGCGAGTTCGGCACGCTGATGGGCTGGGCCGACGACGTCCGCAAGACCGGGGTGCGCGTCAATGCCGATACGCCCGACGATGCGCGCACCGCGATCAAGTTCGGCGCCGAGGGCATCGGGCTCTGTCGCACCGAGCACATGTTCTTCGAGGAAACACGTATCCGCACCGTGCGCGAGATGATCCTCGCCGAGGACGAGCAGGCCCGACGCGCCGCGCTGTCGAAGCTGTTGCCGATGCAGCGGGCGGATTTCGTCGAACTGTTCGAGATCATGAAGGGTCTGCCGGTGACGATCCGGCTGCTCGATCCGCCGCTGCACGAGTTTCTGCCGCACACCCATGCCGAGATCGAGGAGGTCGCGCGCGCGATGAACACCGATCCGCGGCGGCTGGCGGATCGCGCACGTGAGCTTGCCGAGTTCAATCCGATGCTTGGCTTCCGCGGCTGTCGCCTGGCGATCGCCTATCCTGAAATCGCCGAGATGCAGGCGCGCGCCATCTTCGAGGCCGCGGTGGAAGCCGAGAAGCGCACCGGAAAGGCGGTGGGTCTTGAGGTGATGGTGCCGCTGATCGCGACCAAGGCCGAGTTCGATCTGGTCAAGGCGCGTATCGACGCCACCGCGCATTCGGTGTTGCGCGAGACCGGCGCCAAGCTCGTCTATCAGGTCGGCACCATGATCGAGCTGCCGCGCGCCTGCCTGATGGCCGGCGAGGTCGCCAAGACCGCGGAGTTCTTCTCCTTCGGCACCAACGACCTCACGCAGACGACCTATGGCATCAGCCGCGACGATGCCGCGAGCTTCCTCGGCGCCTATGTCGCCAAGGGCATTCTCGAGATCGATCCGTTCATCTCGCTCGATCGCGAGGGCGTCGGCGAGCTGGTCAAGATCGGCGTGGAGCGCGGACGCAAGACCCGTTCAGGCCTGAAGGTCGGCATCTGCGGCGAGCATGGCGGCGATCCCGCTTCGGTGGCGTTCTGCCATGAGATCGGCCTCGACTATGTCTCCTGCTCGCCCTATCGCGTGCCGATTGCGCGCCTCGCCGCAGCACAAGCCGCGCTCGGCAAGGCGGTCGCCAGCCAGGCGTGAGACGGTTTCGTCTTTGTCACCGTCATTCCGGGATGGTCCAAAGGATCAGACCCGGAATCTCGAGATTCCGGGTTCGGTGCGGAGCCTGCCATCGGGCCGCGCTTCGCGCGGACCCGGTGGCACCGCCCCGGAATGACGTCCCCAGATTCGGCCAATGAGTTCACACCGCACACAGAGCCAGCGCCGGCCGTCATACCCCGCCATCGGGTCTCGCCTCTGGCGAGCCCGATGACAGGCTCCTGCGGGGTATCCAGTACGCCGAGACCTTTCGGCTTAATTGCTTCTGCCTCTGGAATACTGGGTCACCCGCATTCGCGGGTGACGACAACACTGCGTATGTTGAGGTCCCGCGCTGACTCGGGGACCCGTAATTCTTTTTTCACCATATTTATTGACCGGATGTTTACTAGTTTCATCGAGTGGCGATTTACCAACGTTTTCGATGTCATCTTGTCGCGCGATGCGCGAGCTTGCCTGTATCACGCGCGCCACGCCGGTTAACGCGCCAGCAACCTAAATTAGATACGAACAGAAAAGGTCGAATTGCACGGACGTGCTGCCGTTCGGTCTTACGTATGTAAAGCGTTGCGTGAGCGTATCGATGTTAGTCATGCGTAACCATCCGAAGGGCGCGCGGTTCGCGTCCTTCGGACTCGGTCTTTGCGTTTTCGCATTGATGCCGACCGAGATCGGCTATCAGGACATCGCTTCATTGCTGGCGCGCCAGCCCGGCGTTGCGGAGCGCTGGCAGAAGCGCGTCACGTCCGCCGCCGCCTCCATCCAGCTTGCCACCTACAGTTTCGGCCGTCCGATCGGAACTTCCGCGCCGCAGAGCGTGGCGGCCTATCGGTTGGCAGGGCTCGACAACAATCCTGATGTGACGGGCTCGTTGCCGCGAAATCCGATCTTGCGGGTGCCGCCGCGCTACCAGCCCTCCGATTTTCCGGTCGTCAACCGCACGCTGAAGGGTGATCGCCTCGTCCCGCCGAGTGTCGCGCCGCCGGAGAGCGCCATACCGGCGGGCAAGGCGCCGCCGAGCGACCCCGCGACATCGAAGGGCTTCGTGGCCGGAGCAAAGACGGCCGCAGCGGTTCCCACGCCACTCGATCCGGAATTGCAGGAGGCGCTTCGCGCGCCGCCGCTTGCGCAATATGAGACGCCGCCGGCCGACGGTCCGAAGAGCGGAGCGATCGCGGCGTTGCCGTCGCGCGATGCCTTCAATGTGAAGACGGCGAGCCTGTTCTTCGGAACCACTTCGCTGGGCGGTTCGCTCGGCGGCATGGAGCGCTGGCAGCCTGGCGAAGAACCGACCATCGTGATGCCGGACCCCGACATGAAGACGATGGCGCCGCCGCCGGCCTTGGATGGGGCGGCAAAGACGATCGAGAGCGGCGAGAGCATCGCGCCGAAGGGCGAGGTCAACGCCGACAATCAGCACGTCAAGACGCCGGCCGAACGGCTCGGCCTGTTCGACCAGAAGTCACGCGCGAAATCCGAGAAATGCCTCGCCGAGGCGGTGTATTTCGAAGCGCGCGGCGAGGCGGTGCGCGGCCAGATCGCGGTCGCGCAGGTCGTGTTGAACCGTGCCTTCTCCGGCTATTACCCGGCGACGGTCTGCGGCGTGGTCTATCAGAACAAGTACCGGCACTACGCCTGTCAGTTCACCTTCGCCTGTGATGGCACGCGCGACGTGATCCGCGAGCCCGACATGTGGGAGCGCGCCCAGAAGATCGCCAAGGCCATGCTCGATGGGCTGATATGGCTGCCCGAGGTCGCCAAGTCGACGCACTATCATGCCTATTGGGTGCGCCCGTCCTGGATCGGCGAAATGAAGAAGATGTACAAGTTCGGCGTCCACACCTTCTATCGGCCGAAGGCCTGGGGCGACGGCAGCGACGCGCCGAGTTGGGGCTCGGCGGCGCAGACCGCAGCGATCTCCGCCGAGCTTGCCGAGGAAGCAAAGAGCGAAGCGGAAATGTATCCAAATTCCGCGCGGCGGTGAGCGGCGTTGCCTTAGGTTGGTTTGATTAGGCTCAGAACGCTGGCGCTCCTCGCCTCGCCCCGCTTGCGGGGAGAGGCCGGATTGCACGAAGTGCAATCCGGGTGAGGGGACTCTCCGCGTACTGTGCGCTTGGAGAGAGCCCCTCACCCCGGCCCTCTCCCCGTAAGAACGGGGAGAGGGAGAACGAACGCCTCCTTCGTGTCGCGCGGCGCTCCTTGCCTCGCCCCGCTTGCGGGGAGAGGCCGGATTGCACGAAGTGCAATCCGGGTGAGGGGACTCTCCGCGAACTGTGCGCTTGGAGAGAGCCCCTCACCCCGACCCTCCCAGAGCGAGCTTTGCTCGTCTCGCCCCCGTAAGAACGGGGAGAGGGAGGCGGCGGTGAGCGGTTGGTTGGGCCTCTATCGTCTCGGCCAGCGCGGCTTGTCATGCGCGGGCTTGACCCGCGCATCCATCGAGACCGACAATTTCGTCATGTGTGATGGATTGCCGGGTCAAGCCCGGCAATGACGGTGTCACGCATCGATGTCGATCGCGACGTCGAAGTTCGCCGCGGAATGGGTCAGCGCGCCGGAGGAGACGTAGTCGACGCCGGTTGATGCGATCTTCGCAATCGTCTCCAGCGTGACGCCGCCGGACGCCTCCAGCACGACGCGTCCCCGCGCTAACCTGACCGCTTCCGTCAGCGTCGCGATATCCATGTTGTCGAGCAGCACCACGTCGGCAAGGCCCGTGTCGAGCACTTCGCGCAGCTGCGCGAGCGTATCGACCTCGATCTCGATCTTGACGAGATGGCCGACGTGGCTGCGCGCGCGCTCCAGCACCGGGCAGATGCCGCCGGCAACCGCGATGTGATTGTCCTTGATCAGGATCGCATCGTCGAGGCCGAAGCGGTGGTTGAAGCCGCCGCCGCAGCGTACGGCATATTTTTCGAGCGCCCTCAGTCCGGGCGTGGTCTTGCGCGTGCAGCAGATGCGCATTTTCGTACCCTCGGTCCGCCGCACATAATCCGCCGTCAACGTCGCGATACCGGACAGCCGTCCGACGAAATTGAGCGCGGTGCGCTCCGCCGTCAGCAGCGCACGTGCCGGCCCCGAAATCGTCAGCACATGAAGGCCTGCGGCAACCGCCGCGCCGTCGCGGACATGCGCTTCGATGCGGATGTCCGGCGAGAGCGTCCTGAATGTCGCGACCGCGAGCGGCAGACCCGCGATCACGCCCGCTTGCCGCGCGACGAGGATGGCGTGGGCTTTCGCCGTTTCCGGGATGGTCGCCATCGAGGTGATGTCGCCGGCGCGGCCGAGGTCTTCGTCCAGCGCGCGATGCACGGCCTCGTCGATCGCAAGCGGCGACAGGAAGGCGTCGGGGTGGAGAAGCGAGGCGGGAGTCGTCATGATCCGTTCCATCTGTCAGGCCATCATTGGTTGCGCGTCTCGCGCCGGTGCGCTGTCGATCAGCGACTCCGCGATCGCGCGCGCCTTCGCCAATGTCGTCATGCTGCGCCGCGCGAGCGCTTGTGTCTCGGCGGGGCAGTCCGACCGGCAATGCGCGCCGCGGCTTTCGCGCCGCATCCAGGCAGAGGCCGCGACGAGCAAAGCCGACGTCGCCATGTTGCCGAGCGCCGCGCTGCCGGCCTCGCGCTCAAGCCGCGCAAAGGTGCGCACGGCTTCGGCCAGATGGTCGCCATCCCTGATCACGCCGACATGCGACGTCATCATCGCGCGAAGGTTTGTCTCTGCCGGCGCGGGCAGGGCGGCGCTGCGTCGCGGCGGCGCCGCTGGCAGGCTTCTTGTCGCGGGAAGGGCGCTGCCCTGGATATCGTCCGCGATGCGCGCGGCATAGACCACTGCCTCGAGCAGCGAGTTCGAGGCCAGCCGGTTGGCGCCATGCGCGCCGGTCGAGGACACTTCGCCCCCGGCCCACAGGCCTTCGATCGAGCTGCGGCCGCGCGCATCCACGGCGACGCCGCCCATGTGATAATGCGCGGCCGGCGCCACCGGGATCGGTGCTCTCGCCGGATCGATGCCGGCTGCGAGGCAACTGGCATGAACGGTCGGGAATCTGTCGGCGAAGCGCGCACCGAGCGCGGTCCGCGCATCCAGAAATGCGCCGCGACCCGCGGCGATCTCGGCGAACACGCCGCGCGCGACGATGTCGCGCGGCGCCAGCTCGGCCAGCCGGTGCCGCGGCGCCATGAAGCGCTCGCCTCTGCCATTGATCAGTATCGCGCCTTCGCCGCGCAGCGCTTCGGTGGCGAGTGGCGCCGGATCGCGGCCGACCATGATCGCGGTCGGGTGGAATTGCACAAACTCCGGATCGGCGATGACAGCGCCGGCGCGCGCGGCGATCGCAAAGCCAAGGCCGCTTGCTTCCTTTGGGTTCGTCGTCACCGCGTAGAGATGGCCGATGCCACCGGTTGCGAGCACGACGGCGCGGGCGGCGATCGTCGATGACTTTGCGCCCGGCTCATTCGCCTTGCGCAATTGTAGCCCCGTGACGGCATTGTCCTCGGTCAACAGGGCCTCGGCGACGTAGCCCTCGATCAGGCGGATCGACGGCGTGCGCCGCACCGCCTCCGTCAGCGCCGCGATGATGGCGCGGCCCGCCATATCGCCACGCACATGGACGATGCGCCGCGCCGAATGCGCGGCCTCGCGGCCGACCGCGAGCCGGCCTTCGAGATCGCGGTCGAAGGGAACGCCATAATGCAGCAGATCGCGGATGCGGGCGGGACCCTCGCGCGCAAGTGCGAGCGCAACCGCTTCATCGACAAGCCCGCCGCCGGCCGCGATCGTATCGGCCGCATGCGCCTCCGGACTGTCGCCTTCGCCGACCGCGGCCGCGATACCGCCTTGCGCCCATGCCGTTGATGCTCCTTCGCCGAGCGGCGCCGCCGCAATCAATGTAACCGGACGCGGCACAAGCTTCAGCGCGCAAAACAGCCCCGTGAGCCCGCCGCCGACGATGACGGCATCATCGATGTTATTCGTGCGATTCTGAATTTGATGGGACATATTCGTCTCTCGCTCTTTTGGACGCCCCTCTATCTCTTGTCGCCTCGCCTCTCTATGTTTCGTCGCCCCCGCGAAAGCGGGGACCCATAACCACAGGCTGCAGTTGTTTTGCGAACTGAGTGTTTGTCTTTCATTTCCGGAACGACGTCCTGTAGTTATGGGTCCCGGCGTTCGCCGGGACGACAGCGTTGGTCTTGAGCGGCGCGAATTTTGACAGGCAGTCAGTTCTTCAGATTGATCATCCGCTCGACGGAGCGCCGTGCCTTCTCGGCGATGGCCGCGTCGATCACGACCTCCTCGCGCAGATAGAGCAGGCTGTCCAAAATATTTGGCAGCGTGATGCGCTTCATGTGCGGACAGAGATTGCAGGGCTGAACCATCTCCACATCGGGCAGTTCGGCCCGCACATTGTCGGCCATCGAGCATTCGGTGATCATGACGAGGCGCCTGGGATGCTTGTCGCGCACCCATTTGATCATGTGCGCGGTCGAGCCTGTGAAATCGGCTTCGGCCAGCACGTCGGGCGGGCATTCCGGATGCGCGATGATCTGCACGCTCGGATCGGCCTCGCGATAGGCGCGCAACTCGTCGGCGGTGAAGCGCTCATGCACCTCGCAGGCGCCTTTCCAGGCGATGATCTTCACGGAGGTCTTGGAGGCGACATAGTGCGCGAGATAGCGATCGGGCAGGAAGATCACGGTCGGCGCGTCGAGACT
>Ga0210402_10005641_pt1 | contig 11180 bp, 12 predicted proteins | sample IncBWC7MmetaG_FD_161055 | JGI IMG/M metagenome (GOLD analysis project Ga0210402, IMG submission 161055) | Forest soil microbial communities from Barre Woods Harvard Forest LTER site, Petersham, Massachusetts, United States - Inc-BW-C-7-M | ecosystem: Environmental > Terrestrial > Soil >... | reverse complement strand
CTACGTCAAGAACGTTCCCAAGATGCACAAGGGCGGAGAAGTAACGGAAGACGGCGTCAAGAATCTCCAGAAGGGCGAAGTCGTGATCCCGAAAGAGAAAGCCGAAGAGGGGAAGAAAGTGATGGCTCTCAAAAAGAAAGCAGGCCCGATGGCCGCCGCTATGGAAGAGGAAGGCAACGAGCCAAAGTCGGAGAAGAAGGGCGAGGGATCAGAGAAGTCCGAAGGCAAGAAAAAGACCTCAGACAAGCACAGCCCTGCCAAGGACGCCAAAGCCAAGCCACACGATTTCCACAGAACCGAAACCATTCATCATAGAAATGGATCGCACACCGTAACGCATCACCCGCATCCAGCCAAGCCTGGAGCAGACGGAAAAATGCCGGAGCAGGCAGAGCCAGTTAGCTACGCCGCCCCGGACATGGCTTCGTTGCAGCAAGGCATGGAACAGAATCTAGGCGGGGGCCCAGCAGCGGCCGGCCCATCAGCCGCGGCGCCAGCAGCAGAGGCAGCCCCAGCAGCAGTCTAAAACAAAGCACCAAGAACGCCTCGGATTGGGGCTTTCGAAGGTCATGGTATGGAACTCAGATGGACGTCAGAATATTTAGTCAACGAGGCGGGAGAACTAGCTAAGGCAGGCGAGGAGCAGCTTTCCATCAAGCATTTCTGGAAGGTAGCTGACCGCGACCTGGCTGGTCCCGCCCCAAAAAGTTTCACAGAGCTGTTCGAGAGAGCGCGCAACTACATTCAGTTCGACAGGGCTATCGCAAAGAACGCCGTCGACAAAACTGATCAGGAAGTTCAAGCATCTGTGCGCAGGATGGAGATCTTCGATTCCCACCTGGCCACCCTTAAAAACCTGGACCCACAGCTGCAGGTCACGGGCATGTTGCAGTTCATGTGCCGAACGAACCTGTTGTTTCTTGGCCGCGAAGTTTTCAACAAGGCCTTTACGTTTTTTACGCATGCTCCAGTATGCAATTTTTTCGTACAGAAGGATCCGTCCAAGCCGTACTACGAGCAGGATATCATAAAAGAGCGTTTGCTCTTATATCCTCGCGGCAGCTTCAAGTCAACCATTGACGTAATCGATTGCGTTCAGTGGCTAATTAATTTTCCAGATATTCGTATTCTTATTCTTGCGGCCGAAAGCAGCCTGGCTGTATCATTCATCGGTGAAATGAAGAATTATTACTTCGTACCGAAAGCTGCAGAGCCTACCAATTTTCAAAAACTTTTCCCTGAATGGGTCATTACATCGAAAACTGAAGGCGCAGAAGATCAGTTCTTTTGCCCCTGCCGAACAGTAGGCGACGACAAAAAGAAAGATCCTTCCGCCTGGGCAAACTCGATTCTGTCGAACTTGCCGGGTTGGCACTGCGACTTGATGAAGGGCGACGACGTCGTCAACGACAAGAACTCGGAAACAAAAGAACTTATAGCGAAGGTGATCCGCAAGATCAACTACGCCGAATCACTTATTGATCCGGGAGGATTCAAAGATCTCCTGGGTACACCATACGCTGGCTCTGACTTGTACGCACACACGGTGACGTCTGTTGAGCCTGCCGACCTGAAGAAGCTCGCAACACCGGCCAGATGGCTGATCCCTGCATCTCAACACAAAGACGAGCGGGATTGCACCGACGCGGACTGGGAGCTTCTTTTCGAGTTTGACAAGAGCGGACGACCTCGCCTTACAAATGATTTCTTGAACAAGCGGAAACGCAAGGATCTAGGAATCTATTTGTCGCAGTACATGCTGAATGCGTCAGGAACGAGAAAGGTTAAGTTCACCTTAGAGCTTTTGACCCAGAGAACAATTTCTCTCGATCAGCTGCCGCATCAACTTCGCTATTACATTTTTTGGGACTTCGCATATGGATCGAGTCAGGCTAACGATTATTCTGTTGGTGCTGTCATTGGTCTTGACAATCAGAATCGCGCGTACGTGGTTGAGATCTTTCGTGACCATTACGTAGAAAGCGATCTCGCAAGAGCGATCGTAACGTCCTATCAGAAATATCAACCTAGACTGGTATGCATTGAAAACTCCAACGGAGCTCAGTTCCTGGAGCAGACGATTCGTCGATACGCGGAAGAGACCGGGACTGCCTACATCCCCCTGGACTTCTTCAAAGTCGATCGATCTCCAAATGCAAAAGCCAATCGTATCGGAGCAGTGCAGCCCTATCTTCTTGGCAGCATGTTGTTCTTCATGAACACCATCGATTGCCTCGATGATCTGTACAAAGAGTTCAAAGACTTTGGTACAACCACTCACGACGATATAGCGGACGCCATAAGCCATTACATGCGCGTGTTGCCGGCCGGCGTAGCAGAACCTAACGGCCCAGGCAGCAAAGAACGCGCCCAGCAATTTGACCGAGCCCTTCGAGAGAAGGACTTCTACGACATGCTTTACGGGCAGGGTGATTATGCTCCTGTCGTCGTAGAAAAACCGCTTGAGCCCGAACCGGGTACTGGCGATTCATCAGGTAGCGATCTTTTCGATCCCTACACTATAACGCCTTTTAAGAGATAAAAATTATGAGCGCAGTGCAGCCCCTGGCCGGAACATCTACATCCGGAACGATTAACATAGAGGACTTGAAGAGTCCGATGGAAGTCACGGACAACGCTGCGCTCAAGATTGTAGTTCGCGATGCGGCGTTTACCAGGGCCTGGATCGAAAGCCGCTATTTCAACATCCGATGGATCGAAATCGATCTTCTGTATCAATCTCCCCCACTGCTCCAAACGTGGGAAGGGACATCGATGCCGAAGGCGAACATCGCCAAGTTCACAGTGGCGACGCACGTCAACGCTATCAACTCGAAGCTGATAGGCGGCCTGTTCTACGAAGAGCCTCCGTTCACCCTGACGCAGCGGTCCAGCATTTCTGCTAATTGCGCGCGCGCGATCACGGAAGTGACAGCGTTCCAGCTTGCAGAAATGAATTTCAAACAAGAAGTCAAGTATGGCTTCTTCTCCTGCTTGCTCAACGGCACAGGAATTTGGAAGTGGGGCTGGAAGGATTATTACAAAACGGAATGGGATTTCGAGCCTCTCGGACCTATGACTTCGGTCACCGGCGATGATGGCACCGTAACGAAACACCCGAACCAAGACTCCGACTCGTTCAAGATGATCAAGAGCGAAGTCCTCAAGTCTCACCCCTATTTCGAGAACTGCGACATTCGTCAAGTCCTAGTTGATCCAGGCTGCCGCACTCCGGACATTCGCGACGCCAAGTTCGTCATCCATGAGTTCCCGGTAACCTACCGAGACCTGATGCGCATGAAGGACGAGATCTATTACGACGAACAGAACCAACCTATCTACCGCTACAATCTTCCCGACGAAGCGGAGATCCGTTCCTGGTTTGACGGCACCGAAGCCCTGGATCAATCCAGAGCTATCGGCGGCCAGAACTTTATTACCGGCCAGAACAACACCCAATTTATTCAACACGCTGCACCGATATTCACCAAGACCACGGAAGATTCACTAGACGAACCGCTGCTCCTCCAAGAGCGCTGGGACAACGAAAAGGTTATGACCGTACTGGCAGGCAAGCGCCTGATCCGGAATGAGCCTAATCCGTTCGGAAAGATCCCGTTCGCTTCTGTCAACTGGTGGATGATTCAGGACTGCTTCTGGGGCCTAGGCCTCGGGACAGCGCTCGGCGGCGAGCAGAGACTGCAGCAAGGTTTCATCAACGCAGTCGCCAACATCGGCACCTTGGCAGCCAACCAGCCCCTCATTCGGGCACGCGGCGCCAACATCAACACCCAGCAAGTTCGCGCGCGCCTCGGTGGATTCATTGACGTGGACGGCGATCCTACGAAAGCCATCCATCCTCTGGACCTACCCAAGATCCAGCCGGAAATGTTCAGCATCATCGCGGCATCGGAATCGAGAACTGAATCGATCTCCGGAGCCAGCCAAATGCTCACGATGGGCTCATCCCGTCCGAGCGGCCGTGGTTCGTCCATGGGGCGCACAGCAACAGGCGCCGGCAATATGATGCAAGCAGCCACCGATCGTATCGGCGGCCTGGTTGAAGATTTCAACCGACAAGTTTTCCAGCCATTCTTATGGCAGATGTACGACATGAACCGCATGTTCCTTCCTCCGACCGTGTATCGTTCGATTCTCACAGAAACCCTGGGAGACGAATTGCACGCCACGTTTGAGGATTTCATGAAGGGTCGCAAGGGTATGAAGACCTTCGACGTCCTGGCCGGCAGCCATTTGGCGGCTCGTCAGCAGATGGCGCAGTCCATGCCTCTGATCATGCAGTACTTCACGAACCCAGCCCTGGCCGGGCAGATCGCCGACATCAACGGCGAATACATCGACTTCAGCGAAATCCTCCACATGTTGACAGACGTCAGCGGGTGGGGCAGCGCAACGTACTATTCGATCATGAAGAAGCTAACGCCGCAAATGAAACAGCAGCGAGCGGCCCAGAATCCTGCAGCCCAGAAGGCAGCATCAGATCAAGCCAAGATGCAGGCGCAGTTCCAAAACAAGTCGCAGCTACAATCTCAAGGATGGACCGAGAGAGCAGCTGGTGACGTGATCAGACATTCACTAGAAGCAGCCGGAACCACTGAGGCGATTTCTGGAGAGCCCGGGGGACCGGGATTTGGCGGATCAGAATTATCAGCATAGAACGCTTCCCCAACGGGAACCGTCATACAGAAGTTCCTCTGCAGGAGAATTACAATGAGCGACAGAAAAGAAGTTTCAACAATTTCAAACGGCGGAGTCTCTATGGGCCCGTCCGGTGATTGCTGCCACATTCAGATTGAGAGCGGCAAGGGCAGCGACAAGCCGATGCGCAAAGTAACTGTTAATCCGAAGGGTGGATACAGCGTTACTAGCCCGGCGCCGACGCCTTACACCACGCGCGACCTGCAAGACAGGCCGTAATAGTTTAACCGAGAGAGCCTAGGTTCGAATCCAAGGCGTAACAGTCGTCTAGTGGCAGGACACTCGGAAAAGTTTAACGTGCTCCCGGGAGGGATCATATGGGTATCATGGATGAATTCGAAACAGGGCCGGTCGACGGGCTCAGACCAATAGCGATGCGCGATGAGCACGCTTTGCGTCTGACACCCAACGACCTGGTCATTTTAGCCACTTGGGTTTCTTCCCCGGCGTACGTCGTCTGGCAGAAACTTTCGGAAGGCGTTATCGAAAAACTTGAGACCTCCCATTTTCAAAACTGGAAAGTAGAAGCCGACTTCCAGAGAACCGGGCTTGTTGCTGTATCCGCAAGGCTACACTATGAGCAGGTTCAGCTCGAAGCAAAACGAGCAGTCGAGGAATTTTCTGGCGAATTGGATTTTGCTAGAATCAAGAAAGAGCAGATGAAGGTTTCTCCAGAGCAGCAAATAATGTCCGAATTCAAATAAGGAGATTCAGATGATTCTATTCCTATTGGTAGCCGCTATTGCTGTCGCAACATATGGCTTGTACAAGCACGTAACCCTCGTACAAGTCATTACCGAAATTTCCAAGATCGAAGCAGACGCAGTTGCCTACGAACCGGCCGTTAAAGAAAAGGTTCTCGCGATCGTAGCAAGCCTCCGCGCCAAGCTGTAAAAATTTAGCAGTACATTCTGTGAGTCCACCGGATTGGTGGCCCAAGGAGCAGTAAAATGAAGAACGTTCAAGAACTGATTGCGCTCGGAAAAGTCCCGAGCGACACCCGCGCGGCGGACAACGTCGCCGGCTATCCTAACGGCTGGCCCCAATTTTCCGACCTGTCCAAACAGGTTCGGTTTGATTGGGACAATCTGCCGTCCGATCGCGTCCGCGGACTGAAGAACGATCCGACATACAAGGCAGCTCTCGAAGGATTTTTGCTCGAAGGCGCCAACATTGTGGACCCGACAGCGGGCCCAGAAGTTAGCCTAGCCCTGTCACCAGAAGAGGCTATCATAGCCCCGGTGGTCGAGCCCCCGGCACCCGTAGCGCCCGCCGCGGAAGTTGTAGCGGAAGCTACTGTCGTCCCCGAAGTAGAGGACGAAGCCACAACGATTGAATATCCTTTCGGAACCATCTCCAAGACAAAGGGCGGATGGGAAGCGCGAGTAGACAACAAGGACGGATCCGGAGTCCAGGTTTACCGCAGCAAGACGAAGGACGAACTGATCGGAAAGCTGATGCAGGCACAAGCCCACGCATCCTCGAAGATCCGACAGCAAGAAGACGAACGTCAGCGCCGCTTGATCGACGAGCCCGCCGACCTAGCCCCGACTCGCCGGGCACTTCAGCCCAGGCAGTTGACAGCAGACGAACAATTTGAATACGCCGAAGCCATGAGCTCCGGTGACCCGAGCCGTATGCACAAGGCTCAAGAAAAGCGGGATGCGATTCGTTTCGGCGCACCGATCGACGAAGTCATGGGTCGGCTCGTTGAAACGGAAAACACGCTCGCCGTTGAAGCCTACAAGGCCACAGCGAAAGCGTTCATGAAGCAGAATGACACAGTTGAATTCACCAGGGAACTCGGCGACAAGATCGACGAAGTCCTGGCAGAAAACAAGTGGGCCTACACCGTCCGAAACCTGAACAAGGTTCTCGAGACGCTGAAGAGCCAGAATGAAGTCACCATAAAAGTTTCTACACAAACGACCGAAGAAGAGGAACTACCCGTTCCGACTTCGGCTCGCGAAGTAGCTGCAGTCGTAACACCGGCTGCTGTCGTAGTTAAGGTCCCACCAGCTACCACCCCGAAAGCGGCGGAGCGATTGAGACCAGGGTCCGCATCCACAGGGGCAAGTCCGCGCCAGGCTAGCGTCAGGCAAGGGCAAGCACCCGTAACACCAGTGGGGCTGACCGCCGAGGAATACAATAGATTGTCCGTCAGCGAGACTAAACACAAGTACAAAACCGATCCGGGATTCAGATCGGCTGTGGACAAACTTATGACTGAAGGAAAAATCTAAGTAGACCGCGCAGTAGTTTCAGGAAGTAACCCACAATGTCTTTGGGATTCCCTGCATCAAACGTCACGGGCAATTTGCCCCAGTCGACTGTCAAGTTCTACGACAAGCAGTTCGTCGAGAACCTGAAAGCCGAGACGCCGTTCGTCCGTTGCGCAGAAAGGCGCGATCTGCCGCTCAACAGCGGAAACCAGCTCGTTCTTTTCGAATACAACACGTTCGGAGCGAACACCTCACAAGCGACGGAAGGCACTCCTGGCCAGGGCATCACTGCCTCTTTGGTCACGAACACTTCCACGATCGGCGAGTACGCGGATTACGCGTCTTTCTCGTCCCTCGCACTCGCGACCGCAATCGACGACACCCTGGGCAACGTTGCCAAGGAAATGTCCTACCGCTTGGGTCAGTCTCTGAGCAACTTGGTCCGCTACACTGTTGACGGCGCGTCTGCCATCGATAGCTCGGTCCTCGTTCAACTCGCAGCTGCTTCGAGCTCCAGCTTCACCTCTTTGTCCATCGGCACCATCCGCGCCGCGATTCAGTCTCTCGCCGGCCGTTCCGTGAAGCCTTTCATGGAAGCGAAAAAGCGGTTTGCCGGGATCGTTCACCCCTTCGCTTGGGGCGATGCGATTAACGACACTTCCAACAACAGCCCGATCGACGTACTGAAGCACACGTCGGAAGGCCTGATGCGCATGGAAGAGCTACCTTCGGCCGACCTCACGGAAGTTTTCGAACTCCCGGGAACCGGTGTTGACTTCTTCCAAACAAACCTCGTGACCATGACGTCGAACTATATGACGACTGGTTCGACTGCATTGCGTACGTATATCTTCGGGCGCGATGGCGTTATCGCCATCAATCTCGCGGGCCGCGGCGACACGGCATACGGCGACGGCAACTATCGCGGAATCAAGTGCAACGTCAACTAACACGGCGTCCTTGTTATTGAAAAATTACAAGGTTAAAAAATCTTTTCTAATTGACTCGAACCCTGAAACGGGAACGAGGCGGAAGCTTAACGGCACCGTGAGAGACTAAACGAAAAGACACCCTACTGGGTGATGCAATAGTCCGATCATTACGAGAAAAACAATCGTAAGAGATCAGCAGAAATGACTGATCTCGATTCGAAAGAATCGAATAACAAAATGCGTACAAAATGCACCGATTTCCGTCAGCGACCCCGAGGGATTGATCCCCGGCTGGACGAGCTACAAGGTTCACTTCACCGTGACTTTGCCGCCCGACCCGACGCAGCGCGTCCGCCTCATCGACGCCTTGTCCGGAATCAGCTAAACCTCACGCCGGATAGTGTCCGGCATTGACTTCCGCGAGCCAGCGGAGTATAATTCTGGCTAAGGATAAAGGGGCGGGCCTCGAACCCGCCCCTATGTCCGAACTCATTCGAGGTGAGTTATGAAATTCATAGATCTTACAGGGCAAATATTTTCACGACTGACTGTCATAGAACAAGCCGAATCAAAGCACAATAGAACACGCTGGCTATGTTTGTGTGAATGTGGGAGATCATGCATCACGGCAGGAAAAAATCTTACAGATAAGAAGAAGCAAAGTTGTGGGTGCTTGCGACGAGAACTTGTTGGCGCGAGACAGCATTTGCTTACAGAAATTAATCGTGGTGTACCGGGCGAATCAGCTTTCGGAGTATTGTACGCTACGTATAAATTCAACGCAGAAAAGCGAGCTAGAGTTTTTGATTTGACAAAAGAAGATTTTCGTAAGTTGACTTCCGATCCTTGCGATTATTGCGGAATAGAGCCTAAACAAAAAGTAGGAACAGAGCGAAACGGCTTTTATGTGTACAACGGGATCGATAGGAAAAATAACGAACTCGGCTACACAAAAGAAAATAGCGCATCTTGTTGCGGAACATGCAATTGGATGAAACGAGTTCAGTCCGCTCCTGATTTTATAGCCGCCTGTCGCGCCGTAGTAAACCATTTCGATGCACAATCCTCCAACAAAGTTGGGGGCGCATGTAGCTAGGAGAATTTCAATGGCAAAAGTAGCCGGTGGTGGTCAACCCTTTACGATCGCGCAGGGAGCTCAAGTTCCTGGAGACCTGACGATCGGAAAAATTATGCATATCGCCTCAGCCTCTGGCGATACATTTCTTTTGCAAGACGGAAAAGGAAAGCTTGTTTGCCAAGGCAAAGCTTCCGCGGCTGCAGCCCAGTCGTATGATTTCCCCACGCCTGTGGGAGTAAACACCCTCGGATGCGCGCAGTTGTCCGCCGGCGGAACCCTGCTAGTCTTCTCCGTTTAAAAGGATTTCATGTCGCTCCAGATTCCTCCGAAGATTACTGAAGGCCAGGTTGTCAAATTCTGGCAGTTCGTTCAGAACCCCGATGGAACTTTATCTCCTGGCGGCCCGGGTAGCGGTGGATCCACAAACGTAAACATTACAGGCCTCAATGGGCCGGCTCCAGCATTCACAAACGCTTTCCCTGTCGAGCTTTCAGACGGAACGAATCCTGTAGGCACCCCTGGCAATCCTCTAAGCGTCAATGTGATCACCGGCGGAAGCAACGCCTCGATCGGCCTGACCGGCGCCGCTGCTCCTACGTCGGCCACGGAAATCGGTTGGGTAGACGGATCTGGAAAACTTCAGAACGTATCTGTTGCCAACCCTCTGCCTGTTAGTGTCACCGCGATCGTCGCAGACAACGTCAACCAGGGAAACAAGGGCACCATACCGCAGTCTTGGTATACGCAGCTGACTGACGGCAGCGCCGCAATCGGCGTGCTAGCCAACCCGTTACGTGTAGATCCTACGGGCACAACGACTCAGCCCGTGTCTCTGCCTGTCGGCCAAGCCGTAGAACTCCTGGACGCCGGCGGAACGAACAAGGCCAGCATCTCGGCGGCGGGCGCAGTCAAGGTTGACGGGTCGGCCGTAACTCAGCCGGTATCCGGAACTGTCACAGCGACAGTGGCCGCAGTAGGCACGAACGCGGCAACAGCCCCAACATCCTCTATCGAGATTGGCACAGTCGACGTAAACGGAAAACTGCAAGGCGCGTCAGCAGCCAACCCGGTCCCTGTTACAATCGCGGGCGCATCTGCCTCTGGCGGAAACGTTCTTACTCAGGACAACACGCCTGGAACGGGATTCATTTTTCAAGAAATTTTGATGGAGCTTAGGGCTATCAGAAAAACATTAATGGTTGTTTACGAGGAATCGGGGCAAGGGAATTTGGCTCTGGACCTGGTAGACGATGTGAATAGACCTTCTTCGGTGGACTACAATTAAGGAGATTTAATTATGTTGTTTCAAACTTTAACGGGTCCGTCGAAGAACTCGAACGGCAACCTGGCATCATCTCGCGGCGGAAACGCTGGCGATGTTATCGTATCAGAACTGCACGGTCGCTTCTACGAGCAGAACTACCAAGGCAGCCAGTTTTCGGTCGGCATCACTGCGACCTCAATTGCGGCTGCCACGTTCACGACCGCAGACGGCCTCTCATCGACGCTAGCTACGGCTGCGACCTCGACTCCGATTCTAGGAATTTGGAATCCTCTGTCTTCGACTGTCAACCTGGTTATCCTGCAAGCTATCTTGTCGGGCTTCATCACAGCCTCGACCGTGACTGGCACAGGCGGCTTGATCTGGGCGGTCTACACCGGCAACTCGAACATCACCGTTGCCAACCAACAGACTCCTTTGAACAACAAGACCCTGGCCGCATCCGGCTCACAAGCCAAGGGCTTGAACACAATCGCTCTCACCGGCCTGACAAACGTCGGCACTTATCTCCGTGCCTCGTCCCTGATCGCTGGCCCGGCAACGGGTTATTCCCAGGTAGGAACCGCAGTTGGCTTCCCCTCAGAAGGCGCCGGCCCGTCGGTAGAGAATATTGACGGCAGCATCATCGTTCCCCCGGGCGGAATTTTGGCTCTCTACGGAACCGTTACTCCAGTCGCGATCAGCGTTGCTGGTGGATTGGTTTGGGAAGAAGTATCACTGTAAGAAGTCAGCCTCTAGTTCTGGAGAACTAAATGCCGTTTTCAACGTTTACTGATATAGCCAGATGGGCGGGGATAAATCTAAGCCCCGCCTCCAATGCTGCGGGCGACGGCACGCAAGTCGGGCCAGTAGTTCGACCTATTCAAAGAAAGTATGCGTCAGTTTCAACAACGGCTCTTTTGCCTGCGAACGGAACGTATATTTCTCCTTGGATTGATACGCAAGGA
>Ga0210402_10005640_pt1 | contig 11180 bp, 17 predicted proteins | sample IncBWC7MmetaG_FD_161055 | JGI IMG/M metagenome (GOLD analysis project Ga0210402, IMG submission 161055) | Forest soil microbial communities from Barre Woods Harvard Forest LTER site, Petersham, Massachusetts, United States - Inc-BW-C-7-M | ecosystem: Environmental > Terrestrial > Soil >... | reverse complement strand
GGAACAGGAGAGGGCAACGGAATCTGGGGCGGGCAGGCCTTTGGCGATAACACACTTTTCGTATCGGGCTGGGATGACAAAATCTACTCGTATGCCTTCAATGGCTCCACGTTTTCCACCTCTCCCTCTGCGTCAACGTCGGCCACGTTCAAGTACCCCGGCGCGACCTTGAGCTACACCTCTAACGGATCGGATTCCTCCACCGGGATCGTGTGGGGCGTGACGGTCGCGGCGGATGCAAACCACTCCGCACAAACCGGAACGCTGCGCGCCTTCAATTCAACCACCTTAGCGGAACTCTGGAATGCATCGGTCGGGACCTATGCGAAGTTCTCTCAGCCGGTTGTGGCGAACGGCAAGGTTTTCCTTTCGACCTTCTCAAATCAGATTCAGTGCTACGGGTTGATTTCTGAGACAGGAATCGTACACACCAAAACAGGGGGCGGTATTCAGTGAACCTCCGGCGTGCGCGTGTAAATCCCGCCTGCCTCATTGGAGGAAGCCTCCTCATCGCCTTTCTCTCTCTTCAGTGGAGTGGCGTCCAAGCTTCCAGCATCACTCAGCCTGGGCTGTTGCTGTCGCGCACGGTCACCCTGACTCAATCCAATTTGTTGGCCCTGGACACGCCGTTTACACTCATCCCCACGCCTGGAGCCGGTCAAGTCATCTTTCCCTTCGCGCTCCGCTGGAGAATGCAGCCGGTCTCTCATCCGTACATCTCTACTAGCGGCGGTCCCCAAATCTGGTGGGGATCGCAAAGCAACCCATTCGGGTATTGGTACACGTCCGCAGGGTGGACAGCGTTGAGGTTTGCGTCTGCATCCCCTTCTGTGGCCACGGACACGGCCACGTTTGTCTCTGGCATATTCCCAAGCGTGACACTTTCGGTTGGGAATGGGGCCGATCCATCCACGTATGCCAACGTCCCCATCATTTTGCAGATGCCTGCTGGAGATAGCCTCAATCGCGGCCCAGTCCTGACCGTTACACCCAACGTTTGCGGCTCAGGATATCACGTCAACGACATTTTCTCCACAGGCGGGGACGCGACATTTACGGTCTCCTCCATTTCCGGCGGCGGTTGTGTCACGGGAATCACGATCATGTCGGCGGGCACTGCGACCGCAGCCGGGAACGGTATCGCGACAGTTTTAGAAGGAAATATCTCTTCCAGCACGCTAAATATGGCCGGGACTGGCTACGCGATGGGAGACACGTTCACGGTCAACGGCGGTTGTGACCAAGCTACTGGAGTCATAGACACAATCGGCGCGGGTGGATCGGTGGCGACCTACCATCTCACATTCTCAGGCGACGGATATTCCACCACTGCAAGTAATCCGACAACGGCGACCAGCGGCGTGGGTACCGGACTCACGCTGAACATCGTGGCCGGAGGGGGATCTGGACTTACGGTCAACCTCACTGTACAGCCTGGGGATGGCACGTTGACAGTGACTATTTGGTATACGGTTGCACCAGAATGAAAAACATGAAATCCAAAAAAGCTTGGCTATTCGCGGCATTTTTAATCGTCTTAGCATGGTGCGGCCGGGATGGCGTACGGAGTGCCATGGCTAGCGGCATTCAAACCTTCGGGGTGGTGGCAATTGGAGGGACGGGCCGAACTTCCCTTACCAATCACAACGTTTTGCTGGGAGCGGCGACCAGCCCCATCAACTTCGCGGCACCGGCGGGGACGGGAAATTGCTTCATGGATAATGGGGCGAGTTCAGACCCGAGTTTTCAAGCCTGCCCCAGCAGTGGAGGAGGCAACCCCACCATCACGATTAGCAACGCCGGGTCCACGGGCACCACAACCAGCACCCTGACCAAACTAACCGGCGCGCCTTCTACGGCGGTGATTACGGCGACGACGGACACGGCGGGGGCGGTGGGGATCACGACCGCGGGCGCGGGCACCACGGGTTCCGCAACGATTACCATCGAGGGGTCTGTGTCGTGCGTGTTCGATGGAGCTACGACGGCGGGAGACTACGTGCAAATTTCTTCCACGACGGCGGGAAATTGCCACGATGTGGGAGCGACCTATCCCACCTCGGGGCAAATTCTGGGCCGGATATTGTCTACAAACGGCATGGCGGGGACCTACACCATCAACCTCTTCCCGAGTGAGATCCGCGGCCAATCAGGTGGCGGCGGTGGCATCTCCACAAGTTCCGGAACGTACGCCAGCAAGCCGGCGGCCGGAAGCTCTGGAAATCTCTACTTCACCACCAATTCATCCTACGTTCTTCGGGACAACGGCGCCTCCCTAGACGCTTTCTACCAAGGATCAATCGTCATTCCTCCGGCCTCGCAAACGCTCACACTTGTAAACCAAGGTGCGTCCACAATGAACACGACAAACGGGTATGGGTACATCAATGGCGTGGGGACGGGCGGCTACAATATGCGGGCCATGGTAATGAGTCTACCGGCCACTCCGTACACCTGTGTTTTGGGATTTCGGTTTACAGCGGGGCAGGATAGTTCCTCTTCCTTTATTTGGGATGGACTTGTTTTGCGCGAGTCCGCAACGGCTAAACTGCAAATCGGAGGGCAGGGCTATCACACGTTTGGCGCGGGGGGCGGAAACTGTTCATCGGCAACTTTATTCGGCGGCTGTGCAAATGGGGAATTCTTGGCGATCAGCAATTTCACTAACCCAACCACGTACGGCGGAAGCGATTTGCTTGGGCCAAACCCTTTCAATTGGAGTTTCTCCGATATATGGATAAAAATCACCGACGATGGCACAACGCGCAAGTGGTTCACAGGTCCGGGTAAGGATTCTCTTGATTTTCAGATTGCATCGGAGGCACACGCCGGATTTTTCACAACTGCGCCTGACCAGTTTGGTTACGGGTACCAAACCAACTATGGAAGCGGGGTAGGCCTCACGATGAAGGCCATCCACTTGGGGTGCCCATAGATGGTGTCTGCTCTCCCCATTGCGGTTACTCCACCTCAGTTTTATCGTGGCATGGGAGCCTATACGCCAGCGCAAACTCAAGTGCAAGCGCTGATTGTGCAGGCGGCGCAGACTCAGGGAGTTCCGCCGAATATCGCGCTGGCGGTCGCTGCGCATGAGTCTCAGTTCATCCCGACCGCGAAGAACTCTACCTCATCGGCCGCGGGAGTCTTTCAACTGATTTCATCCGCCCAGCAGTACACGGGAGTCACAAATCCCTACGATCCGAACCAAAATGTAAACGCGGGCGTTTCCTTGCTCGCGATGTATTACAAACAGTACGGGAATTGGCCGCAAGCAATCCAAGCTTTTTCGGAAGGACCGGGTACGGTCGCGTCTGGGCAACCTCCAAGCGGGCAGACTCAGAATTTAATCGACTATATCAACACGTTTGACCCGTCACAGATTCTTTCAGCCGTGGGTGTGGATGCGAGCGGCGCGCCGTCGACCATCGCTGATGCGGCGGCAAGTATCCCAGATCAGGTAACCACATTGGTTGCGGGAATCGATTTCACGGACCCAACCACGATTGTTCTGGGGCTCGGTTTGTTGGCGGGGCTTGTTTGGATCGCGCGGGAGTTGTAGAATTGGGCAATCATGCCGGGCACAGACGATGTGGAAGACTTGTTCGATGACGAAGACGACGAAGAATTTGACGACGGCGAAGACGATGATCTACTGATAGGCGTAGATGAAGACGAAGACGCTTTTCCCGACGATGACGATGAGGACGACGAATGAGTAGCGTTGCTTTCAGCGCAGAACTTCAAGCACAGCGGCCTCCGTTGTCGGACCCGAGTTGTCCAGCTTGTCAGGACAAGCGCGTCCACGACGTTTCGGAATGGTTGAATCATCCACTGGCGGGCCACGGATACACAAAAGAAACTGGGTGGTCCCACGGTCGCGCAAAAGAACTGCACGATGCGGAAGTCGAAGCCTTGAACGCCAAGCGCGCCGCGTCGAATCGCACGCCGGAGGCAAAAGATGTACACTAGTCAACCCTGCGGGCTACCAAGCGGAGCAACACCAGTTCCAACGGCTCTGCTTACCGCAGCTCAGAACGCAGCTCAGTCCACAATCCAAAACGGCGGCTCGCTCTCGGATGCGATGGGGGCGGTAAACGCGGCGATTCAAAACTTTCTGAACAGCAACCAACTCCCGACGTCGACCATCGGTACGCCCACGTCTAACGTGACGAATGCAACCATGTTCGCTCAGTCCGCGGGGGCAGTTGCTGCAAAGCAAGCCCTGACGGATCGGCAGATGCGCCTGGCTCAGTGGACCTTCAACCGGCTGATGGTCCGACGCGCTTCGGACTACGCGGGTACCGCGATCGCTCCGGGGCAGTTCAATACTTCCCAAAACGGAAACGCGAAAGTCTTCGCGCAAAAACGATATTGCGTTCTTCCGCCCCAACCTCCCGTGGTCCAGCCGGTAACCGCGGCCTTCAGCTACACGCCGGCGCCGATTCCGTTGACCACTACTCCATTGGTGGTTCCCCCGCCAATCCCCGCGCCTCCGGCTCCCACTCCCGCGCAAGTCAGGGATTGCAGAACCGGGAATCTCTGCAAAGACATCCAGAGCGGCTGCGTCCTAACTTCCAGCGTTTCCCCCGCACAACTCTTGGCGTGCGCTCAGTCGCCTGGTAACGTCGGAAATTATAATCTGTACCCCGCCATTGCGGCACAAGGCGGCATGCCAGCGACGGGCTTGGGCGCGGTTCGTTTGATGAGACGGACTCCGGCGCGGCCGATGCGGAGGGTTGCTTAAGTGCGTTACCTCCGGCGGGCAGCAGCGGCAACGGGCCTATTTATTGGAGGAATAGTAGGCCGCTTCTGCGGAGCAATTCTTCCGGCATCGGTGTTGGCGAAGCTTTTGGATAAGATTCACGGGCGGTATCCTGAATTCGCTCCAAGATCCTCTAACGACATACGGAACGAAGCCGAAAATCACGCCGGAGGCAAACAGTGAGCGTAGAGTTACTTCAGCAAGCAGACTACCTCCTCTCCTCCTGCGGAAGACCCATTCCCCCTCCCGGAGCTCGTTGGGTCGATCTTCCGTACGTTCTGACCTACCGAGTTCAGAATACAAAAACCGCCACAGCTTTTGAAATCGCAGTCCCCGCGAATGGAATTACCTTTTCATCCGTCGCCAGGCCGGGAACCACAATCACTATCAGTATCGTTGCGGGCGCTGGCGCGCTTACCGTGGCCGTGTCCGGGCAGACGGTGACGATCACTGAAGCGGCAGGAGGAAGCACGATAGCCGCAATCGTAGCGGCAGTGGTGGCGAGTGCAGCGGCTTCCGCCCTGATTGCGGCGGTCGTGTTCGGGGATGGGACGCAAATTCTAACGGGAACCCCGTGGACGTTAACCGTGGTTCAAGGTACGGCGCAAGGCATCGGCGCGGCGGCCTCCCGGATCGAAAATAAAGCCCGCGTGCAATTCATCGTTCGTGGTCTTTCGGTGAGTGGACAGGTCGCGCCTTACCGGATTTGGTGGGCGAACGGTCGGAACCTTCAGCAGATCGTTTCAACCGGAAGCTTCACTGGGGCTGGCGCCGGGCTTCGCGTCATTCAACCGGAGGTGGTGATTGAACCGGGCGGGAAACTCATCATCGAATCCGCCACGATCACGACGGGCGGGGCCGGTCTGTTCTACTTCTGGGGCGTCCTTCGCTTCCTGCTTTATGCGCGCGGGGATGAGCCCGAACCCTACTTACCGGACACAAGCCGGGCACCTCGTATTCCAGGGACGCAAAACCAAAACATCATGGCGCCCGAGTGGATGCTTGGAAATCAATGCTGTCCCGAAACCCCACCGGGGTACTGGGATGAGCCGTTCACGCTCCACTCCCCCAAGGTCGCGAATCCGATCGGTACAACCACCGTGGGCGTGGCAACAGAAGTGCCGAACGACTGCGAGTACTTGATTGTTCGCCGCGTGGAATGGAACTCCGTGGCCGATGCGGGGGTTACTGCGGGCGTCTCCGCGCTTCAAATCCGCATGCCAAACGGGTACTCCCTCACCAACGGAGACTACACCCCTCAAGACTGGACCGGGCCACTCTTTCCGATGATGATGGTCCAGGGCGGGGGCCGGATCATTCAAGATTTTGGAGACATGGATACGGCTGGAATGGGAAACATCACGACTGTGGTGCGGTATGACGGAGTTAAGCGGAGAAAACTGCGATGACCGAAACCGCCTACGCCCATCCGTTAACATGCCCATGCGGTAACTGCGATGGGAATGGTTCTGTTGTGAACACGATCACACTTGGCGTCCCGCGTGAAACCGAACCCCGCGCCGTTCCCGTTGGCGGTCCCCGGCACTATCCTGCGAAGACGTGCGCGGAACGTGGCTGGCATAAGTGTCGCCTTCAGAATATTCTAAAGGCCGCTAACATTCTGCTCTTATATAAGTGCGAAGACTGTAACGAAGAAGGCACGGCGGCCTGGGCGCGGTTGCAACTTCAAAAAGAAGGTGACTTCCTCCTCGAGCTCGGTGAAGCAGTCGAAGACCTTGCAAAACGCCAGATCCGCGAGCATCGGACCATCTTCGATTCCGACAACGAAGGACTGAACAAAGCGGCAGAGCGCGCCGGAGGCAAGAAATGAACTTGTTATCATCAACCCGGCAAAAAGGCCCGCGTAGCTTCGCAGCTCAAAACCAATACCGCGCACAGTGGATCTACTACACCCCCAAGGGTTACCGGGATGAACCCTTCGACGTACCCTTCACCTTCAACGTGGCAGAAGACGGCAACCAGCATAACAATTTCCCGATCCAGCTTGACGACGATGCGCCTTTCATCGTGCGGGGCTTCTTTCAGAACGGCGCCGGGACTGCTGCGGTTCCGAGTGTCCTCGGATTGGGTTTCGCGCGCTTGTGGGACGCCAACAGCCCGCCTAACGGCCTCTCCGCTGGCTTCGCCTACAACTTCGGCGGCTGGGGCTTCGGACCGTTCTCTTGGCCAATAGAGCCGGAGGTTTACTGTGAAGCCGGATCGGTGCTGATGATCGACTTTCAACTTCAGAGTACTGCGAATCCAACCCCGATCATTCAGGGGTGCTTCATGGGGATCAAGCGGAGACCGGAATGCTAGCGCGTTGCCTCCGGCGTGGTTTAGAGAGACTTGCCCTCTTCGTTGGCGGGCTAGTCCTCAAAAACCCGGTACCAGATTCCGGTCGGCCACGGCGGAAACTTCTTTCCGTTGACGCGGCAAATGATACGGAGTCTCTTCTTCAACTCAACCAATTCACTTCCTACAACTCGCTCCAAGACCCGGCTGTAAGAATACTCCGGGTCTCTCCGTACCTGATAAGGACCTTTCACAATATCGCCTACCTTATAGCGGCCGTAAAAACAGCGAAACACACGGCCTGTAAACACATCAGCAATTCCCAAGACTTCGCCCGTAGCGACGTCAATTGTCACATCAAGTTCCCGAATCGGCATCTTGAAAGTCTACCCGTCTGCTCCCACAAACGCTATGGGCGGTTGGTACCAGAACTCGCCGGAGGCAAAGAGTGCTAGAACGTCACCAAGACTACCAACTGAACATCCCCACCCTCCCCGCCGGCGGATTGCAAGGCGTGGAACTTCGGCTTGATTCTGACGCAGCCTTTGCGGTTCGTTGGGTCAAGCAGCGATTCACGCCAGGAGGGGACCTTCCGCAAAGTTGGTCTTACCGCTTCAAAACCCCGCAAGGTGCCTACAATTCCGACACGTTCATGACGGATAACTTCGGACGCGGCACGCTGAAGCGCGGCTACCCGAAGTATCCGCAGATGGTCTACCCCGCGGATGGCGCGATCGTGGTGGACATCAACAATGTCAGCGGGGTTCAGCAGTCGAACGTGAAACTGTTGTTCCGCGGGTCGAAGCTTTTCCCGGACGGGACGCTCAACTCCCCCACGTACCCGCAAAACTGCTCAATCATCCCCCAGGTGCTCCCTGTTCAGATTATCAACATTCCGCAAAACACCGGCTCTGGAATTTTAAACAACCAGATCAACACGCAAGCGGACTGGGATTTCGCCCTTCGCTACGTGAACGCCGATCCGTTCTCGCTCACGGGAGCCACGGGCACCTACGATCAACTGTACGCTCAGTTGAAAGACGTGAATCAGAAACCGTACTCAAACGTCCCGATTCACATCGATGATCTTTTTGGCTCCCAGTCTTCGACGGCAACTGGATCCGTGACGACAAACCCGTTTTGGCCGGGTCTCCTCACCCCAGAAATCTACATTCAAGCGAATGGGATTCTGTTCTTCGACATCTTCCGGTCGGACACCGGTGGCGGAAATGTGACGATGCAATTTTCTTTCGGTGGGGCGAGGGTCTACCGGAGATGAGGCGAGTTATTGCGGGGCGTGTGAAGCCGATGTGCAATCCGAATGCGACTCTTGGCCTACGCGCGTTCTTTCAGGTGTCTATCGTGATTATCGGATTGTTCGTTGCGGCTGGAATCGTGGGAATTCTCCTCCTTCTGGCGTCCTTCCTTGAGAAGCATCAGGCGGCGGGTACCGCAGACTGGCTGAACTACGCAATTATGGCCGGGGTGATTTACCACGCGGAAGACGTTCCCGCAGACGATGCTTTGCCTCCGGCGCAGAGTGACGAATCAGGCGACGGCGTTGGAGGGGTTGCGTGACTATACCGGTCTTGGCGCTTGTGCTGGAGGAAGGGACGGAATTTGTTTTTTCACCAGGAGATAGCCGTGGCTTCGATGAATCGCTTCCGATTCCTGTGCATCTATCCGATCAGTCTGGACATATCACCTTTGACCATTGGATAACCCGTCTTGTTCAGCGAGTTTGGAACGCGAAACACCTTTACCTTATCAAGAGGCACGGAGGCACGAAGGTTCCCGTGCAATTCGTAAGAAGCACTGGAGGCAGGGTGTTTCAGATCACTCCACCGTGTGCATTCACATTCAGATTTTGGCATGCTCGGTTTGAGGCTGACGGTCCGATCAGCCTTACGGAGTCTTCGTTCCAAGCAATTGGAGAGATGCGGATGAACCTGCAAACTCAACCGGACGGCGAACAAGTCCACGCCGGAGGCAAAAAATGATAACCCCCTTCCAGTTAGACGCCTCCTGGAGAGACTACTGGAACACATACTCTCCGGTCGCAAACGCGCAAATCGCGCCGTTGACCGATAACACCTGCTACGCCCCGCGAATCCGCATGGTCCCCGATCCGACTCAGCAGAACATGCCGAGCTCGGGTAAAATCGAGTACAACTTTGTGGTAGCGCCCGGCTCAATCATGTGGGGCATGTGGGCGGGTCCAGCGGCTCAACTCCCGTTCACAATGCAGTTGACCGATATTGCGATTGGTCACAGGATGTTTCAGGAGCCGGCCTCAACGGTGTGCCTGCCAAACTCGACCAACTCTCAGGGCTCCACGTCGCCGTACAACTACGCGCTGTTCCCTTGCCCCTGGCCGGTGGTGGGGGATGGATTGTTCACGCTCGAGATTTGGCCGGGCTCCTCTGCGAATATTGGAAAGCGGCACTTCATCATTCTTGGATGTGCGGAGATAAACGAATGCAGTTAGCGGCCGTTACCTCCGGCGAACATTTGGTTTCAACTGGGGTTCTTCCTCGCGGTCCAATGGCTTTTAGGGACTGGTTGCGGAATCAAAAAGACCGTCTGGATAAAGTCGGTGATCTTGCGCGCGACACTTTTTCTAACGATGGTATCAGACTCCCGAAAATGTTGACGCCGGGTAAACTCCGTGCTCACATGATTCGAAATTACAATCCATGTGACGGTGCGCTCGAAGCAATGGATCAAGCGGAACACGAGTTTAGAAACCTCCAACGCTGGGCACCTCGCGAAGACAATACGAACGCCGGAGGCAAAAAATGAGCGCATTAGATCTACCACGTTATACACAAGCGTTAGCAAAGACAAACTGCAACCGCTTCCCTTGGCTGGTGCCAGGGGAGCACTCCCGCCAGGTCCGCGCGGCAATGAAGGTGGCCGTTCCGGATTACACTGGAGGCCCGGCAACGGCGGCGCTGCTCGATCCCTACCAAGTTCCGGATGGGATGATCTTCTCCCTTCGTGGAATCTGCTTCCTTGGTTTCGTCCAGAGCTGGAACCCTGCTTCCGGAGATTTGACATGGACGCTTGACGTAACGTCGGGCGGGACACGTAGCGTAGATTACTTCGTGAACGTCGATACGGAGCTCGGGTCACTGGAACGGCCGTTCCCGATCGGCGGCCGGCTGGAATTCGAAAGCTTGGACATCCTTCAAGGCTTCGTGACAGCAAACGCAAACGTGGGAATCGGCGCCCCGAACTTTGTTGAGTTGATCCTTTGGGGACATCTCTACCCGGCTTCAGAACGGCGGGCAGGGGACTGATGTTCAATCCCCTACGGGTCCTCACCAAGCCGTACGATTTGATCTGTACGAACTTGGGCTGTGACCATCGGCAGGAAATGTCAGAACTGGCCAAGGCTAAGCGTGCGGCGGCCACGTACTTACGAGTTTTAGCAATGGTCCTTTGTTTCTGTTTTGCAAGTGCGTCCATTGCAATGCTTGTTCACGCTCAGAGCACAGTTGCGGAAAGAACCGCAAGACTCGAGGTGATGGGTATTACGTCGGACGCTCGGCTGGCACGTCTCGAATCCGATCTCTCACACCTTCAGTCTGAGGTGGCTACGATGAACGGGATTGGCATTGGTGTTGGAACTGCACTCGGATTGCTTCAGGTTTTGCAAATGGTTCTTGGTCGGAAAGTGGTTTAGTTTGCCTGCTCTGATTTCCAGTCCTCCCGTCTTCGTTCCCCTCCCGGCGACGTTCCCCACGTTGTACGACACTCTGAACTTTATCAGTGGAAATTCCAATTTCTACGGCCCGTTTGTATCCGGCGGCGCGCTTTACCTGGCTCTCATCAACTCAAGCGCGTCTGGTTTCGCGAGTCTGAACTTCTTTGAGATTGAGAGTGAGACGGATTATTTCACGCTCACTGCGGTTGCTTCCGGGGCGGGCGGAAACTCCATTTCGTTCGCAGTGACCGGGGTCGGGACTCCGAATCTCTCTCTTGCTGTGTCGGTTGTCGGAAACGCCATCTCGGTACAGGTCGCGACAGACGGGGCCGGAAACAGCACCACCACTCGCGACCAGATGGTAACGGCGCTGAATGCAACGCCGGCTGTAACGGCACTGGTGACGATCACTCA
>Ga0210402_10005639_pt1 | contig 11182 bp, 9 predicted proteins | sample IncBWC7MmetaG_FD_161055 | JGI IMG/M metagenome (GOLD analysis project Ga0210402, IMG submission 161055) | Forest soil microbial communities from Barre Woods Harvard Forest LTER site, Petersham, Massachusetts, United States - Inc-BW-C-7-M | ecosystem: Environmental > Terrestrial > Soil >... | reverse complement strand
ACGTGATGGTCAGTTCAGCCAACGATTCCTCTTACAAACTCTCGTCTAATAGGATGCCAGACAATCGCGCGCTGCTGCGATTTATCGGATTTCGTAATTCTCGAATCATTCAAACGCGCCAAAGGGCTGAAGCGGCGCCCCAGAAGAGCAGGAACAGCATACTAATATAGCCGTTCACCGCAAAAAACGCAGCGTCCAGCTTGCTCAAATCGTCGGCTTTGACCAGCGAATGCTCGTAAGCCAGCAAAGCTGCGACGACGGCGATTCCTGCCCATGCCGGCCAAGGCAATCCGAAGGTGAAAGCCAGCCAGCTCAGCACCACTACGACCAGAATGTGCATCGCGCGGGAGATTCGCAGCGCGGTGACAATACCAAATCGTTTGGGCACGGAAAAGAGCCCGGCGCGCTGATCGTAATCCACGTCCTGGCAGGCGTACAGCACATCAAAGCCGCCGACCCATAGCGTTACCGCGGCGCACAGAATCAGCACGCGCCAATCGAGACGGCCCGTGACGGCGATCCATGCGGCCGCCGGTGAAACGCCGAGAGCGAATCCCAGAAATAAGTGCGACCAGTTGGTGAAGCGCTTGGTGAAGGAATAGAAAAATAGAATTGCGAGCGCGACCGGTGCGAGCTTCAACGCCATAGGATTCAATAGCCACGCTGCGAGAAAAAACACCGCCGCCGCGAGCAGCGTGAAGGCCCAGGCAAACCCCACGGAGAGTGTTCCGATTGCCAGCGCGCGCATTTTGGTACGCGGATTCTCGCGGTCGTAACGCACATCGACGATGCGGTTGATGGTCATGGCCGCCGAGCGAGCCGCGACCATGGCCACCACAATCCACAGGATCTGCCGCAACGTCGGCCAAGCATGAAACTGAGACCGCGCAGCCAAAAGCGCTCCGGTCAGAGCAAACGGTAGTGCGAAAACGGAATGCTCGAACTTAATCATTTCGAGCACGGTGCGGATGCGGCCCGGCATACGGTTACGCCTCCGCCTTTTTTGCTTCGGAGTGGGAGCCGGTCCAGCGAATCATCTGCTCTTGCGGCAAGCCGATTTGCGCGAGCACGCGACAGATATATTGCGTGACGAGGTCGTCGATCGTTTTCGGATGATGATAGAACGCGGGAATCGCCGGCATGATCACGGCGCCGGCTCGCTGCGCGCGCAGCATATTCTCCAGGTGAATGCGATTGAAGGGCGTATCGCGCACGCACAGCACGAGCTTGCGGCCCTCTTTCAAGATAACGTCAGCTGCACGGGCCACCAGATCATCAGCAATGCCATTGGCAATCGCGCCGAGCGTGCCCATCGAGCACGGCACAACAATCATCGAATCGACTTCATAGCTTCCGGAAGCGATCGACGCCCCTACATCTTTATTGGGCAGCGCTTCGATTCTGTTTGTAGCGCGGCCGAGAATGCGCGCGGGAAGCTGCTTGACGTCTCCGGAAGTGAGGCTCAGTTCTTCAGCGAGGAGACGCTGGCCGGCCTCGGTGACCACGAGATGAATCCGTACGACGCGCTCGTCGCGTTCGAGAAGATCGAGCGTTTTCTGGGCGAGGAGGGCGCCGCTGGCACCGGTGACGCCGACAGTGACGACCTGGTTTTCGAGGTGGGTCATTGGCGTGTGACCTGACAAGTTATGGGGCAAGTCATAGGGCTTTGCGCGGATAAATCGAGTCTCGCAGCCACTTCCGGGCAAGTCAAGCGCACCGGTCGCGACCGTTGGGTAACACGCAGGCTGAAGCCCGCGCTCCTGGGCCCCCTTCCCCTGTTTTTTGTAAGTGTTGCCGATAAAGGACTTAGCTGAGCGTGGGAGGTGGAACGTGTTCCGTGATCCGTGAAGAGAGCAAGGCCAATGGAGCGGGCGGAGGAGGGCGTTAAAGTGCTGGTTGAAGGACTGGGCGCGCAGAGTGGGTGACACCCGGGTGTTTTTGTGTACGAGTGCGGAAGTGGTTGATTGGAAGGGAGATGTGCTTCGTTTTTGTGCACCACTCGCAGATCGGGGCAGGAAAGAGTGGGTGGGGAGAGTGTAAGAGCGGTGTACAGGGCGGGGCGGCGAGGTTGAAAGGTGAAGGTCACGACGCATGGTAAGGCGTATCCCAGTTGTCGTCAAATAAAACTGGCACAATCTTACATGATGTGGTGTGGAAAAGCGGCGAAAGAGGCAGCAGGTGGTACTGGGAAGAGGCAAGAACTAAACGCACGGGGGCAGAGCACGCAGAGATCGAGCGCAGGATCGAGGGCGGTCCAGACGAGTCAAAATCCGCACCCTTTGCAAGAACCGCAAGAGTGCGCACGCAAAACCCCTTCGTCCGTGAAACTGTGACCAACCCGCCGATGATCTGGATTTCCTGACGCGCGTTAGCCTCGGAAACTCTGTTTGCGGAATGCTAGAATGCACCCGCGATGCGCGAGCACGAAATCCGAGTTTTGCTGGAGGCCGTCCGGTCTCAAGCTCTTAACGTTGAACAAGCGGTGGAGCGGCTGAAGCATTTGCCGTTTGAGGATTTGGGATTTGCGAAGGTGGATCATCACCGGGCGTTGCGGCAGGGGTTTGCGGAGGTGGTGTTCGGCAAGGGGAAGACGCCGCGGCAGATTGCAGAGATCGTGCAGGCGATGTTGCGGAGGAAAGATTCGCGCAGCAACGTGCTGGTGACGCGGGCGGACCCGAAAGCGTTTGCGGCGGTGCGGAAGATCAGCCGGGCGGCGAAGTTTCATGCCCTCTCGGGCGTGATCACCATCGAGCGGAGCGCGGAAATTACCGGCAAGGGAACAGTGGTTGTGGTGTCGGCTGGCACGAGCGACATTCCGGTGGCTGAAGAAGCGCTGCTTACTTCGCGGCTGATGGGCAACCGCACGGAGCATCTGTATGACGTGGGCGTGGCTGGGATTCACCGGCTGTTGGCGCACAGCGAAGTGCTGACGAAGGCGCGGGTAATTATTTGCGTTGCGGGAATGGAAGGAGCGTTGCCGAGCGTGGTGGGCGGGCTGGTGGCGGTGCCGGTGATAGCGGTGCCGACGAGTGTGGGCTACGGAGCGAGTTTTGGTGGCGTGGCGGCGTTGCTGGGTATGCTCAATAGTTGCGCGTCGAATGTGACGGTGGTGAATATTGATAATGGGTTTGGGGCGGCTTGCGTGGCGTCGTGCATTAATCGGTTGTAGTGGATTCAAGACTTCGGTAATCAACGTTGATTTTCGGCTGTAGCGTTGTCCCCTGTTGGCGAATTCTTGGACGTGATCGCGGGCGGGCCTGATTGCTAAGGATGAACCGAAGGTCCGCCTCGGAAGGCGGACCCTACAAAGTCGCGGACGGGCGCGGCATGCTGTGCCACTACGAGGACGATTCCTCAGATTTCAGCAGGACCTTCATTACGCCGGGGCGCTGGGCGAAGGCGATGGCGCGTTGCGCGTCGGTTAGCGGGAACGTTCGCGTGATTAGTGGAGTGGGGTCGACTTGGCCGGAGCGCAGGAGGGCGATGGCTTTAGCGAAGGGACCGCAGCGGGAGCCGACGACTGTCAATTCATTGACAACGATGGGCCAGGTCTCGACGGGTGCGGCGCCGTGAAATGTAGACTTCAAGACGATGGTGCCGCGAGGCTCGGTGAGTTGCTGGGCTAGGGCGAGGCCGGTGGGGGATCCAGTTGCCTCGACCACTAATTTGTAGCGTTCTTTGATTCGGGCGAGGTCGCTTTTGTCGCCGCGGACTTTCTTTGTGGCAATTCGTGTGCGTTTGGCCAGCGCGAGTTTCTGGGCGTGCTTGCCGTACATCACGACGCGGGGTATCGCGGTTCGCAGAACTCGTGCAATCAACTGTGCGAGTTTGCCATCACCCAGAACGGCGGCTTCGCGCAATCCCGTTACTCTTATTTGCTGCAGAATCTCGCAGGCGGCGGCTAGTGGTTCGACGAAGACGGCTTGCGCATCCGTAACGCTGTCGGGGACGCGGTGCAAATTCTCGAGCGGCAGAGCCAAATATTCCGCGAAGGCGCCGTCGTGGGCGACGATTCCGAGCACCGTTCGGCGCGCACAGTGAGTTTGCAATCCTCGGCGGCAGAAATCGCAGACTGGTTTGTAGCCGTATGCCGAGCAACTTACGTTGATATCGCCGCAGACGCGGCGGCCGAGCCATTTCTTGTGTTGGGAAGGCGACGTTGATTTCAGTTCGGTGACTTCGCCGACGAATTCGTGTCCAGCGGTGCCGCGAAAAGCGTGATAGCCGCGGAGGATTTCAATGTCGGTGTTGCAGATGCCGGCTAAGCGGACGCGGATGAGCGCCCAGTTGGGGCGGAGCTTGGGCAGTGGCTTGGCAGTTGGCCTTAGTTTGCCGTTGGCGATTTGGAAGGCGAGCACGAATTGATTGTACCGAAGAGCGGAGAGATTTCATCGCGCCGAAACCGCGCGATGCCGAGGAGTCTCTCTGCGCAGGCCGACCAGTTCGCAGGAAGCGAACTGGAAAGAGAAAGCGTCGGCCTGCTTCGTTTAAAATGACGGCGGTGGTGTTTCGGATATATGGTTGCCCGGCTTACGGCTGCGGTCCGCCTCAGAAGGCGGACCCTACAACGCCGGGTGATCAGGATTCGGATTTGTTGGGGAGGGAGCGGCGGCGGGGGCGCGAGGTGGCGACTTTTTCGAGGAGATCGAATTTAGCTTCGAGGCGGACTAGACGGCGGTCGAGGTCACGGTAGGCGTCGGCGAGATTTTTGACTTGATCAGTCAAGCCATCCATGCGGTCTTCGATCAGGACGATTTTGCGGATGGCGGCGTAGGCGTCACTGGCCCAGCTCATTTGCCGTTTTTCCGGTGCTTGAGGATGCGGTCGACGTAGGAAATGGTGTCGTCGAGTTTTTTGATCATGCGGTCGGCGGAGCGATTGGCTTCGCGGGCGAGATTCGCCAGTTCCGCTTCTTTTTCCACTGGGACATCCAGGTACAAGTCGACGGCATCGCGGACTTCCTGCGAGAAGGATTTACCGCGGAGCTTGGCGCGGAGGGTGAGGCGGCGTTTTTGTTTGTCGTCGAAATGGATGAGCGCTGTGGCCATGATGGTTCCTATATAAGACTTATATAGGATAACACAGTCGGCCGCAAGATTGCTTTGGCTGATGGCTGTCCAGACGGGCACGGCAATGCCCGTGCCCCTACGAGGAAACGGCGGAGGAGCGAAGGTTAGTGGGTGTAGCTCGAATTAATGAAGTCGTCGACGTCTTTGTGGAGTTTGTGGCGTTCTTTTTCGTCGATGTACATCATGTGGCCGCCTTCGTAGTAGACGAAGCTGACGTTCTTGCGGAGCGGCGGCTCGAGATGCATGTGGGAAAAAGTGTGTTCGATGCCGTTGAAGGGCGTGGCCACGTCGTAGTAGCCGCAGATAACCAGGACTTTCAGAAAAGTTTGCTGGGTCATGGCGGCGCGGAGGACTTCAGCGACTTCGGTGTTTCCGGTTTGGTCCCAGGGGCGGACATTGGCGGCAACTGTGTAGTATTGATCGCTGTCCCACTTCAGTTCGCGCCTGGTGTAATCGTGAAAGGTGCCGACATAGGCGCCTTCGTAGGAAGCTTCGCTGGGGTCGTATTCGAAGCGTTCGCCTGCGGCGTCCACGTCGATGCCTTCAAAGCGTGAGTCGAGGCGGCCGATGGTTTTGCGCTTGTCGCGTTCCAGTTCCTTGAACCAGCGGAACGGGCTGATGCGCAGATTGGTTTGCTCAATGTATTTCGGGGAGAGGCCGGTGTAGCGGGCGATGTCTTGCACGATCTTCTGATAGTCGCCCTGCGAAATCGCATCGCCTTTTTCGAGCGCTGCCGCATAGTCGCCGTGAGCGAACTCGCGCGCTTTGGCGGCAACTTGCTCGATGGTCAAGCTTTGCAAATCGGCGGGAAGCAGGTGGTGATACCAAGCGGTGGTGACGTAGGTGGGAAAGAAAAAGACCGAGCGATTGTCGGCGCCCCAGTTGGAGAAGGCTACGGAAGAGAGCAACGCAACCCCGCTCAAATAAATTTGATGGCGCTCTTGCAACACTCCCGCGAGTTCGGCTGAACGCGTAGTGCCGTAGCTTTCGCCGATCAGGAATTTCGGGGAGGCCCAGCGATCGTTGAGCGTGATGTACCGGTAGATGAAATCCGCGAACCAGTTGGCGTCGGCGATGATGCCGTGGAACTGCGCGGGATTTTCACCCGGTGCGGGGCGGCTGAAGCCGGTGGAGATGGCGTCGATGAAGACGAGGTCGGCGGCGTCGAGGAAGGAGTCTTCGTTGTCGACCACAGAATACGGTGCGGGCATGCCGTGGCCGTCTGGCGTTAGCACGACGCGCTTCGGTCCCAGGCCCATGTGTGTGAAGAGCGATGCCGAACCGGGTCCGCCGTTGTAGACGAAAGCAACGGGGCGCTTGGAGATGTCGGCGCCGTCTTTTGTGTAGGCGACGTAGAACATGCTCGCCTTTACGGTTCCGTCGTCAGCTTTGATGTTGTAGTTGGCGGCGGTGGCGGTGTACTTGATTTCCTGTCCGCCGATACGCGCGCTGTGATGCGTTACCGAAGATTTTTCCTCGGGAAGCGGCGGCTTCTGGCCTTGCTTGCTTTTGTCTGCTTCACCAGCTTGTTCGGCGGGAGAAAGCGAACGTTGCCGCATCTGTGGCGGCGGTTGTTGTCCGCCGGGAACCGTCTGCTGGGATTCGCCGGGTCGCTGCGGGTCGTCCTGCGCGGCGACGTTCGCACTAGCGAACAGCAACAACGCTACACCCGCGAAGGCATAGTGACTTCTCCCCATGAAGCACCCCTCGAAGAATGGAATTTATCCGGCAACCAAGTGTCAAACGCCTTCGCGGCCCGTCAGCTCGCAAAGCAATTCTTGGACGGCTGCGACGCTAGCCGCGTTTCATCGCTTCACTCGTAGCGCAGTGCGACCAGCGGGTCGACGCGAACCGCGCGCCTGGCAGGAATATACGAAGCTGCGAGGGCTACTCCCGTGAGCAAAATCGCGACGCCGGCGAAGGTTATCGCGTCATAGGTGCCCACGCCGAACAACAAGCTGGCGAGAAAGCGCACCAGCGCGACTGCGCCGAGCAAACCGGCGGCGACGCCGAAAAGCGTCAGCCGGACGGATTCGCGCAGAATCATTGCTTTCACCGCGCTGGGCTGCGCTCCCATGGCCATGCGAATGCCGATTTCGCGGGTGCGGCCGCTAACGGTGTAGCTCATCACGCCGTAGATTCCGACGGCGGCGAGGAGCAGCGCGAGCGCGGCGAAAATGCCGATCAGCACAGCGGAGAATCGACGCGGCGAAACGGAGTCGGAGAGCAAACCTTCCATGGTCATGATGCGGCTGATGGGCAGGCTCGGATCCACTTTGTGGACCACGTTGCTGATGGCCGGGACCAGACTGGCGGGATCGGAGGTCGCGCGAACGACGAGATACGGCGTCCAGCCGCCGGCGAAGTAGGCGTCGTAGGTCGGCTCGGCGTCCAGGCCAAACTGATGAACGTTGCCGACGATGCCGATAATCGAAAGCCAGCACGGCTTAGGATCGAACGAACAGAAATTAGCGCGCTTGCCGAGTGCGTCACCGTTGGGCCAGAAGCGCCGGGCCATGGTTTCGTTGATGACGAGATTTGAGAGCTTCCAATCCTCTTGCGTGAAGGTACGGCCTTCGCGCAGCGGAATTCCCGCAGCGGCAAAGTAGCGCAGGCTGACCGTGCGATTCTGGGCGATCGGGCGGGCGCCGGCGGAAACGGCGGGCTGACCTTCGATGACGAAGCGGGAAGCCTGGCGCAAGACGTCTCCGAGTGGGAGGTCGTCGATGCCACCGGCGTCTGTCACTCCGGGAATTGCGCGAATCTGATCGGCGATCTGTTCGAATTGCCTTGATTGCGTTTCGACGAGCTTGGTTTGCTCTTCGGGGGAGAGCTTGAAGAATTCCGCCAGAGGAAGTGCAGCCTGCTGGATTTCCATGGCCAGGACATGATCCGGACGGAATCCCGGATCGACCATCAGCAAATGTTGGAAGCTGCGCAGAAGCAGGCCGGCGCCGATCAGCGGAATGATGGCCATGGCGATTTCCGAAATCACCAGAAGATTATGGGTGCGGTGATGGCCGAGCGAACTCGATCCTTTGCTGCCTTGTTTCAAAGCGCTGGCGAGATCGGTTTTCAGTGTGCGGAGTGCGGGTACCGCGCCGCAAAGGATTCCCGTGGCCAGGCAAAGCAGCAACGTGAATCCCAGGACCCAGCCGTTGAGTCCGGTTTGTTGCAGCACCGCGAGATCGCCTGGGACAAACGCCATCAAAACTTTCAGCCCGACAACTGCCAGCGCCAGCCCGAGCGCGCCGCCGGCTAGCGCAAGCAAGGAACTTTCGGTCAAGAGTTGGCGCACGAGCCGCCCCGGTCCGGCGCCTAAAGCGTTGCGTAGGCTGATTTCGCGTTCGCGCCCGGCGTTGCGCACTAGCAGGAGATTGACGATGTTGACGCAGGCGATGAGCAGAACGAGTCCGACGGCGCCGAAAAGCACCAGTAGCGTCGTGCGCAGTTTGACTGCTCCGGGCTCCAACAGCGGCTGCACCACTACGCCGAAATTCTTGTGTGAATCCGGATACTGGCGTGCTTCCATCTGATTCAGCGAGTTGATTTCTTCACGTGCTTGCTGCAGCGAAACGCCAGGTTTTAGCCGGGCAATAGCCACAAACTCGTGGTGGACGTGCTCGGTCAAATCGTCATTGAACTGTCCCATCGGCATCCAAATGTCCGCCCAACGCAACAATTGAAAACCAGCCGGCAAAACGCCAGCCACGGTGAACCGCTGGTTATCCAGGGCAATCGTGCGTCCTACGACTCGAGAATCGCCGCCGAACCTGCTTTGCCACAAGCGGTGGCTCAGGATGACCACGGGCGAATTGCCCTTGCGGTCTTCTTCATTCACGAACAAGCGACCGGCGACCGCGTTCACACCCAGCATCGGAAAAAGTCCGGCACTTGCGTAACCCGCCTGCACGCGTTGCGGCTCGCCGTCTCCGGTCAAATTGAAGCCTTGAGAAACGTTGGCGTACCCGCCCATTTCCGAAAAGCTCTTGGCTTGTTCTTTCCAATCGGCGTAGTCGCCGGGCGAAAGTCCGCCGCGCGGCACCTGCGGCAGATAGGTATTGAAGATCTCGACGAGCTTTTCTGGCTGCGGATACGGAAGTGGCCGAAGAAGGACGTTTTCGACGACGCTGAAGATTGCGGTGTTTGCGCCAATGGCTAAAGCCAGCGTGAGCACCGCCACGATGGTGAATCCGGGGTTCTTGATCAGAGTACGGATGCCGTAGCGTATGTCTTGCAGCAGATTCTGCATGATTCACGTCCCTCGAAGCGTGTTGCTGGTCCCAAACGCCAGGTTCCGCGGCGGCCTTGGCACCGCCTATACGACGTGCTGGCAACTGTCGCGTTTCAGGCTTTTGCTGCCGCGTGGGCTAGTGGAGCGCGGCGGCCAGCGTCTTGATCAGTACGGGTTCCTGTTCGGGGAAAACCGTGCGCAGATCGAGGACCAGACGGTCGTCTTCCACTCGCGCAATCACGGAGGTGCCCGCGGGCGCTCGCCGCAGTCGCTGCTCAAGTTGCTGGGCGGAGCGCCGGGCGCTGGCGACGCGAATGAGCTTGGTCGGAAGCGATTGCGCCGGCGTCGAGCCACCGCCAACGACAGATTCGCCGTCGGAAATCTCGAACTCGACTTCGTCGAGCGGAATCTCAGGGCGCAACTCTCGCAGAAAATTCTCCACGCGCCTCTTCACTTCCGCGGGTGTGGCCCGAATCATGCGCAACGTGGGAATCTCGTCGTAGGCGGCGCGCAGGTAAGCTCCTAGCGTCACTTCCAGCGCAGTAATCGTCAGCTTGTCCACGCGCAGCGCGCGAAACAGCGGATGCCGCCGAATCCGCGTGATGAGTTCCTTATTTCCGGCAATAATTCCTGCTTGGGGGCCGCCCAACAACTTGTCTCCGCTGAACGTAACCACACCGACTCCGGCTTCGACGCTCTGGCGCACTGTCGGTTCGACGATTCCATAAGCCGTGAGATCGACCAGGCATCCCGAGCCAAGATCTTCCATCAGCGGCAAGCCGTTCCGTTTGCTCAGAGCAACCAAATCTTCGAGCGACGGTTTATCCGTGAAGCCGGTAATTTGAAAATTTGAGGGATGCACGCGGAGCAACAATCGTGTCTTGTCGTTGATGGCGTTTTCATAATCGGCGAGCCGTGTGCGATTCGTCGTGCCCACTTCGCGCAGCACTGCTCCGCTTTCCTGCATCACTTCCGGAATGCGGAATCCGTCGCCGATTTCGATCAACTCGCCCCGAGAAACGATGACCTCGCCGCCCTTAGCGAGAGCGGCTAGCACTAGCAGCACCGCGGCAGCGCAGTTGTTCACGACGATCGCTGCTTCGGCGCCAGTAAGCCGCCGCAGCGGCTCCGAGGTGTGCGCATCGCGTTTGCCGCGGGTACCGGTTTCCAGATCGTATTCCAGGTTGCTGTATTGCGTGACGGTTCGTCGCAGTTCGTCGATCACGGCGGCAGGCAGCGGCGCGCGTCCCAGGTTCGTGTGCAGAATCACGCCGGTCGCGTTAATCACCGGCCACAATGAGCGCGCCAGCAGCCGCTCGACGGTATCTGCAATGAAGGATTCGACTCCCGAAGCCGACAAGGAGACCGCCGCGCTCGCCTCGTCGCCGCCAATCCGCGCGCGAAGATCCGCAAGCGCCGCGCGCGTCACTTCCACGAGCAAAGCCCGGTCGACTCGCGTAGACAGGGCCGACAGCCGCGGCTGCCCCAGCAACTCATCGACCGAGGGAATCTGCCGCAACAGATCCGTCTGTTCCGGAGACAAAACTCGCTTGGATTGCGCCGCCATAGAGGCCATTTCATCACAGGAATCCGGGGAAAGGAAGTTGGCCCGGAAGCCAGCGGGGTATGGAAGGCGGTCCAGCGCCCCTGCTCGACGGTACAGGTCGCGCAGCCACAAGAATGGTGCTGAGAAAGCCTCCCAGCCTTGGCGGATGGTTGACGCCCGTGCGCTCTCCTCCTAGCATTAGAGTTGAGGCCTCCTTCCCCATGGCGACCATCGACGAAGAGCTGGCTCAGCTCGAACGCGACATCCGCCAGCTCAAAATCGAATACGACCAATTCTTCGGCGGCGGGCGCAAGCGTCCGCCGAACGAAATCG
>Ga0210402_10005638_pt1 | contig 11183 bp, 9 predicted proteins | sample IncBWC7MmetaG_FD_161055 | JGI IMG/M metagenome (GOLD analysis project Ga0210402, IMG submission 161055) | Forest soil microbial communities from Barre Woods Harvard Forest LTER site, Petersham, Massachusetts, United States - Inc-BW-C-7-M | ecosystem: Environmental > Terrestrial > Soil >... | reverse complement strand
TACTACGATTTTTACCAGCCGGAAGCTTACGTACCGGCGGCTGATGTCTACATCGAAAAAGAATCTACGGTAAACGATGAGCTGGATAAGCTGCGCATGAGCGCTACGCGTTCGCTCTTCGAGCGCCGCGATGTGATTATCGTTGCTTCCGTGTCCTGCATTTATGGTCTCGGCTCGCCGGAAGCTTACTACGGCATGTTGGTGATGCTCGAAAAGGGACAGCAGACTTCGCGCGAGGCGTTGCTGCGGCGATTTGTCGACATTCAGTTCGATCGCTCGGAAGATTTGCGCCGCGGAACCTTTCGCGTTCGCGGCGATATCATCGAGATTTATCCCACCTACGAAGACCACGGCTATCGCATCGAGATGTGGGGCGATCAAATCGACAAGCTTCGCCAGATCGATCCGCTGACCGGAGAAATTCGCGCGGGTCAGGAAGATTTGACGCGCGTTCCCGTTTATCCCAAGACGCACTACGTGATGCCGCAAGAGCAGCGGGAGCGCGCCATCGTCACCATTCAGGAAGAGCTGGGTTGGTGGCGGCATGAACTTGAGAAGCAGGGCAAGCTGGTCGAATCGCAGCGCGTCACCCAGCGGACCATGTTCGATATCGAAATGATGCGCACTATTGGCTATTGCCACGGCATCGAGAATTATTCGCGGCACTTGAGCGGCCGCCTGCCCGGCGAGGCGCCGCCCACTTTGCTCGACTACGTTCCGCAGGATTATTTGCTGTTCATCGACGAGTCGCATCAGACCGTGCCGCAAGTGCGCGGCATGTTCAATGGCGATCGCGCGCGCAAGCAGACGCTCGTCGATTACGGGTTCCGCATGCCTTCAGCCCTCGACAATCGCCCGCTGACTTTCGAGGAATTCGAGCATCGCACGAATCAAGTCGTCTACGTTTCTGCCACGCCCGGCCCTTACGAACTTACGCGTTCGGGCGGCGCATTCGTCGAGCAAGTCATTCGCCCCACCGGCCTGGTCGATCCGCAAGTCGAAATCCGGCCGGTAAAGGGCCAGATCGACGACTTACTGGAAGAAATCCGCATCCGCGCCGAGCGCAACGAGCGCGTCCTCGTTACCACGCTCACTAAACGCATGTCCGAAGACCTAGCCGAATATTTCGGTGAAATCGGTGTCCGCGTACGCTACCTGCACTCCGAAGTCGAGACACTCGATCGCATCAAAATCCTCCGCGATCTTCGTCGCGGCGAATTCGACGTCCTCATCGGCATCAATTTGCTACGTGAAGGTTTGGATTTGCCGGAAGTCTCGCTGGTGGCCATTCTTGATGCGGACAAAGAGGGTTTTCTCCGCAGTACGACCGCGCTCATTCAAACCATCGGCCGGTGCGCACGGCACATCGAAGGCCGCGCCATTCTTTACGCCGATCGCCGCACCGGCTCCATGAACGAAGCTATCAGCGAGACCAATCGCCGTCGCGACAAGCAACTCGCATACAACACAGAAAACAACATCACACCCATGTCCATCATCAAGTCTGTCGACATGGAGCTGGCCAAAATCGTCGAAGCCGACTACGTCACCATTCCTCTTGTCGATGAACTCACCCCTGCTGCAGGCGTTAAGAACGAAGAGCAGCTCGCCGAGCTACTCAAACAACTCGAAAGCCAAATGCGCGAAGCCGCCAAAAAATTCGAGTTCGAGAAAGCCGCGCAATACCGCGACCGCATCCGCACCCTCAAGCAGCAAGACCTCGCCGGCCTCTTCTCCTCGTCTTCACAAACCGAAGCCGAACCTGCGCCACAGTCCTAGCCCTGACAACGGACTACATCTTCTGCACCCCGATTCTGTGTAACATGGACATTCATGGGCTCGAATCGCCGCGCCTTTCTTCGCCTTCTGTCCAGCGCAGCAGCGCTACCCGCTGTCGGCGCCGCGGCGAATTCGCCTTTAACGTCGCTGACTTTTTCAGACCGCATGAACGCGATCCGCGGCGACTTTCCAGAACTGGACCAGCAAATCAATGGCGCTCCGCTCGTCTACCTCGACAGCGCCGCCACCACCCTGCGCCCTCGCGCCGTAATCGGCGCCACTTCCAATTTCTACGAGCACGACAACGCCAATCCTGCCGCCGCTCTGCACACGCTGGCCCGGCGCGCGGCCGGCCTCTACGAATCCGCTCGCCACGCCGTCGCCCGCTTCGTCAACGCCCGTTCTCCCGAAGAAATCATCTTCACGCGAGGAACTACCGAAGCCATCAATCTCGCAGCCGCCTCCTGGTGCTCCGCGCATCTCCGTTCCGGCGACGAAATCCTCGTCACGCAGGCCGAGCATTACTCGAATCTTTTGCCCTGGCGTTTCGCCGCCGAGCGTTCCGCAGCGCACCTCCGTTTCCTTGACATCGACGACAGCGGCGCCCTGCGCCTCGATCAACTCGACGCACTCCTCTCGCGCCGCACGAAAATCGTCGCCTTCAGTCACGTATCCAACGTCCTCGGCCGCATCAATCCTGCCGCGGAAATCTGCCAGCGTGCTCGCCGCGCCGGAGCCGCCGTTCTCATCGACGCCGCGCAGTCCGTCCCGCACATTCCCATCGACGTGCAGGCTCTCGGTTGCGACTTCCTCGCTTTCTCTGGCCACAAAATGCTGGGGCCCCTGGGCATCGGCGTTCTCTGGGCGCGCCGCGAACTTCTCGACACTCTTCCGCCTTTCCAATCCGGCAGCAACATGGCACACGAACTGCCTTCCATCGACGCTCCTTTGCCGCTCGCCGAAGCAGCCCACAAGTTTGAAGCTGGCACCCCCAACGTTGCTGGAGCCGTCGGATTGGCCGCGGCAATGCAATATCTCGAATCTCTGGGGCGCGCGGAACTCTGGAAACGCGAGCAAGAACTCACGGCGTACGCGCTCGACCGTCTCCGCAGCGTGCCAGGTTTACGAATCTTGGGTTCAACCGATCCCACGGAGCGCATCTCCGTGTTCTCCTTTGTCCTGGAAGGTTTCTCGCCGCTCGACCTCGTGCGGTCTCTCGACCAGCGTGGTATCGCCATTCGCGGTGGCGACCTCGCCGCTCTTCCGCTACTCAAGCGCATGGGAGTGAATGCCGCGGCGCGGGCTTCTTGCTATATCTACACACAAGCAGCCGAGATCGACGCGTTGGCGCGAGCGCTCGAAGAGGTTCGCCGGACCAAACCCTGAAAGCCGCCTGCGCTACAAAAGTCAGCTACGCGGCTCTCTACACCACGCCGCGTTTCAATTCCTCCAACGCATAGAACGTGCCCCGCCATGTCACACCGCCGGTCCACAGGGTCACCACCGTCGAGCGCGCCACCATGTAACAGAAAAACACCGCCCCGACCGGATGCGTCAACGCATACAACGGCGAAACCCGCATGGCGACATCCACTCCAACGTGGAAACGAAGCGCAATTAGAACAGCGACTCCTGAAAATAGCCGGATCCATCCGCTCCCGAACGCCAGACCCACAAACGGCAGCACATTCATCGCAAACATCCCAGTTATGCCGAGAATCGCGAACGACAGCCGATATCCAAATGCCGCGAAGAAATTCTTGGTCGTCCCACGGATCAGGTTTCCAAAACCGGATTGCCATCTTACGATCACCGCTTCTTCGGCCACTGCCACTTCGGAGCGGAAGCCTGCCTCTTTCACTAGCTTCGCGAGCTTCATGTCGTCGATCACTTCCATGGCCAGCCGCCGGTGTGTCCCGCTCTTTTCATATGTCTCGCGCCGCAAGAGCTGAAATGCTCCCACGCCCACGTAGGCGCGGGAATTTGGGTTACTCACGCTGTTCGGATCGTTTCCCAGATGAAATGCCAAACCGAAGAAGGTCATCAGCACGGTTTCCCAGAATCCATGGAGTTCGATGTCCGTCAACAGCGTCAGGTGATCCAGCTTGCGTTCTCGTGCCAGTGTTACCGCCCGGCGAAGCACATCCGGCTTGAATTTCACGTCCGCGTCGGTGAATAGCAGCCACTCGCCGCTCGATGCTTCGTGCGCCGTCTGTAGTGCGTGCGGCTTGCCCAGCCAGCCCGGCGGAAGCTCGCGCAGATGCACAACTTTTAGTTGCGGGTGCGCGGCAGCAAATTCGTCCAGAATGCGGCCGGTCGCATCCTCGGAGCGATCGTCCACCGCCACGATTTCAAGATGGGGATAGTCGAGCTCGGCGAGCGTGGCCAGCGCTCCGGGCAGTTTTTCCTCTTCGTCGCGCGCGGCAAAGAGCAGCGAGATTCGCGGACAGTCCGCGTCCGGTGCAGGTGCGAAATTCTTCAGCCAGGGCAGACGCATCGCACCGTAGACAATGCGCAACCCGTGAAAAATCCAGAAAAACGCGATGACTCCGAACAGGACAAGCCCGAAAACATGCATGGTCAATTGGTTCGGGAGCTAACCTCGGGGTATCCTAGCATGTAATGGCGAGGACGTTGGCGATCATTGGGGGAGGCCGTGTCGGTCGAGCTTTGGGGCGCCGCCTGCGGGAGCATGGTTGGAAAATCGGCGCGGTCACGGCGCGAACCGAGGCCAGCGCGAGGCAGGCGACACGTTTCATCGGCGCAGGCAAAGCGTACGGGTCGCTGTCGCGCCAGGTTCTCGTCTCGCGGGTCATCCTCATTGCCACGCCAGACGACGCTGTTGCGGGCGTGGCTGCGGATTTGGCCCGCATCGGCGGGGAAGAACTGAATGGCAAGACCGTACTGCACACCAGCGGCGCTCTGGATGCGAGCGCTCTCGATCCTGTCAAGGTACACGGCGCCGTAACAGCTTCCATGCATCCTCTGCAAACCTTCAGCGGCGTTGGGGTGCCACCGTTCGACGGTAGAGTGTTTACGATTGAGGGCGCGCCAGCTGCCGTTCGAGTCGCCCGCCAGATCGCTCGTACGCTAGGCGGAGTTCCGGTGCAAATCGCCGGCGACAAGAAGGCGCTTTATCACGCCGCGGCATCTATGGCTGCCGGGCACGCGCTTGCTCTCGAAGAAGCAGCTACGCGTTTGCTGATGTCCATGGGCATGAACCGCCGGGAAGCGGTGCGAGCGTTGCTGCCGCTCACGCGGCAAGTGCTTGAGAATTTCGAGCGTTTGGGGCCGCACTCCGCTTGGACCGGGCCGTTGTCCCGCCATGACTACGGCATCGTCGCCGCTCATCTTGCCGCGATGCAGGACATGCCTGCGGAATTTACCGCCGCGTACGAAGCGCTGAATCGTCTGGTAGCTCGTGTGCTCGAAGCCGACCCGGACAGGATGCTCAGCGAGTTGGAAAAGATCTCTGCGGCGCGCAAAATGAAAGCCACGGCTTTGGGGGGCCAAGCGTGAATCGATTGCAAATTCCAGTGGAACATACCAGGTTGCCGAATGGGCTTCAGGTCGTGGTTGCACCTGATGCGACCGCTCCGGTCGTCACCGTCGGCGTGTATTACAAGATTGGCTTTCGTCTCGAGCCGCAGGGACGCAGCGGCTTCGCGCATCTCTTCGAGCACATGATGTTTCAGGGCTCCGCCAACGCGCCGAAGATGCAGCACATCAAGCTCATCAATTCCAGCGGAGGCACTCTGAACGGCTCGACACACTACGACGTGACCAATTATTACGAAGCTGTGCCATCGAATGCGCTCGAACGCGTCTTGTGGCTCGAAGCGGACCGCATGAGAGCACTCAAAGTGGACGACGAAAATCTACGCAACCAGCGGGACGTCGTGAAAGAAGAAGTTCGTGTCAACGTATTGAACCAGCCCTACGGCGGCTTTCCCTGGCTCGATCTCCCTCCTGTGGCGTTCCGCAACTGGGCCAACTCGCACAATTTCTATGGCGATTTCACGGACCTCGACGCCGCCAGCCTCGTAGATGTGCAGGCATTCTTTAAGACCTACTACGTGCCGAACAATGCGGTGCTGCTCATGCTCGGCGATGTGAAACCCGACGAGGGTTTCGCCCTTGCCAGGAAACACTATGGAGATATTCCTGCCGGCCCGGCGCCGAAATTTGCCGACTCCGCCGAGCCAGAACAAAAGGAAGAGCGCCGCGGCGACGTAGTCGAGAAATTCGGCACTCTGCCCGCCATGGCCATCGGATACACCATGCCCAAGCGCCGCAGCCAAGAATGGTGCGCTATGGCTCTGCTTGAGCAAGCGCTGTATGGAGGCCGCGCCGGGCGCATGTATCGCGAACTGGTGCTCGAGAAGCAGATTGCCGTTGAAGCGGATGGTGGCATCGACGATCTCTTCGGCTACAACGGTCCAACGCAACTGGTCACGCGCATCCTGCACAAGCCTGAGTATTCGAGCGAAGAGACGCTGACTGCATTCGACAGCGTGATTCACGATGTGCAGCAAAAAGGCATTGGCGGCAGCGAACTCGAGCAGCTCAAAGTGAAATGGCGCTCCGACTACTACGCCACGCTCGAAGGCGGCCGCGGGGGAAGCATGCCGAAGTACGGTTTGATGCATCTGCTCGCATGCTTCACATTGTTTGATGGCGAGCCGCAGCTCGTAAACTCGATTCTTGACGGCTTTCTCGCTGTGAAGCCTGAAGAAATCCAGGCCGTTGCGCAGAAGTATCTGCGCAACGAGAATCGCGCCATTGTCTTTCGCAAGCCGGAAGCTGCCGCCCCTTCTTCCAGTGAAAGGGAGGCCGCGTGATGGCCACTCGCGTCGCGGAAATCGCCTCCGGGGTCCCCGCTCTTACGCCCGAACGTAATGTAACGTGGCCGAAGCGCACCAAGGAGCGCCTAGCTAGCGGTCTCGAAGTGGTGCTGGCGGAATCGCACACCATCCCGAAATTTCACGGTGAATTGTTCTTCCGCTCCGGCAATGCCGCGGTAGCGCATCGCGCGCCGTCGCTCGCGGACATGACGGCAACCGTCGTGCGCACTGGAACCACCAAGCGTGCCAGCCGCCAGATCGAAGAAGACCTGCGCAGCCTGGGCGCCGATCTCGGCAGCAGCGCCGGCGCTGATACCAGCGCTATCTCGTTCGCCGGCCTCTCTGAGTATTCCGAGCCACTGCTTGCGCTCGTGAACGAGCTGGCTCGCGACGCTTCTTTCCCCGAAGCCGAGTTCGAGCGTGAACGCCGGCAGAAACTGGAAGAAGTGAAGCTCGAACGCACCCAGCCTGGCTTCCTCTCCGGCGAACGCCTGCGCAAAGTCTTGTTCGGCGCGCATCCGTATGCTGATGTTGCTCCCACGCCCCAGCAAGTCGCTGCGTACAAGCGCGAGGATCTGCAAAGTGTCTATCGCGAGTTCTACACGCCGGAAAACGGTGTGCTGCTGCTCGTCGGCGATTTCGATTCCGCCGCGATGATGGCGAAGGTCGAGAAAATCTTCGGCGCGTGGAATGGCAAGAGGCCTTCTGCTCCGCAACCCGCTGCTCCCGCGAATCCACGGGGGCGCCGTGTTTACCTCGTCCATCTGCCGGGTTCGGTACAAACGCAGATCCTCGCCGGGACGCACGCGATTACTCGCAAGCATCCGGATTGGGTCAAGCTCAGCCTGACCAACAGTTTGTACGGCGGTGCGTTCAATTCGCGGCTGGTGATGAACATCCGCGAAGACAAAGGCTATACCTACAGCCCGCGTAGTGGAATGAACGCACTGCGCCAGCACGGGTACTCCGCCGTTTCAGCCGCGGTGCGCAACGACGTTGTAGCTGCTTCGCTCACCGAGATATTTTACGAACTGGACCGCTTGCGCTCGTTGCCGGTGCCGGAGGCAGAATTGGCCGACGCGCAAAACTATCTGAGCGGCGTTTTCTCCATGGGCATCGCCACGCAAGATGGCTTGCTCTCGCAGTTCTCGACGCTCGCGCTCAACGAATTGCCTGACGACTATCTGGAGACCTATCGCACCAAAGTGCGCGCCGTTACGCCGGACGATTTGATGCAGACTGCGCGGAAATACCTCGATTCGGCCAACATGCAAATCGTGGTAGTCGGCGATCGCGCGCAGATTGAATCACAAGCCGCGCTGTTCGGGGAAGTCGAAGTATTCGATGCTCAAGGCAATAGACTGTCCGATTAGCGCGTGTCGAATGTATTGACAGGTAAACATCTCTGATGCATTATGTCGCCATCATGAGGCGACTGCTCTCACGGGCGCTTCCTTCTCTCTTCTTCGCGATCCTGTTGTGTGTCTTCGCTTGTGTCGCAGCCGCTGCTACGAAGAAGCCGCCGCCGCGCCCCGTTAACATCAATACTGCGTCCGCGATCGAACTGGAAACGGTACCGGGAATCGGCCCCGCCACCGCCGAGAAAATTCTCCAGATGCGCAAATCCTATGGCGCATTCAAGAGCGTCGACGACCTGCTAGCCATTCGCGGCATCGGCCCCAAGCGCCTCGAAAAAATGCGCAAATACCTCACTATCGGCAAGTCTTCTGCGGCGAGCGCAGCGAAACCGCAGAAACCCGTTCCTTCGAAAACTTCGGCACCAACTGCCGACAAGACCAAACCTGAAAAATCAGAGCCGGAAGAGACGGATCCACCGTCGCGAAGATAAAGCGCCCATTTGTGTTCTTGATCAGAGAACCTGGTGCGTGGGCTTTGCTGGGGTCGCCGGGGTTTCCACGCGGAGGGGGACTTGGTCGGCGATGGTAATGCCGTAGCCTTCGAGGGCTACTACTTTTTTGGGGTGATTTGTCAGGACGCGGATGCCTTTCAGGCCCAGGTCGATGAGGATTTGCGCGCCGATGCCGCTTTCGTGCTGGACCATGCGCTGGCGGGCGGGTTCGCGGTCGAGTTGGCCGCGCGAGTGAAAATGGATTTGCGGGAGACCACCTTCGGCGTCGTTGGCTTCGATACCAAAGCCGCGGCCAGTGTGATGCAAATAGAGGAAGACGCCGCGATCTTCCTTGGCGATGGCGGCGAGCGACCGAGCGACGAGTTCGTGGCAATCGCACGCCGTACTCCCGAAGACGTCGCCGGTGAGGCAATGCGAATGGACGCGGACTAAAGCAGGTGCCGCGCCTTCGAGCAAATTGCCGCGCACCAGCGCAATGTGCTGATCGTGATCGACGTCGCTGGCGTAGGCAATCATCCGGAAATCGCCGTGCTGGGTGGGCAGCGTGGCCTCCGCCACGCGGCGGACGTAGCGCTCATGCTGCATGCGGTAGCGGATCAGGTCGGCGACCGTAAGCATCTTGAGGTTGTGCTGCCTGCAGAATTCGATGAGCTGCGGCACGCGGGACATGGTGCCGTCTTCATTCATGATTTCGCAGATGACCCCGGAAGAATTGAGCCCGGCAATGCGCGACAGATCGACGCTGGCTTCGGTCTGGCCGGCGCGGACAAGGACACCGCCGTTACGGGCGCGCAGTGGAAACATGTGGCCAGGCCGCGCCAGATCCTGCGGCTTGGTCTTGGGATCGATGGCAGTGAGGATTGTGATCGCGCGGTCGGACGCGCTGATGCCGGTGGTGACGCCAAGGCGGGCGTCGATGGCTTCGCAAAACGCGGTGCCATGAACCGAAGTATTGATGGGCGACATCAGCGGCAGGTGCAATTCGTCGCAACGCTGCTCGGTCAGCGTCAGGCAAATCAGCCCACGGCCGTACTTGGCCATGAAGTTGATGGCTTCCGGCGTGATCTTCTCGGCGGCCATGGTCAGGTCGCCTTCGTTTTCGCGGTCTTCGTCGTCGACCAGGACGATCATGCGGCCCTGGCGAATGTCTTCGACCGCTTCCTCGACGGTGGCGAGATGGGATCTAGCGTCAGCCATAACATTCAAAATATAACACGCCTCGGCGTAGCGGATTGTCGGGGAACGCCGACATCAGCGGGTTGGGTTTCGCCTGGGCGCACGGGCAGAGGGCGGCAAAAATAGTGCTTGACACATTCCCATATAGGAATATATTGTGATGGCATGGCAAGAGCAGCGACCACCTCGGATGGCTTCAATGCTGTGGCTGAGCCACGCCGGCGCGAGATTCTCAACTACCTCGCTCTGCAGGAGCGCTCGGTCGGGGAGATTGTGGCGGAGCTCGAAATGGAGCAGCCTTCGGTGTCCAAACATTTGCGAGTGTTACTGGATGTGGGGCTCGTGAACGCGCGGCGGGAGGGACGGAAAATGATGTATCGCGTGAATCCTGAAGCGATCCGGCCGTTGTGGGAGTGGACTGGGACGTTCGAGAAAATGTGGCGGCATCAGTTACTGCGCGTGAAGGAGCGAGCGGAGAGCAAGTGAGCTCCGCCTGGGCCAACGCGAGATCCTAATCACAGTTGTGAATTGATTTTATTTTGAGGAGGAAGAATGGCTGCAACGGCGTCGAAGAAAGAATGGAAGATCGAAGATTTGACCCTGAGCATCACGCAGGAAATCCATGTAAAGGCTTCGCTGGAGAAAACATTTGCGGCGCTGTTGGAGCAGTTAGGGCCGGGGAATGACACTCCGGACGGCCGGCAGATGCCGTTGAAGCTGGAGGCTTGGCCCGGAGGGCGTTGGTATCGCGACTTGGGCGATGGCAACGGACATCTCTGGGGACACGTGCAGGCCATCAAAAAGCCGACGCTGATCGAATTCTGCGGGCCGCTGTTCATGTCCTATCCGGTCTCTTCCAACGTGCAGTACCGGTTGAGCGAAGCGGATGGCGGAACGCTGATCACGTTTCATCATCTGGCGCTGGGGCTGATTTCGGACGAGCACCGTTCCGGAGTGGTGATGGGTTGGACGCACATCCTCGAAGGCGTTCGCAAGCGGTTGGCAGGGCAGCGCGTGCAGTAACTGCTGCGGATGCGGAAGGAGTGGCGTATGTGTCCAGCGTGTCTGGCTAGTGCGGCGATGGTGATGGCTGGAGTGGTTTCGACGGGCGGGTTGGCAGCGCTGGTCGCGAAGGTGCGGCTGCGGCGCGGAGTAAAGAAGACATCTCAGAAGTAAATCCATAGGAGGCAACATGAGTGAAGTGAACATCGAGCAGGTGAATTTGCTGTTGAAGCTGTATGACATGAGGCGGGAACCGAAGTTGCGCGAAGCGCGGGATTGGTTCGCGAAGAACTTCCATCCGAAGACGCCGGACGACGTGATGCAAATTGCGCCGCCGGGCAGCCAGGGCGGAGCGTATATGCGGCAGGTACTGAGCTACTGGGAAATGGTAGCGAGCATCGCGAACCGTGGACTGATCGATGAAGAATTTTTCTTCGAGAACACGGGTGAGCAGTGGGCCGCGTTCGAACAGGTGAAGCCAGTGTTGGCGGCGTGGCGGGAAATGTTCAGCA
>Ga0210402_10005635_pt1 | contig 11187 bp, 8 predicted proteins | sample IncBWC7MmetaG_FD_161055 | JGI IMG/M metagenome (GOLD analysis project Ga0210402, IMG submission 161055) | Forest soil microbial communities from Barre Woods Harvard Forest LTER site, Petersham, Massachusetts, United States - Inc-BW-C-7-M | ecosystem: Environmental > Terrestrial > Soil >... | reverse complement strand
GACCACGAGCCTAGCCAAATCGACGGTCGCGGAAGGTCGCGACAGCTGGTTCTTCATCACCGTCGACTATACGTTCGGCCATTCGCTGGAGGCCGATGCGTCGGCCGCGGTATTGGCCGCGGGCGGCAAGGTGCTGGGCAGCGTGCGCCATCCGCTCAACACCTCGGATTTCAGCTCCTATCTGCTGCAGGCCCAGGCGTCGGGAGCAAAGGTCGTGGCGTTCGCCAATGGCGGCGGCGACATGGTCAATGCCGTCAAGCAGGCCAACGAGTTTGGCCTGACCAAAAGCCAAAGCATGGTCTCGCTGCTGGTGTTCATCTCCGACGTGCACAGCATGCAGTTGCAGGCGGCACAGGGGCTGAAATTCGTCACCGCGTTCTATTGGGACCGCGACGACGAGACCCGCGCCTGGTCGAAACGCTTCTTCGACAAGCAGGGGCGGATGCCGACCATGCCGCAAGCCGCGGTCTATTCGGCCGTGCGTCATTACATCGCGTCGATCAATGCCGCCGGCACCGATGAGGCCAAGGCGGTGATGGCCAGGATGCGCGCGCTGCCGGTGAATGATTTCTACGTCAAGAATGGGCATGTCCGCGAGGACGGCCGTCTGGTGCACGACATGCTGTTTGCGCAGGTGAAGACCCCGGCGGAATCCAGGGGACCTTGGGATTACTACAAGATCCTCGGCACGATTCCGGGCGAGCAGGCGTTTCGTCCGCTGGCCGAGGCCGGCTGCCCCCTCGTCGCGCACTGATGCCATTATCAACTTAGTGTGACCGCCGCGTCCGGCCGCGAGCCGTCGAAATATCCCCAAGATTGGACGGTTCCTAAGGTTTGGGCGCGACAGAGGCAGGGGACCGCGACATGAACCACACGGCCGCGCTGTTGTCGCTCGCGACCTCGGTCCCACCGCATCAATTCCACCAGAGACAGATCCTCGAAGCCGCAAGCGCGGTGATGACCGATCGCTATCCGCAATTCGAGACGCTGTCGTCGCTGTTCGCGAACACCGGCATCCGCCATCGCTACGGCGTCAAGCCGATCGAATGGTATCTCGAACGGCGCGGCTGGCCGGAGCGCACGCAGGCGTTTCTGGAAGGCGCTGAAGCGCTGTTTGTCGACGTCGCACGAAAAGCGCTGGCGAGCGCCGATCTTTCGGCCGGCGACGTCGACACCGTCGTCACCATCTGTTCGACCGGTATCGCCACGCCGACGCTGGAAGCGCGTGTCGCGAGCCAGATGGGGTTTCGGAGTGATGTCTCCCGCGTACCGGTGTTTGGCTTGGGATGCGCGGGCGGCGTATCCGGCCTTTCCATTGCTGCTCGGCTGGCCCAATCGCGGCCCGGCACCAACGTGCTCCTTGTCGCGATGGAGCTCTGCACGCTTGCAGTCCGGCATGACGAGTTGAGCAAGGCCAATGTCGTCGCCGCCAGCCTGTTCGGCGACGGCGCCGCGGCGGTCGTGCTGCGCGCCGGCGACGGCGGCGCCACACGGGTCGAAGCATCGGGCGAAAAGCTCTGGCCCGATACGCTCGACATCATGGGCTGGAGCGTCGATCCCGAGGGTTTTGGCGTGATATTCCAGCGCACCATTCCGGATTTCGTGCGCGAGCAGATGGGACCGGCGGTGGCCGAGATCGTCGCGAAGATGGAATTTTCGCTCGCCGATATCGACCGCTTCATCTGCCATCCCGGTGGGACGAAGGTGATCGCAGCGCTGGAGCGGGCGCTCTCGCTGGAGCAAGGCGCGCTTGACCATGAGCGCGAGGTCATCGCCGACTACGGCAACATGTCCGCGCCGACCGTGCTGTTCGTGCTGCAGCGCGCGATGGCGCAGGGCCTGCCGAAGCGTTCGCTGCTGACCGCGCTCGGGCCCGGCTTCACCGCCAGCTGCGTTGCCCTGCGGCACGCCGCGTGAGCCTTGCATTCATCATTCTCGCGCTGGTGACGCTGCAGCGGCTCGGCGAGCTCGTGCTCGCCCGCCGCAACACCAGGGCGTTGTTGGCGCGCGGTGCGATCGAGATCGGCGCCGGCCACTATCCGCTGATCGTCGTGGTACATACGGCGTGGCTGATCGCGTTGTGGGTCTTCGGCCGAAATCAGGAAGTGTATCTTCCCGCACTCGCTGTGTTCGTGGCCCTGCAGCTTGTTCGTGTCTGGGTGCTCGCTACGCTCGGCGCGCGCTGGACCACACGTATTATCGTCGTGCCGGGCGAAGCGTTGATCACCTCCGGACCTTATCGCTATTTCGCCCATCCCAACTATGCGGTGGTGGTCGGAGAGATCGCGCTGTTGCCGCTCGCGCTGCATCTGCCGCTGCTGGCGTTGCTCTTTACGGTGCTGAACGCCGCGGTGCTCACCATCCGGATCCGTGCCGAGTCCCGTACGCTCGGTGAGCTGAGCCGATGGCCCGCTCACACCACGCTATGAGCATTCGGCAAGACACCGTCTGCGCCGCGCCCGATGCTTCGGTCTGGACCGGCTTCCTCCTGATGTGCCTCGGCATGTTCATGGCGATCCTGGACATCCAGGTGGTCGCGACCTCGCTGCCGACCATCCAGGATGCGCTCGGTATTTCCAAGGAGGCGATGAGCTGGATCCAGACCGCCTATCTGATCGCGGAGGTGATCGCGATTCCGCTCACCGGCCTGTTCACGCGCGTGCTGACCTTGCGCTGGTTGTTCGTCGTGGCGGTTGGTGTCTTTACCCTGGCGTCGGTCGGCTGCGCCTTCAGCCCGGATTTTTCGGTGCTGCTGCTGTTTCGCATCGTGCAGGGATTTTCCGGCGGCGTGCTGATCCCGGCAGTGTTCTCCGCGGTGTTCATGCTGTTTCCGCCGCGGCTGCATGCGCTTGCGACCACGATCGGCGGCGTCGTTGCGGTGCTGGCGCCGACGGTCGGCCCCATCGTCGGCGGCTTCATCACGGCGACCTGGTCGTGGCCGTGGCTGTTCCTGATCAACGTCATTCCCGGGCTGATCGCGGCATCGGTGACGCCGTTGCTGCTGCCACGGCAAACTACCGATCTCGGCGAATTGCGAAAGCTGGACACGGTCTCGCTGGTGCTGATGGCGGCGGCGCTCGCGAGCCTTGAGATCGGCCTGAAACAGGCGCCACAGCGTGGCTGGCTCTCGATACAATGCGCCGGCCTGTTGCTCGCAAGCGCGGTGGGCCTCGGCCTGTTCCTCCGGCGGACGTCGCAGGCAGCGCATCCGGTGTTGCGGCTCGTTGCATTGAAGCGGCGTTCCTTTGCGCTCGGCTGTCTCCTGAGCTTTTGCCTGGGCGTCGGGCTGTTCGGCTCGGTCTATTTGATGCCGGTGCATCTCGCGTTCGTGCGCGGTCATGACGCTTTCGAGATCGGAACCGTCATGCTGGTGACGGGCGTGGCGCAGCTCGTCGCCGCGCCGTTCGCGGCCTTCCTCGAAAGCCGGATTGGCGCACGGCCGTTGACCGCGGCCGGCTTCACGCTGTTCGCGCTCGGGCTGGGCCTGAGCTATTTCCAGCCGCGCACCGCTGATTTCGAGGAAATGTTCTGGCCGCAGATCTTGCGCGGCGTTGCGATCATGTTTTGCCTGCTGCCGCCGACGCGGATCGCGCTCGGCCATCTGCCCGAGGGAGAAATCGCCGATGCCAGCGCTCTCTTCAACCTGATGCGTAATCTCGGCGGCGCCATCGGCATCGCGCTGATCGACACCATCCTCTACGGCCGGGTTGGCATCTATGCGGAAAATTTCAGAGGTCGCCTGCTCGCGGGAGACGTCACCGCCGCGAATGCAATCGGACTAAACCCGTCGCTACTGCAGAACCGCTTGCAGGGACCGCCCACCGACGCCGAGATCGCCTTCGTCCGTCCGCTGGTCGAAAAAGCCTCGCTTGCGCTGTGCATCAACGAGGCCTGGCTCTTGCTTGCCGGCGTCGCGATCGTTGGGCTCCTGCTGGTGCCGTTCGCCCGCGATACTAGAGCGGGATGACTAATCGTCATCCCGCTCTATCCTTATGTTTGAGCATGATCTTGTCGGAAAACCGGTATCCACTTTTCCGGATCATGCTCTAAGCCGTAGGCACGCTTCTCCGCCGCGCCGGCTCGATCAGTTCCGGCCGCGGGCCGGAGAGACGCTTGTGCATGTGCACCATCAACGCCATGCCGAACAGCGGTGTCGCGAGGTTGACGACCGGGATCGACACGAAGGCTGCGATCAGCGCGCCCGCGGTAAATACCGTCGCCGCATTGTCCTTGCGCATCAGCTTGGCTTCCGCAGGCGGGCGGAAGCGCATCGCGGCGAGCTCGAAATACTGTTTTCCGAGCAGCCAGGCGGTGGCGATGAAGAACACCAGGAAGCCGGCGCCGGCCAGGAACACGAAGGGCAGCGCGACCAGATAGACCACCAGCGTCAGCAACGCGACCTTGACGCCCTCGATGGTCGCCAGCGTGATCGGCAACGCCATGCCGGGCTCTTCGGTCGGATAATATTCGCGTTCCACGAGGTCGGCGACATCATCGACAAAAAAGCCCGCAATCAGCGACGTGATCGCGGGCATCAGGAAGATGCCGCCAACCACGACACCGAAGCCGGCCGCGATCGAGACGACCCACGACAGGACATTGAACGTCGTGTGGAAGTTGGGCCCGAGCGTCGCCTCAGCCCAGCCTTCGCCTGAGGTGGCAAACCAGCTCAGCAGCCGCTGCAGGCCGATCGCGAGCACAGTGATCAGCACCAGCGCAAGTCCGATCGAGCGCCACAGGATGGTGCGCATCGCCGGCGACAGGATTTGCGAAAGCGCCTTGACGGCGGCGTCGATCATAACGGGGTACCCTCTCGAAATTGCCATCGAGAGGTAGACATGCGCGTCCGCTTAAGCAAGTCCGTAAGCCGGCCGGTTTGACGCAGTTTTATGCGTCTAATGGCTTGCCACGTACATTCGGCCCGAACACGGCCAGCGTGATGATCACGACGACCATGGCGGTTGTAATCAACCCGAACACGCCGCCGACGCCGGTCTGCTTCAGCAGATAGGCTACAATGAAGCCGGAGAACGTCGCGCTGATCCGGCTCATGGAATAGACCAGCCCCGCGGCTCGCGCGCGCACCGCGGTAGGGAACACCTCGGTCTGGTAGGGGTGATAGGCGTAGGACATCGTCATGTTTGCCGCCGTCAGCAGCACGCCGCAGCCGATCAGCAGCGCCGGCGTGGTAAGCTGCGAGAACGTGATGCCGAAGACGATGATCGCGACACAGGCGCCGCAGATGATCCATTTGCGCTCGAATTTGTCGGCAAAGGTAGCGGCGAGCAGCGGCGCGATCGGATAAGCGAAGGCGACGATGAAGGCATATTCCAGGCTCTTGGTTATGGTGATGCCCTTCTCGACCAGCAGCGTCGGCACCCAGTTGGCGAAGCCATAGAAGCCAAAGGCCTGGCAGAGGTTGAACACCATGAACATCACAACAAGTGGCAAATAGGGCGGCTTGAACAGGTCGCCGAAGCTGACCGTCGGCATTGGCGCGGCTACGCCTGCTTCTGCCATGGTCGCAGTTTGCACGCTCGCGCCGGTCGCGGCCTCCAGCGTGCGCAACACGGCAATTGCCTCTGCGCCGCGGCCGTGACGTGCGAGCCAGAGCGGGCTCTCCGGCACGTAAAGCCGCAGCACCCAGATCACCATGCTGGCGGCGGCGCCGATCAGCACCACCCAGCGCCAGCCGTCGAGGCCCATGGGTGAGAGCGGCACCAGCCACCACGCGAGAAAGGCCACGATCGGCACCGCGACGAACATCACCGCCTGGTTGACCGCAAACGCACGGCCGCGCATCCAGCTTGGCACCAGCTCGGTGATGTAGGCGTCGATGGTGATGATCTCGACACCGATGCCGATCCCGGCGAGGAAGCGCCACAGCAGCAGGCCGCCGGAGGTAGTCTGGAACGCCATGATCACCGAGGTCGCACTGTAGGCGAGCAACGCCCATGTGAAGATCGCGCGCCGGCCGAAGCGGTCGGCGAGGAAACCGAGGAAGAAGGTGCCGACGAATAGTCCGGCAAATGTCGCCGCGACGAATGCGCCGATGCCGGAGAAGCCGAAGAAGGCGTCCGTGGTGGCCGTCAACAGTTTGCTGCGGCCAAGGCCCGGCGCGATATAGCCGGTGAGAAACAGGTCGTAGATCTCAAAGCAGCCGCCGAGCGACAGCAGGACCACGAGCCGCCAGAGGTAAGACGAAGCCGGCAGGCTTTCGAGCCGCCGCGAGATTTCGGTCGGTCCTGCGGATGCGGCCGCAAAATCGGTTCCAGCCTCCAGGCTGACTGAACTCATGCTTACCTCCCCGTATCGGCCGAGTTGTGCGCGGATTGTTTTGCCCCGCTTTTCCCTCGACTTTGGCTGTCTCGCAGCTGCGTTATGCGTGCGCGAATGCAGCGTTGCAAAGATTATATTTTTCATATGGCCCGGCAACGCCTATCTTCATCGTGGGAATGAAGGAGACCGGAATGGCCGAAACTGGATTGCCGCTCGAGGGCGTGAGGGTCGTCGAGATGACCCATATGGTGATGGGCCCGACCTGCGGCATGATCCTCGCACAGCTCGGCGCCGAGGTGATCAAGGTCGAGCCGCCCGCAGGCGACAAGACCCGCTCGCTTGGTGGCATGGGCACCTCGTTCTTTCCGCTGTTCAACCGAGGCAAGCGCAGCGTGATGCTCGATCTGGCGAAGGCGGAAGACCGCGAGACGATGCATCGGCTGCTCGAAAGCGCCGACGTGTTCCTCGAAAATTTCCGCGACGGCCAGCTTGAGAAACAGGGCCTGGGCGCGGAGCAATTGCGCGAGAAGTACCCGCATCTGATCGTCGCCGGCCACAAGGGATTCTTGTCCGGCCCCTATGAACACCGACCTGCACTCGACGAGGTCGTGCAGATGATGTCGGGGCTCGCGGCCATGACCGGCACCAGGGAAAAGCCGCAGCGCGTCGGCTCTTCCGCCAACGACATCATGGGCGGCATGTTCGGCGTGATCTCGATCCTCGCAGCGCTCTATCAGAAGCGCAGCAGTGGCTCGGCTTCCGGCGCGAACATCCGCATCGGCCTGTTCGAGAATTGCCTGTTCCTGGTTGCCCAGCACATGGTCGAATATGAGATGACCGGCAACAAGCCGCGTTCGATGCCAGAACGTGAGCATGCCTGGCCGATCTACGACATTTTCGACACGGCGGACAGCAATCGGATTTTCATCGGCGTCGTCACCGAAGGCCATTGGCAGAGTTTTTGCCGCGAATTCGGCATGCAGGAGTTTCTCGACGATCCGGCGCTGCGGACCACCACCGACCGGATCATGGCGCGCTCGCGGATCATTCCGCGCGCGGCGGAAATCATCAAGGGTTGGAAGCTGGCGGAGCTTTCCGAAAAGCTCGATCACCTCAACATCTGCTTCTCGCCGATCAACCGTCCCGAGGACCTGTTCAACGATCCACATGTGTTACGCCCGGGCGGCCTGGTCAATAATTTCAACGCCGATGGCGCGCCGTTCCGTGTGCCGGCGTTGCCGATCGAATGGAACGGCGCCAATATCGGCGAAGGGCTGAAGGTGGCGCCGCTCGGCGCCGACACCGCAGCGGTCCGTACCGAGCTGGACAAAACAGAAAAAATTGCGAGGAAGCGCGCATGACCGACGTTCAGAAAATCTATCCCAATGGTCGCGTCACCCTGCGCGAGGTCGGCCTACGCGACGGCTTGCAACTGGTCAAAACAATTCCCTCGACGGACGCAAAGCAACGCTGGATGCGTGATGAATATGCCGCCGGCGTGCGCTGCTTCGAAGTCGGCTCGTTCCTGCCGGCCAAAACCTTTCCGCAATTCGTCGATGTGCGCGAGATCGTCAAGACCGTTGCTTCGCTGCCGGGCGCGCATGGCGTGGCCCTGGCGCTGAACGAGCGCGGCGTCAACGAGGCGCTGGCCTCGGGCGTCGCCGAGATCGCGTCGGTCGTTTCGGCGACCGAAGAACACAGCCAAGCCAATGCCAACCGCTCGCGCGATTCCGCAATCGCCAATGTCAAACGGATGTGCGATCTGCGCGATGCCAGCGCGCACAAGCCGATCATCCATGCCGCGATTTCGATGGCGCTCGGCTGCTCAATCGCGGGCCCTGTCGATCCGAACGAGGTGGTCCGGCTGGTGGAGAAATGTTTTGAGGCCGGCGTCGACGCGGTCGGCATCGCCGATACCGTGGGCTATGCCGGGCCGAAGGCGGTCGGCGATTTGACCAGAGCAGCGGTGAAGATCGCCGGCAACAAGCCGATCTGCATTCACCTGCACGACACCCGCGGCATGGGCATCGCCAACGCCGCCGCCGCGCTCGACGAAGGTGCGCGCATCCTTGACGGCTCGCTCGGCGGCCTCGGTGGTTGCCCGTTCGCGCCGGGCGCGACCGGCAATGTCGTGTTCGAGGATCTGGTGTTCCTCTGCGAGAGCAAGGGTTTTGTCACCGGCATCGACATCGACAGGCTGATCGCGGTGCGGGCGATCCTGCGCGAGGCCATGCCGAACGAACCGCTTTATGGCGGCCTCGCCCGCGCCGGCCTGCCCTGTGGAACGGCTGCCAAAGCAGCTTAGAGCCGGGTGACTCGCAGCCGCAGCGCGTTGCCGACCACGCTGACCGACGATAGCGCCATCGCCGCGGCTGCGATGATCGGCGACAGCAGGATGCCGAAGGCGGGATAGAGAATGCCCGCCGCGATCGGAATCCCGGCCGCGTTGTAGATGAAGGCGAAGAACAGGTTCTGGCGGATGTTCCTCATCGTCGCCTGCGACAGTTTTCGCGCGCGCACGATCGCGGTGAGATCGCCTTTCAACAGCGTGACACCAGCGCTCTCCATCGCGACATCGGTGCCGGTGCCCATGGCGATGCCGACATCGGCCGCCGCCAGCGCCGGGGCATCGTTGACGCCGTCGCCGGCCATCGCGACAATGCGGCCCGCGTTGTGCAGCTTCGTCACGACGGCGCTCTTCTGATCGGGCAGCACTTCCGCTTCGACCTCGGCAATGCCGAGCTTTTGTGCGACGGCGTTCGCGGTCGTCCTGTTGTCGCCGGTCAGCATGATCACCTTGATGCCTTCGTCCGCCAGCGCCTTCAGCGCTTCCGGCGTCGACGCCTTTACCGGATCTGCGATCGCGAACAGGCCAGCGAGCCGGCCGTCGATGGCCATGTTGATGACCGTGGCACCCTCCCCGCGCAGCCGCTCGGCGTCGGCGTCCACCGGCGCGGTTTCGATGCCGATCGAAGACAGATAATTTGAATTGCCGAGAACGATGGACTTGCCGGAGACCTTACCGGTCGCGCCCTTGCCCGTCGGCGAATCGAATCCTTCGACGGCAGTGAGTTCGATCCCGCGCTCTTTCGCCGCCCGGAGGATCGCATCCGCCAGCGGATGCTCGCTGGCGCGTTCGACGCTGGCGGCGAGCTGCAGGATATCATCCTCCTGAAAGCCGGCTGCCGGGATGATTGCCACGACCTTTGGTTTGCCTTCGGTCAGCGTGCCCGTCTTGTCCACCACCAGGGTGTCGACCTTCTCCAGCCGCTCCAGCGCTTCGGCATTCTTGATCAGCACGCCGGCCTGCGCGCCACAACCAACGCCGACCATGATCGACATCGGCGTCGCGAGCCCGAGTGCACAGGGGCAGGCGATGATCAGCACGCTGACGGCCGCGACCAGGCCGAACGCCAGTTTCGGTTCCGGACCGAATGTGGCCCAGGCTGCGAAGGCCGCAACGGCCGCAATAATCACCGACGGCACGAACCAGCCCGCGACCTGATCGGCCAGCCGCTGGATCGGCGCGCGCGAGCGTTGTGCGTCGGCAACCATCTGCACGATCTGCGAAAGCAGCGTATCGCGGCCGACCTTGTCGGCGCGCATCACGAAGCTGCCCGACTGATTGAGCGTGCCCGCGATCACGCGCGCGCCGGCCTCCTTGGTCACGGGCAAGGATTCGCCCGTCACCAGGGATTCGTCGAGCGCGGAGCGGCCTTCGAGAATGACGCCGTCGACCGGCACTTTTTCGCCCGGCCGCACCCGCAGGCGGTCGCCGGCCTTCAGCGTGTCGATCTCAACCTCATGATCGGTGCCGCTGTCATCGACGAGCCGCGCGGTCTTGGGCGCCAGCTGCAGCAGCGCCCTGATCGCGCCGGATGTGGCTTCGCGCGCGCGCAGCTCCAGCACCTGGCCGAGCAGCACCAGCACGGTGATGACAGCGGCGGACTCGAAATAGACGGCGACCGCGCCGTCATGGCCGCGGAAGTCGGACGGGAAAACTTGCGGGAAGATCGTTCCGATCAGGCTGTAGACATAGGCTACGCCGGTGCCGATCGCGATCAGTGTGAACATGTTGAGATTGCGCGTCACCAGCGATTGCCAGCCGCGCACAAAGAACGGCCAGCCCACCCACAGCACAACGGGTGTCGCGAACGCGAGCTGGATCCAGTTCGACAGCACAGGCTCGATCAGGCCGTGGCCGCCGACGATATGTCCGCCCATCTCCAGCACGACCGGGGGCACAGACAATGCCGCGCCGATCCAGAAACGCCGGGTCATGTCGGCGAGTTCGGGATTGGGTGCGTCGTCGAGGCTCACCACGTCGGGCTCGAGCGCCATGCCGCAGATCGGGCAGGTCCCGGGGCCGACCTGGCGGATCTCGGGATGCATCGGGCAGGTGTAGATCGTGCCTTCCGGCACCTGAGTTTTTGCCGTTTCAGCCTCGCGCCTGGCCTTGTCGAGATATTTCGTGGGGTCAGCCGCAAATTTGGTACGGCATCCGGCCGAGCAGAAATGAAAGGTCTCGCCGCGATATTCGAAGCGATGCTTCGAGGTTTCCGGATTGACGGTCATGCCGCAGACGGGATCGAGCACACCCGGCTTGGCGTGTGCATGGTCGTGGCCATGATGATCGTGGCCGGAATGCCCGTGATGACCGCAGGTGTTCGTCCCGCCCGCAGGCACTTGTTCCGCCGCATCCATTGTACGCTCCGGCCTCTTGAAACCTATACCCTGTGGGGGTATATAGTCCGCATGCGCAAGGACATCAAGGCATCCGTTCAGAAGCGCCTCGGCCGGATCGAGGGCCAGGTCCGCGGCCTCTCGAAGATGGTCGAGGAGGACCGCTACTGCATCGACATCGTGACGCAGATTTCGGCCGTACGTGCCGCGCTCCGTCGCGTCGAG
>Ga0210402_10005634_pt1 | contig 11189 bp, 10 predicted proteins | sample IncBWC7MmetaG_FD_161055 | JGI IMG/M metagenome (GOLD analysis project Ga0210402, IMG submission 161055) | Forest soil microbial communities from Barre Woods Harvard Forest LTER site, Petersham, Massachusetts, United States - Inc-BW-C-7-M | ecosystem: Environmental > Terrestrial > Soil >... | reverse complement strand
CCTGTTGAGCTGACTAAGTTCCACTTGAGTTGATCAGATTTCCAGGATTACCGGCATGATGAGCGGGCGCTTTTGGGTTTGTTTAGAGATGTAGCGCTTGAGGTCGGCGCGGATTTTTTCTTTGATTACGCCGTAGTCGCCTTTTTCTTCGTCGCTGGAGTGCGCCAACGTGTCTTCGACGATGCGTTTAGCGCCTTCCAGCAGGCCGTCGTCGCCGGGATTGAAGCCGCGGGTGACGATTTCGGGAGCGGATTCGACGTCGCCCGATAACTTGTTGATGGCGATGATGGGCAGGACGATGCCGTCTTCGCTGAGATGCAAGCGGTCTTTAATAATCAGATCCTCGACCACGTCGGTGCGGCTGCCGGAGTCGATGCAGACGCGGCCCACTTTGATGCGAGCGGTTTTGCGGGCGCCGTGTTCGTCGAATTCGAGAACGTCGCCGCTCTCGATGAGCATGACCTTGCCGACGGAACCGTGCATGGCTCCGGCCATTTCGGCGTGCAGTTTGAGTTGGCGGTACTCGCCGTGGACGGGAATGAAATACTTCGGCTTGACCAGGTTGATGATGAGTTTGAGTTCTTCCTGGCTGCCGTGTCCGCTGACGTGGATGGGCGGCGAGGTGCCGTCCTCGTAGATGACGTGGGCTTCGCGGCGGAAGAGATGATCGATCATCCGGTAAATGGTTTTTTCGTTGCCGGGAATGATTCGGCTGGAGAGGACGACGGTGTCTCCCTTTTCGATTTTGGCGTGCTTGTGATTGTCGACGGCGGCGCGCGACAAGGCGGACATGGGCTCGCCCTGCGTGCCGCTGATAAGCACGCACACTTTCTCGGGCGGGAAATTTTTCATCTCGCCGGGGTTAATGACCAGTCCGTCGGGGACCTCGATATAGCCAAGGTCTTCGGCGATCTCGGCGGAATTGTTCATGGAGCGGCCGAGGAACGCGACTTTGCGGCCGTGCTCGTGGGCGAGTTGCACGGCGAGATTGATGCGATGGATGGACGACGAGAAGCAGGAAATGAAGAGGCGCTTCTTGGTGTGGGCGAAAACTTCGTCGAACTTTCTTCTTACGGCGCGTTCGCTGGGGGTGTAGCCCTTGCGTTCGACGTTGGTGGAATCCTGAAAGAGGGCGAGGACGCCGTTTTTGCCGTATTCGGCGAAAGTGTGCAGATCGAAAAGTTTGTTGTCGGTGGGTGTGGGGTCAACTTTGAAATCGCCGGTGTGAATGATGACGCCCAGCGGAGTATGGATGGCGAGGGCAACGCAATCGACGAGGCTGTGCGTGACGCGAATGGGATGGACCGTAAACACTCCGGCCTTGAAGCGCTCGTTGGGGCGCATTTCGCGGAGGTCGGCGTCGTCGAGCAGGCCGTGTTCGTCGAGCTTGTCTTCGACGTAAGCGAGCGTGAACTCGGTGCCCCAGACGGGGACGTTGAGTTCGGAGAGCACCCAGGGCAGCGCGCCGATGTGGTCCTCGTGGCCGTGAGTGAGGACGATTCCGCGAACGCGCTGGCGATTCTCGATGAGATAGGAAATGTCGGGGACAACGATGTCGACGCCGAGTAACTCGGCTTCGGGGAACATGAGTCCGGCGTCGATGACGAGGATGTCGTCCCCGTAACGGACGGCCATGCAGTTCATACCGAACTCGCCGAGGCCTCCGAGGGGGATTATCTGCAGTTTTCCAGTGGGCATTGAGTAAGGATGATGCTAGCACAGGTGTCGCGTAGCGTACCGAGCGGGACTGAGATGCGAACAAACCGGCCGACCGTGATGGGAAAACGTGGCATTGAAGTGCAGTGGCTAGTGGTTAGTGGGCAGTGGTCAGTCGCTGATAGCTTGTTCTCCCGATGGCTTTCTGGTCTCCCGTGCGGTAAGGTGGAAGTAATGGCGGAGCAGGGCAAATCGTGGTTTCGGCGGCGGATTGAGGCGGGGATGGTGCGCGGTCTCACGCGCGCTTACTCGACGGTGCGCGTCGATCCGAATAAATTTCTGTTGCAGCTGCGGGCGGCGTATCGCATGCCGATCAGCGGGTACCACGGCGTGTATTCGCTGGACATCGGCGAGATCGACGCGGTGGCCGATTCGGTGATCCACAGCGGAATGAAGGTTGCGGCGGTCGAGGGCGCGGGACTGGGGTTGGGTGGATTGATCACGATCGTGCCGGACCTGGGCATTCTTTCGGCGATCACGATGCGGACGATTGAGAAGCTGAGCCTGGTGTATGGGTTCGAGTTCAAGACGGACGACGATATTGCGGAACTGTGGGTGGCCGCAGCCAGCGCTGCAGGAGTCGACATCAGCCGCGAGTTGTTGGAGAAAGAAGTTGTGAATAAATTCGTGCCGCGCGTAATTCAGAGGATCGCGGCCAAGGCCAGCGCGGAAGTGGTGGAGAAGTGGGTGGGGCGCGTGATTCCGCTGGCTAGTGCGGCGATCGGGGCGGGACTGAACTATTGGTTCGTGCGCGCCTGGGGAGAACGGGCGAAGGCGCATTTCCGGCAGCGGCATTTGCTGCTGCGGCAGCGGGCGCAGAAGACCGTCGTGACGCTGGAAGGTCAGCCGATTCTTCCGACGGGAGCTCGTTAGCAACACGCTAAAAAAGTCCACAAATCACGGGAACGGCTGTTGGAAGCCGGCGACATTTTCTTGTTTTCGGCGCGGCGGCGCTGCTGGATTGCGAATCGCGCTGCGTACGGCTGTGGTACAAAAATAGAGATGCCTATTTTTTCCTGCTCAGCCATTCTTTTTGATCTGGACGGAGTTCTGGCGGATTCGACGCGCGCGGTGGACCGTGAGTGGCGGCAGTGGGCCGAAAGCAAGGGAGTGGACGGAGATGCCATTATGGCGATCGCACACGGTGTGCGAACGGTAGAAGTTATCCGGAGGATCGCGCCGCATCTCGATGCCGAAGCGGAAGCGACAAAAATTGAGAGTCACGAGGCGCACGACCAACAGGGCGTTGTGGTGATGCCCGGTGCGGTGGAGCTGGTGCGCTCGATTCCAGAGGGACGTTGGGGCGTGGTCACGTCGGGTTCGAGGTTGCTGGCGACGAATCGGCTGCGCCATTGCGGATTGCCGGTTCCGGAAATTCTGGTTACATCAGACGACGTCACCAACGGAAAGCCGCACCCCGAGCCGTATTTGAAGGGGGCGGAGCGGATGAAGCTGAGTCCGGCCGAGTGTCTGGTGATTGAGGATGCGCCGGCGGGGATTCAGTCGGCGCGCGCCGGAGGAATGAAGGTGATTGGAATTACGAGCACGTACGCCGCGGGCGCGTTAGGGCACGCCGATGCGGTGATTGGAAAGCTGGGGCAGATTCAAGTCACGGCGAACGGGGCGGGGAAGTTGAGCGTCGGCGTGCGCTAGGCCGCCGACCCGCGCCTCCCAGGTGCGGGCATGGGCTCAGCAGGAGTGGTCGTCCTGTGTGTTGGCTCGTTTTAACTTGCATTGATCAACATAGGCGGCGGAGTTCGGCCGAGGTCCCACTACGTAGCTAATTTCTGGGTGTTGCTGGAACCGCGCGACGTGTAGCCGGGGCCGGGCGCTGGGGTATGCCTCGGGGCAATGCGTCGCCGCTTCAAGCCCGCCGCTGACAAGGAAGATTTCTGTAATATATACCTTGACAAGCATATACGCAGTAGAGTATATGAAGATTATGGAATCTGCGTTCGAGATCATTGCGGAGCCGAATCGCCGCGCGATACTGAGCCTTCTGGTCTCATCCCAACAGTCGGTGGGAGAGATCGAGCGTCAACTTCGCATGACGCAGCCGACCGTGTCCAAGCATCTGCGCGTGCTGCGCGACGCCGGTTTCGTGGAATCCACAGTGGACGCACAGCGCCGTCTCTACCGGTTGAAACCTGAACCGTTTTGGGAGGTGGATGCCTGGCTGGGTCAGTTCCGCCGGTTCTGGTCGACGCACCTGGATGCTCTCGAACGGCACCTCGAACGCATGGATCCGCCAACGCCAAAGAAGACAACATCATCAAGACAGAAAGCGGGAAACGCAACGCGGCCAAACCGCGAATCTGACAAAGGAGAAACGAAATGAAAATCAAAGTGACCAGCATATTTGTGGACGACCAGGCTAAGGCCCTGAGTTTCTATACCGACGTACTGGGCTTCGCCAAGAAGTCCGATTTCAGCAACGGCCCGTACCGCTGGCTGACCGTCGCCTCCCCCGAGGAGCCGAACGGCACTGAACTGCAACTGGCGCTGAACAGCAATCCCGCGGCCAAGGCGTACCAGGAGGCTATTTTTCAACAGAACCAGCCGGCGGCTATGTTCTTCACCGACGACGTCAAGGGAGACTACGAGCGAATCAAATCCCACGGCGTCGAGTTTACGATGCCGCCCACTGACGTGACCGGCTCGACCATCGCGATGCTGAAGGACACTTGCGGCAACCTCATTCAGCTCACTCAAATGGCACGCTGGTAGGGTGTATGTCCACAGGCAGGCTCAATGAATGGAGGGAGAAGAACATGACCGACCTTCAGCAGTATGCGCCGGGTCCGGCCAGTGCCTTGCAGGTGTGCCGGTTCTGGTCGGCGCGCGTGGATGCTCTCGAACGCCACCTCTCGGCCGATACGTGGGCGGTGGTGGCCGTGACTGTGGCGCTGATCGCCTATCCGATTGCACGGACTGTGATTCCTGCCATACTCCATCGCATTGTGCCCGATGTGGTTCGTACCGTGCTCAACTTGATTTAGGAGAAAGAAAGATGACCGACCTTCAGCAGTACACACCGGGGCCCGCCTTTGGGGCGCAGATTAGAAAGGACCGGGGACCAAGCGGGGAAGAGAAGTGGACGCTGATTCTCGTCCGGCAACTGCGCCACTCGCCGGAAAAAGTCTGGCAGGCGTTGACCGATCCGGCGCATCTGCGCGAGTGGGCCCCCTTCGACGCCGATGGAAGCCTGGGTACGGCTGGAAACACCGTGAATCTTACCACCGTGGGAGCGCCGACTCAGCACGTTACCGAAACCAAAGTGACGCGAGCCGACGCTCCCGAGGTGCTTGAGTACAACTGGGGTGACCACAGTATGCGGTGGGAACTCGAAGCCTCTGGCGGCGGCACGCGTCTGACGCTGTGGACCAACATCGGCCGCCGCTTCATGGCCATGGGTGCTGCCGGATGGCATATTTGTTTCGACGTTCTGGATCGGCTTCTGAGTGGAACTCCCATCGGTCGCTTCGCCGGCCCTGAGGCTCGGAAGTTCGGCGGCTGGCACCGGCTGACCGCGGAGTACGCCAAGCAGTTCGCCATCGAGACCTCGGGTTCGCTGCCGAACGCCGGGAGTTGAAAGAATCACGCTGACTTTAGATTTGCGGTATTCATTGGATTCAACATTACCCCAATCCCTTTACGAGTGTGAAAACTATGTCAAACGTAACGTTTTCAGAGAAACAACGTGAAGAACTTCTCAAAGCATTGAAGGCTCGTTTCGAGAAAAACATGAACCGCCACAAGGGTCTTGAGTGGGCTAAGGTGCAAGCAAAGCTCGAAGCGAATGCCGACAAAGTACGGTCCATCCACGAAATGGAACGAACTGGCGGTGAACCAGACGTTGTCGGTCGCGATAAAAAGACCGGCGAATACTTTTTCTATGATTGTTCGGAGGAGAGTCCGAAAGGACGCAGAAGTCTCTGCTACGACCGTGAAGCGTTGGACTCGAGGAAAGAGAATAAACCAAAAGGCAGCGCCGTGGATCTTGCCGATGCCATGGGCATTGAGCTTTTGACGGAAGAAGAATATCGAGAGTTGCAGACACTGGGAAACTTCGATGTGAAGACGTCGAGTTGGATCAAGACACTATCCGCCATAAGAAAACTCGGCGGCGCCCTCTTTTGTGATCGCCGCTTCGACACTGTTTTCGTTTATCACAACGGTGCGGAATCTTACTATGCCGCCAGGGGATTCCGCGGCTCGCTGAGAGTCTAGCGAAAACAACTTCATGTCGCGTTCGGTACGTCCTCACCGATGGCGATGTGGAAAAGGCGTCAACCACGAAGCTGTACGAAGTAAACCTTTGAACCAAGAGGATCCCTGATATTTCGAGGACGGGTGGCCCCTTCCCGCTTAGGTTCGATTGGGTTCCAGGTTTCACAAAGAAATGCGAAGCTTAGAAGCGGACGCCGGGCTCGAAAGCAAAATTTCGGTTGACACGCATCCGGCCTGTTTTATAATAATTATCATTCGATAATCATGCGCTTCACTCATGAACAGTTCCGTGAGCTGGCTGCGAAGCACGGTTTGGCGGTCACGCACCAGCGTCAGGTAGTGTATGAGGCCGTGATCGCTTCGCACGGGCACTATTCCCCAGAAGACATTTACGCGGCGGTCCGGCGCCGCATTCCATCCATTTCTCTTGCCACGGTCTACAACAATCTGCGGCTGTTCATCGAGTGCGGGTTGCTGCGAGAGGTCACGCCTCATTCGCCCACCTTGCGCGTGGACGGCAATCTCGAACCACATCACCACCTGGTCTGCACCCGTTGCAAGTCGGTGCAGGATATCGAAGGAGAGTTCATCGATTTCAAGCGGCTGTCCCGGCACGCGCCGGACGGCTTTGATCTGACGCAGCCGTTGGTCGAGGTCTTTGGCCTCTGCCGGCGCTGCAGTGCGAAGAATTAGTTTTTTCATGTAGTACTAATCAAGATCAGAAGGACGGAAACATATGGAAAATACACTCGCGACTTCATCAGGAAGTGTTTCTCCCGAAGCTAAGAACAAAAGCACCTTGCCCGAAGCTAAGTGCCCGTTTAACCACGGCGCCTCCGTGCCCGCAAACCGCGATTGGTGGCCGAAGCAGTTGAATGTGAAAGCCCTGCATCAACAGTCTCCGCTCTCCGACCCCATGGGTAAGGCGTTCGATTACGCGGAGGAATTCAAGACGCTCGACCTGCATGCGGTGGTCCAGGATTTGCATGCGTTGATGACCGACTCGCAGGATTGGTGGCCGGCCGACTTTGGCCACTATGGGCCGCTTTTTATTCGCATGGCGTGGCACAGCGCGGGTACCTATCGCATCGGCGACGGCCGCGGCGGGGCGGGAGCAGGGCAGCAGCGCTTCGCGCCGCTCAATAGCTGGCCGGACAACGTGAATCTCGACAAGGCGCGGCGGCTGCTGTGGCCGATCAAACAGAAGTATGGGCGGAAAATTTCGTGGGCCGACCTGATGATTCTCGCCGGCAACGTCGCCCTCGAGTCGATGGGCTTTAAGACGTTCGGTTTTGGGGGCGGCCGCCCGGACGTCTGGGAGCCGGAAGAGGTGAACTGGGGCCCTGAGAGCACATGGCTGGCGGACGAGCGCTACAGTGGCGATCGAGATCTTCAGAATCCTCTCGGCGCGGTGCAGATGGGCCTGATTTACGTGAACCCTGAGGGCCCGAATGGAAAGGCGGATCCGATCGCTGCGGCGCGGGATATCCGCGAGACTTTTGCCCGTATGGCGATGAACGACGAAGAAACGGTTGCGCTGATTGCCGGCGGTCACACTTTCGGCAAGACCCACGGTGCTGGCGTTCCCGCGGACTATGTAGGCGCCGAACCAGAAGGCGCCAACCTTGAGGATCAAGGCTTCGGATGGAAGAATAAACTTGGCAAAGGCCATGGTGGCGATACGATCGGCAGCGGTCTGGAAGTGATTTGGACCACGACGCCGACGAAGTGGAGCAACAACTTCTTCACCAACCTGTTCAGTTACGAGTGGGAACTGACGAAGAGTCCGGCGGGCGCGCAGCAGTGGACGCCGAAAAACGGCGCAGGCAACGGCACGGTACCGGACGCGCACAATCCGGCGAAGCGTCATTCACCATCCATGCTGACAACGGACCTTGCCTTGCGGCTCGATCCGGCTTACGAAAAGATTTCGCGGCGCTTCTATGAGCATCCGGATCAATTCGCGGACGCTTTTGCGCGGGCGTGGTTCAAGCTGACGCACCGCGACATGGGGCCGCTCCCGCGCTACCTGGGCCCGCTCGTTCCGAAGGAGGAACTGATCTGGCAAGATCCGGTTCCGGCCGTCGATCACAAATTGATTGGCGAGAAGGACATTGCTGCGCTCAAGGGCAAGATCCTCGCATCGGGACTGTCGATCTCGCAACTGGTAACGACGGCCTGGGCGTCGGCCGCGTCGTTCCGCGGCTCCGATAAGCGCGGCGGGGCGAACGGGGCGCGCATTCGCCTCACGCCACAGAAGGACTGGGAAGTGAACCAGCCGGCCGCGCTGGGGAAGGTGCTCAAGAAGCTGGAGGCGATCCAGAAGGAATTCAACGGCTCCCCATCCAACGGAAAGTCCAATGGGAGCAAGGGCAAGGCAAAGCAAGTCTCGCTGGCCGACCTGATCGTGCTGGGCGGCTGCGCAGCGGTCGAGGAAGCAGCGAGAAAGGCTGGTCACAAAGTTAAGGTTCCTTTCGCGCCGGGGCGCACGGATGCTTCGCAGAAGCAGACCGACGTGCATTCCTTCGCCGTGATGGAGCCGGTTGCGGATGGGTTCCGCAACTATCTCCGCAGCGGACAGCGGCTATCGGCGGAGGAGTTGCTGTTGGATCGGGCGCAGTTACTGACACTGACGGCTCCCGAGATGACGGTTCTGGTCGGTGGCATGCGCGCCCTGAATGCGAACTTCGGGCAGGCCAAGCATGGCGTTTTCACCAACCGGCCCGAGACGCTGACGAATGATTTCTTCGTCAACTTGCTCGACATGAATACGAAGTGGGAACCCTCGTCTACATCCGAAGGCGTCTATGAGGGGCGCGATCGGGCGACGGGCAAAGCCAAGTGGACCGGCACGCGCGTCGATCTGCTTTTCGGTTCAAACTCCCAGCTCCGGGCGCTTGCAGAAGTTTACGCAAGTGACGACTCGAAGGAAGCGTTTGTGAAGGATTTCGCCGCTGCATGGAACAAGGTCATGAACCTCGATCGCTACGACCTTGCCTGAGCTTGGCGGAAAAGAGCGCTGTCGGGTTCGATGTTGTCGGATCGGCTTGTTTTCGATCGGCTAAGGCGACGTCGTTGCTTTTTCCTGGCGCGGGGACGCATCGGGCGCCCCCGCGCCGCCTTTGCCCAACCGGCGCAGTTTCACAGGCGATTGCGGGAAATATAACCCCGTCGTTTGACGTCCTACTTTGGCACCGCCGCGGTTCCATTCACCGTGAAGACCGCCTCCGACTTTGCCTGGGTCTCTTCGGCTTGCGCGCCACCCACGGACAATGAGTATTTGCCTGCGAGGATCGATCGGTTGCCCCGGTCGTCGACGCTTGACAACGACCGCGGATCGATTTGGAGCGTCACCTGCTGGCTCGCCCCCGGCGGCAGGGTCACGCGTTCAAACGCGACCAGCGAATGACGCGGGCCATTGGGTTGCGGAGTCTTCAGGTATGCCTCGACTACCTCATCGCCTGCCAACGTACCGGAATTGGTTACGCTCACGGTTGCCGTGATGGCATCGCCAGCTTTCAACGACTCCGCCGATAATTTCACCGGTCCGTAGGTGAACTTCGTGTAACTCAGTCCGTAGCCGAAGCCCCAGAGCGGCTTGCCGGTGTAGTAGCGATAGGTGCGGTTTTTCATCGAGTAGTCGGCGAAGGGCGGCAGGTCGTCGATGCCTGCATAGAAGGTCACGGGCAGCCGGCCACCGGGGTTGTTTGTTCCATCGAGCGTGTGGCGAATGGCCGTGCCGCCCTCGACCCCGGGATACCACGCCGCAACGATTGCGTTCGCGTGATCTTTGGCCCAGTTGAGCGCCACGGCGCTGCCGCTCTGTAGTACGACGACGAGCGGCTTGCCTGTGGCCGCGATCGCTTCCAGTAACTTCTGCTGTGCGCCGGGCAGGTCGAGGCTGGTGCGGTCACCGCCGCTGAAGCCTTCAATCTTGATGCGCATCTCCTCACCCTCGAGATGCGGCGAGAGGCCGACGAAGGCAACCACCACGTCGGCTTGCGTCGCCTGAACCACGGCCTCGTCGATCTGCGGCTGCGCGGGAGCTTCCCACTTGAGGGTCAGGCCGCCGCCGGAAGCGTCGCCGGAGTGCGAATATTCGAGCACGAATGTGTGCGGCTGGGCGTCGGCAAAGTCATAGGCGATCGTCGGCGGGTTGGGAAAATCCATCAGGGGCGGTGCCGTGGGTGAGGCTCCATTGCTGGCCTTGAAGTTGCCCATGGCCGCGATGTCGACATGTTTTCTCAGCGAGCCCTCGCCCAAAACTTTGCCGTCGATGACCAAACGGTAGGACTCATTGGGGAAGTACGGAAAGCTGTCTCCGGAGTCGAGCGTGAAGACGTAGTGGCCGGCGGCGGGTGCGGTGATGCTGCCCGACCAGCGGACCGAGTAGTTGATGGTTTCCACTTGCGGCACTGGCTTGGCGTACTCCCAGTTCGTTTGGACGGCGGGTTCCGTGGTTACGGCCACGGGGCGGCCGGTCCAGTCGGGCGTTGCGAAGAATTCGGTCTTCAAGCCCTTGTTGATGTCGAAGGCCGTGCGCGGGACCGGGACGGCGAAGCCGGCAGCCAGGCTCGCGCCCTGCGCGTAAAGAACATTGCGGCTTGTATCCGCCAGCATTGCGTCCAGGGGCGTGACCGGCTGTACGGGTGTACCCACGTAGTTGCCGAGAATGGAGGTCAGCAGATCGGCGGTGGGGCCGATGACCGCGATACGCTTGGCCGACGGCTTCAGCGGAAGTGTGCCATCGTTCTTCAGGAGCACGATGCTCTCTTCGGCGGCTTTGAGGGACTTGGCGCGATTCGCATCGGATGCCACGTCCGAGTAGGGAATCTTGTCCAGAGGATTCGAGCCTTGCGGATCGAACATTCCCAGCTCGAAGCGCGCGGTGTAGAGGCGCTCGACGGCGGCGGTCACTTCAGCCTCGGTCGCTTTACCATCGCGCACCGCCTTGGCCAGCGTGTTGAACCCGGCAGCCCAGATGCTGCAGGAGAGGTCGGTGCCGGCCTGCAGCGACATGGCCGAGGCGCTCTCGATGTCTGCGGCTTTCTTGTGCCCGTTGAAAACGTCGCCGATGGCGCCGCAGTCGGAGACGACGAAGCCCTTGAATCCCCAGGCCTGGCGCAGGTGGTCCTGAAGGAGCATCTTGTTGGCGCAGGCGGGGAAGTTGTCGATGGAGTTGTAGGCGCACATGACGGACTGCACCTTGCCCTCGGTGACGGTGGCGCGAAAGGCGGGCAGGT
>Ga0210402_10005633_pt1 | contig 11189 bp, 13 predicted proteins | sample IncBWC7MmetaG_FD_161055 | JGI IMG/M metagenome (GOLD analysis project Ga0210402, IMG submission 161055) | Forest soil microbial communities from Barre Woods Harvard Forest LTER site, Petersham, Massachusetts, United States - Inc-BW-C-7-M | ecosystem: Environmental > Terrestrial > Soil >... | reverse complement strand
AAAGCATCCGCGAGCCGCGGCTTGCTGTCCCAGGAAGTGGACGGTGTTGCCCATTATGCGATTTGCGACAAAGATATCTTCGGAATGGCCACCTTGACGCGCGAGCTGGGCAAACTGTTCGGCAAACGGTTTCGCAGTCAGGTGTTCACCGTTGTTGAAGCGATAGGTCCACATGGCCCACAGCGACCGGAGCCTCAAATCGATGTCATCCAGAGTCGCGGTGGCCTGGAGCGCCCTCGCAAGTACTACTCCGATTCGTTTGGCGACTGCTGTGGTATGCATCAGTGCGACGCAGATCGCGAGCTCGAGCTCTGCGACCAGACGCGCCTCAAGCTTTGTCTCTGATTCCAAACTGTCCAACGCGCGCTCTGCGCGATCACGACATTCGAACAAAAGGGAATGATGCAACCAGACCGGCACGTATCCGGCAGTAAGAATAACTCCCAACGCGGTATCGCCGTTGGAGCTAAAGGCCCAATCCAGCGCTGCTCGAACGTTGTCGATCTCACGGCTCAGCAAGTCGATTCGCTCGCTCGTCGGCGGGACCGCCGAGGTCGTCCGTTGCGGCGCAACCAGGTCTCGATAGAATTGCGCATGGAGGCGAGACATTTCATGTGCTTCCCCGCATTGCGCGCATTTTTCGACCGCGTAGGCGCGGATCGTTTCGAGCAGCCGCCAACGGCTGGCTCCGCCGAACTCGTCCAACGTCAGCAACGATTTGGCAACGAGCTGGCCGAGGTTCTGCGCAACGCCCAAACCGTCACAGCCTTCGGTAACGGCGACCGCCGCCGCGAGCGTGAAGCCTCCAGCAAACACGCTCAAACTCCGAAGCTGACGTTGTTCGTCGCTGGAGAGAAGTTCGTAGCTCCAATCAAGGGCCGCGCCCAATGCCTGGTGCCGAGGCACCGCGGTACGTCGCCCTCCTTTCAGGAGATCAAACCGATGATCCAGTCCGGCAAGAACCATTCCCAGGCCGAGCGATACCGCGCGTGCTGCGGCGAACTCGATGGCAAGAGGAATCCCGTCAAGGCGGCGACAGATCGATGAAATGACGGCTATATCATCGCGAAGCGGCGAAGATTGGAATCCGGCGGCGCGCATCCTGTCGACAAAAAGCTCTACCGCACTGTGTTCAAGCGCCTCTCGGACTTCCGCGATATTTTCCGGAGGCACTTCGAGAGCTGGTACCCGGTATGCGCATTCTCCTTCGATCCGCAGTGGTTCGCGGCTCGTCGCCAACACGGAGGCGTTGGGACAAAGGCGCATTATGACATCCGCGATTTCGGCTGCGGCTTCTATGAGGTGCTCACAGTTGTCAAGGATAATGACAAGGGCGCGTCCTCCGATGGATCTTGCAATTGCATCGCGGGAAACGTCTCCGCCATCGGTCTGCACCATAAGAGCTCTTGCTATCGCGCTTGTCACCAGACCTGGATTGGTCAACGAGGCAAGCTCAACGAGCCAGCAGCCGTCCTGAAGGTTCGCCGCGAGGCCGCGGGCAACGTGCAAAGCCAAAGTAGACTTTCCTATGCCGCCAGGGCCGACCAGGGTAACCGTCCGGTAGGTGGACAATCGGTTCCGGACATCTCGAACAGCGGAATTGCGGCCGATGAGCTCGGATACCGACAAGGGCAGATTGCCCCGGGGTGCGCTGGCGTCAGCTGTGGGTGGGGATTGTCCAGATCGCAAAGGCGGAGATGCCGCGCGGACCTCCCAGCGACCAACCAAGCGATAGCCGTCGCCGGGCGTGGTTTTAAGAATTTCACGATCTTCCCCGAGCGCGCGGCGTAGCGCGGAAACGTGGACCCGAAGCGCGTTCTCCCCAATTGCCAAGTTCGGCCAAACCAAGGCCATAAGCTCAGTCTTGGTCACCAGTTCTCCGTTGGCTCGAACCAGTGTTGCGATGATGTCGAAAGCGCGGCTACCAACTGGTACGCATATGCCCAGCGCCCGCAGTTCGCGCGTGCTTAGGTCAATCTCCCACTTGCCATTTGCATAGATGACCGACGGATCCGGAGCGGACACGATCTTCTCTCTTGAGAGTTTTTCCGATGAGGTCCGGGTGGGCTTATCGTGCAAGAACTCATGTGAGTTACGCCATTATAACGAATTTGAGCAAGCCATCGCATCATAATCAATGCCGATCTCGGCGGTGGCGATTGGCCGAACGCCCCTCCTGGTGGAATCAGGATGGACGGAATGAAGTACATATTTCCGAAAAACCGACGTAAAATCTTTTCGCCTGCGACTGGACAAGCACGCTGTTCGGTCATGAACGGTGACCTAACCTGCCCGCTGTCCGCCGCGAGCGGCTTTCGTGCCAATGCGATGCGCCGCGATCTCGCGAGGCGGCATTCACTTAGCGAACGGCGGGAGTGGTGTTGCTCCAGGTGGGGACTGCGTTGGTGACGCCTACCGAAGGCCAACTGTATGTGCCGATTGACGGAGCAGTGACAGTTCCCACGGAAGTTCCGGATGTACCATAGCCTCCGTTCCGCGGGACCGACACGCCGGCCGTCGGATAGGGGCCGGACGTGGACGTCTGATAGGAGATTGGATGCCTGATGTGCCTGTAATTCTTCGCCTGCGCAGCAGGGGGCGTAGCCACCATTCCTGCAGCTACGAGCACGCCCATCGCCATTTTGATAGTTGTCATCTGTTGATCCTCCTTCATGATAGGTAGGGGACAACGCGCGTTCTGCACGGACCTCGATGTAAATTCTTGTTGAGCCCAAATTCTGTTGAGCCATGTGACCGCCTCCCGGCCGACGGAGCGCGTTGCAAACCTTGCCAGGAGAGAAATTCATGATGAAGTCCCCTGCCAACCTCACCGAGAAGCTCACGACCTTCACCGATCGCTTTTCCCCGCGCACGGTAGCGACCTACAACGGCAACGACGTCATGGTGGCCAAGCTCGAGGGGCCGTTTCACTGGCACAAGCATGACGACACGGACGATTTCTTCCTGGTGCTTGCGGGCACGCTCGACATCGAGCTTCGCGACCGCACGGTCACGCTCAATCCCGGCGAGGTGTTCGTGGTGCCGAAGGGCGTCGAGCATCGCCCGGTGGCGCGGGGCGAGGTGCATATCCTGCTGATCGAGCCGACGGGCACGCCGAACACCGGCGACAAGGCCACCGCCGCACCGCGCATCCTCGCCTGAGGCAGCCTGGTCGCGCCCGCGGGCTCGCTGCTTCATCGGGCGATTCACACCGGGGCTTCATGCTTCAGTAAGCATGTCATTGCTAGAATCCCCCGTCAGTTGCGTGGAGTATGCGTATGATCGATTTCGAAGAGCTGCGTGAGCTCGCGGACCAGACCCGCAGTTTCATCCAGATGTCCGACGACAAGGCCCGCGCGCTGAGAGTCGTGGTCACCGAGCACGACGTGGTCCTGGGTATTTTTCCGTCGGCGGACGAAGGAATGGGCCTGCACGTCATCAAGGGCGAAGAATTGCTTCGCCAGATCGCCGATACGAATTCGGCCGGCGACTATACCCACACCGCCATCGCGGTCCACAATCGGGAACAGGCGGTTACCCTTCAGCAGGTGTTGGCCGCCTAGAGCAGGATGACTTTTCTTCGAATCGTCATCCCGCTCTATCTTTTTGTTTGAGCATGATCTTTTCGGAAAACCGCTACACACTTTTCCGGATCATGCTCTGATTGCGGCCGACGGCAGCCAGCCGGTTGCGGCTGATCCGGCTTCCAAACTAAAACTGGCAGCCGGAGATTTGCGGATGGTTGCCAGCGACGCCTTTGCCGAATTCCTGCGCGAGCAGCTGGCGCCGCTCGGCCCCCTCACCTTTCGGCGCATGTTCGGCAAGACCGGCGTGTTCTGCGGCGGCGTGATGCTCGGAATGGTGACCGAGAATACGCTCTATCTCAGGGTCGATAATCTGAACCGCGAAACCTTCGGAGAGGCCGCGTCCTATCCGCCGCTCAACTATGCGAAAAAGGGCAGCAGCATCGACCTCGCCTTCTGGCGGGTGCCGGAGCGGCTGTTCGACGAGCCCGAAGAGTTCATCATTTGGGCGCGCGAGGCGCTGGCGGCCGCACACCGGGTCGCGACGAAGAGGGGGCGGACGGCGCCCCGGCGAAAGCCGAAGTCTTAACCAGACGGCGTGCGCCGGGCGGCGAGTATCGATTGCTTAACCATCCCGTCATGCTTCGGCCGCCGGGTGGCGACCGTCGTCCGACCGGGCCGCTCAGTGGTAGGTCGGCAGGCCCGCGCCGGCGCAGGCCTCGAAATAGGCCTCGAGCTCGATCAGCGCGCGATGCTCCCAATGCTCCGCCTGGTCCAGCAGCGACCAGCGCTGGTGCGGGCGGAACGCCGCAGTCTGACGATGCAGCGACGCGATCGCGCGATAGCGGCGGACGTTTTCCAGAATGGCTTCCCCGTTGATCAACATTTTTATTCCCCGTGACTTCCCCGCTAGGTCGACGCGACTTTGCCCGCGACGGTTTTCCAAAAAGTTAGCGGGCCTGACCGAACGCGGGAATGGTTTGCCAAATCTTGCCGCCTGCCCACCGGGGAAACCGGCCCGGCGAAACGCGGAAGCGGGCGAAGATTTTCGCAAGTCCCGGCTTGGGTCACTTTACAACCCAGAGATGTCAAGCGATGATAGGGGTGGAATTGATTGAAATCATATTGACCCTACGGCGGCTCCAACGTTTTCCGCCGCCTTATAGTGGACCAAGCAAGAGGGGCGACGGCCGCGACTCGGCAAGCGGTGCCGTCGACTGAACGCCATGACCGACTCAGCCATCATCGAGACTGCGGGATTCGCCAAGGAAGCGCGGAGACTGACTGTATCCGATATCGTCAGAATCGTGCTGCCGGACGGTACGCTCGGGACGAACAATTGGGACGATGTGTGCAAATGGCCGCCAGACCTGTTCGCGGCGGTCGCCTTCATCACCGATCGTTCCGGATTATACTCGCAACAAACTTTCGCGGCCAACTGGTCGGATGATTTCGGATGCACGGATGAGTGGATCGAACGTGTCCGCATGATCGGCAGCGAATGGGCGGATACTGGTAATCCTCCCAATGACGTGAAGACGATGTGGCAGGACCTGATCAACAAACACGGATCAGATCCCATCGACGATCCGTCGCCGCGCGCGCTGGCGTGGAAGAGGATCGTATTCGACCTGCTCGTGGTCGCGGACGAGGCGTGCGCGGGCGTCGGCTTTCTGCCGGACACCGAAGACGAGGTGGGCTTCTTCCCCTATGCCGTTTACGCCGACTATGTCATCTTGACGAGGCGCGCCAGCGAGGATCCCGATCACGTCGGCGGAGACCTGCTTCCGCATTTGCCCTTCAGTCTCTGCATGCATGTGCCGCGGAGCCTGTTATGCGTACAGCCAAAAACGACGACGCCTTCCGTCGGCTGCACGGTGAGGTCACTGACACATAATCTTGCGCTGTTGCCCTCCGTGGCAAATGTGCGGACCTCGTGGTACCCGCCCTACGATACGCGGCAGCACAACGAACCTTTCAATATCCTCGTCGTGCCGTTCCCGTTTTCGATCCCCGGCAGATGTTTCAGTCCAGCGCCTAATCCCGGTAAGGACCGCGACCCCACCTTCAGGCTCGACCCCAGCAAGTGGATGAATCGAGACCCTGCCCGGCTCGCCCCCGTTTCGGCCCGCGAATTTGCAGATTTTCTGTGCGGGCTGATCAAAGCGGCAGGATCGGAATTGGAGCCCGTCCACGCCATCGTGATGCCGGAGACGGCACTTCACTTCGAATTGGCGAACGAGGTAGCCGAAATCCTTGCCGCGGAATGTGGTCTCGACATGCTGTTGACCGGCGTTGTCAGTACACACGACGGCGGCCGCAACCAGGCGGCGATGTATCATTTTCGGGAAAATCGGCTCCTGCAGAGGTGGTTTCAGTCGAAACACCATCGCTGGTGCCTGAATGGTGACCAGATACGCCGCTATCACCTTGGCCACGTTCTCGATCCGCACGCCAAATGGTGGGAGCACATCAACGTCAGCGACCGCGCCTGCTATATCACGTCGTTCCGATCCTATGCGACGCTATGCGTACTGATCTGCGAAGACCTCGCGCGCTTCGATCCGGTGCTCACAGTGATGAACGCGATCGGTCCCAATCTGGTCATCGCGCTGTTGATGGACGGGCCCCAGCTGGAGCAGCGCTGGCCGGGCCGTTACGCGACGGTACTCGCGGAAGATCCGGGCTCGGCGGTGCTGACGGTGACGTCGCTCGGCATGGTCGACCGCTCGCGGAATCCCGGGGACCCCGAAAACCGGGAGATCGCACTGTGGAAGGAGCCAAACGGCAAGGCGCAAATGCTCAAGCTGCCCAAGGGAAACCATGGGCTGCTCCTGTCGTTGAGCAATCGGCTGGTCGAGCAGTTCACGCTCGACGGCCGCGGCGACGGCGAAATGACAATGCAATTCACGCTTGGGGCCGCGCATGGGGTCACGCACCCCGATCCGCCAGGCTGGATTGGACAGGTCCCGTAGCATTGAAAATTCGCAAGAATCCGGTATATTGAGCGCGTAGTTTGGAGCATCTCGATGGCCGTTTCGCGCACCTTTACGAACTTACTTGAGCAAAATCTCAAGAAAGTGCGGCCACCCAGTGAATATGAGACATTGCGCCAAAAGCTGATGGAGTCCCGGCCCTCGCACAAGGCGACTCCAATTAAGCAGAGCCCGGAAAACAGCCTCAAGATTAAAGACCGCGACGTAGAGTAACGCTTCGGCCCAGATATCTGAGCCGGCCCCTTCCTACCTACTCTGCGGCTTTACCAAAACTTAACCCGCCCAACCGGCGCTTCGATGCTCACCGTCCATCATCTCGGCAAATCGCAATCCGAGCGGATCGTCTGGCTCTGCGAAGAGCTCGGCATTCCCTATGAGCTGGAGCACACGGTGCGCGATTCCAGGACCATGCTGGCGCCATCCGGTTACAAGGTGCTGCATCCGATCGGTGCCGCGCCCGTCATCACCGACGGCGATCTCGTGCTCGCCGAATCCGGCGCTGTCGTCGAATACATCATCGGTAAATACGGCAACGGCCGGCTGGCGCTGAAGCCGGACCATCCGGACTTCGCCAACTTCCTCTACTGGTTCCATTTCGCCAACGGCACGCTGCAGGCGAACATGGGACGGCTGATGATCCTGAACCGGCTGAAGCTCGATGCCGACAATCCGATCCTGGCCGGGATCCAGGCGCGCGTCGACCGCTGCTTCGATCTCGTCAATGCGCGGACAGGCGAGACCGATTATCTTGCCGGCACGGAGTTCACCTCGGCCGACATCATGATGGGCTTTTCGCTCACAACCATGCGCTACTTCCAGCCCTACGATCTCAAGCGCTGCCCCAATATCCTCGCCTATCTCGCGCGGATCGGCGCGCGGCCGGCCTACCGCCGCGCGATGGAGAAGGGCGATCCGGGCATGGCGCTGCTTCTGACCTGAGCGGCTGCTGCGCGTCAGGACCCGCGGCGCGGGTTGGCCGTCGCGATCGCGTGGATCAGCCAGGGCACGGCAAAGACGATGGCAAACGCAAACCACTGGACCTCGCGCAACGCGAGATCGGCCAGCGCCAGCAGCCACTCCGTCGGCGCTCCCGCGATCACCAGCAGCACCACCATGCTGGAAGCGACGAAGATGCCGTCGAGGATCCTCAAGGCCGTCAATTTGGAGATCATCGCAATCTCCTGTCCTTGAAGGGCGGAATCGGCGACACACCCCTTCCCTCCGGGCGCGCGACATGGCCGAGGCTGCCGCGGTAGAGCCCCATGTCCTTGAGCTCGCGGTCGCTCAGGTGATACACCGCGAAGATCGCGGCCTGCCGCTCGCGGCACGCCAGTATGGACGCGACCCAGGCATCGGCGGCCCGCTTTATCCGGCGGCTCAGGCGCCGCGCGCGGCAGCGCAGCCGCACCATCAGGTCAGGCGTAACCGGCCCGCGCGTTCCGGCCACGAGCAGGTTGGTGGCGAGTGAGGTGGTGACGAACATGGCGACGACGGTCGCAATATGCATTTTGCCCATGTGAGAGCTCCATTGGTATCGCGTAGAAGGACTTGCCTTCTCAGAAGGAATTGCCTTCTCAAAAGGACTTACCTTTTCAAAAAGACTTGCCTTCGGAAATTTGAGCCGCAGCTATTGCTGCGGCGCGTTACCTGTCTTGGCTTACCGCGACAGAAGGTCGGACCAGCATGAACCAGATCACACCTTGTCGCCGCGCACCTCGCGCGGCGTCAGTCCGTATTGGCGGCGGAAGCGGCGGTTGAAATAGGACAGGTCGCCGAAGCCGGCGTCATAGGCGATGGTCGAGATGGCATTTGGGCTCGACCCCGGTTCGCACAACAGCCGGTGCGCGCGCGCCAGCCGCTGTCCGGTCAAGAACTCGGAGAAGGTGGTGCCGTCCGCCTCGAACAGACGCTGCACATAACGCGGCGTCACGTTCAGGCTCGCCGCCACGCTGCCGACCGAGAGGTCGCGGCGATGGCAGTGCGAGACGATGAAGGCTTTCGCCAGTTTCAGCCGCGCCGCGCGCAATCCGCGCGTCCGTGCGGTATCGGCAAAATCGGTGGTCGGGCCGATCGTCAGCGCCAGCAGGTCCTGGATGTGCCGGACCGAGAGGTTGAGCAGCTGCGGATCGACGGTGCCGGCATGGAACAGCCAGCCCGCGTAATTCTCCATCAGCTTGAGCGCACCCCGCTCCGGGGAAATCGGCTGCATCAGCGCGTCGTCAACGCTGATAACGGTCGATTCGAACATCGCGCGCGGCACCCGCAGCGTGAAGGTCTGGCCGAAGCTGGTGCGATGGAAGGAGGAGGCTTCGGCGGCACTCAGCACGACGGCGTCGCCGCCGCGCAGGATCTGCTCGCGCCCGCGGGAGCGGACGATGGCCGAGCCGGAGCGATTGATCGCCACTATGACATCGTCATTGCCGTCGGCCAGATAGTGGCCGCCGCGCGAGACCTTGACCGGCGACGAGGCAGCCTCCATCAGCTGCAGTCCCGGCAGCGCAAGGCAGCGGTTACGCGACTCGAATATCCTGCCGGGCTCCGGCTCGAGGTCCACGCGAAGCATCACATGGCCGAAATGCTCGCGCCAGGTGGCCAGGCGATCCTGTTCTGGAACGCCATCGGTTGAAAATTCCAAAATACGAGGTGTAAAATCGGTCATGCGTGCAACGCCCCAAAGATGAAGTCATCCTGCGTCCCCACGCTCGAAGCATTCCTCGCCCTGGCAGGCCTGTTACCGGATCGCCGACTGTCTCGCGTCCTCCGATCAGATGACAATGTGAACTACCTCACACTCAAACTGCATTTAACCGTCAATGTCGCCCCAGCCTGAGGCTTGGTCGCAACAGTCCAAGACACGCCGCCGAGCCCGTGGTCCGAGCATCGTTTGTTTGCCAAAGGGAGATTCCTCGGATGAAATTATCTGGAAAATGTTTCTGCGGGGCGGTCGAGATCGAGACCTCGGGCGCGCCGGAAGCCATGGGTTATTGCCACTGCGCCTCCTGCCGCTCCTGGTCGGGCGGCCCTGTCAACGCCTTCAGCCTCTGGAAGCCCGAAACCGTGCGCATCACGGCGGGCGCCGAACATGTGGCGATGTTCCAGAAGACCAAGCTCAGCCAGCGGCAATATTGCCGCAAATGCGGCGGCCACCTGTTGACCAATCATCCCCCGCTCGGCCTCGTCGACGTGTTCGCCGCCACGCTGCCCAGCCTCGATTTCAAGCCGGGCGTGCATGTCAATTATTCGGAGACGGTGCTGCCGATACGCGACGGCTTGCCCAAGCTGAAGGACTTCCCGAGCGAGTTTGGCGGATCGGGAGAGATGGTCGCGGAATGATTGCGACCAAAGCCCGGGGATGGTCAACGGCTCCGGGCAACCGGTGCCCTAGCCCGCCAGCCTCTTGTCGAAGCGTACCGCACGCCAATCGAGCGAACGCGTGAATTCGAAGCCGGCCTTGCGCGCCAGGCTCTTCATCTCATCATTGCCCTTCAGGGTTTCGCCGAACAGATCGAGATAGCCTAGGCTGATCGCGCGAGATTGCACCGCGCACAACAGCGCCGAGCCGAGCCCCCTGCGCTGAAAACGATCGGCCACCGATATCGCGAACTCGCCGCTTCCGCTCGCACGGTCGAAGCCATAGCAGGCTTCGCCGATGAAGACATCGGCGACCGGCCCGCGCGATTCGACGACCAGGGTGAAGTAATCGGCCTTCCGTGTCGGCATCAGGCAGCCGCGGGCGATGGCGGAAAAATTGCTGGCCGTGCCCATGAAGCGGTTGTAGCGCGCCGAGCGGGACAGCCCCTCAAAATATTGCGCCAGTCGTTCGAGGTCGCGCTCGCCCGCGGTGCGGATCCAGACCGGTTGCGAAGCGCCGGGCAACAGCGGCCTCGGCCATAGCCGTTTCATTTCGGCTCCGAGCGATCCGCCGTAGCGCAGGAGGCCTTGTCGAGCAGCTGGCGCTGCTCGCGAACGATCCGTCGCGCCATGCGCTTGCGCGACTGGTGCAGAGCCGCCAGCACGGCAAACGCCGCCCGCCGCCACCGCCGGGACCGATGGCTGCGGTCGGCCTGGCGTGGATGGGCCTGCAGCTCCGGAAAGATCGCCACGTTAAGCCTCGCGCATGGTTGCCCGATCGTGCACGGACACCTAATGCGAGCGGCAAAATCGCGCTTGGACAAACGCGCCAATCCTGCGGATTGCAGCGCAGCTTTTGCGGCCTGGCGCATGATCCGGAAAAAGCCTGCCCTCGGGCTCGACCCGGCAGATCATGCGCAAACAAGAAGCTGGAGCGCGATGGCGATTTGTCCCAATCCCAGCGCGCTCTGGAGCGAAATACCAGAAAAACTAAAGGAAAACTTCATGCCAAAAAGGGCGGGAGGTGGTTTGTGCTGGGATAGCGGCGGGGGAATTGCGTCCCCTGGCCGGGGTTATACAGGCGGCGCAGGCGGGTGATCGGCGGACCGCTGCCGGCGCAATTTCTGGAGCGACAATGTCGGACGATGATGTCGATGTGCAGGCCGTCGAAGTGATCTATGCCCGAAACATCGGAGAAGGCGGGCTATCGAACGCGCTGAACGCGACCACAAGTCGCCTCGGAATTCCTGCTGCGACCCGCGAAGATCTGTTCGAGAACGCGCTCGATCTGCTCAGTGACGGCATCGCGCTCCTGCGC
>Ga0210402_10005631_pt1 | contig 11190 bp, 7 predicted proteins | sample IncBWC7MmetaG_FD_161055 | JGI IMG/M metagenome (GOLD analysis project Ga0210402, IMG submission 161055) | Forest soil microbial communities from Barre Woods Harvard Forest LTER site, Petersham, Massachusetts, United States - Inc-BW-C-7-M | ecosystem: Environmental > Terrestrial > Soil >... | reverse complement strand
CATCACGGCGGCATCGAACAGCTTGCCGGACGAGTTAAAGACGATGTTGTTCTGTCCATCGAATGAGTAGGAACCGATCGCGTTGGGCCGGAAATAGCTCTCGACGTCGTGCCAGTCGAGGCCGGAACCACCGATCGTCGCCATCGTCGCCTGATAGTCCCGCTCGTGCTCGGGATCGGCGGCCTTTTCCAGCAGACTGACATGGCTCGGCATGCCGTTATTGTAATAGAAGAAGCTGTTGCCGATGAAGATCTCGGATTTGGGATAGTCCGGTCCGAGACTGGTCACCAATGGCTTGGTCTGCGCCTGCGCGGCCACCGCCCAGCAAGCTGCGGCAAACAGCGCAAACAATCGGCGAACAAATATTCGCATTCATTCCTCCCTGCTTTTACGCGGGAGCATATCACGCTGCGCGGCCTTGCACATCCGTGGCCTCCGCTCGGCGCATTTTTACGGATGCAACCCGATAGGCTTTGCCTCGTCAGCACCGAAGGGCTATTTTCATGACCGGTCATGGGACATGCCGGCAAGCTTGCGAGGTCAATGCCATGTCGATGCAGAGCGCAGCTTCCCCCACGATACGCCTGAACCCGCCGAAACGGGGTTCGCTCAAGCATATTCCCGGCGATGAGGGCTGGCCGATCGTCGGCAAGACGCTCCAGGTGCTGGCCGACCCCAAGGGGCATGTCGAGGGCAACGCGGCGAAATACGGCCTCATCTACCGCACCCATTTGTTCGGCGAGACCAGCATCGTGCTGCTCGGGCCGGAGGCCAACGAGCTGGCCCTGTTCGACCAGGCAAAACTGTTCTCCTCGACCCATGGCTGGGACATCATTCTCGGCCGGCTGTTTCCACGCGGCCTGATGCTGCTCGATTTCGACGAACATCGCCTGCACCGGCGGGCGCTGTCGGTGGCGTTCAAGTCCGGCCCGATGAAATCCTACCTGGCGCAGCTCGACCGCGGCATCGCGCGCCGCGTCGCGCAATGGAAGGCAAAGCCCGGCGAGATGCTGGTCTACCCGGCGATGAAGCAGCTCACGCTCGACCTCGCCGCGACCTCATTCCTCGGCGCGGACATCGGGCCGGAAGTCGACGAGATCATCCGCGCCTTCGTCGACATGATCGCTGCCGCGGTCGCGGTGGTGCGACGGCCGCTGCCGGGCACGCAGATGGGCCGCGGCGTTGCCGGTCGCAAACGCATCGTTGCCTATTTCTCCGAGCAGATTCCGATCCGCCGCGCCAACGGCGGCGATGACCTGTTCTCCCAGCTCTGCCAGGCCACCCATGAGGACGGCGCGCTGCTGTCGAACCAGGACATCATCGACCACATGAGTTTCCTGATCATGGCGGCGCACGATACGCTGACCTCGTCATTGACGTCGTTCGTCGGCGAGCTGGCCGCGCATCCCGAGTGGCAGCAGAAGCTGCGCGACGAGGTCGCCTCCCTCGGTCTCGATGCCGGTGCGGCGATCGGTTTCGACCAGCTCGACGCCATGCCGCTCACCGAGATGGCGTTCAAGGAGGCGCTGCGGATCAAGCCGCCGGTGCCCTCGATGCCGCGGCGCGCGGTGCGCGATTTTTCGTTCAAGGGTTTTGGCATTCCGGGCGGGACGTTGATCGGCATCAATCCGCTGTTCACTCACCATATGCCGGAAATCTGGCCCGAGCCGGACCGGTTCGATCCGCTCCGCTTCACCGAGGAAGCCCAGCGGGGCCGCCACCGCTTCGCCTGGGTCCCGTTCGGCGGCGGCGCGCATATGTGCCTCGGGCTGCATTTCGCCTACATGCAGGCGAAATGCTTCGCGCGGCATTTTTTGCAGAACCTCGACGTCTCGCTGCAGCCGGGCTATCGCGCCGAGTGGCAGATGTGGCCGATCCCGAAGCCGCGCGACGGATTGCGGGTCCAGGTGAAGCCGGCGTGAGGTCCGCTCGTTGAGAATCTGGTTGGATCGGCTTCCAGGCCACTGGTGCTCACCTCTCCCCGCAAGCGGAAGAGGGAGAGCACCTTTTGGTGGAGCTCCGATCAAGCTTCATCTCATCATGCTCTACTCGATAAACGTCGTGAGCTGCGCGCCCTCGTCGGCGACGAACACCGCAATCAGCTCGGCGGGTTCGGTGGCGCTGGCGTTGGCCGAGACCAGATGGGTCGACCCCGGCGGCTCGAAGAAGGACTGCCCGACCGCAAAAGTCTCGACCGGTCCGCCGCCGAGCTGGGAGCGGATTTCGCCCTTGGTGATGTAGGCCGTGACGGAGCCCGCATGCCGGTGCGGACGGGTGAAGCCGCCGGGACCATAAAACACCCGCACGATGGTGACGCGCTTGCCCGCCACATTCGGCAGCGCATAGGACCCGATCAACTCGACCTTGTCCTCAGGGCTGCCCGCTTGCGCACTGGAGGCGCAGAGCGGCGCGATCGCGGTCGAGGCCGCGTCGATCATCGTCGGCAGCGCCTTGCCCAGCGCGAGCGCGCAGGCAAGGCCGGCGACGACGGCCATGACGAGTGGGCGAAAGTCGGGGCGATCAAGACGCGCAGTCGAGACAGCGAACATGAGACTCTCCTTTCCGTCATTCCGGGGCGGCTCGAAGAGCCGAACCCGGAATCTCGAGATCCCCCGGTGCGCAATTGCGCACCTGTGGTCTGGTCCTTCGGACCATCCCGGAATGACAGGAACATCTACCCCGCCTGTTGGTCGAACGCCTTGCGCAGCGCGACATAGCCCTGCTGCTGCTGGCTCCAGTTGCGGCCGCCCGTGATCGCACCATCGACCACCAGGTCATGCCCGTTGATGAAAGAGGATTCATCACTGGCCAGAAACACCGCGGCATGGGCGATGTCGTCGGGCAGGCCGGCGCGCGGGATCGGCTGTGCTGATTTGTAGACCTCGCGCATGACCGCCGGCGTCTTCTCGGCGGCCTCGGTCGAAAGCCCGAGCGCCTTACCGAAAATGCCGGTCGCGATCGCGCCGGGCGAGATCGAGTTGACGCGAACGCCGGCCTCGCCCAGTTCCATCGCCACGCATTTGGTGAGATGGATCACCGCCGCCTTCGCCGCGCCATAGACCATCGAGGACGAAAAGCCGGCAAGCCTTCCTGCGATGCTGCCATTGTTGATGATGCTGCCGGAGCCTTGTCGCTTCATGTGGGGCGCGGCATGCTTCATGCCGAGCATGACGCTGCGCACCAGCGTGCTCATCGCCGCGTCGAAGCGCGCAACCTCCAAGCCCTCGATGCCGCCGGTCTGCGCCGGGCCACCGGCATTGTTGAACAGGCAATCGATCCTGCCGAATTTCTCGACCGCAAGCGCGATCAGCGCCTGCATCTGGTCTTCGATCGTCACGTCGGTCTGCCGGAACACGCAACTCCCGCCGAGTTTTGCCGACAGCGACTCGCCCTCGGCCACGCGGCGGCCGGCGATGACGATTTTGGCGCCCTCGGCGACGAAGATTTCCGCCGTGCGCAGACCGATCCCGCTGGTCGCGCCGGTGATGACCGCGACTTTGCCGTCCAAACGTCCCATGACATCCTCCCTTCGCGCCAACCGAAGCCGCTCGTCCATCGCAGGCGCGCTTGACGCGCCGTTAACGACGTTGCCGGGCGCTTTGCAGACAATTTCACGCCACCGCCGCAATGGCCCCGTGTTTCTACGGACAGCTTAACTAAAACTAAGCGGGAAAAAAGCACAATCGGCAATCATGAAGAGCCTCGACAGACAGTTTTCACCGGTACGGGCCGACGACGGCGACGCCGCGGCACGCGCCGAGCTCGATCTGCTGCGTGACGTCGTGCGCCTGCTGCCGGCCGGCGTCACGGTCCAGGACGCGGAGGGCCGCCTCCTGCTGATGAACGATGCCGCCGCAGCCCAGCTCGGACTCTCCGACGCCGGCCCGGCGGCGGTGTCATCCGAGGGGCTCAGGCATCGCCGGGGTGTCGCCGCCGAGGTTCTGCGGAGCGGCCGCGCGGTCGTCGCCGAGGAAGTCGCACAACGCGCACATGGCAGGCAGGTCCTGCTCACGGCGCACCGCCCGATCCGCATCGCCGAGCACGACCTGTTGCTGTCGAGCTCCGCCGACATCAGCGAACAGAAGGCGTTCGAGGACCAGCTGTTTCGTTCCGCGTTCTACGACGAACTGACGGAGCTGCCGACCCGCCGGGTCATCGAGCATCGCGTCGACAATCTCCTGAGATCCGGAGCAGGCCGCGAGCGATTCGCGCTGGCCTTCCTCGACATCGACAATTTCAAGCATATCAACGACTATTACGGCCATGCGACCGGCGACACGCTGCTGGTCGAGTTCGCGAGGCGGCTCGACCGCGAGCTTCGCGACTCCGACATGCTGTCGCGGATCTCCGGCGACGAGTTCCTGCTGCTGCTGCATCCGATCCAGAGCGCCGACGAGGTCGCCGACTTCATCGGCTCGACGCTGCGCCGCCTCGCCGCGCCGTTCTTCATCGACGGCTCGGAGATCTTCGCCTCCACCTCGATCGGCGTCAGTCTCTGTCCGGACCACGGACAGAGCTACGACGTGCTGTGCAGGAACGCCGACCTTGCGATGTATCGGGTCAAGAACGAGGGCAAGGGCGCCGCCGCGTTCTTCGACGCCACGATCGAGCGCGAGGCGCAGGAGCGGATGAAGATCGAGCAGTCGCTGCGGCTCGCGATCCTGGAGAAGCGCTTCTGCTGCGTCTTCCAGGCCAAGGTCGACATCCGTTCGCAGGAGATCATGGGTGTCGAGGCGCTGGTGCGGCTGCGCGACGACGAGGGCGTGATCCAGGCGCCCGGCTCCTTCGTCAATCTGGCCATCGAGCTCGGCCTGATCGACGAGCTGACGCACCTCGTGCTCGCGGAGATCGTCAAGTCGATCGACCTCATCAACGATACGTTCGGACCGAACGCCACGATCAGCATCAACGTCGCCGCCAAGCAGGCGGGCAACCCGGAGTTCATGCGCTCGTTCGCGCAGGCGCTGGAGGAGACCGGCTTTCCCGGGCGCTTCATGATCGAGGTGACGGAGGATGCCTTCGTCGCCAAGACGCTGTTCCAGGACGAGATTCTGCCGCTCCTCCGCAACCTCGGCGTCGGCATCTCGATCGACGATTTCGGCGTCGGCTACTCCTCGCTGTCGGCGCTGGCCGACATCACCGCCGACGAGATCAAGATCGACCGCTCCTTCATCACCGACATTCACAAGCGCCCGCGCAGCCAGGGCATCCTGCGCGCGATCGAGTCCTTGAGCGCGGCGCTCGGCATGATCGTGATTGCGGAAGGCGTCGAGTCGTTCGAGGAACTGGCCTACCTGCAGGCCGCGACAAAAATCCGCTACGCGCAGGGTTACTACTTCGCGCGGCCGATCCTGCTCGAGGAACTCAAGCCGGTCACCTCGGCCTACGGCGACGCACGGGTCAATCTCGCCAGCCGCGCCGCCCAATCCAGCCGCCCGAGCTATCTTCGCGGCGACGGCTCCCGCGGCTAGCGGTCGATCGCGCGCCGCTCAAGCGCGCCATAAACCTGAAATTAAGCATTAGGTAACCGGTTTTCCTAACGGAGACGCCATCTCTGCGCCGTATCCAGTTCAATCGGGAGCGGCCGCATGCGCGACATCATCTTCAATCTCCGGGGCGGCATGTCCCGGGGCACGACAGCCAGGCCGGTGCCGGGCGGTTCGACCCGGCGGCGCGACCCGGTCGTCTGGCTGATTGCGTGCGGCGTCCTGCTGATCGCCGGGATCATGATCGGTACGGTCGTGATGATCGGCGAGTTTCGCGAGCGCGCGCTCACAAACAGCGAGCGCGAGCTGGAAAACACCGTGCTGCTGCTGACGCGTCACTTCGACCAGCAGTTCGACGACTACCAGAGTCTTGCAAGCGAGATGATCGCCCGCCTGGACTTTGCGCGCTTCGCCTCGCCGGAGGCGTTTCGCGACAGCATGTCCGGCCTCGCCGCCCACGAGAAGCTGAAGGCCAATATCAGCGGGCTGTCCTGGATCGACGACGTCAACATCTACGATGCCGACGGCGAGCTGATCAATTCATCGGGGGCATGGCCGCCGCCCGCGATCAACATATCGAGCCGGCACTATTATCAGGTGTTCAAGACCGGGACGAATCCGCCGCGCTTCCTCGCCGAGGCGCTGAAGAGCTTCTACACCGGGAACTGGACGATCGTGATGGCCCATCGCCTGACCGGCGCGAACGGCAGCTTTCTCGGCGTCATGACACGACGCATCGATCCCGAAAACTACGAGAAATTCTTTGCCTCGGTCGCGCTCGGCAAGGACTCGGCCATCGCCATGTTTCACGGCGACGGCACGATGCTGGCACGATTTCCCCACGTCGCGCACATGATCGGGAAGAACATGCGCAACGCGCCGCTGCTGCGGGAAATCCTCGACAGCGGGCGGCCACAGACTCTGCGATTGAAAAGTCCGATCGACGGCGTGCAACGGCTGGCGGCCGGCGGACCGCTGCACAGGTTCCCGGTCGCCTTCGTTGCGACCAGGACCGAGGATGCCGCACTGAGCGACTGGCGCGAGCAGACCCGCTTCCTCGTCGTCGCCGCGACGCTGCTGGCATCGGTCATCACCATCACGCTGTTCCTCATCATCCGCCAGATCGTGCGGCAGAACCGGGACGCCCAGGAGCAGCTGGAGGCGGAGCGGCGGCGGCTGGACACCGCGCTGAACAACATGACGCAGGGGCTCGTGCTGTACGACTCCGCCGCCCGCATGGTGATCTGCAACCAGCGCTACATCGACATGTATTCGCTCTCGACCGAGGTGGTGAAGCCGGGCTGCGCGTTTCGCGAGCTGATCCAGCATCGCCAGGACACCGGATCGTTCAACGGCGACGTCGACGACTATTGCACATCGGTCCTTGCCGGCATCGCCGCAGGCAAGATCAGCCTGAAGATCATGGAGAGCGACGACGGGCGCGCGTTCCAGGTGGTCAACAGGCCGCTGTCGACGGGTGGATGGGTGGCGACCATCGAGGACATCACCGAGCAGCGCAAGCTCGCACAGGAGCGCGACCGCAACCACGCCTTCCTGCGCGAGATCATCGATCACATCCCCTCGCAGATCACGGTCAAGGACGTCCATGATCGGCGCTATCTGCTGGTCAACCGCGTCGCCGAGCAGCAGTTCGGCGTCTCGCGCGACGAGATCGTCGGCAAGACGCCTTTCGAGCTGCTGCCGAGGGCTGAAGCCGAAATCGTCGTCAGGGACGACGATCGTTCGCTGCAGACGCCGGACGGCCTGTTCATCGACGAAACGCCCTGGCAAAACCGCTCCCTCGGCTTGCGCTATCAGACCTCGCGGCGCATCGCGATCCGCGACGAGGCCGACGTGCCGCGCTATCTCATCAACGTGGTCGAGGACGTCACCGAGCGACGCAAGGCGAACGAGACGATCGCGCATCTGGCGCATTACGATGCGCTGACCGATCTGCCCAATCGGGTCCTGTTCCGCGAACAGATGCAGCGCGAGCTGCGCAAGGCGCACAAAGGCGGGAAATTCGCCCTGCTGTGCATCGACATCGACGAATTCAAGGGTATCAACGACTCGCTCGGGCATCATGTCGGCGACGAGCTCCTGAAGAACGTCGCCGTGCGGATCAAGAGCTGCATCAAGTCCAACGACCTGATCGCCCGCCTCGGCGGTGACGAATTTGCGGTGATCCAGACCGCGATTTCGGGCCTCACCGATGTCGAGGAATTCGTCCAGAAGCTCTATCACGCAATCCGGCAGCCCTATCACTGCCTCGGCCATCTGTTGTCGAGCGATGCCTCGATCGGCATCGCGATGGCGCCGCAGGACGGCACCGATCTCGACCAGCTCATCAAGAATGCCGACCTTGCGATGTACGCGGCCAAGGCCGGCGGCCGGCGTCTGCACCGCTTCTTCGAGCCGACCATGGACGCCTGCGCCAAGGCGCGGCTGAACATGGAGCAGGACCTGCGGCACGCGCTGACGCACGGCGGCTTCGAGCTGCACTACCAGCCGGTCGTCAACCTTCGCCATGGCGAGGTGACCGGATGCGAGGCGCTGCTGCGCTGGCATCATCCCGACCGTGGCATGATTTCTCCGGCCGAGTTCATTCCCGTCGCCGAAGACACCGGGCTGATCAACGAGCTCGGCGACTGGGTGCTGCAGACCGCCTGCGCGGAGGCGGCCCGCTGGCCCGGCCATGTCCGGATCGCGGTCAATGTATCGCCGGTCCAGCTCAAGAGCCGGACGCTGGCGCTGCGCATCGCGAGCGCGCTCGCCGCCTCCGGCCTCGAACCCGCCCGGCTCGAGATCGAGATCACCGAGGCGGTGCTGATCCGCGACGACGAGGCCGCGCTCGCCATCCTGCATCAGCTGCGCAAGATCGGCGTCCGCATCGCGCTCGACGATTTCGGCACCGGCTATTCCTCGCTGAGCTATCTGAAGCGCTTCCCGTTCGACAAGATCAAGATCGACCGCAGCTTCGTCGGCGACATCATGGAGGTGACGGGCTCCTCCTCGATCGTGCAGGCGGTGGTGAGCATCGCGGCCTCGCTCAACATGACGACGACCGCCGAGGGCGTCGAGCGCGAGGGCCAGCGGGAATTGTTGCGCGCGCTCGGCTGCACCGAGATGCAGGGCTATCTGTTCAGCGCCGCGAGACCCGGCGCGGACGTCATGCGATTTTTTACGACCCGACACGAGGTCGCGGCGGCAACTGGTTAGGAGCGATTGATTTGAACGTGCGGCGGGCCGTGGAAATAGCGGACCGTGGCAACGCGCACAGGCGGCGCCGGACCAACGGCGCGGCATTGGGGGACGGGGTTTTAGGATGGCTCAGGTCAAGAACAGATCGGTCGCGCATTCCTACGCCGTCAGGCTGATGGAGCATCTCGTCGTCCCGACCTTCGTGATCGACCCGAAGCGGCGCGTCGTGATCTGGAACCAGGCCTGCGAACGGCTGACCGGTGTCGCCGCGTCCGAGGTGCCGGGCACGACCGGACATTGGCGCGCCTTCTACCGGCAGCGCCGCTATTGCCTGGCGGATCTCGTGGCGCTCGATCGGCCGGACAAGCTCGCCGCGCTCTATGCCGAGGGGGGTCCGAGCGACGCCGGCGTGGGCCTGAGCGCCGAGAACTGGTGCGTGATGCCAAAACTCGGCAATCAGCTCTATCTCGCCATCGATGCCGGCTCCATCCATGACCAAGCGGGCCGTCTGATCGCGGTGGTCGAAACGCTGCGCGACATGACCGACCAGAAGCGGGCGGAGCTCGCGCTGCAGGCGCTCGCCTCGAAGGACGGGCTGACCGGGCTTGCCAACCGCCGCTCGTTCGATGCCGCCCTGCAGGCCGAATGGGCGCGGGCGCATCGCACGCAACGGCCGCTCGCGCTGTTGTTCGTCGACGTCGACCATTTCAAGCTGTTCAACGACCGGCACGGCCACCAGAACGGCGACGAGTGCCTGCGCGCGGTCGCGGCGATCGTCAGCAAGCATGTCGGCCGTCCGGCCGACCTCGCCGCACGCTATGGCGGCGAGGAGTTTGCCATCATCATGCCCGAAACCGACCGCGCGGCCGCTTGCGACGTGGCCGAGCGGATTCGGAAGGCGGTGATCGGCCAGAGGATCACGCACGGCGCCTCCGGCGCGGGCTCCGTCTTGACCTTGAGCATCGGGGTTGCGGCCGACGTGCCCGGCGGCGATTCGAGCGCGGAATGGTTGCTCAGCCAGGCTGACCAGGCGCTCTATGCCGCGAAGGCGCTGGGCCGGAACCGGACGACATCGGCCGACGCCATGCTGGCGGATCTTGCCAGGCTCGGAGGCCGCAAGCCTCGTGCGCGATTTCTGGCGCGGGCCGCGCGAAAATAACGGTTCCGCGCAGACGTCCGACTTCTGCTATGAAAGGCCGTCTCAAGGCTTCTTCGGCAAGAGAGGATGGTCCATGTCACCGGTCTCGCTGCTCCTGAACGTGCTCTGGATCGTGCTGGGCGGCGCGCAGATGGCGCTCGCTTGGCTGGTCGCCGCCGTCATCATGGCGATCACGATCATCGGCCTGCCCTGGGCGCGGGCCGCGTTCAACATCGCGATTTACACCTTCTTGCCGTTCGGCACCGCCGCGGTGTCGCGCGCGGCCGTGACCGGGCGGGAAGATTCCGGCACGGGACCGCTCGGCGTGATCGGCAACGTCATCTGGCTGGTGCTGGCCGGATGGTGGCTGGCGCTCGGCCATCTGATCGCGGCGGTGCTGATGGCCATCACCATCATCGGCATCCCGTTCGCCTGGGCCCATCTGAAACTGGCCGGCATCGCGCTGTGGCCGATCGGCAAGACCATCGTTCCAATCGACATCTGACAGCGACGTTAGCGGCGAGCCGCGGAAAACACCCTGTCCGGACCCCAACCCGGCCGTTGCCGATGGCAGGGCAATCGGCTAAATGAGAGCCCAACGCACCCGTAGCTCAGCAGGATAGAGCGTTGCCCTCCGAAGGCAGATGTCAAGCTGTTTCCGACGAGAGCGGAGCAAAAAAGAGAACGTAGTTTCAGAGGCTTAAGAAATCGGCGCGGATCGCTTCACAGTCCCGAAGTTTCCGCGTAAGCACTGCGTAAGCAGCGCAGGCACCCGTAGCTCAGCTGGATAGAGCGTCGCCCTCCGAAGGCGAAGGCCACACGTTCGAATCGTGTCGGGTGCGCCAGCAGTCCAATGGTTTGCGTGCGTCGGCAAGAGTGCGTCAAAGCTCCTCCCGAACCCATCGGACGAATCAGCCTGCCGCACGGACTCGTCGGTCGCTCCCCGTCAGGCTTCGACCTCGCAATGGGCTTGCATCTGGCCAACTACGATCATCGAACTGCCGCTCGCGAACAAACGAGCAGAGTTTTGCAGAGGTCTGGGCCGGCTAGGACTTCGGGTTCTTGAGCCTCACCCCTTCGCCTTTTTGGTCTGCATCGAGGAATTCTATTCCGGCTTTGACCAATGCTTTCTGAACGGCCTGAACCGTACTGATCCGCGAATCTACGATGCCACCCTCAAGCCTTGCGACGGCATTTAGGGACACAATTGCCTTGTCCGCGAGTTGCTGTTGGGACCAACCCAGCAAGGCTCTGGCGGCCCGGATCTGTCGAGCGGTGATCATGCGATCACCTTCGACTCCTCTAGCAAAAGCGCCACTATAAGGTTATAAATACACCTCTTATGGGTATTTTATGCCCGCAATC